>Ga0315279_10002292_pt1 | contig 29137 bp, 15 predicted proteins | sample YL17G06_20_MG_FD_203694 | JGI IMG/M metagenome (GOLD analysis project Ga0315279, IMG submission 203694) | Sediment microbial communities from Yellowstone Lake, YNP, Wyoming, USA - YL17G06_20 | ecosystem: Environmental > Aquatic > Freshwater > Lake > Sediment | place: USA: Wyoming | collected... | reverse complement strand
GAGTATTATGAACTATTGTTGTTACATAAGAGTGGGAAACTTATGTAAGTATAATCCAAAACATTCATCTAAACAAAGGAGTAGGTATATTGAAAGGTGATTTTCCCTTCGCTTTTTAGTATACCAGGAACAGATGGCTAAGATTATAATAATAACATAAGACAAGAAGAAATAAACATAGAGTTCTCTATATTGAAGCGTTCCGCTGAACAATGGGAAGAGGAATGTTTCAAGATTGGTTGCCAAAAAGCAAGAGATGAAGCTGTAAAGATGCTAACACAAATTGAGCAAAGACTGCATGAATCTCGTCATAAATGTTGGAAAGTGATAGGCTTTAGAGAGAGGACATTACTAACCCGTTTTTAGTGGTGGCACACCTTCAACAGCTATAACTGAATACTGGAATGGTAACATTCCTTGGATAACAAGCGCAGATATTGTTAATCTAAAAGAGGCTAAACCAAGGCGTTTTATTACAGAAGAAGCGATTAGAAATTCTGCCACAAGTTTGATTCCAAAAGGCAATATAATTGTTGTTACAAGAGTCGGATTGGGAAAGTTATTTTTGAATGATTTTGATGTTTGTATTAGTCAAGATTCTCATGGACTTATTATTGATAGATCAAAAGTTGTTCCAGAATATTTGTTATACTTTCTTGTAGATAAAGTTCAAGAGTAGCAGTAGAGGATCAACAATCCAAGGTGTTACAAAATCTCAATTGACTGAGATTCAAATCCCGCTTCCACCGATAGAGACCGATAGAGGTTCAGCGTGAGATAGTCGCAGAGCTTGACCGCTACCAGAGCATCATCAACGGCGCCCGTCAGGTAATCGCCAGCTATAAACCGCAGATAAAGATTGACCCAAGCTGGGAGATGATAAGATTAGAAGAAATAACAGATTTTATTGATTACAGAGGAAAAACTCCAGAAAAAACAAAAGATGGTGTTAGATTAATTACAGCTAAAAATGTTAAAATGTGCTATATATCTGAAGAACCAAAAGAATACATAGATGAATCTGAATATAGTAATTGGATGACGAGAGGAATACCGAAAAAAGGGGATGTCTTAATAACAACAGAAGCGCCTCTTGGAAATGTAGCACAATTAGACACAGATAATAAAGTGGCATTTGCTCAAAGAATTATAATATTGAAAACTGCAAATGATCAAATATTATCTGCCTTTTTGTGTTATGCTTTGGCAACTGAACAATTGCAAAAAGCAATTCAAAATAGAGCAACAGGAAGCACAGTACAAGGTATAAAGGCAAGCGAATTGAAACAGATAAAAGTACCGATTCCCTCGCTAGAAATCCAGAAGCAGATCGTGGCGCAGATCGAGGAAGAGCAAAAGCTGGTTGACGCAAATAGAAGGCTAATAGAGATATTCGAGCAGAAAATAAAAGATAAGCTTACAGAGATTTGGGGGGAATAGTTATACTTTGTTATTCCAGCGTAGAGCCTGCCCTCGTGAAAACGGGGGCTGGAATCCAGATTTGTACGAGTAATTCTAATACACATTTAATGAGAGAAATGGTATAATTTCCTATAATCAATTTCTTTATAGGATTCATGATTAAAAAACCTACATAAGTAGAATCATAAAATGAGGAAGTTATTTAATCACAAGTCCATAGCAAAATCATCGGAGGTGAATTTAAGATGATAGAAACCTTTCGTTTCGGACTCAACGATAAACCCATGGAATTGACATTAGACGGTGAGCGAACACTTCTATGGGTACTACGTACAGATTTAGGTCTTACAGGAGCTAAATTCGGGTGCGGAGAGGGTCTCTGCGGAGCCTGCACTGTTCTTGTGGATAAAGAACCTGTCAGATCATGCCAATTGGCGATGAAAGACGTCAATGGAAAAGAAATTATTACTATCGAGGGATTGGCAAAGAATGGGAATCTTCATCCTCTACAAAAGGCATTTATAAGTTATGATGCTTTGCAGTGCGGATTTTGTACTTCGGGGATGATTCTCAATGCTTATGGTCTGTTGCTTAAAAATCCTGACCCTACACGGCAAGAAATCATTGAAAACATGAATGATAATTTATGTAGATGTGGTTCTTATGTCAGGATAATTCAGGCTATCCAGATCGCTGCCCAAGAGATGAGAGGAGTATAAATATGAAAGAAGATGGATACTTAGACCTTGATTTTAATGATGTAAAGACCCCGTTCACTGTTAATCGGCGAGAATTTCTCAAAATCTTTGGTGGTGGCATATTTGTTTTTTTCATCACCTCTGATTTTTCCACTGCTCAAGCACAGAGAAACCAATTACCTTCTGATTTCAATGCCTTCCTACGAATTGGAGAAGATGGGAGAGTCACTTGCTTTACTGGCAAGATTGAGCAAGGACAGGGAGTCATAACCTCTCTTGCTCAGATGTTAGCCGATGAACTGGATGTAACTCTGGATTCAGTTGATATGGTCATGGGAGATACGGATCGCTGTCCATGGGATATGGGTACTTTTGGTTCCATGTCCACACGATTCTTTGGACCACCTCTCAGGCAAGCTGGTGCGGAGGCTAGAGCTGTCCTGATGGATTTAGCGTCTGAATACCTTAAATTACCGGTTAATCAGTTGAAAGTAGAAGCTGGAGTAATATCTGATAAAGAGAATAGCAAAAATCAGGTGACTTATGCTCAATTGACAAAGGGAAAACAAATCGAAAGACACCTTGAGAAAAAACCTCCGGTGAAAAATTTCTCAGAATTAAAGGTAATGGGTAAGCCTGTTTTACGACGAGATGCCATCGAAAAAGTCACAGGTAAAGCGAAGTATGCAGGAGATATTCGCTTACCGGGCATGTTATATGCGAGAATTTTAAGACCACCGTCTCATGATGCAGTATTAAAGAGTGTAGACACCTCTGAAGCAGAAAAAATAGAAGGTGTTAAAATAGTCAGGGATGGTGATTTTATCGCAGTTCTTCATGAATATCCAGATATTGCTGGCGAAGCAATTGCTAAAGTCAAAGCTCAATACGATATGCCAGAGTCGAATATAGACGACAAGACTATTTTCGATCACTTAATCAAGACTGCATCAAAAGGTGAAATAGTAGCGCATGGCGGTGATCTTACGGAAGGGAAAAAGCTGTCTGATAATACTTTTGAGGAAAAATATCTGAATTCGTACGTTGCTCATGCCCCTATCGAGACTCATACAGCCACAGCACAGATCGAGGGTGGCAAAGTCACAGTATGGGCATCTACTCAAGCACCTTTTCGGCTTAAAGATGAAGTCGTCCAGATGTTGGGTGTTCCCGCTCAAGATGTTCGTGCTATCACTCCTTTTGTAGGAGGAGGATTCGGTGGAAAGACCCGAAATCAGCAAGGTGTAGAAGCCGCTCGTCTAGCAAAGCTAACCGGGAAGCCTGTTCAGGTTGCATGGACACGCGCTGAGGAATTCTTTTACGACACTTTCCGTCCAGCCGCAGTTGTCGAAATAACGTCTGGAATCACTAATTCTGGTAGGATTTCTCTATGGGATTACGGTGTTTATTCTGCCGGTCAAAGAGGCTCTGAACAATTTTATGATATTCCTCATCATCAAACGATGGTTTATGGGGCAGGCTCAGGAGGTCATCCTTTTGGCACAGGGGCGTGGCGCGCGCCTGCTAACAACACAAATACTTTTGCCAGAGAATCGCAAATTGACATCATGGCATCCAAAGCAGGTGTGGATCCAATAGAATTCCGTCTGAATAATCTGAAAGATGAGAGGATGATCCGTGTTCTCAAAGCGGTAGCAGATAAATTCCAATGGACTCCATCAAAATCGCCAAGTAAACGAGGCTATGGCGTAGCTTGCGGTACTGATTCAGGCACTTACGTTGCACATATAGCTGAAGTCGAAGTTGATAAGAATGGTAATGTGCAAGTAAAGCGTGTCGTCTGCGCTCAAGATATGGGTCTGGTAATTAATCCCGAAGGAGCGAAAATACAGGTAGAGGGATGTATTACAATGGGATTAGGGTATGCCCTTACTGAGGAGATTCGTTTTAAGGGCGGAAAAATCTTTGACACCAATTTTTATCCTTATGAGATCACACGATTTTCATGGGCGCCAACAATCGAGACCGTGTTGATTAATGCGGGAGATTCCCCCGCTCAGGGTGGCGGTGAGCCAGCAATAATATGCATGGGTGCGGTAATTGCCAATGCTATTTTTGATGCAACTGGTGCGAGACTGTTCCAGCTACCTATGACTCCGACGAGGATCAAAGAAGCGATGCAAGCGATTGAGATTAAATAATGGGCAAATGCTTTGCCCTTACTTTTTTGGGGAGATTTTAACTCAAATGCTAATGTTGTTATTTTTCTGTCTGGCAGGTGAGCAATATAAAGATTCTAGTGTTACAGATAGCAATACGTTTTTGATGGTGCATAATAATAAGCCCGAATCTACAATCGTAATTGCAAAAGAACCTACACCGTCTGCACGATTATCTGCTCTGGAATTGCAGTACCATATCCATAAAATTACCGGAGCTATGCTTCCAATCGTGACAGACGATACAAAAGTTGACGGAAGGAGCGTCCTCGTTGGTGAAAGCGCCATGACGAGGGAACTTGGGATCAAAGGCAGGGATTTCAAGTCGCAGGAATACCTGATCCGTATCACTCCTGACACCATTGTATTAATAGGGCAAGATTGGCAGGAGACAGAGGAGAATCTTAAAGAAGCTGGAATAAGCACGGTATTTAGCAACATTAGCGATTCGAGAATCAAGCTGGATTATGGTAAACTAACGGGAACTGAATCTAACAATATAACCCTACCGGGATTTTTTGACGATCAGGGAACCTGTTACGCAGTCTATGACTTTTTGGAGCGTTTTTGTAGTATTCGCTGGTATGGTCCAACAGAACTGGGCATGGTTCATCCGACAATGCAGACACTTAGTTTTGATAGTAAAGAGATATACCGCTCACCAGCCTTCGCACATCGAGAAGGCTCTATGATTACACCGTGGCCCATTTTGCAGGAATTATGGAACAATCCAGGCGCAGAGGAATGTTATCTTTACATGCGCCGATTGAGAACGGGTGGGGATAAATGGGCTGGCAATCATTCATTCAGAAGTTATTATGACCGATTTCTTAGAAAGAGTCTTGAGCATCCTGAATTGTTTGAAGGTGAACACCCGGAATATTTTGCTCAAGGACGGTCGGATGGTGAGCGACAGTTTTGCTATACAAATCCAGATTTTATAAAACAAGTGGCACAGGATGCCCGTGATTTCTTTGATGGCAAGGGTCTAAAGGGATTTGCGCCTGCTATGGGAGATTATTTTGCTGTTGTTCCGATGGACAATAACGCATGGTGTCTCTGCCCGGATTGTCAGGCTGAACTGGAAAAAGATAAACAGTCAAGCGATTCGCATTTCTCCAATGGTCGTGCAAGCGGATATATGTTCGGATTCGTCAATAAAGTCGCTAAGGAACTAAAAAAGACGCATCCTGATAAGTATATCTCCGCACTTGCTTATTGGGATTATGCCTGTTATCCAGGGCGCATACAGCTTGAATCAAACGTTGCAGTAGCGCCATGTTTGCAGACACGCATATACTGGGGACCAAACATAGTCCGAAATGATATTAAATTCTATAAGCGCTGGATAGAGGGGAAAGATCGCCCTATCTACTTATGGTTTTACTACTGTTTCCCGGAAGAAAATGCCCTTGTTGGTGGATACCACTGTTTTCCGGGGTTTATGGCACATACTGCATCACGCCAGATAAAAATGTACCATGAGGACGGTGTTAAAGGCTTGTTTCTCTGCGGTATCGGTGAACAGGTAGATTTTTATATAACAATGAAACTACTTGATGATCCTGAACTTGATATAGATGAAATTCTGGATGAATTCTTCACAGGTTACTATGGTGCTTCCGCAGAGCCAATGAAGAAACTCTATCTGCGAATTGAGGATATATACAGCAATCCTGAGAATTATCCTCCCGAAGTACGCACGGAAGAACGTCAGTTCCACCAGAATGCAGAGATCGCATGGAAGTATCTTGGGACAGAGGAGCGCATGTCAGAATTGGGCGAATTGATGCAGAAGGCAAAACAACTCGCCATAACAGACGTTGAAAAACAGCGTGTGCAATTATTTGAGATTGGTGTATGGAACTATATGCTCGAAGGCAGAAAGAAGTTTTTGGAAAGTAAACGTTAATTTTCTGAACCTAATAATTCACATAGAAAGGAGCGGTATATGTCAGATAAATTGCTTAAAGTTGCGGTTGTAGGTACAGGTATGATCGCTAATGCGGGTCATATTCCTGCATGGAAAAACCTGAAAAACGACGTTGAGATTGTAGCTGTCTCTGATATGCTTGAGGAGAGGGCGCAGTTGGTAGCCAAAACTGAGGGAATACCTTATGCTTACAGCGACTGGAAGAAGATGATCGCCGAGATTAAACCCGACATCGTGTCAGTATGCACACCCAACGCCTACCATAAAGAGGTAACCATTGAAGCTCTGAAAGCCGGTGCGCATGTTCTCTGTGAGAAGCCTATTGCTACCTGTTACGAAGATGCTGTAGAGATGTTTGATACCGCAGAATCAGCCGGTAGAATTCTTTTCGTTGGTCAGAGCGCAAGATTTTCAAACCGATCCAGAGCGGCAAAAGAGATTATTGATGCTGGACAACTCGGTTATATGTATTACGCCGAAACTTACTATATGCGCAGACGTGGAACACCAACTTGGGGACAGTTTCACATGAAAAAGCACTCAGGTGGAGGTCCTGTTTACGATCTTGGGGTTCATGCGATTGACCTGCTTTTCTGGCTTATGGGCGGACCAAAAGTATTATCTGTCAGCAGTATGACTTACACGATCTTCGGTAATCGTGATGAAGGACTTGCTACGTCATTATCAGATAGCGGGGCGCCTCTTGGTGTTCTAACTCCCAGACCATATACTCCGAATGAGTTTGACGTTGAAGACATGGCAGCAGGATTCATACGTCTGGAGAACAAAGCTACCGTTGCCTTTAAGACAAGCTGGACTGCTAATGTGCCACAAAATATGGGCTATACTATGATATTGGGAAATGCGGGCGGTTTGGTTCTCGATCCGCTGACACTGGTTACAAATATGGGAAGGTATCAGGTAAACGTTAATCCGCAAGTTCCGTCAGATCGAAGCGTTGAATTCAGCGGTCACTGGGAAGAGACAGAGCATTTTGTCAAGGTCATTCAGGGCAAAGAAGAGCTTATTGTTAAACGTGCAGAAGTCCTGAACGTTATGCGTACTCTGGATGCCCTGTATCTATCTGCAACTGAAGGTCGTGAGATTTGGATTGAAGATTAGGAGATTGAAGATTGGAAGATTATCCACTGGACAAACTAATCTTAGAATCTTAGAATCCTTTTGGAGGGAGAATATGAGTAAAAAATACAGAGTGGGTATCATTGGCGTTGCCCACATGCACATCAATAACGTTGCTACACTTTATAGTCAGCACCCGCAGGTGGAGATGACCGCATGTGCTGATACTGTTCCAGATATACCCGAATTGCGTGAAGCGCCTTATACGAGAGCGTGGAATCTGAAAAATGTGATGACAACCCTAAATATTCCTCGCTCTTACGAAAATTATCAAGAGATGCTCAACAAGGAACAGCTTGATATTGTGATCTGCTGTTCTGAGAATGCAAAGCATCCTGAGATCATCGAGGCATGTGCAAAGGCAGGAGTGAATGTTTGCGTTGAAAAGCCTATGGCAATGTCGTTTGATCACGCATGGCGAATGGTTCGTGCATGTCAATTAGCAGGAACTATAATGATAGTCAACTGGCCTCTTACGTGGTCAGCATCGGCACGTAAGGCAAAGGCTTTGATTGACGAGGGCATTATTGGTCGTGTTCTTCAAGTTAAGTGGCGAGGTGGTCACACCGGACCTCTTGGACCCGGAGCCGCTCATGCTGGTGTGGATGAAACTGCTGCGCCTATGAATGGTGCTGAAAAAAATGCAACGTGGTGGCATCAGTCATCTGCCGGTGGCGGTGCTATGCTAGACTTCTGCTGTTACGGCGCAATGGTCTCCCGATGGTACGTTGGAGAACAGGCTGTCTCCGTCGTTGGTATGAAGGCTAACCTTGACAGCCAATGGGGCGATGCTGATGATAACGGCGCTATGATCGTCAGATTCCCAAACGCAATGGGTATCCTTGAAGGTACGTGGACTACGTGGGATCACGGTGTATCAAGCGGACCGATTGTGTATGGAACAACTGGAACTCTGATAGTCGAGGGTGCCGTTCGTGTAGAGCGGGGTCACGGACAGAAGACTATTTTTGAGCCAGAACCAATACCCGAAGGTCGTCATCAGGTGCCATGGGAGTTTATTCATCATCTCGAAACTGGTGAACCACTACACCCAACGCTTGAAATGAATTTTAATCTCCAGGCTATGGCAATCCTTGATGCTGGTGTGCGATCCGCAAACAGTGGGAAACTTGAAACAGTAAATACAACAACATGGCAGAATGATTAGGAATCAAATTGGTAAGACACTCAAGGGGACGCTTTTGATTTATGATGCACTGAATATGAAATTCCAGACCCTTGAGGTGAAAGTAAAACCCGAATACGGGAGACATGAAATAGAATTCTGTTGAAAAGCAGAATTCTATTTTGCTATTTTCTTTATTGCTGTATTGGCTTTTCGTTTATCAGGTGTTATAATGAATGTAGTTCAGCCTACGTCTGGAATTATATTCGCATCTGCCAGCAACTGATGGCATTATATAATGCGCCTGTTGATCAGAGTGACCACGCTTTGAGGGCGATAAAAAGCGGATTATCCATGCAGAATCATATCAAAGAATTGAATGATAGGCGCATGATGGAATCCAAGCAACCCATATACGTTCGGGTTGGCATTAATACGGGTGTAGCAATGGCAGGGGCTTTGGGTGGAAAAGACAGGTTTGAATATACAGTTATCGGTCATAGTGTAAATATGGCAAAGAGGGCAGAGGAACAATGCGAACCGGGTAAAGTAGCGGTTACCGATAACGTAATCAGTAAGCTTAATGGTGATATTAAGTCACAATACGTTGGAAAACAAACCGTAAAGGGTGGTGTATTTGAGCTTTATTACGTCTCGTAGAACAAGCTACTAGCTTGTTTATAGACAATCAGGCAGAATGTTCTACTTGATTTAAAAAGGAGATAAATTGATAACTGAATCTTTCTTTCGACGTAATCTTCCACACTGGCAACCACCCGGAGCAAGGTTTTTTATAACTTATAGATTAGCTTGGACTTTACCTAGGAAGGTAATACTAGATTTAAAGAGAGAACGTGAACGACTTATGACATCACCACGTGAATTGGAATATCCAGAATCAGAACGAAATATACGCATTGATAAAAAGCTGTTCGACATCTGGGATAAATATCTGGATCAAGATACCAACATACAATGGTTATCTAACCCGAATATAGCAAAGATAATTCGAGATAATCTTTATCATCATGCAGGCACTAAATATTCACTTTGGGCTTATGTTATAATGCCAAACCATGTTCATTTAGTTCTAGAGCCAGACAAAGAATGGATAAAGCGATTTGAAAACCAAAACAATGAAAAAGCTCAATACGAGAGAGGTATATTATCCGCTATTCTTCATAGCTTACGCAGTTATACAGCAAATGAAGCTAATAAAATTTTAGGTCGCACAGGAAAGTTTTGGCAAAACGAGGCGTATGATCATTGGTTGAGAAATAATGAAGAATTCCAAAGAGTTGTCTATTACGTCGAGAATAACCCGGTGCGTGCTGGTTTAGTGAAAAATCCCTGTGATTGGTTATATTCCTCTGCTTATGATCGTATCCAAGAAAGTTTAGAAGCATTTGACAGGTTAGCATGAAGTAAACAGCCTGTTTGTTTTTTGAACAATCTGGCAGAATGTTCTACTACTTTTAGATAACATTTGGCAAGTTTTGCATGTAGAACAAACAACCTGTTTGTTTTTTGAATAATCTGGTAGAATGTTCTACTACTTTTAGATAACATTTGGCAAGTTTTACATGTAGAACAAACAACTTGTTTGTTTTTTGAACAATCTGGTAGAATGTTCTACTACTTTTAGATAACATTTGGCAAGTTTTGCATGTAGAACAAACAACCTGTTTGTTTTTTGAACAATCTGGTAGAATGTTCTACTACTTTTAGATAACATTTGGCAAGTTTTGCATGTAGAACAAACAACCTGTTTGTTTTTTGAACAATCTGGCAGAATGTTTTACTTTTAGGTAACGCTTTACATTTTTTGCACACTGATATATAATGAAAGGGATTTTAGAGTGAAAGATAATATCAAGTTGGTCAATTTGTTATAAAGGGAGGTTGTCATGAAATATTTATATATAATTTTTCTTCTTATTATCATAGTCTCCACTGCGCAGGCGATTGAGTTGAGTGATGAGCCGATTTTTACCTTTGGGAGAGGAGTTATCACTCATCTGGACTACTCACCTGACAGCAAGTATCTAGTAGTAGCAAGTACTTACAGCATAGAAATACTAGAGACGGAAAATTATACGCTTGTATCAAGCTGGGATGCTAATTCCTATGAAGTGGTTTTTTCACCAGATGGAAAGTATATCGCTTCACGTAGCAAAACTGACATAGAAATATTTGAGTTTTCATCGGGCAAAAAGACAAGACTTACAGATGCACCAAGTCCCGGTATGGCTTTCCGCCAAGATGGGCGACTGAAGGCTTGGTCTAATAGTGGAAATGAGTTGCAGATATGGAATATTGAAACAAAGCAAATTGAAGAACACAATACTTATGATATGGGTGCAGCTTTCTTTACTTATAGTCCAAACCAAGAATATATAGCAACAGGTTCTAGATTTTTACAATACGTCGGAAAACAAACCGTAAAGGGCGGTGTATTTGAGCTTTATTATGTTGATGGAATTTTGTTCTAACTTGTAAGAATGGAGGGTGATAAACTTGAGAACTATATACCTGATTTTCATGATATGTATCCTAGTTTTTCTGTTGTATCCATTAGTTTCAGAGGGGCAGGGATATACTTTCGTGCAATCCTGGCCAAAGATGCCGGAACCAAGTTTCATACATCCCACTGATGTAGCAGTGGATAAATCTGGAAACGTATATGTAGCTGATACTATTAATAATCGTATAGTTAAGATGTCACCTGAAGGAGATTTTCTGAAGTCATGGGGAACTTATGGCTCCAACAATGGGCAGTTTAGTGAACCCAGAGGTATAGCAATAGATATATATGGAAGCATTTATGTGGCTGATTCTGGCAACAATCGTATCCAGAAATTTTCATCAGACGGTAAATATATAACTAAGTGGGGAACATCTGGCACCCGTGATGGGGAATTCAACTACCCACATAGAGTGGCATTAGATAACATAGCACAGGTTTATGTGGCTGATTACAATAACAATCGGATTCAAAAATTCAGGCTGGATGGCAAATACATGGCTCAATGGGGGACAAAAGGCAATGGTAACGGGCAGTTCAATTTACTTGCTGGATTAGCAGTAGATAGCAACGGAAATGTGTATGTTGCTGACTCCGATAATTACAGGGTTCAGAAATTTAACTCGGATGGCAAATACTTAACCCAGTGGGGAACAAAAGGCTATGTCAATGATCAGTTTCTCCGTCCTTGGGATGTGGATGTAGACAGTCAAGGGAATGTCTATGTAGTAGATAAAGACAATCATCAACATCAAATCAAAAAATTCACACCGGATGGAATTTTCATATCCGCTTATGGTGAGTTGGGCTTTCAAGATGGGAAGTTCTGGTCTCCAGAGGGTGTATCGCTAGATAGCCAGGGAAATATCTATGTTGCTGACACCGTAAATTGTCGCGTTCAGAAATTTTCTGCTTATGGCGATCTGATAGCTATATGGGGGAAAAGGTCTGATGATGGGCAGTTTCTTGCCCCTGACGATATAGCTATAGACAACTCAGGAAACGTCTATGTGGCTGACACCGGAAACAGTCGCATCCAGAAGTTCACACCAGATGGCGTTTTTATCACCAAATGGGGGATGTATGGCAGACGCAACGGGCAATTTAATCCCCCTAGAGGAGTGGCAGTTGACAATAATGGAAACGTCTATGTGACTGATGAATGGAACAATCGAATTCAGAAATTCACATCTGATGGTGCTTTTCTAACTACATGGGGTACGTATGGCAGTGGCGATGGTGAGTTCAACGGACCTCATGGTATAGCAGTGGACAGGTTTGGTAACGTCTATGTTGCTGATTCTGGCAACAACCGTATCCAGAAATTTACCTCAGATGGGAAATACCTTACCAAATGGGGGACGCAGGGCAGCGGCAATGGACAGATGAGTGTTGTCTTAGGGGTTGCAGTAGACAAACTGGGAAATGTCTATATTGCTGATTTTGGCAACTACCGTATCCAGAAGTTCACGCCGGATGGTGTTTTTCTGAAGAAATGGGGGACAGAAGGCGATGGACAGGGTCAATTCAGAAATCTTTATGGCATAGGAGTGGACAGCCAGGGGAGCATATATGTCGTTGATACTTTCAATCACCGTATCCAGAAGTTCACGGGGAATGGTATTTTCCTGACAAAATGGGGAACACCTGGTTATAATGAGGGGCAGTTCGCTTCGCCTAATGGCATTGCTGTAGATGCTCAAGGATATGTTTATGTGACTGATGGAGATGCTCATCGCGTCCAGAAATTCGCTCCGCCGGCAGCAAAAACTGCAAACCTTTATGTTCAGCAAATCGCTGGTTCGGATGCAAACCCTGGCGATGGCTGGGGAAATGGTCATGCCTTCGCTACTATCAAAAGAGCATTAGACATAGCAAAAAATACTACCGGTCCATGGTTTATTCATGTAGCTGCTGGAACTTACAAAGAGCAGTTGACTTTATGTAGCAATGTTGCTCTTTATGGTGGATATTCTGCCAATGGTGGAGAACCTCGTGATAAGGTGAAAAATCCCACTATTATTGATGGTAGCGGGACAGGACGACCTGTGAAAATAGATGGTCTGAATAACGTTACCCTTGACGGGTTTGTGATCAAGAACGGTGCGGTAAAAGGTCGAGGGGGTGGCATCTATATAAATGTTTCTTCAGCGATAAATATAAACGGTTGCACCATCACAGGTAACAAAGCAGATAGCGACTGGGGAGGTGGCATTGCTGTAACTGATAACAGCACAGATATAACCATAACAAACAATATCATTGAAGGCAACAGCACAAACAGTTCTGGCGGTGGGATTAGTTTCTGGAACCTCTGTTCGGGTGAAATTAGCGGAAACACCATCTCAGGAAACAGTGCAACAGGAGACGCTGGAGGGATCATCATAGACTTTTGTTACAGCGTCAACGTCCTGAATAACACCATATCTAACAACACAGCAAAATCATCATCCGGGGGCATCAGGTTGTTTTCCAATAATAGTGCTTCTTTAATTGATAGAAACATCATCAAAAATAATAATGCAAGTGCTGGCGGCGGTGGACTATGTATCCAGAATGCAGAGGCAACCATCAGCAATAATATCATTGCGTCTAACATATCTAATGGAGACTGGGGAGGCGGTATCAGGCTTTATGGAAGCACTACCAAAGCCCTTGTCACAGGGAACACAATAACCGGAAATCAGGCGACGGGACCCAACGGTCAAGGTGGTGGGATCAGTTTCTTTGAGACTTCTGGCGGTTCTGTAACAAAAAATACCATCACCGGTAATAAATCCAAGTCTGGTGGTGGCGGAATTCACGTTGATACACAAGAACCCCCCATAATAGGTGGTGATTCTGAAAGCTGTAATCGGATTTACGATAATGACACATTTAACCTTTATAGAGAGGATCACAATGCCACTGATTTGATTACAGCAAGCCACAATTACTGGGGCACGATGGATGAAAAGGCAATAGCAGCGAAAATTGGTGGTAACGTATTATTCAAGCCATGGAGTGACGATTCGTGTAATCCCAACCCGATGCTTATAGCGGATGCAGGTGGTCCGTATGCTGGTATCGAAGGTGTGCCGATCGCCTTCGATGGAACTCGCTCTTATGACCCAAAAGGCGATATCGTATCATACAACTGGAACTTCGGTGATGGAAGCACAGGAACCGAAGCAAAAACCTCTCATACTTATGTAAAGAGCGGAGTTTATACAATCACACTGACAGTTACAAATAAAGACGGTATCACAGCGACTAGTACTGCGGTAGTAACTGTCAATATAGCGAAACCATCAGTTACACTATCTATATCAACACCGACAAATGGACAGGTTTATCCCGCCGGAACAACCGTTGTGAATCTAACTGTAAGCATCACCAACCACACCGGCGCATGGGCTTGGAAGCTAAATGAACCATTTGATTCCGCAGGTGGAAATAAAGTCACTTCTGGTAATACCGCAACTATTACAGGCTTGAAAGATGGGCAGACGTATACTGTATATGTCACGTTGGTTGATGCTAACGGTAATGTCTTGAATCCACCAGTGTCAGCGAATGTTGCTTTCTCGGTTGCTATGCCTCCTCAATTGCCAGATTTCGCTGTTTCTGCTCTTAACCCTATCAAAACATCAGAATTCATAACGTATATCATCAACGTTGAAAGCAAAAATGGCTTCACGGGCGGAGTTAAGCTGTTTGTAAGTGGATTGCCAGCAAACGTTAAGGGAGTATTTCAACCGGATAAAGTCAACCTGTCAGTCTCAGAAACAAAACTATCTTCTCAATTGTTGTTGACGATACCATCAGATACCATGACGGGTGAGTATCCATTCACAGTGCTTGCTGTCGCTGACGATGGAAAATCAAAGCAACTATCGCTTACCCTTACAATCGAGTCTAAAGCACTCATCTCGACAAACATTACACTGATCCCTCAACCGATGGAATTACAGTTCATGAATAAACTGAACTTGTTGGGTCAGCTTGTGATAGAATCTGGCAAGCAAATATTACTGGAAAAAATGGACATCGAGATAATCTTCACAAATCCAAATCCTGATATAAAACCTCAGATATTCAATGTTAAAACTGACTCCGAAGGCAGATACCAGACACAGTTCACACCTGATACAATAGGGAAATGGAAGGTAAAAGCAAGATTCAATGGTAATTCCGAATTGAAGCCATCAGAGCGTGAAAGCTATTTCACTGTCATCAAAGGGAAAAGCGGTATCGTATTCGACACAGGCACAATAGGCGCACTTGGCACAGAAATTGAGATAACAGGCAATCTAACTCCACAACTGAAAGGTGAGATCATCAGCCTTAAAGTGATACGTCCCAATGGCAGTTCAACACTCACAAGCATAGTTACTGAGGCACTTGGGATATTTTATAATAAGCTCAAACTTGATATGGACGGGGCATGGGAGATCAATGCGACATGGGCTGGAAATGCACAATATGAAGGTTCTACTCAATCTATGACGATCAATGTGAGCAAAGAGATCGGCAAGGCAATCATAGTGCTTGGTGGCGGCAGTAAGAATGATAATCCGTATTGGACTACGTTTAATCGTGTCGCTGAATACGTCCATAACACATTCATTAAGCGCAGCCTTGATGATAAGAATGATATATACTACCTATCTCCAGACCCGAAGAATACGAGCGGAGCAGATAACGTAACCTCAATAATCTCTTTAGAGTATGCGATAACAGATTGGGCAGGGAAACAGGTTAATTCAAAGGTGCCATTATATATTTACTTACTGTCTCACAATCTTGGTGATCAATTCTTGTTAGAAAAACATGGCGATCAGGAAGTATATCTCACCCCTGCTTTATTGGATTCTTGGCTGGATAAACTTCCCTCTGAAACACCTGTAGTTATCATAATTGAAGCGTGCCACAGCGGGAACTTCATTTGTACGACAGACGGGAAGCCTACACCATTGGTTAGTCCTGAACGCATCATCATAACCAGCGCCAGAGCAGATAAGCAGGCGAAGATTTCACAAGATAGGATGTCCTTCTCAAAACTGTTTTTTGAGCGAATCACTGCAAATGACACCATAAGCGAAGCATTTAGAAGCACAGAAATTCTTATGGAGAGAATACCAATACTCAAAGATCAATTTCCCCAGATGGATGCAAATGGTGACAGCAAGATTAACACTCCTCAGGATTATACTCAAGTTTCGCATCTCTATCTCCCAGCAGATATTGTAAGTCTAGCAAATCCACCAAAGATCACTGAGGTGACACCTTCACAGATATTAACCAAAGATACCAATTCTTTGAAAATCTACGCAAAAGTTACGGGAGTGAATATCACTCGTGTATACGCTACAGTGATACCACCCAGTTTCGATCCATCTATCCAAATATCGGATTGGTCAGAACTTGCACTTTCAGCATTTGACCTGACCAAAGATTCAGAAGGTGAATATTCTGCTGTTTACAAAGGTTTTACGCTTTTGGGAAACTACACAATCATCATCAGCGCAGAGAACCCGGACGGTGATGCAGAACCAACCACAACTGTGATAACTAAGTCCAGTTCATCTCTCATAAAGGGTGACGTCAATGGTGATGGCAAAATAGGCTCAAATGATGCGATAATGGTATTGAGAATAGTGGCAGGATTGCAGGAACCAACAGAATATCAAAAGCAGGCTGGAGATATGAATGGTGATGGTAAGCTTTCATCAAATGATGCAATTCTAATACTCCGAAGATCCGCAGGCTTGCCTGCACCAAGCAGAAATGCTTCACGTAAGCCAATAACAATCACTATGCAGGAGACACTTACAGAAGATGGCATAACAGTATTACTGAAAGCGGATAACATGAGAATGATTGCAGGAGGAGACATAACTATATCATACAATAGCTCAATGCTAAACGCAGTCGAAGTGTTGTCAGATATAGACATGCTCTTTAGTTCCACTCAACCCGGCGTAGTAAGAATAGCCTTTGCCTGTGCTGATGGAATGAAGGATGATAACATAGCAATAGTAAGATTTGAAGGCTTACAGGATAAGATAGATAATTCATCACTTAGTTTAAGGCATATAGAGCTATACGGTCATGATGCACAGCCTTTGAAAGTGAACATCAGGGCATTGACAATCCCGAAACGGACAGAGTTATATCAAAACTATCCAAACCCATTCAACCCGGAGACGTGGATACCATATCAATTGACGATCGGATCGGAGATAATGCTCAAGATATACAGTTCAGAAGGTCGTTTAGTAAAAGTTATGAATCTGGGATATAAAGAAGCAGGGGTATATATAACGAAAGATAGATCGGTATATTGGGATGGAACTAATGAATCTGGAGAAAAAGTATCCAGTGGAGTATACTATTACAGTATTCAAACTAAGAACTACACATCAGTTTGTAAGATGATAGTTATTCGTTAAATTATATGTAATACAAAAAATGTCAGGGAGGCATGAAATGAAAACACCCCGTAAATTGGTTCAGTTATTTTTTGTCATTTTAGCTTTCAATTTGACAGCCTTTGTCTACCCTCAAGATAAGCCAATATCTTCCAGTGATAACATATTAATACGTTCAGAGGGTGCAACAATCAAAGATGGAGATACAGCAGGTGCAAAAGAGATCGCTATACAGAATGCTATCCGAAAAGTCATTAAATCCTATTTAGGTCAACTCACAGTTCTAAGCAAATCCGAGAGCGATAAACTCATGTCTCAGTTTTCAGATGACCTAAATGCCTACGTTACAGACTACAAGATAGTGAAAGAAAACTCTCAAAACAGCGTGCTTCGTGTTATTCTAGACGTGAAGATCATACCAAGCAAGATTGCGGAAAAGCTCATTGATAGCGGATTTTGCTCATCCATTCGTCATAAACCAAGAATAATATTAGCTTTGCCAGAAGATCAGGATGCTTTGATAGCCAATCTGAAAAGCGGTTTTATACAATCTGGTTTTTTGGTAGTTGATTATGCGAAACACCAAAATGAGCTACTAACTGCCATAGAAACAAGAGAAAACGAGCGAATAAAGAAACTAGCGGATGAGGTAGGGATCGATCTAGTGGTTACAGGTAAACTTGATAATATGACGTTAGAAGATGAATCTATCGGAGCTTATAAATCATGGCAGATTGAGTTGGCTCTAAAAGCACTAAAACCTGAAGATGCAAGGATTCTGGCATCGGGAACATTCAAAGGCATAGGAGTAAGCCCGAATGAACAAATGGGCATGAAGAAAGCATCTGAAAAACTGGTTCAGGATGTAATAGGTAAATTTCCAGCCATGCTTATGAAATCTTGGTTAAAAGAAGCAGTCGTCAGCAGAATAAGTGAGATACCACCGTTAGTCAGTAACAAACCACCAGAAATCAAGATTATATCTCCATCTAATAATGAAATTACATCAGAGGAAACTATCCGTTGTATTGCATCTATCACGGATGATAAAAGCGTTGGAGAGATACTTTTATATGTTAATGATTCATCTCTGGCTTTGGATAGCGACCGACACCTAAGTAGAGAAGGTGAAATGGTTTTTGTCAATCGGATTATACCCTTAAATTCTGGGGAAAATATCATCCGTATTCAGGCTTTTGATCAAGATCAAAACAAAGTTGAAAAAGAAATAAAAGTTATCCACAAGATTCCAATAGAGGTAGAGGAGGAAAGTAACTTACCTCAGATAACGATTTACAGTCCGATAGATGGCGCAATAATAGAGGAATCATCAGCTTCATTGATAGGTGAAATAACAAATACAGAGCTATCATCGGTGACTGTATCAGTCAATGGGTCTGATATTCAAGCAGAACTCAAGAGGATTGAATCGTCTGAGAATAAATACTCACTGAATCAAACCATTCCTTTGGCTCAAGGTCGTAACGTCATCAAAATGACAATCCAAACAGTATCAGGAATTGTAAGAGAATATTATATAACCGTTTTTGCACAATATTCTATGGATTCCGAGATTGCCACCCATAAGCCAGAGGAAGTAAAACCTATATCAGATAATTTGGACATTGATAAAATACCAGTAGTGATTGAAATTGAATCGCCCTCACCAGAACAAAAGATATCTAAAGAAACAGTATTGGTTATCGGAAAAGTATATGCCAATATCCCGATAAGCGGAGACGTAAAAATGACCGTTAATGGACAAGAAGTATCGTTATCACGAGGGATGAAATTATTAGAGAGCAAACAGACAGACCAAAAAGAAAATTACATGCCAATCAACGAGGAAGTAAGGCTTACGCCCGGTATCAATGAAATCGAGATTGTTTTTGAGACTGAAGACCACCAAAAATACAATAAAATCATCTCTGTATCCTCTTTGCCAAATCCTGAATTCCAATCGAATATATTAGAAAATCCTACGAATAAATATGCCGTCATCATAGGTATCAGCAAGTATCAAAACAAAAATATCAAAAGTCTAAATTATGCCAGTGATGACGCAGAAAGTATATATCAAGTCTTAATAGACCCTAATGGTGGAGGATTTCTAAAAGAAAATGTTATGCTTTTGGTTGATGAACAGGCTACAAGGGAAGTGATTATGAGAACTATAGGAGAATGGCTTCCTAACCAAGTTGGTTCTGATGACATGGTTATGCTTTTTTACTGCGGGCATGGTGGAGCGGAGTTTGACCCTAGCGGTGAAGAGCCTGATGGAAATAGCAAGTATCTCATACCTTATGACGCAAATCCCGACAGCCTATTCTCGACAGCCATATTGAATTCAACAATTACTGTAATGCTAAACAGGATACGCTCTAATCAGATCGTATTCTTAATAGACTCATGTTATAGTGGAGGATTCACAACCGGGCAGGAGTTAGTAAGATCAATCTCACCTTCTGCTACAAAGGTTAAGACAGATGTATACAATGACTTCTCTGGAAGCGGAAGAGTGATCATCTCTGCAAGCCTACCAGATCAGGTTTCGCTTGAGTCCTCGCAGTTCAAACATGGGCTTTTCAGCTACAATTTACTCAAAGGCATATCAGGTGAGGCTGATATTAACCATGATGGCTTATTAGCGTTAATATCTGAGATATATCCATTCTTGGTTAGAGAGGTTAGCAGTTCAGCTAATTTCTTTGGTTATCAGCAAAATCCTATGCTCAAGTGTCAGATAACAGGTGATATTGTGCTGTCGAAAGTGAAAAAAAAGGAGTAATGAAATGCACAAAATCTTATGTTTTGCTTTCTTGCTATGTATTCTTGGAAGTTCATCTGCCTGGTCGGCATTGGCCCGTGACATTGGTATCGCTGATTTTTCTAATATAACCAAAAGCCAAGAAATTGAAAACTACCGAAAGGCAATTCCAACGCTTATTTTTACAACTTTAGCAAATAGCCAGAAACTATCACTTGTGACTCGACAGGAACTTGATAAATTACTTCACGAAATGGGTTTGACTGATATAGAAATTGTTGACCCTGAAACTGCGGCTAAAGTAGGTCGTATGGCTGGAGCAAAATATATGTTTATTGGTCAGTTAAGCACTTTTCAAGGAAATAAAGGCATACGCATACAGATCACTACCCAGCTTGTGGATGTTGAATCTGCGCGTATGGTTGCTGGCTGGAGTATTGAGGCTTCAAAAGATAACATTGACCATCAAGCGATTAAGATGGCACATAATATACTAGATTTGCTATTTCCAATAAGCCCAAAGGGAGCTACATTGCGTTCTATTTTACTCCCGGGATGGGGACAGCTTGCCAGCCACAGAAAAAGCGGATACGTATTTCCACCTATCACAATAGCTGCTATTGGAGTATCAGCCTATGCACAAAAATCATACAATCAAGCTCAGAAAGATTACGAAGAAATCCAAAATCGTGATTTTAAGACTTATATTGATTTACAGAATGCTAAAGATAAACGTGACAATCGTAATATGCAACGATGGCTTGCTTTTGGCACGCTTGCTGGTATATGGGTTGGAAATATCATAGATGCCTATTTAGGCGCAAAGTCGCTTAATGAGCAACAACAGCTAACAGAGAAGAGATTACAATCGAATCTGTATTTCAATAATAATGAAGCTAAATTAGTCTTAGCAGTAAAGTTTTAGATGATGGGTCATGTTTCGGAACCCGATAATTAAGAAAGGGATTGACATGAGTTATGGCATCAGATACTCAACATTGTATATAATCTTTAGCTTTATTATACTGATATTGTTATCTGGTTGTGGACCAGATGAAAAAACGCCTTTACCTCCCCCAGAAAATATTACACATACAATATCAAAAACAACAATATCGCTTAGTTGGGAGGCAGTTAAAGGTGCTGAAAGCTATCGGATTTATCGTGGAGCAAGCCCTGATGGTAGCTTTGAGAAATTCGGATCATCAACAATACCTTTCTATGAGGATACGCAGGCTACTCTTAAAAATACCTATTTTTACAAGATTACAGGTGTTGACAATGGTGTTGAAGGGAAATTTTCTGCGCCTTATCAGGTGAAATATTTGCCCGGAGAGTTACAGATTCAGCCAATAGAAGTTGACTTTGGAAACAAACTCGAATCTTTTAATTTGAAACTAAAAAATATCGGAGGATTAGCACTTAGCTGGAAAATGACAACTACGGTAACAACTACGGTAAATTGGATAATACTAGATCGAAAAGAAGGCAATTTGAATCCTGAAGAGGAACAATATGTTCAAATTAAAGTTAATAGAGAAAACAAACCCGGAGAATATTCTGGAATAATACTAGCAACGACAGATACCGGTCAGGGAGAAATCAAGGTTGATGTAAAAATGAAGATACTAGACAAAATCATTCCCATAGTTGATCCAACACAAATATCCTTTACTGGTGTGGGAGAAAAACGTTTGCTCACAATCCTTAATGATGGCACAGGTATGTTTGAATGGGCGATCGAAAATATACCTGATTGGCTTGCGCTTGATGCCATAAATGGTCAGACCGATAATAAATCACCAAATCAGATTCAGTTGACAGTGAATGACACAGGACAGCTAAAATTCGATAAATCCTATACAGCGACACTCAAAGTAATAATAACATTCAATGGCTCTAAATTTACAGAATTAACAGTAAACGTTGATCTGTTTATAAAAACACCACCACCGAATCCACCAGATTTATTTATCGAAAATACTGATAAGAATCTTGTTCTTAATGCACCTAAGTATAGTCATACGATTCAGATTTATAATATTGGCGACGGAATACTAAAATGGCGAATTAAAGCTGATCCGGGCATCTCGTGGCTACAAGTTAAGCCGTTAGAGGGTGAGACAGAAAATGGGTATCCTGATCCGTTGACTTTCACTGTTGACAGAGAGCAAGGAATTCCGGGAAAAACTCTCACAGCCTCAGTGACAATAGATGCTGAAAATATAGAAGATGAGGAGACAATTACTATCAATGTTCCAATCGATTCAGAATCATTTAAGGTTCAACCGGAGTCATTGATATTAGACAGTAATGAACCGAAAAATATAGAGATTATAAACAATGGCTTAGAAACACTGTTCTGGGGAGTAGAATCTGATAAATGGATTAAGCTCGATACTGAGAAAGGCGAAACTGCATCGAACAACACTAGGAACAGCACTAGCCTTCTGAAAGTCTCAACCGATTATAATACAGCGAAATGTGGTTCACAACTCGGTAAGATCACGCTTACAACCAGAGGTGGAAGTACCAAGACTATTAATGTTCAGTTAATCAAGGTTGGACACATCAGGGGAGAGGTAAGAGATTCTATTTCTGAAAGTATTATCCAAGATGTGCGAATCTCACTTGATGGAGTTTTTCAGGAAATATCAAAAACAGGAAGCTTTGATCTGGAGAAGTGTATTTTAGGCGATTTTCAAATCAAAGCAGAAAAAAGCGGATATATATTTGCTTTGGCTAATGGAACTATGGACATTAAGGGAAACACCTCCCCTGCTACATTTACATTGTGGTTAAGACCGATACCTAGAGTTTTTCGCACCATTAAAGACCCGGGAAAACCATTTGATGCGCCTTCGGATATGTGCATATCTGAAGACGATACGTATGCCTGTATTTCAGATGAAACAGGAATGGTATCATTTGTAAATGTTCTGACAGATACTGTTACGGATCAATTTCAGGTTGGTTCTCAACCAATGGGTATCATATCTCACCCAAACAAGCACGAAATTTATATAGCAGATGCAGATAAACATCAGGTGATCGTATTTGATACTGCCTCACATAAAGCCACAAACTATATTGACGTTGACAAATATCCACAGCAGTTAGCTATCACTTCAGATGGTGCTCAACTCTTCGTAACGTGCAGGGATAGCAGATCCGTAGTGATAATAGATACCGAACTTCGACAGGTAATAGGCAATTGTTCTACTGGTCGTGAACCTTTTGGAGTTGCTCTTTCTAAGGATGAGCGAACGCTATACGTTACCAATTCAGGAGATAACAGCGTATCTGTAATAGACATCAAAAATGGCACATCAAATCTAATCAGTGTAGCTAATCGCCCACAGAATTTAGCAGTTTCGGATAGATACGTATATGTTTCTAATTCACTTGGTGATCGGGTTTCTGTGATAGATCAAAGATCGCAATCACTTAAAGATCATATTGAGATCGGCAATTCGGTACTGCTTAGTGATATTGTGGTATTTCCCGATCCGAAAGCAGGCGACGTGATATATGTTTTGGATCAGACCAATAACACAGTGCGTATGATAGATGGTATTACTTTGAAGGCGATAAGCGAGCAAATCCCTGTCGGAGACACACCGACAGCAATAGTCTTATTGCCCGATAGAAAAGGATTTTACGTAATTAACAGTGGATCAGCCAATATTTCTGTGCTAAAATTCTAATGCTCTGAAAATTTGTTATAATTAAAAGTGGTGCAATCTGCCAGATTGCAATTATAGCAAACTAGCAATTTGCTCCACGATTTCTTAATTCATAATTCTGACTTCTCACTTTCAACCCGGAGGCGCACTATGAAGCGGTTATATATCATTGTATTGATATTTTGCATTTTCTTTCCTCAATTGTCTTTTGCGTTGCCTGATGGAGCAGTCGCTAGGCTAGGGAACGGTTAATGCTGTCACGTTCTCTCCTGATGGGACGATGCTTGCTGTCGCAAGTTCGTATGGCGTATATCTGTATGATGCCAAAACACTTGTAGCGATTGATTTCTTTGAAACTGATTCATGGATGTCTTCAGTCGCTTTTAACTTTGATGGCTCACTGCTTGCCAGCGGGAGTGATGATAACGCAATCAATCTTTGTTGCACATACTTTTCACAGGCTATAGTGAAAGCATTCAAGAGTATTTGGTTACATCAAAACCAGTAAACGCTAGTAAAGTTTTAGGATTATTTTTCAGGTTTTCATAGCTTAATTCCACCTGTTCGCACTCCTTTGTGGTCAATAACATTTTTCTATAATGCTTGTTGACTTAACCATAGAGTTATAATACAATATAGACAACATAATATCAAGGTTTGTTGGGAACCTAAAGAATATTCTTATTTCCAATACTGTCTATTATAGATAGGAAATTTGAGTTTTATGATAATTCGGGATTTCATGAAAATTTGTTATACGATTTAAATCTCCAGATATGTAACAAAGGATCATGGATAGTTCAGGAGAGAGATGATTATGATCAGTAAGTGCATTATGCTACTAACATCTGTAATTGTTTGTTCCATGTTGATTTTCACATCTGGCTGTTTTGAAAGAAATGATCCGATCACAGCGTTAGGTTCGACCTCGAAAGCTGATGAAGCTCTAAAAAAAGCGGAAACTATTCTGGAAAAAATTGGAATCACATTTACTCTTAAAGATCCTGGTGGCTTAACAAACCCGGAGGATTTGGTGCCGAATCTGGGTAATGTTTTGCGTGAACTGGGAAGCGTGGAGAAGGAAATGGATCTTGAAGAGGCTGTCGTACAATTGAACATTGTGCTGTCTGAACTCGAACAGGAAGCTAAAGGAGAATCTTCACTAAGTGACATGGCTATGGTACATTTCTATCTGGGAATCACCTATCTTCTTGATGCCGTATCAAGATTTCTAATCTCAGATGATCCAGAAGAAACTTTTATAATAGAATATGATCCAAAATCTCCATCTGGTAAGTGGTTTGCTTTCGATATTTCGATGAGAGTCAAAGTGAAATTAGTTTTGACAGATAATCCGTTGGATTATCCCTTAATATTTACACTCAAGGAACGACAAGCATTCATTGATGCAGCTGATCTAATAGGCGATACAAAATTAAAGCCGCGTGCACCAAACATTCAACCGCAATCATCATCTGTGGATCGTCCTCCATTTTTAAAGTCTGCTTTGTGGCATCTTGAACAGGCAGTTAATTTTGCTCAACAGTATAGTCCTGATTTAGTAGAAATACACGAAGAGTTTAACCGAAATATTAGTGATCTAGAGGATACAATTCGGCAGGATTCAGTGGATTGGGGATATACTTATATACTCCCACCATGGAGGTAAAACAAAAGATGGTAATCAAAAGAAACCTATTATTGTTTGCTAGTCTGATGTTTGTCTTAATTTTCATCGCAAGCGAATTATTTGCATCTGGTGTTGAAAGTATAGTAAGCCAATATAAAAGCATCAGACCTATGGGTATGGGAAATATTTTTACTACAATAACAGATAACGGAGATGCTTTTTATTATAATCCTGCTGGTATTGCTAATATTAACCACCCCCTGTTTGCTTTCCAACCCTTAAGATTGCTAATAACTCGGGATTTATATGACGAGATTGGAAATATTACTCAGTTGGCGGACGATGTTGGAAAAGTGAGGCAGAGCGATGATCCACTGAATAATCCCGATGTTGCTGATGAAAGACAAAGAGTATTGAACAGAATGGAACGCATGTTTTATGAAACTTTAGGAATGGATATAGCAACTCCAACCCAAATCACTTTTCCAGTCAATATTAGAAATTTCAATTTAGCCATTGGGGCTACGGTAAATGGGTGGTCAGAATCAAAAGTAAAAGTATTAAGACATGGTTTGCGTTGGAAAAGCTTCGCACAGGATATATTGGATGACGAAATCCTATATAGAATAATAGCAGAAACATCATACGGTGTAACGACAGCTTTCAAATTTCCTATCTCGTTATTGTCATTACCTATAGAGCTATCAATGGGCATTAGTGCTATGAAAATAAATCAAATGCTTATAACTGATGAAGATGATTTGTTAAGCGTTAGTGACCTTCTTAACCCCAATGGGAAGGATAACATCAAAGGGACGGCAGATGATTTCGAGAACCACTTCTTTAATCCTGATGATCCGTTTGCCTGTATTTCTAAAGGCGAAGGTTATAGTGTTGATGCAGGAGTTATTGTTTTACTGACTAACAAGGCTGAAGTGGCATTTTCGCTCCGCAATCTGATGGGAAAAATCACTTATGATAAGACAAAAAAACTTCCAAAGGATTTCGCAATCTCAATTGTGGTAAACCTTACTAAACTTCCACATCTTAACATCCCAATGATGGATGTAATATTAGCTACTGGTTTAGATAGTTTAAGCAACAAAACAGGAGTTCAACTCGGTTTGGAAACCATATTAAAACCTCTGAAATTCCTGTCAATATCAGGTAGAATAGGGCGAAATCAAGGATACACATCGTTGGGTGCAGGTGTTCAGTTGCTGTTTTTGGATCTCGATTATGCATTTTATTGCGATACGTTTGCAAATTGGCATGCTTTTTCTCTTAAAATGGCATTCCAGTATTAACTGGTAACTTTGCTAAGGTCAACAATCACCAATGGTTAAGCTATGTGATTTGTCCATAGTCCAATATCTTATGTCTTTGTTTATTATTGAAAAAGCCATTAAAGTTCTTAGTTTGGCTGCGAAATCCTGTACTGGGGGTAGTGGAAAGATGGAAAGCAAAATAAAGTATTTAATCCTTGTATTGGTAACTTTAACTTATCTGACACATTCATTGGCTTTTGCAGGACAAGCAGAATATAATTTTATGCGTTTGTGGCCAGAGGGTCCGGTATTTCGGTATCCTACAGGTATAGTATTAAGCAACGCAGGAGACATTTATGTAGCAGATACTGAAAACAATTGCATACAAAAGCTTTCATCAGATGGAACTTTCCAGATTAAGTGGGGAACGAGAGGTAATAACGATGGGCAATTCAAAAGTCCTGAAGGCATAGCAGTGGATAGTTTTGGAAATATTTATGTGGCTGATACCGGCAATTGCCGTATACAGAAGTTTACATCAGGCGGAACCTTTCTAACAAAGTGGGGAATATATGGTTCTGACGACGGACAGTTCGATCACCCCATGGATGTAAAAGTGGATAATTTCGGAAATGTTTACGTTGTTGATTCTGACTCACCTATGATAGTCAACACCAAAAACCAACGTATCCAAAAATTCACGTCAGATGGAGTTTTTGTTGCAAAGTGGGGGATATATGGTTCTGAGGATGGACAGTTCAATCATCCTTCTGGTGTAGCGGTGGGTCTTATGGGGAATATTTATGTGGCTGATGCTCGAAATAAACGTATTCAGAAATTTGCATCGAACGGCAGTTTTCTGATCAAATGGGGAACATCTGGTTCTGGAGATGGGCAATTTCAAATTCCTCGTGGGATAGCAATTGATAAATCGGGAAACGTCTATGTAGCTGATGCCGCTAACAACCTGATCCAGAAGTTCACACAAGATGGTAGATTCCTGACTAAATGGGGAACAAGAGGCTTTGGTAATGGGCAATTTGACTATCCCACAGGAATAGCAGTAGACAATGCGGGGCGTATATACGTTGCGGATCATAATAATCACCGCATCCAGAAATTCGCTCCAGATGGCGCGTTTATTGCAAAATGGGGGATACGGGGTTTGAGTGATGGACAGTTTAATAATCCCGAGGGAATAGCAATAGACGATGCAGGCGATATTTTTGTGGCTGATAGCGGCAATAACCGTATCCAGAAGTTTACATCTAATTATACTTTCATTACCAAATGGGGAATGTATGGGCCTGATAATGGACAGTTTGATTATCCTGCAGGTATAGCAGTGGACAATGCAGGGAATATCTACGTGGCTGATAGCGGCAACGGTCGCATACAGAAATTCACATCAAATGGTACTTTTCTGACTAAATGGGGAATGTCCGGTTCTGGTGATGGACAGTTTGATCACCCAATGGGCATAATAGTAGATAATTCGGGAAATGTTTATGTAGCAGATACCAACAATCACCGTATTCAGAAGTTTACATCAAACGGCGATTTTCTCAAAAAATGGGGAATAGAAGGCACTGGTGATGGACAATTTAATTATCCCATAGGTGTAACAGTAGACAGCGAAGGAAGCATTTACGTGGTAGATTCTCGGAACGAACGCATTCAAAAGTTTACAACAGATGGCGTTTTCATATTGAAATGGGGAACACAAGGTTTTGACGACGGACTATTTAGCCATCCTGAGGGTATAACGATAGATAGCTTTGGAAATATCCATGTGGCTGATACCGAAAACCATCGTATTCAGATATTTACGGCAAATGGCGATTTCATTGCCAAATATGGGATTAATGGATCCAGCAATGGAGAATTTGTTAATCCCAAAGGGATGACAACAGATAGCTTTGGGAATATCTATGTAGTTGACACTGGAAACCACCGCATTCAGGAATTCAAATCAATTAATCCTGTCAGTAAGCCATCGCTTTCTATCACAACACCAACTAAAGATCAGTCTTTTCCGTCAGGAACAACATCAACAACACTCACAGTCAACATATCAAACCATAATGGTGCATGGGCATGGAAAATGAATGTTCCGTTTCCAACAAGTGGCTCAACAGGGGGCAATTTAGCTAAAACCGGAAATACTGCCACGATTACAGGACTGCAAAACGGTCAGGCATATACCGTCTATGTGACGCTGGCAGATAACAATGGAAACCTGCTGAATCCTTCTGTGACGTCAAGCGTTAGCTTCTCTGTCGTTTTTTCACCTGATTTTTCGTTATCTGCCCAAAAAGATACCGTAACTGTCAAACCCGGTGATTCTGCT
>Ga0315279_10002291_pt1 | contig 29139 bp, 34 predicted proteins | sample YL17G06_20_MG_FD_203694 | JGI IMG/M metagenome (GOLD analysis project Ga0315279, IMG submission 203694) | Sediment microbial communities from Yellowstone Lake, YNP, Wyoming, USA - YL17G06_20 | ecosystem: Environmental > Aquatic > Freshwater > Lake > Sediment | place: USA: Wyoming | collected... | reverse complement strand
AGAAATGCATTCGAGCTCCCGAAAACACTTCTGAAAAGCTTCTGCAACCATGCGGAGTGTTCGTGACAATAAACAACCTCGAAAAAGGCAGAAAAAAGCTACGGGGATGCATCGGTTACCCCTATCCGACTGATCCACTGGTCGAAGCGGTTATCCAATCAGCCATAAGTGCAGCAACCCATGACCCACGCTTCCACCCTCTCTCATTGGCTGAATTGGACAAGGTAATCTTCGAAATAAGCGTTCTAACACCACCGCAGAAGATAGAAGTGAAAAAACCAAAAGAGTATCAAACGAAAATCAAAGTTGGCGAAGACGGACTTATCGTGGAGAGAGGCATGTATAAAGGCCTGCTTCTTCCACAAGTGCCCGTGGAATGGAAATGGGACGAAGAGGAATTTCTATGCCAGTGCTGCATCAAGGCTGGTCTACCTGCAGACAATTGGCTTCTAGAAGGAACTAAAGTCTACAAGTTCAATTGCATCATTGCTCAGGAAACCAGCTCAAAGGGTCCTGTCAGAATAGCCTCGCCACAAGACATTGAATCGTAGCCTAACCCGCATTTCTGCGCCCTTTTCCGAGCTATTTCCGCGAAAAAGTTGATTTCTAATCTTTATTTTGAATTCTGAAAGTATTTATAACGCAATTGTGAATACGTAGGGTTCGCGCCCGCAAAATTTACGGCGGAAAATTAGGGGAAACGTGATGGAAAAGAAGTTCCGCGCGAAGGCTTTGCCCTTTGTTGTCCTTTTATTGAGTGCTATTGTGACGATATGCGCCTACAGGCCATTTTCAATCTTCTTCTAGGGGCCAACACGAGATGGTAGGCCAAAAGCTCCCCATTTTTTATGATCTTTTCCAGAGAAAAATACGCAATAATGTCGTTTACTGTTTTCTAGTTTCGCTTCTACCGATTTTGATCACAGCGTTCATTCCGCAACTTGCGGTTTTCAGCGCCATATTGATGGCATCGAGGCTTGAAACTTATGGAACAGCCGGAACAGCTCTTTCATGGGTCATTGTTCTCGCATGGGTGTTGCCAATCCAGCTGGCATGGTATTTTATTGTCAAAAGAAGACTGGAAAAATACCTGTCATTGCTTATCGATCGCAAGTCAATCAACGTTGACGAGGCCAAAGACTACATAATAGAGAAATTCAGAAAGGACAAAGGCAAAGGGCCTCAATAATAGGGGAGATAAAGTAATCAGGCTCTACCACTGTTTTCTGTAGAAAAGATGAAGTCAGTGTACCTAGACTTTTCTCTGAAAAAACATATAGCTAAGGTGAAGAACAACGTCATTGCTTGTATACTGTACACAACGGAAGCAGATGGAGCTTGAGAGACCCGCAAAGAACCCGCCCCTTGAGACAGGATTTCAGACAGATGGCACGGATACACTCTCGAGGGAAATGAACAGATGCGAATCTATTTTGCCCCCTGTGGAATAGGCTTAGGACACGTTGGAAGAAGCGTCCCTATTGCAAAGAAGCTTATGGAAAGAAATGCCACAGTAACGTTTTCGACTTATCAAGAAGGCATACGCTACATTGAGAATGAGAAGCTCCCACTCATCAAGGCTCCTGCCGTCGGCGTCCAAGTGAAGCCAGACGGTACGGTTGACTTCAGAAGAACGGTAATCAATCCGGGGCCATTCCTAGCCTCATTCACCATCCTGCAGCAGATCAACGCGGAGCTAGGGTTCATTGAAAGCTTTAAGCCAGATGTTGTTGTCTCTGACTCTCGCGCGTCTTCATTGTTAGCTGCAAGAGCGCTGGGAATACCGAGGATTTGCATATTAAACCAGTTTCAGGTGATGATTCCACGCAAGAGGCATCACCTATACTTAGCAAGGCTTACAGATTCCATAACACTCACTCTCGTCGGAAAGATCTGGACAAGCGGAAACACTGTTCTAATACCAGATTTCCCTCCGCCATACACAATATCGATCGGCAATCTAAACATCCCGAAATCCTATAGGAAAAGCGTGAAGCTCATAGGGCCGATATTGGAAGTTCGCCCAGACAAACTGCCAGCAAAAGATGTTCTGCGAAGAAAACTGGGATTCCAAGTAGACAAACCTGTCATTTTCGCACCCATAAGTGGCCCAGTCAAAGAAAAAGCCTTCATGACAGGAATGTTGAGGAAAATCATGCTTGAATTTCCAGAGGATTATCAGGTCGTAATGTCACTAGGCCACCCAAATACTGACAACAAACCGATACGGCACGGCAACGTCACAATCTACAAGTGGATTCCAAACCGCTTCGAATACCTAAAAGCCTGTGACGTACTCATAGCCCGTGCAGGGCATGGTACGATAACTCAAGCCATGTGCTACGGTAAACCCATAATCCTCATACCGACACCTAGCCACACGGAACAAATCAACAATGCAAAACAAGCCCAAGAACTTGGCGTCGCAAGAATTCTCGTTCAAGGTGAGCTGAATAAAGAAAGGCTTCTGTATGCTGTTCAGCGAATTTTGGAAGGCAATGCTTCGGAAAGGCTTAGGACGATTCAAGAAGAGGTTTCTGAATATGATGGGCTTGAAAACGCGGTTAACGCAATAACGGAAATAGCAGAAAAATGAGCAAGCGTTTTTAAGCCAAACAACAGAAAAAGGACAACATGTTCTTGCCACACAAAATCTTGGAAGAGAAACTCCTGAAAATACTTTCAGAGGACATAGGCCAAGGAGATATAACCACCGAACTAATCGTTCCAGCAGAGACAACTGTCGAAGCCAAAATAATGGCCAAAGACACTGGAGTCATCGCAGGGATCGAAGAAGCAAAAACGCTTTTAGAAAGCCTAGGGCTAGTGGTTGAAGCACTGGTCACGGATGGAGAACAGATAAAAACAAGGCAAACCTTGATCAAAGCTCACGGAAACGCAAGGACAATTCTCTCAGCTGAACGCACAGTCTTGAATATTCTTTCACGAATGAGCGGCATCGCAACGACAACAAGAAGACTAACTGAAAAACTTCAAAAAACTAGATTGAAAGCAAAGATTGCATGTACACGAAAGGTAGCGCCCGGCTTATTGTATTTTGATAAGAAGGCGGTTCTGATAGGCGGTGGCGACACGCATAGGCTTCATTTGGATGATATGATTTTGATAAAAGACAATCATATCACAATAGCTGGCAGCATTGAAAAAGCCGTCAGGAAAGCTAAAGAGAGAGCTTCGTTCAGCAAAAAAATCGAAGTTGAGGCGGCAAAGGTTAAAGACGTTCTATCTGCCGCAAAGGCTGGAGCAGACATAATAATGCTTGACAACTTCACGCCAAAGCAGATAGAAAAAGCTTGCATGACCCTAAGGAAAGCCAAACTCTATGGCAAAGTCGTGCTTGAAGCAAGCGGTGGCATCACGGAAGACAACATTTTGAAGTTTGCGTCAACAGGGGTAGATGTCGTGAGCCTTGGCGAGATAACACATAGCCCGAAGGCATTGGATTTGAGCTTGGAGCTTGCGAGGATCAACAAGAAATAGTCTTATTGTCAAGTTTGCGAAAGCATCACAATCACAGCCGCTTCCAAGATTGCAGCCGCTAACAGTAGTGCTGCGCAGATCGCGATAAATATGATTGTTCTTGAGAGTTCTTTCAGGCTTCTGCGTTGTATTATGCGCCATGTCAGCCAAACGTTTGCGGCAAGAGCGGTGGAATATGCAATAAACTCTAGCCAAGTATGTGGAAAGAGGAACAATAAGAGAAAGATGAGGAGCGGTGGGATATGCATCGTGTTTTCCGCGGCAGCCACATTAGTTTCTGCAGCTAGCACAACACCAGTGTTGTAGAACACGTAAGAACCAAAGAGAGGTCCGACGACAGGGACGAACATCACCAAACATATCGGGAAGTTGTGCGTGAAGAAATATGCTGCGCCGTGCCAGATATCCATACCCTTTACATCTTGCTCTGCCTGCTTAAGCTCGCTACCTATATCGCGTGATTTTTCAAGGCTTAGCGGAGTCAGAACTCCAGCGACTGTTATTGCGATGGAGAGCACGAAAAATGCCAAGATGGTAAGGAATCTTTTGAATCTTGACGAGGAGTTTTTCCACAAACTGAGCATTTGCATTCTATGCTTTTGGGTCAATTCTGAGCACCCGAAACCCTCTTGCAACTGGATTCAACATTTCCGTGATATTAACCTTTTTCAAAACCTCTTCAGAATCTTCTGCAACGCCTCTAATGTCATGTTCAGCAGCCATCAAAGAATACAGATAAACGTTCTTCTCAGCGAATCTGGGCTGGCATTTAGACGGCAAGCCAAGAAGAACTGGGCTCTTGTCCTCCACTGCTTTTTTGCACGCATACAGAATTGCGTGAGCCCCAGATGTAAGCTCGGCAATTCTCACAGGGATGCTTTCCTTTCCTATGGCCAAGACTTCAATTGCGTATCTTCGCGTGATTTCGCCTGCAACCTTTCGAATTCTAGGCAGAATCTTCAACAGATGCTGCTTTGCCTTTGTTGAGATTCTCATGTTGGTGAATTCAATGGGTGATAACTGTTCGAGCGGGATTGCGCCCAGAGACATGTCAAGGTGGACGACGTCCGCCTTCACCTTTCCAAGCAGGTCTCTACAAAGCTCCGCCTCATGCACCACGACCTCGTGCCCGTTGCGTGCATCCACAAAAATGGGTTCGGCCAACCACACGTTAGGCTCGCGATAGGGCGGATCGACAAGAATGGACGCAGCCGCAACAATACTCAAGGGTTCAAACTTATCGTTAAGTACTGCTGCCGAGGAATCTGCTGCAATAACTCTCAATCTTTTCACCTTGCACATTATAAGAAAACCTATAGAATTTAGCTTTGCCCTTCAGTTTGCTGTCTCTTCCAGAGGCATTCCTAAGATGAACAATTCCGAGCTCTTCTTCCTGCTGGCTTCGGGCTTTACCACTTTCACAGTTTGAAAGTGTTTTTGCATCTTTCTTGTGAAATCATCGAGCAGGTCGCCTTGGAAGACTTTTGCGAAGAAGTTTCCAGAAGGTCTGAGTGTTTCGAAAGCGATGTTCAATGCTTGCTCCGCCAAGTCTATTTGGCGCGCGTGATCTACTTCCCATATTCCTGAAATGCTTGGCGAAGCATCTGAGATTACGACGTCAGCCTTTCTTGGGAGGAGCTCTAGGATTTGTCGGGGTGTTTCTGGATCGCCAATGTCGCCCAACATGGTTCGAACGTTGTGTTCGGAGAAAGCCGCGATTGGCTTTATGTCCACGCCTAGTACGAACCCTCTGCTTCCGACAGTTTTTCTTGCAGCTTGGATCCAGCCGCCCGGCGCTGCACCTAGATCAACAACGACATCGCCATCTTTCATAAAGCGATATTTTTCCACCACCTGAAACAGTTTGTAGGCAGCTCTGGAGCGATATTTTTCCTCTTTAGCCTTCTTGTAGTAGTAGTCTCTTTTTCTATCTTGAATCCATGCCTTAGGCAAAACTAGCTGTCACCCAGGGACGTGCGTTCACTTTGGGATATGGAGAGAAGCCATTCAGTGAGCCTTTCGCAGTTCTGCGGAGAAATCACGCTTGAGGGATCACATCTGGGGTCGTCTGGGCACATTAAGCATGGGCAGTCGGCGATTGAGTCGATTGAGGCAGGCATCCTTTTCGGAAACAACCTGTAAGTCCATCTTCCGTCGCGGAGTTCCTTTTCCCTGCGGATCAGACCCTTGTTTTCGAGTTTTATGGATATTCTTGAGCCTTCACGGCTGCTTGCTCCGAGTTGATGCCACAAGTCTGACTGTAGGATTCCCTCAAAGCCGGTATTCATTACGAACTGCAAAGCCCTGTGTTCTAGGTCGTTGCGTTTAGGCATTCTTCATCATGTCCGATTCTTCAGCATTAATATACGTGGTATATAAATAAAAAGATGTGTGTTCAGAGTAAAAAGAAGTCACGTTGAAAAATGAGAAAGCCAAAACACGCAAAAACAGACGAAAGCTATTGCCTAGGAATCGAATCGACAGCAGACGACTTCAGCGTTGGAATGTCAACCTTCAAAGGCGAGACGCTAGCAAACATAATAAGCACTTACATCCCTCCTGAAGGGGGCATTCACCCGCGAGAGGCAGCAAGGCACCATGCGGAAGTGGCCAGCAGGGTCCTGGAAGAGGCGTTCACGAAATCTGGGATAAAGCCACGAGACTTGTCAACGGTTGCGTTTTCTCAGGGGCCAGGGTTAGGACCGTGCTTGCGAACCGGGGCTACGGTTGCACGGGCTTTGGCTTCATATCTCGATGTCCCTTTGGTGGGGGTGAACCATTGTGTGGCGCACATCGAGATCGGGAAATTGACGACTCGAGCGAAAGATCCGATAACGCTTTATGTTTCAGGTGGTAACACTATTGTTGCGGCTTTTGACTCGGGGCGCTATAGAGTTTTTGGCGAGACGTTGGACATTGCACTCGGGAATTGTTTGGATGTTTTTGCTCGGGAGGCTGGTTTGCGGCAAAAAGAGGGTTTCCCTTTTGGCGCGGCTGTTGAGAAGCTTGCGGCGAGGGGAAATAGGTTGATTCCTTTGCCCTACACGGTTAAAGGTATGGACACATCGTTAAGTGGGTTGTTGACTGCTGCAGTTACTTTGCTTGAGAAGGGCGATTACCGACTTGAGGATTTGTGTTACAGTTTTCAGGAAACCGCTTTCTCTATGGTCACAGAGGTGACTGAGAGAGGTTTGGCTCACACAGAGAAGAGAGAGGTCCTGCTAACCGGGGGAGTCGCAGCCAACAAGAGATTGCAGTCCATGATTAAAGCTATAGCCAAGGAGCATAATGCACGGTTCTGCGTCGTGCCAAGCGAGTTCGCAATTGATAACGGTGCTATGGTGGCTTGGACAGGCGTATTGGCTTATTCACGTGGGCTGGTTACACCTATAGAAAAGAGTTTTGTGAAGCTTAGGTGGCGGCTCGAGGAGGTTGAGGTTCCATGGGTAGAGTGAAGCAGCTACGTTTGATTAAGAAGGGAGCCGAAGCCAGCCTCTACCTTATGGATTGGCATAATAGAAAAGTGGTTGTCAAGAGGCGGTTGCCGAAGAAGTATCGTCCGCCCAAGTTGGATGAGCAGATTCGAACCTATCGAACGGTTCACGAGCCGCAGCTTTTGCATGAGGCAAAGAAGGCTGGGGTTCCGACGCCGTTGATCCTTTCAGTCGATGTGAAGAACGCTTCGATAATCATGGAGTTCATAGATGGGAAGCAGTTGAAACAGCTGTTGAGCAATGTTTCTGCAACCGAGAGAAGAAGACTATGCTTGAGAGTGGGAGAGTCCATCGGTAAGCTTCATGAGCGTGGGATTGTTCATGGAGATTTGACGACGTCAAACATGATTTTGAACGCGAAGGGGCGTATCTTCTTCGTGGATTTTGGGCTGGGTGAAAAGACTGAGGAGCTTGAGGCAAGGGCGGTTGATTTGCATCTTATGAAGAGGGCTCTGCAGAGCACGCACTTTAGGTTTGCCAAGGAATGTTTTGACGCTGTGATGGAAGGCTACACCAAGGCTGTAAGTCTTGATTCGACAAGAATGATCTTAGAGAAGATCAGCGAGATAGAGCGTAGAGGGCGGTATGTTGCTGAGAGGAAGGCTGAGGTTGCATGACTTTTCGGTTAGAAGGCAGAGTCATATTCTTTGCGACGAATAACGTTCATAAGTTTAATGAAGCGAGGAAGGTTTTGGCAGAGTTCAAGCTTGCAGTTGGCATGATGCGAGTCAAAGGCTTGGAGATTCAGAGCGACAGCCTAGAAGAAATCGCAATAGCGAGCGTTGTTGACGCTTTTGGGAAATGCCATTTACCTGCCATTGTTGAGGATGCTGGGTTATTCATTGATGAGTTGAACGGGTTCCCAGGACCCTACGCAGCTTATGTTTACAAAACGATTGGTAATGAAGGGCTGTTGCGGATCATGAGAAATGGTGAGAATAGGAAGGCGCGGTTTGAGTCGGCTATCGCCTTTTTTTCTGAACGGCTGAAGCAGCCCATGTGTTTTAAGGGTGAAGTTGTCGGAGAAATAACGAAGGAAGAGCGAGGAGGCGAAGGCAATGCTGGTTTTGGCTTTGACCCTGTTTTCAAGCCGGTAGGTAGCGATAAAACGTTTGCAGAGATGAGTATCGACGAGAAGAATAGTTTTTCGCACCGTGCGAAGGCTCTTCGCAAGTTTGGACAATGGTACAAGAAACTGTGATGATGCTCGTTTCCTAATCAATAATTTTAAATATCTGGCTACCTTCGCTCATACAGAGTCTAAGTGAAAAGCCCATGCCCAAGCAGGAAAGCGGAAAGTCGCATCAAATAAGGCCAGTCAGCAAGCGACCGCCAAGCTGGTGCAAATATCAGCCTGAGGAGGTCGAGTCTCTGGTGATTAAGCTCGCTAAGGAAGGCAACAGCACGAGCAAGATAGGCGCCGTCTTGCGTGATCAGTACTCCATTCCACTGGTTAAGCCGATTACGGGCAAGACGATAACGAAGATTCTTAAGAGTGCTGAGCTTGCGCCGACGATGCCCGAAGACTTGGCTAATCTGATTAGAAAGGCTGAGAATCTGGGTGTGCATTATGAGAAGAACCATTCTGACCTCTGTAACAAGCGGGCGTTGCAGATTATTGAGGCAAAGATCCACAAGCTATCGCGCTATTACAAGCGGATTGGGGTCCTGCCGAAGAACTGGAAGTACGAGGCAAAGATAGCCTCTGTTGTTTAGCTAGCGTTTGCTTATCAAGATCTTGCGTCCAAGTCTAAATCCTTAAATGGTTTTGGGCTGTTTAGCATAGCGAGTGACCAGCATGGCTGACGATGAAAACAAGGTTTCGGCATTCTTGGAATCCGCTTTCAAAGCAGCAAGTGCTATTCGGGAAACAGTGGAAGACGACGGCCTAATTCAAGTGTTCTCACATTTGGATGCTGATGGACTGGCGGCTGCTGGCATTATCAGTAAGGCCTTGATGAGGTTGGATGCGAGGTTTCGTGTTCGCATTACTCAATGGATTGAAGAGAAGATAGTTGAGGTTTTGGCGGATAAGCCGCAGTTGATTGTTTTCTGTGACTTGGGAAGTGGTTATGTTGACTTGCTTGGGAAGAAGCTTGGAGATTTCAAGATTGTTATATTGGATCATCATCAGATTGTAGGCGAGGACCCGACCAATTTTGTGCACGTTAATCCCCACTTGCATGGGGTTGATGGTGCTCGTGACATTAGCGGGGCAGGCGTGGCGTATTTTGTGGCTAAAGCAATGGACAGAGTAAACATTGACCTAGCGCCTGTGGCTGTAGTTGGCGCATTGGGGGATTTGCAGGATAAATATGATCAGCGTATGCTAGGAGGTTTGAACGAGAAGATTGTCGCTGATGCCGTTGCCGCGGGCTTGCTTACGGTTGAGAAGGACCTGATCTTCTTTGGCAGAGAGACACGTCCGATTCACAGAATGTTGGCTTCAACAACTAGCCCATTTATTCCAGGCATTAGTGGAGAAGAGGATAAGAGTCTGGCTTTTTTGGCAAGTTTGGATATCAAAGCTAGAGTTGGCGATAAGTGGCGGGCTTTGCGGGACTTGTCGGATGATGAAAAGAGGCGTTTGTGTTCAGCTTTAGCCGACTATTTGCTCTCTAGGGGTTTGCGGTTTGATGTTGGTGATCTCATTGGACACGTTTATGTTTTGAACAGGGAGGAGCCTTGGACGCCCTTGCGGGATGCTAGAGAGTTTGGGGTTTTGCTGAATGCAACGGGTAGAATGGATAGGGCGAGTCTAGGTGTGGCGGTTTGTATGGGTGACCGTGGAAGCGCCTTGGAGGGAGCGGTCAAGATTTTGGACGATTATAGGAGAACTATTAACAAGTATCTTGGGTGGGTTATGGAGAAGCCTGAACGGATGCGGGAGCTCGAGAATATCTACGTTGTTTATGGAGGGGGTTTTATTGATGACAAAGTCGTTGGGGCCGTTAGCAGCATTCTTTCTGGAGGCTTACCAAATCCCGAAAAGCCATTGATTGCCTTTGCCAATGTCGAGGAGCAAGGAATAGCAAAAATTAGTGCTCGGACTGCTGATGTGGTTGTGAGCAAGGGTGTCAATCTTGGGGATATTATGCAGGAAGCTTCTGAGAGATGTGGAGGTAAGGGTGGTGGGCACAATGTTGCTGCCGGCGGACAAGTTCCACTTGAAAGAATTGACGAGTTCATTGGATTTGTTAATGATTTGATTGGACAACGATTGAAAGGTGAGCATGTTGGAAGCGGAGATAGTTCTGGATTATGATGACCGGAAGGTTGCCGAGGCTGTTGCCGGAGCGGTTTCACCTGACAATTTCAAAACGCCAAAGGGCTTATCGGTTAAGACGGATTGTATTGATAAACGAGTTGTTACAAGAATAGAATGTACAGAGAAGCTTTCGACATTCATTGCGACCATTGACGATTTGCTTTTTTGCGTTTCAACGGCTGAGAAGATACTTCAGACAGCAGAGAAGCTTGAGTGAAGCTCTTTTCGGTCGAGTTTGGCGTTCTGTAAGGAATAAGTTTAAAAGGTGATGCTGGTTAGTGTGAGTGTGCAGAAATGACTAGTTTTTGCACTAAATAGTATAGGAGTTGAAATAGCGAATGTCTGCAAGAGAGACGCACAAGGCAGTTTGTGCCGACTGTGGAAAGGAATGCGAAGTTCCTTTCAAGCCCGATGGTAGTAGGCCAGTTTACTGCCGAGAGTGTTATTCTAAACGAAGACCTCCAAGGAGATATTAGACTAACAAGCTAACATCTATCCTTTGTTCATGATCAATCTTTTTTTCTTTTTATTCTTCTTTGACGCTAATCATAATAGGGAGAAGACCCATGTCTATTGTGTTTATGATTGTGTGAGGTGATTGGTGGAATAATGCCTAGGGATCCTGTTTGTGGTGTGGTTCTAGACGAGAACACTACGAAGTTTAAGATTACTTATGATGGGGAAACCTATTACTTCTGTAGCTTGAAATGCAAGAAACGATTCAAGCGGCACGCAACCAAATTCGTAAAGTGAGGGCTACTTGCGCAAAAGCATTATTGGAGATAGGCTTTTTTCGAAGAGGTGCTTGAAATTCTCATTGCCAAGTTTGGCAACCCAGACATCTCGAGTACATACAGATCGTGTTGTCTTATTGGGTGACTAGGATGCTATCTGTAAGTAATGAGAAAATGCAGTGCAATAATTCTCGTTACTTATCAGCTCGATTGTAATCCATGGAAAGCGACTGGTTTCTCAGGGTGCCCAAGTCCTCCCGAAATCTGCTCCCAACAACACAAGATCAAGGCTGTCAACGACGGGGTCTTTGTTCAGATCGGCATCAGGATTCCATAGAGGGTCTTTTGGCGTGGAGCCAAAGGCACTGGAGAAGACACCTAAGTCAGTACTGTCGACAACGCCATCAATGTTTAGGTCTCCAGGAAAATGATATTTTCCCTCCAAAACTATGTCAAAGCTAAAACTAGAGATTCCAACTGTGGATGGAGAAGCTTGTAGACGCATCGTGATGTTGGCAACTTCGTGAGCTCGAATGATGTTGTTTGTACAAAGCCATGAGAAAGTCAGGTAACGGGAAGCATTCAAGGGGTTCCAATTGGTCGGCGTTAAGACTAACAGGAACGTTTCATTTGCCTCGTTGCGAACCCAAACCGTCATTTGCTTGGTTGTAGCTAGTGGCAGCGTGCCCCAGTCTATTGAATATGTCCGTTGGTTACAATTTTCATCCCAATAGACCCCGATGTTCTCTTATGTTTCGATTGCTGACACGTGGAAAGTGGGACGCCTGAAAAACACGTACCCGACGGCAAGAATCATCAACAGAAACATAAGCGCTGAAGACAGGGCGAACGTCTTCCTATTCTCCAAACCTTTCTCCCTTCGCTACACATTACTTAGCAAAGAGACTACAATATTTCTTTTCCTATTGTTGTTAGCTTAGCGCCTTTGACTGCGACCTGTTCACCGTCTTTTTTGTTCGCTTTTCTTTCTCTCAGTGTGATGAGTATGGCTATGTTTAGGATGAGGAAGATCACTCCTATGCCTAGGAGCATAGTTAGTATGAAGTCTGGGAAGAGTTGAATTATCGCGTTGAAGTAGAAGTAAGCCTTTCTTTTGGCTTTCGCAAGAAGTAGGATTATGTTTATGAGTGACAGGATAAAGAATGTGGCGGCTATGCTGAATAAGACATGGTGTGCTGGTTCAGCAACCAATTTGCCATAGCTCGTGCCCATGAGAAGAACTGACACAAACCACAATTCCACCAATAATCATAATTCTCTCCGCAGTCACGTCAGTCTTGCTTAAGAGAAGACTAACCAGAAATGCTTGACGCAAACGACAATAGAGCAATTAGAAAAAAAGGAAGAAGGTGTTACAGCGTTATCTGGAACATAAGCCTCTCAACGAGCTCTTTATAACGATTCCTGATGGTAACTTCCGTCACCTGCGCTATTTCAGCAATTTCCCGCTGAGTTTTCCTTTCACCAGTAAGCACTGACGCTATGTAGCTTGCGGCCGCCGCAATGCCCGTTGGACCACGACCTGACGTAAGCTTGAGCTCCTTCGCCGCGGCCAAGATCTTGTGAGCAATCTCTTCGACCTTTCCCTGCATCGTCAATTGATTTGAGAACTTGGTGATGTATTGGCTTGGCTTCAAAGGTGGAATAGAATAGTTAAGCTCTCTAATCAGAAAACGATAACTGCGGCCAACCTCTTTCTTGTTCACACTTGATGATTGAGCTATCTCTTCCAACGTCCGAGCCAGTCCACACTGTCTGCAAGCCAGATAGATTGCTGCCGCTGTTACGCCTTGAATTGATCTTCCGCGTATCAGTCTTTCCTTCACAGCCTTTCGGTAGATTACTGAGGCCGTTTCAAGAATGTTCTTCGGAAGATTCAGATTATTAGCGATCTTCGTGATTTCAGACAATGCGAAAGCGAGGTTACGCTCAGTGGCATCTGAAACTCTAATGCGTCTTTGCCATTTTCTAAGCCTGTAGACCTGTGCCTTTTGTCCTGGCGATAGGCTCTTCCCGTAGATGTCGCGGTCATGCCAGTCAATCATCGTTGAAAGTCCTTTGTCGTGAATAGTATAGGTTAGAGGCGCGCCAACTCTCGTGCGTTTGGCCCTTTGCTCATCGTCGAAAGCTCTCCATTCCGGGCCTCTATCGGCTATTTTGGACGCCACAACAATGCCGCAGTCCATGCAGACTATCTCGGCAGACTCGTAATCTCGCATAAGTCTTGTGCTATTGCATTCTGGACAAGTTTGAACCTTTGCAGATTGAGAATGTTGCGTTGCTACCGCTGGATCCGAATCCTCATGCCCTTCTCGATCACTCATTTCTTACTTTCTCCTTTCTCCTCTTTGAGGGGATCACATACAATTTCTTGTTGACAAATCGTTCAGGTTCAGGAGCCGAAGGCCTAATCGCCGCGTAGGGTGATGATACTGGACCAAAAATATCGAAAACCCTTCCAACAGACTTCAAATTCTCATCAATAACTGTTTCACCAATCTTGGGAACATTCTCAACTCTCAATATCATGTTTCGACTGGGACTTATATGTAGAACTGAGCCTAGTCTTTGCAACCTCTTGGTTTCCCCTCGAAAAGCATGATGCTTGAACGACACACTTTATTTAAACCTTTCCTAATGAAGCAAGTGGCAAAAAATAAAAAGAATGACTCTTGCATCAACATTCTATGTGGTTTCTATCGGGAAAATATGCAATCAAAACAAAACTATTTGAAATCTGATTTGCAATGTTATCTATCAGCAGCCTTGGATTTGTGCATAAAACTGTGTAAACCTTCAACCGAGTGAAGACCATCGAAACAGCAGAATCCGGAAGGTTAAGCCTCATTCTAGTTACGTCGAAACCTTCATAAACAAGAACGTTGGATTAGACTGTACATTTGAAGGGTGAGGCTTATGTCCAAACCGTTCTACGTAAAATATGAGGTGCCGAAAGAAATCGCAGATGCGGCCTATGAAGCCCTGCAAATAGCCGCAAAAACAGGCATAGTCAGAAAGGGAACAAATGAAACTACAAAAGCCGTTGAGAGAGCCCAAGCAAAGCTCGTAATCATAGCTGAAGATGTCGACCCACCAGAAGTCGTAGCTCATCTGCCATTGCTGTGCGAGGAAAGAAAAATCCCATACGTATTCGTTCCAACCAGGGAACAAATAGGCAAAGCCATAGGCATTGACGTTCCAGCAGCTGCCGCATGCATCGCCAAGGAAGGCGACGCCACAGGCTTGGTCAAGGAAATCGCGACAAGAATCGAGCAGATCAAAAGAGGACCGCAGTGATGAGCAAGGAAGAAAAAACGGCGAAAGCAACAGAGCTAGTACAGGAGCTTACTCCAGCAGAAGTGATCCAAGTTATTGCGCGCACAGGCGTAACTGGCGAGATATCCCAGGTTAGAATACGCATCCTTGAGGGAAAAGACAAAGGCCGCATCATAACGCGCAATGTTAAGGGGCCAGTAAGAGTTCAGGACGTCTTACTGCTTAGGGAAACTGAAAGAGAAGCAAAGAAAATCAACCGATAAGAAAGGGAGCCAAAAGCGTTTAGAGGGATAACCTTTGCCTAGAGCTAGAAAATGTTCATTCTGCGGCAACGACTTTCCAGCAGGCACAGGAATGATGTATGTCAAGAACGATGGTTCGATCTTGTGGTTCTGTTCCAGCAAATGCAGAAAGAGCTCTCTAAAATTCGGAAGAGACCCACGCAAGCTCAAGTGGACAGCGTACTTTGGCAAGGAAGAAAAAGGAAGAGGTTAGCCTCTCAAAAACCTTGTTTTGGAGCAGTTTTTCATCCTCAACTTTTCAGCCTAGTAACTAGTTATTCTCATCTTCTCTCTTGATCAATCTGAGCACACGTATCGTTTTTCGATATATTCTAGCGCGGAAAAAACTGATTTATTAAGATATGCGATAAGATAGCTTCAGAGGGACTTGAATGGGTATATTGGGCAAAAACAAGCCTAAAAAACGCGATCTCCTAGAGATGTCTGATGTTCAAAAGTACAAGCTGATCAAAGAGGTCAAGGAAAGTCTCCGACTAAAAGTTGCCGAAGCAAAACTGTGGCAGTCACTTCTTGAATCAGAGAATTTGACGATCAACGGAGAGAAAGTTCACTGCGAAGACGCCCAGTTGATGGGTCTTTCTCTCAAAACCGAGCTATTCAGAAGCACGTAATAGCCCTATCCCACTTTATTGTGTCATCTGCCACCTACTGGCAAGTATGCGGCGCAAAGCATTCCGAAATACGTGGGCACTTGATAGGACAATAGGCGCCCTTTCATAGGAGTGCGCTTTAAAACTCCTTGCAGTATCGCCAATTGCCATAGGCTATCAGGTTTCGCATCTTCTATGAACTGCGGCGACAGACTCAACAACGGAGCCAAATCATTCTCTAACACAGCTTGCTTGACGATCTTATCGAACTCTGCTGATGCTGAATTGAAGCCGTAAGGTCCTTCAGCACTGTGCGCATGACCTTGGTCTGCACTGGCAACAAGCGCAACCTTTTTCCCTGAAGCCTCAGCAGTCTTGGCGATGACTCGACCGAAAGTCATGAGGCTTTTGAGTGGAATCTCTCGAGAAGGCGTGACTACTATAACCTTGCAGGTATTCTGTTCTGGTCTCGCAAAGAACCATAAAGGTATTAGAGTGCCCCAGTCCATAGGCATGCAGGAAGCAGGACCCTCGCTCGTGCCGTAGTTTACGCCTACAACTGGAAGCTCCGCTTTTCTGGCGTTGTTAAGGATTTCTTTTGCCAGTTGGCGGTCGCACTCGCATCGAAGTTTGACTTGCTTATCATTTTCTTCCAAAGTTCCTTCAGTAAACTCGGCGGTGATTATGCCTATGGTTGCTTCTAAACGTAGATTATGAGGCGTCGCTAGCACGATTGTTTCAGGTTTCTGTTCTTTTAGCAGGCTTGTCATTTTCTCCATGCCTCTGCGCGTTTCAGCGAAAGCTTCAAACATGGTGCCAGCCAGTTCAGGAATAACCTCGGCGCCGTGCGGAGCAACACAAGCGAAGACTATGCCCATTTTGATCGCTGTCCTCTTCAATCTATAACGTATCATATGGGCATAAGGCTTGTCGTTCTTGAATAGCATTAGTGACGTAAATGATTTGGGTTACATCATGTCTCTGGGAAATGGAGGTAGGTTCCACAAAGCTCTTATTTTGTTGCATGACAAATGGTATCCGCCGAAATAGAAGAGAAAGGAGAAACTTCAAATGATTAGCATATCGTATAAGCGAGTAAACATTCAAGGGTTTCTGCTTTCAGCAATACTGATCGCGTCGATGTTTTCAGTGATTGGACCAGTGACCGTAGCGTCAGCAAGCAAACTGGTAAACCCGAGTGCCGTCCAGAAACTGGCGACAGGCGTCGTTGAATCCATCCAAGAGGCAACGACAGCATCAGTTAGTACGATCATAGAAACGACAGATAACGCCCAAGTCATAGCCAAGGTCGAAGAGCTTGGTGGACAAGTGTCTCAAGTTTACAAGAGCGTTGAAGCAATAGCTGCTTCCGTTCCTGCAGGCAAGGTTCTTGAATTGGCTTCAACTCCCACGGTGGTTCGCATCTTCCAAGACAAGATGAAGGAGCTGTACTACAATGGAGCCGTCAGCGAGAACCTCAAAGGCAGTATTCCTATAGACCCCGTGACCAAAGAACCATTGATGTCAACGGTTTTCTCAGACGCTGACGTGGAGCCTTTGGCAATAGAAGAAATTCAGTCAGCAGCCCCAAGCATCTATGCCAATGCGTATCTGACAAACGCTGACGACATCTGGGGTGAAACGAACTACGGTTCAGGAAGCTTCGTGGTAATCATAGACACAGGCGTCTGGTCAGCATCTCCATTCCTAAGCGGAAACGTAATCGGAGGAGTGGACATAAGCCCTGACGTAGGCACCGCTTATGAAGGATACAACCTGACAACCAACAACGCTCATGGAACCTTCTGCACACATCTTATGGCGGCACACGCCATCCTGAGATTCGGAGCAAACCATCCATGGGGTGAAGCAATCTACCGATACGACCCTGAAGGCACATGGAAAGACTCTCTGGGGAGAGTCTACGTGACTTGCATGGGCATCGCGCCTTCTGCCTCAATATACGGAATCAAAGTCTTCCCACACACAGGCGAAGGCGTTCCCAGCTCATTGATAATGCAAGGAATTGACATCGCCATACAAATGAAAGTCACAGGGACAGCTGACGTTGATGTCATCAGCATGAGTCTGGGCGGCGGGGTTGGCGCAGATGGCGAAGACCCAGAAGACTTGCTCGTAGACTCAGCCAGGGCAGCAGGAATAACCGTAGTCTGCGCCGCAGGCAACGAAGGACCCGCGCCACTAAAAGTGGGATCACCTGGAAGCTCAAAGACCGCAATAACAGTCGGCGCTGCCATGGACCCAATACATGAGCGCGTCTGGGGCGACATCTACTTCTACTACTACTATGGTGCGCCACCAGGAAACGGATGGGGTCAGTTGTACTGGTACCCACACGATGAGAAATCAATCGTCGACTTCAGCAGTCGAGGACCAGCAGCAGACGGAAGGATCAAACCAGAAGTCGTTGCAACAGGCTCATGGTGTTTCCTAGGCTCCTACGCTGACGGATATATCTACATTGGCGGTGGCACCTCATTCTCGTGCCCACAAGTTGCAGGTGAAGCTGCACTCCTCAACGCATACGTTGAGCAACACAGCTTGAACCTAGGACCCGCGCAAATCAAACAGGCGATCTACGACGGCGCCGAACCCATTCCAGGCTTCACAGCCATGGAACAGGGAGCAGGCTACATTAACGCTTTGAATTCTTTGAACGAGATAAAGTCAATGAGTTTCGGAACTATCCCGACAACATGGCCTCACCACATCGACAGCTTCTGGTTCCCGCCGATAGACACCATCTGCCTTGACCATGGAAAGAAGACACTGACAAACATAGTGCTGGAACCAACAAAGTACAAGTACTTCTCGTTCTGGGTGGATAGCGAAGTTGACTCCATCAAGATAACGCTCTCAAACGTTCAACTTGCAGACCCAGGACAGCAAAATCCAGGCTTTGGAGATGCAGGCGTAATGTGGATGTCCACTGCAGAGAGAGGCGGAGTGACAGCCGCAGGAGGCGAACCAGCATACTACATCTACGGCTTGTACTTTACTGGAGATGGACAGGCTCTTTACACCTCAAACGTGCCATTCCAACCTGGTGTTGTCAGGCTTGTGCTTGCGGGTGACTTTTCAAGCTATGAACCTGTGGTAGTTGGCAGTTTGACAATAGAAGTCACTGAAGTCTGCGTAGAAGGCGCGGGGAGCTATGTAAACATGTTCAACATGGGCGCTCCAATTGAGGCTCAAGTTGACGTGTACCCAGGGAAGATCAACACGTACTTCGGTTCAGTCAAGACTGGCCACGAGAAAGTCTACAACTTCAACATTCCTGACGCCAACGGATTCGCCTACGTATTTCTATACTGGTACCGCGACTGGGCTCACTGGGCGACCAGCGACTTAGACCTGATAATAATCAACCCAGACAACACGATGAACATTGACGGCGCAACAGGAGCATCACCAGAAGTAGCTATGCTTGCCAGTGGACCTGGAAGATACACTTTGCTCGTAGACTGCTACCAAGTCTACTTTGGCAAAACAGAATGCTATAGCCTACAAATAGTCTATTTCGCCGACACAACCCCATTATGGGCATCAGCGACTTTCAACCTCGGATACTATGCCAGGGTCAAATCGCCAGTAACAGGTCTTGCAGTAGTGTGGTTGCACGACATAGACTTTGGCACGTGGTATATCGCTGGATTTGCACAAATCTCAAAGCAGAAACAATGCGAAGGCCGAGATAATACAAGATCAGGCGTCTCATAGAAACCCTGCAAACAGCACAAAACCCCCTCTTTTCTTTGATCACTCAATAGTAGATTAAAGCCAGAACTGTGTCGTCTTACAGGTTGGCGCATGGACAAGATCAAAAATAAAATCGCCCGTCATTTGGCTTGTGTTTGATGATACACAAAAACTGATCTAAACCATTATCATATGGGTTTCTACCTAACACATTGACCTTGCTTTGAGAACAGTCGGACTAGGCTTCTTTCATTAGCATTCAGTCTTGTGTTTTTTTTGAATAAAGCAACGGGTTCTGCTAGAAGATTCCCCCATAAAGTTCATATTGCCCATAGCATCGTTATCCTAAGCAATAATGGAGGGAGTAGGGGTTCTAGAATGCGCAAAATGACTTACACTTACCTCAGATTTGGGAAAGCTGTGATTTTCTTCCTTTCAGCGATATTGATCGTGTCTGTGTTTACCGTTCTTGTGCCAGTATCGTTATCACGAGCGAATCTTGTGACCACTGGCGCCATTCAGAAATTAACCACAAGCGTCGTCGAATCATTGAAAGACACAGCCTCTGAACGAATGAATATCATCGTTCAGACAACAGATAACCTCGAAGTCATGGCGAAAATCGAAGAGCTAGGCGGGCAAATATCACAAGTTTACAAGAGCGTCAACGCATTAGCTGCATCTATTCCAGCAAGCAGGCTACTCGAACTGGCCTCTGATATCCATGTTGATCGCGTCTATGATGACCCATTGAGAAGAATAAGTTACAGTACGACAGGGAACACCGAACGCAAAGCTGATATTCCTCTTGATCCATTGACCAACGAACCTGTATTCAAGACGGAGCTTTCGGAAGTTAAGGTGGAACCTATAGCCATAGCAGATCTAAAAGCGGCGAGCCCAAGCATCTACACCAACGCATATCTCACCCACGCAGACGCCGTTTGGAATCAAACCGGCTATGGTTCAAACAGCCTTGTCGTGATAATAGACACGGGAGTGTGGTCAGCATCACCAATGCTTGTAGGAAACGTCATCGGCGGAGTAGACATAAGTAGCGACGTCGGTTCGTCCTACGAGGGATACAATAGTACTACAAACCACTACCACGGAACAGCCTGCGCACATTTGCTTGCCGCCCACGCCACTATAGCCTTCCGAAAAGGCAACGGTTGGGGAGAGGCAATTCTGAAATACGACCCTGAAGGCTCATTCAAAGACGCAGAAGGAAGAGTCAATGTAACCTGTATGGGAATAGCACCTGGAGCCTACGTATACGGTATAAAAGTCTTCGACCACACCGGCGGAAGCACACCCACATCAACGATAATGAAAGGCATGGACATTGCGATTCAAATGAAACTCAATGGAACAATGGACGTTGACGTCATAAGCATGAGCCTAGGCGGCGGAGTCGGAGCAGACGGCGAAGACCCAGAGGACTTGCTCGTTGATGCAGCGACCCAAGCTGGAATAAATGTTGTGGCAGCCGCTGGAAATGAAGGACCTGCACCATTAAAAGTAGGGTCGCCTGGATCTGCCAAGACCGCGATAGCCGTTGGAGCTGCAATGGATCCTATTCATGAACACGTGCTCGGAGACATATATTTCTGGGCTGATGGAGAGGTCCCAGGAAACGGTTTAGGCGAGATAGAGTGGTATCCTCATAACGAAAAGGCAATTGTCGATTTTAGCAGTCGAGGACCAGCTGCAGATGGAAGATTAAAGCCAGAAGTTGTTGCAACTGGTTCATGGTGCTTCATCGGCGTCTTCCCTGACGGATACGCCAGAATAGGAAGCGGAACCTCTTTTGCCTGTCCTCAAGTTGCGGGAGAAGCCGCACTTCTCAACTCGTATGCTGAAGAGCACAGTCTCAGAATCGGCCCGCTACAGATTAAACAGGCAATAATCGATGGAGCTGAGCCTATCCCAGGTTTTACTGCGATGGAGCAAGGCGCAGGATACATCGATGCTGAAAAATCTCTAGACGTAATAAAATCCAACAGGTTTGGTTACACGCCTCAACCGCGACCCAGCCACTTTGGAGACATTTGGTACCCGCCTATAGAGGTAAGAAACTTCGACCGCAGTGGGAGGACAATCCTATACAATCTTACACTAGAACCAACAAAGTACAAGTATTTCGACTTCCGGGTAAGTAGCCAAATAGACTCGATAAAAGTAACACTCTCAAACATTCAACTGGCACCTGTTCAACAGCGGAACCCCGCATTTGACGATCTTGGCGTAATATACATGAGCACGCCAGAAAGAGGCGGAATCGACGCATACTATTTCTGGGAGTACTACTTCAATAAAGACGGCAAGATTCTGGTCATGTCAAACGGTCCCTTCCAACCTGGAGTCGTGAGGCTTGTTCTTGCGTGCGACTTCTCAGCCTTCAACCCAGTGACTGTAGGCGAACTAACCATAGAAGTCACGCAGGTTTCGGTGTCCAACCTAAACGCATACGTGACCATGTCTAACTATGGAGTGCCTGCACAAGCCCAAGTAAGCGTGTATTCTGGAAGGATTGAGAAGTTCTATGGGTCAATCACCCAAGGAGAAGAAGACGTTTACAGCTTCAACATACCAGACACAAATGGACATGCCTACGTTTTCTTGTCTTGGTACCGCGACTGGGCCCACTGGGCGACTAGTGACTTGGATCTGATAATAATTGAGCCATGGGGAGGTTTGAACATTGATGGGGCAACTGGCGCCTCACCAGAAGCCGCCACAATAAGCGGGGCTGGAGACTACACATTGCTCATCGACGGATATCAGGTGTATTTTGGCAAAACAGAAAACTACTGCCTCGAGATAGTCTACTTTGCTGACTCGACACCATTATGGACTTCTTCAACCTTTAAGCTTAATAGCTATGCTAGAATCCGATCACCCACTTCAGGTCTTGCAGTCGTGTGGTTGCATGATTTAGACTTTGACAGATGGTACATTGCAGGGTTCACGCAACTTACATGGAGATCTGGAGGGTACGCAGAATCAAGAGCGGCAAGTGCCCAAACGAAGCACTATCCCCTTCTTTCTTTTTCTCGAAACTAAGCTTGACTAGCGCAACCAACGGATCGAAACTGCTTGCTTGAATCTTAGCTAGCTGCAAGAGTAAGTAGGAACCATTGCGAACAAAAATGCGTCAGATTGTGGTAGCGGGGAGTAGATTTGAACTACTGATCTCTGGGTTATGAGCCCAGCGGGTTAATCCTGGCTACCCCACCCCGCTGCTTCTATGCTAAGCTGAGTTGCTATCCTCTTGAATCCTTTAGGAAATACTATGCGATCATATATTAGCATTCTTATTGTGAAAACGTTTTAGTACGACACAGATGCTAACCAGCTTGGTGAGCCTAGTGGAAAAATCCTATCTCCGTCAGCTATCAAATCCCGTTCTTGAAAACCCCATTTTTGTGCAGGGACTCCCTAGCTTTGGAAACGTTGGGAGAATCGCAGCTCACCTTCTAGTAAAATTTTGCGGAGCAAAGCCTTTTATGGAGTTGTATTCCCCCTCTTTCCCTGACTATGTTTCTGTCAGCCCAAAAGGAATTTGCCACCTGCCGAGGTACGAGTTCTACGCGGCGCCTATGGAAAAGAACGATTTCATAATAATGACTGGCGACACGCAGCCTTCTTTTGATGATGTGCTTGCACATTATGCGATTTGCAGCGAAATACTGGAGATCGTCCAGAAGTATCGTTGCAGTTTGATAATAACCATTGGCGGAATGCCGATGAGGGACGAGAAAACACAAGTATATGTGGCAGCCACATCGCCTAGACTTGCCCAGGAATTCATGGATAAAGGTGCAGTGATCTACAGCAAGGGCCGAATTATTGGTGCGACAGGACTGATGCTGGGGCTTGCAAAAGAGCACAACGTGGAAGGAGTATGCCTACTAGGCGCAACAAGCGGTTTCAGCGCAGACCGAGGAGCAGGCTTTTCAGTCTTCAAATTTCTGATGAAAGCCCTTGGCAACGAGGTAAAGGAAGGGTTATAAGAGAAAACGTCAATTCTAAACCAATAGCATGGAACGTGAAAAGAGATGACTGAAGAAAAACAACAGGGCAAGGCTTTTGGTAGAATCAATTTGGATTCGAAATTCTGGAAAACATTTTTCACTATTTTGGCGGCTCTATTGACTTTTGCTTGCCCAACTTATCTTGTCTATGTGGCAATAAACGTTCTTGAGTTGAACTATTTTGTTTCAATGATTTCCGGGTTTTTGCTTTTTCTAGTCGGTCTTGTGCTTGTGTGGTATCTGATTAAGAACAAGGTTATTGTTTAGGAGTCTAGGAGTGGATTTTTGCCTCCGATACCCTAGAGTACATCATCTTTTCAGACAATAAGGTTCTTCATCGGCGATTAATATAGTTGAAAAGCCGTGTAAAAAATTGTTCGGTTTTTGGTGGAAGAGTAGTAAAGCATATAACATATGCTGAAAGATATATTGGCTATGCAAGAGGAAAAAGAGAAAAAACTCGAAGAATTAATGAAGAAAAACGATGGATCAGCCAAGCGAACAACAATAATCCTCGAGAAAGAAGAACGGGAATTCATCGACTCCCTCATCAGAGAGGGAAAGGAACCAGGCATCAAACCCTTAATTTCGAAGATGCTTGATGTCTACAGAAGCATGATGATTTACGATTGGCGTTTCCCAGGCGAATACTATTGCGGAATAAGCCGCATAGCCTTCGTCAACGTAGAGCTTATAAACATATTCATCAAGCATGTCTCTGAAAAAGAATACCGCGGAATCGGCAGGGAAATGGGCAACGCTTTAAAAGTCTCAATCGAAACAACTCTCGGTATCCAAGCGACAGACCGCGAAAAATGGCAAGACATTTTCAAACGCCTAAGAGTGCAAGGATTTGGCGATTTCTACCTGAAAGACAAATACATACTGATCAAAATACCCTTCATCAATGAACCAGAAATCTGGGCTGGCTTCTTGGAAGGTCTGTTCAACATAGAACTCGACGTTAAGACTCCATCTCCACCACTCGTTCTTGAGATAAAAGAGAAAGCAGATTCCTCAGCGAACAAATAAATCATATACCTCAAAAACAAAATTACATTCACAGAAGACAGAGGGATTAGATGATCTTGCATGAGGCCATGCTTTACGAAAAAACAGAAAACAAGAAAGCTAAATGCTATTTATGCGCACGAAGATGCCTCATAAGCGACGGTGGAACAGGCTTCTGTCTGGTCAGAAAAAATGAAGGCGGAACCCTTTTCTCACTTGTCTATGCCAAGGCGATTTCAGCGTGCATAGACCCCATTACGAAGAAGCCGCTTTCACACTTCAACCCCGGAGCACTGGTAATGTCCATCGCCACAGTGGGCTGCAATTTCCGTTGCCAATTCTGTGACAACTGGATGATAAGCCAAGGAAAAGAAATAGCTGGACATCATCTCCCACCAGAAGAAGTGGTTAAAGCTACAAGAGACAACGGTTGTCAGGGAATAAGCTACACTTACACGGAACCAACAATATTCTTTGAATATGCCTACGACACGGCCAAGCTGGCGCACCAAGTTGGGTTCTTCAACACTTTTGTTACAAACGGTTACATGACAACAGAAGCTGTAAAAACAATAGCGCCATATTTGGATGCTGCGACAGTTGACTTCAAAGGCGGCGGAGACCCAGAGTTCTATAAGACTTTCTCTTCAGTTCCGTCAGTGGAGCCGATCTTTGAAGCATTAAAAGAGATGAAGCGAAACGGCATCCACATTGAGATCACAAATTTAGTTGTGCCCAAAACTGGGGACTCAATAGAGCGAGTGAGGCAACTTGCTACTTGGATAAGGGATGCGCTTGGAAAGGACACTCCCTTCCACCTATTGCGTTTTCACCCAGACTATCAATTGACAACGACTCCCGCTACATCAATAGATACCTTGGAGAAAACATATGTCGCTGCAAAAGACACGGGATTAAACTACGTTTACATAGGGAACGTACCCGGGCACACATCCGAAAACACTTACTGTCCAAGCTGCAACGAACTAGTGATCAAACGTTACAGCTTTGAAATTACGAAATGGAATTTGACAAGAGACATGCGCTGCCCAGTTTGTGGACATGAAATCCCAATCAAAGGCAAATTACATGCGGGCGGCTACTCCTATCCATACGCGCTGTTCTAGATTCCAAACAAGGTCAGCAATCATAGTCCAAGGAGTTTTTCAGCATCTTCTGGCCCAGATAGAACATGGTTATCAAGCAGTTTCTGAACGATCTTCTGTTTCGCAACCTCTTCGCCGATTGATTCCGCCATCTTGAGAGCTTCTTCCGGCATCCAATTCTCCATCAAATCCCACGTGTGAGTATGCCTTGGAGGTTCTCGTTTGCTGATTATGGCTATGACAAAACACTTCTGCAAGAGATATGTCGCTTTTGAGAACTCGTTCCTTTTATCTGGGCCAGTCAAGCGTAAACTCTTCTTCAGATCTGTGGTGGACACTGCGCCTCTTTTCTTTATTAAAGCAAGGATTTCCGCTGACGTTCCAGTAAATTCCCTTCTCTTGAACAACCTGTAAAAGTATGGAAGCATCTCCATGGAAATCAATGTCACTTGCCTGCCAATAAACTTGCAGTAGTAGATTTGCTTCTGCCCTAGTGAGAGTTCGTCAGCCCACTGCCAAGCCTTCTTGAATTTTTCTTCGCGAGTGCCGATCGTAGCCTGATACAAGCTTGGGAAGTTCGTTTCTCTTATTGGAAAGAGAGTCACGAAACCATACTTGTTTATGAAGTTTAATGCTTCTTGTTTCGAATCTATCGCGGATGTGCTCTGCAAGGTCACTCCCCATTTAAACTTGCAATATCCGAATATAAATCTAGGCGTGTGCTTTTACATATTGGACTGAAAATGTGGACGTTTCTGCGATCCGATGCAAGTGCAGTGTTGAAAGATAAAAGGGCTCAAGCAAGTTTAGCCAGATATTTCGCCGTCATGCAAGATGAAAAACAAGCAAAATTTATGATAGCAAAGAAACTCCCAGCCGTGTTTGGCAAAAAAGATTCAACAGAGAAGCTCTGGCAAACACACGCAACGCTCACTGAAGAATTTTACAGGATTGAAAGGGAAATTGACACTGGGCAGAGGAAACTACAAGACACAAAAATCCCTGAAATGTCCTATTTGGATTTGAAAATTGAGATTGCCAGAAGAATCATTAGCAACTGCCACTTATGTACGCGCAGATGCGGAGTTGATAGATCAGATGGAGAGCTGGGCTATTGCAAGTGCGGGCAAGAGGTAAGTGTTTCAAGCATTTTTGCGCATATGGGCGAAGAGCCAGAGCTTGTTCCGTCAGGAACCATTTTCACCATGGGCTGCACGATGCGATGCAGACACTGCCAGAACTGGACAATCTCTCAATGGATGGAAACTGGAGAAGTCTACACACCAGAAAGACTAGCCAAAGAAGTAGAGGAGTTGCGAATCCACGGATGCAGAAACGCCAATCTAGTTGGCGGTGAACCGACCCCATGGCTCCTGCAATGGCTGGAAGCATTCTATCATGTGAACATAAGCATACCGATTGTCTGGAACTCAAACAGCTACTACAGCCCGGAAACAGCCAAACTCCTAGTAGGATTCGCCGACGTTTATCTATTGGATTTTAAGTATGGACCAGGAGACTGTGCATTGAGAATTTCCGACGCGGGAAACTACTGGGAGGTATGCACACGAAATCATCTGGAAGCGAAGCGATACGGCGAACTCATAATACGAGTATTGGTTTTGCCAAACCATCTGGAATGTTGCACAAAACCTGTTCTGAAGTGGATAGCTGAAAATCTTGGGGTAGAAACAAGAGTCAACATCATGTTCCAGTATAGACCAGAATGGCAAGCATTCGAAATCCCAGAACTGCAAAAAAGACTTGGCAGAGAGGAGATTGAAAAGGCGATTCGGCTGGCAAAGGAAATGAAATTGGCGAACTTCATAACATAGACCGCTTTTTGCTACGGGATTTGAGCGAATGCGTATTGTTTTTATATCTCTTCATAGACTCTTGTAAGGGCAATTTGGAAGGAAAATCATCGATGTATGCTGTTGAAACGCAGAACCTAGTCAAACGATACGGTAAGACTCTAGCACTGAAGGGTCTGGATTTCACCGTAAACCCAGATGAAATAATGGTTCTGCTAGGACCAAACGGTTCTGGAAAAACAACCCTACTTATGATTCTAGCCACTGTTTTGAAGCCCACGTCAGGCATCGCAAAGGTCATGGACTTAGACGTTATCAAGCAGCCGACGCGCGTTCGGCAAATCCTAGGAATCTCATTCCAAGAGGCCAGAGGCTTCTGGAGACACAAGCCTGCGGAAATTCTTCGCTTTCATGCTGCAATGTGCGGGATCAAGAAAACTGAAGGCAACGCCAGGATAGAGGAAGTCCTGAAGGAATTGGAGTTGTGGGACGCGCGCAACAAGCTGTTCATGCATCTGTCAGGCGGTCAAACCAAAAGGCTGGAGGTAGCTAAGCTTTTAATACAACGACCGAAGTTCGCGATTTTTGATGAACCAAGCAGCCAAGTGGATTTGCGAGGCAAACGCACAATCTGGGAGCGAGTACTCAAACTGAGAGAAGACGGCGCAACAATCATAGTTGCCACAAACGAGGTGCGCGAAGCAGAATACTTGGCTGATAGAGTGACGATTCTCGATCAAGGGAAAAACATCGTCTGTGATACAGTCCACAACCTGAAAGACAAAATCACAGGCGGAGACATAGTCGAAGTTGAATTAGAACACGTAGAAAACAGCACGGAAATCAACGCAGAGCTAGGCAAGATCCCAGGAACAGTCAAGATGGTGACCGAAGACAAGAACAAGTACAAAGCATACGTCTCAATTGCTGAAGCTTGGGTTCCCAAAATGACGAGCCTATGTTATGAAAGAAAGGTCCGCGTTCTGTCAGTAAGAGTTACCGAGCCTTCTTTGGATGACGTTTTCTTGAGCTTTACGGGCAAGAAACTGGAGACGGAAGCAAGTGCGTAGCATCATGCGCCTAGTATGGTTCGACCTGAAACACGAGCTTGCGCCACCAGTATGGATACTTCTGGAATGGTTCACCTTCACGATTCAACTCTTCATCTACGGTGCCCTCATATCACGCCTCGTAACCGCGCCTGAACTACCCAACTACCAGCAGTTCTATGCCGTGGGTTTCGTGGTCATGATGACCTTCGACGTCGGCTCTCATACGGGACGGAATTTTGTGGAGCATGCTCATGAGGGGCGACTGCCATATCTGCTCAGCCTTCCGATTTCACGGACGAAGCTCTTTCTGTCTATCACTCTGCAAGGCGGAGTCGAACTGGCATTGATGCTTGTTGTTCCATTGACGTTGACCTTGTCATTGATCGGGAATTTGACAGTCTTCTCAGTGACTGCGGCAATAGCCTCACTATTCTGTCTAGGTTTCGGTGTTGCTGGACTAATGCTCGGGTTATCTTTCATAGCTTTCAAATCAAGCGACATGTACACTGCTATCGTGACAGGCTTGAGCACCGTCTTAATTCGGTTCAGCACTGTGTTGTATCCGCTCATATTTCTGCCGCCAAACTATGCCTCAGTGGCAATGCTTAGCCCTCTGACTTACGGTTCAGACCTAGTTCGGCTAATCTTGGGCTTTGACGCGAGGATACTTCTTAACCCAATGTACGCGGTTGCTGTGCTTGTGGCTCTTGCGGTAAGCACTCTTGGCTTAGGTATGTTCCTTCTTCAACGTCTGGTGGAGGGCGTGAAAAGCGGATGACAGAACTGTCACGCATCCTACGACTGGCCCGCAACGACTTCTCCTACTTCTTCAGAACAAAATGGCTAATGGCCATCCTTCTAAGCCTACATCTTTCTGACATGCTGGTTGTTGCTTTAGTATATGGCAGACTAATGTCCTTCGAATACTTCAAATTCTTTGTTCCCGCTGTCGTTATCATGGGGCTCTTTGCAGCAGCATTGGACACAGGGCGACGCATTTGGCTGGCGTTCCGCGAAGGCGTGATCCATTATTACCTATCACTGCCGATTAGCATTCAAGGCGTCGTGGTTGCTTACTTGCTTGCTGGAGGGGCGGCTGCAGTCGTGTATTCGACGTCGCTCTTGCTTATTGCTCTAATTGTTCTTCCCGCACATGCTATTCTGAACACGTTAATCCTCTTGCCCTTTCTGTTCATTCTAGCCATGGGACTAG
>Ga0315279_10002290_pt1 | contig 29142 bp, 21 predicted proteins | sample YL17G06_20_MG_FD_203694 | JGI IMG/M metagenome (GOLD analysis project Ga0315279, IMG submission 203694) | Sediment microbial communities from Yellowstone Lake, YNP, Wyoming, USA - YL17G06_20 | ecosystem: Environmental > Aquatic > Freshwater > Lake > Sediment | place: USA: Wyoming | collected... | reverse complement strand
TTCTCTTTCCCCGCTTATTGCCGCACGGCGCGGATTAGCTCTGTTCTATCTTGGGAAAATCGAATCGAGCAGGGATGAACTCACGCAATGTATCGCGGAATATCCAAATGATCCTGAAGCCCGCTGCTATCTGGGCGAAGTGGAAACGGCAATTAAAACTCCCTCGCCCGAAGCCGAGCGTCTTTTCCAGGAAGCTATCGAAAAGAACCCGCTGTATGCTGAAGCACGCTATCAACAGGCGCGCTACTATATGACGCTCAAAGAATATGCCAGGGCGCGCGATTCATTGCAGCAGATTCTTCTGCTGGAGCCGCTATACGAAAAAGCGCATTCACGACTCGGAATGGCCTATTATTATCTTAATATGCCGTCTCTGGCGCTTAAATCCTATGAAACAGCCCTGGCCCTCAATCCTGATGATTTTAATGTGCATTATAACCTTGGCGAGCTTTATTATACCTTATATGGCAACATGGAACCGGCGCTCAAGGAATTCAAGCGAACCATAGAGCTCCACCCCGATCATGCCGAAGCAAATTTCAAGATCGGCCTGATATGCCTGGCAAACAATATGAATAAAGAGGCGGTCAAGTACCTGGAAACAGCTGTAACTAACAGTCCTAAGAACATTCGATTCATGCTGCAACTGGCTGTTGCCTATGAAAAGCTGGATCTGAAAGATGATGCGCTCCAGGTTTATCTGCGCGTTGCAGAACTGGCCCCTCTGGACCAGATTGCCCGCCAGAAGATCAAGCTCCTGTCGGCGGACTCAGGCTGAAACACTCTGTCTTACATGGCAGTTAAAAAAAAGACTTGATTTTTTGTGTAAATCAATGTATTCTAACTATTGGTAAAAACAAGGCTTAAAGCAACAGGGCAGCGGTTCATCTGTAAACTCAGGCGGAAAGGGCGTTTTTCCGAGGGAGCATAAGCCCATGGGAAACATCACTAAGCGGGATCTTGTCGAGAAGATCTCCGAAAAAACCGGCTTAACGCAGGTCGACACGAAAATCGTGATCGAAAGCTTTTTAGAAGCTGTTTCTCATGCGCTTCAAAAAGGATATCATATCGAGATCCGCGGCTTCGGCCGCTTTAAAATCAAAAGAAAGAACGCCCGCATAGCGCGTAATCCGCGAACTGGAGAGCAAATCAAGGTGGAAGCCGGTTTCAAGCCGATTTTTGAAGCATCAAATGAACTGCGGGACCGCGTAAATCAGAAGAATACGCAAGGTGTAGCTCCACCGCCGGCTGCTCCGGCAGCATGAAATGAAAAAGCCGCACCGGGAATGCCGGATGCGGCTTTTTGCTTTCGGATTCCGGATTGCCGGGATGCTCATGCGCAGGTTTTCTGCGCCTTGAATGCTGCCGATATCCGCTATTTCCCATCCCATATTGATTGAGCTGCTTTTTTCAATTCATTATGCCAGCCCTTGACGTCTTCGGCGCTCACATTCAATTCCTGCGCGATTTTTTCCGCACTTTCGCCGCATTCGAGTTGGGCTGCTGCATGCCATTTCTGCTTTGCGGTAAATGCCGGCGCATCCTGTTTCACCGGGACGCTCGTTCCCGAGCCATGAACTGCATCGGCCTGCACCGACTTTCCCCGGCGTACGTCGGCGATCATGGATTCCAGCTTTTCATCCAGATTGATCTTTTCATCAAATCCGGTCGACGAATAGCGGATAATACCGTCGGGGCCGATGACAAAAAGCGACGGCAGGGATTTGACGCCATACCGCTGCGCCGTTGCCTTGTACGGATCCAGCAGGACCGGCAGCGTATAGTTCTTTTCTTTGACAAACGGAGCAACGATATCGACGCCTTCCTTGTCAATGCTGACGCAGAATATCTTTACCGAATCCTTCCGGTGCTTTTCCGCGAATGCGTGCAATTCGGGAATTTCCTTCTGGCATGGTTTGCAATACGTTGCCCAGAACGACAGGATCACAACATGGTGAATGTTGTTGAGATACGGTTTGGAAAGCTGCGCGCCGCAATACACCGAAAGCACTTCGCGTGTGCCAGCAAGAGTGGGAAGCGAAAAACCGGGAGCGGCTGTTCCGGGCTGCAGGATCGTCGATGTATCGGCGGCGGCGAATAGCGTGGAAGCGGCCGCCGTCAGCATCATAAGCCATGGGTGCTTCATGCGTTTCGTCCTTTTCAGGATCAGCGGCGAGAATAGAATTATGCCCGCCGCGTATTCCCGCTGTCAAGAATTATCCGCCAAGCTCTTCGGCCCGCGCCGCCGCGCTGGTGACCGCCTTGATAACGGCGTATTTGAATCCGCCCTCTTCCAGCGCCATAAGCCCGCGCGCCGTGGTGCCGGCCGGAGACATGACCCTGCTCTTAAGTTCAGCCGGCGATTCAGGCGACCGTTGCGCCAGAAGGGCCGACCCGACGACGGTTTGAATGGCCAGTTCTCGGGCAATTGATAGAGGCAAACCGGCTGTAACGCCGCCTTCGATGAGCGCTTCGATGAAAAGATAGACATACGCGGGTCCGCTTCCAGAAAGTCCGGTCACCGCATTCATGAGTTTCTCTGGAACCGCGATCGTGCGACCGCAGGAGGCGAGAATGGATTCCGTGATCTTTCCGTCCCGGATACTGCATTTGTCATTGAGCGCATACGCCGACATGCCCTGCCCGATAAGCGCTGGTGTATTGGGCATCACACGACAGATCCGTGCTGATGCGCCGAGAATCGATCGCAACTTTGCCAGCGTTACGCCGGCGGCGATTGAGATCCAGAGCGGCTTGAAGTTCGCGCAATTCTGCGCCCATGAAAGGCTGTCCGCAACATCCTGCGGCTTAACGGCGATGATCACGGCATCCGGTCGATGCGTCGCTTCCGCCCATCGGTGGGGAGCAATCGCCGCAACGCTTTTCGGGAGTTTCTTCAGCGCCGCGGAACTCTTATCATAAGCAATGATTGATTGCTTGGGGTCTTCGGAAAGAAGGCCGGCAATAAGCGCCCGTCCCATGTTTCCTGCACCCAATATCGCGATTTTCATCACTCCTCCGCAACCTAAAATCCGGCTTTTGCCTTTCCTTGCTGACTACCGACTTCCGATCTCCGACTTCTGCCTTTTCTAGCTCTTCATGGAATCCAGGAACTGCTGGTTGGTCTTTGTGGAAAGGATCTTCTCATTCATGAATTCCATCATTTCGATGGGCGTCATGGTGGTAAGGAATTTGCGCAACACCCACATGCGGTTGAGCTCTTCTTTTGTCAACAGCAATTCCTCCTTGCGCGTGCCCGATTTAAGAAGATCGATGGCCGGAAAGATCCGACGCTCCTGAATTTTGCGATCCAGCACCAATTCCATGTTGCCGGTGCCTTTGAATTCCTCGAAGATCACCTCGTCCATGCGGCTGCCGGTTTCGATGAGCGCCGTGGCGATGATGGTAAGGCTGCCGCCGCCGTCGATGTTGCGCGCCGCGCCGAAAAATTGCTTTGGTTTGTACAGCGCCTGCGAATCCACGCCGCCCGACAGGATGCGGCCCGAATGGGGCGCCACCGTATTATGGGCGCGCGCGAGGCGCGTGATGGAATCGAGCAGGATGACCACGTCGCGCTGGTGTTCCACCAGGCGTTTGGCGCGCTCGATCACCATTTCGGCCACCACCACATGACGCTCGGCCGGTTCGTCGAAGGTCGAGCTGATCACTTCGCCTTTGACCGAACGCTGCATATCGGTCACCTCTTCGGGACGTTCGTCGATGAGCAGGACGATCAGAAAGGCCTCCGGATGATTGACGCTGATGGAATTGGCGATGCTTTTAAGCAGCATGGTTTTGCCGGCACGCGGCGGCGCCACGATCAGTCCGCGCTGTCCTTTACCGATGGGGGTAAAGAGGTTCATGATGCGCGTTGACGGATCTTTAGGATCGGCTTCAAGGTTGAATTTCTTGTCCGGGAAAAGCGGCGTAAGGTTAGTAAAATTGATCTTCTTTTTGCACTCTTCGGGATCCTCATAATTGATCTTATCCACGCGCAGAAGCGCGAAATACCGTTCGGAATCCTTGGGCGGCCGTACCTGGCCGTACACGGTATCGCCGGTGCGGAGATGAAACCGCTTTATCTGCGAAGGCGAAACGTAGATGTCGTCGGGACCGGAGAGATAGCTGTTGAGCGGCGAGCGCAGGAAGCCAAAACCATCGGGCATGATCTCCAGAACACCTTCGGCCATGAGCGCGCCGTTCTGCGCCGCCTGCGCGCGGATGATCTTGAAAATCAGCTCCTGGCGGTCCATCATGCGATGATCATCGATGGCAAGCTCTACTGCCAGGTCATTCAGCTCCACGATCGATTTGGCCTTGAGGTCGGCTAGGTTCATTAAGACTCCTTGAGGGTGGGAAGAGACAGCAAGTGGGGGGATTGTGTCGTTATTTATCATGATTATTTACAATATGATATATCGGAATTCCCGGGGACCGGAATTTTCATCTGTTACGCGCGGAACGCTGCTGCATAACGATTAAGCACCCATCCTCGACCACGGCTTCAAACGAATGCGGCTTTTTTGGATTGGATGTATATCAACCGCGTTGATATACATTTGAGGCTTACATGATTAGAAAAACAAAGATCGACTATTGCAGCACTTATAATATGCTATTGCGGAGCGATGATTGTCAAGGGGATCGTGGAATTGCGCTCCCCTTATAGGGGGCTTTTCTGTATAAAAGCCGTTGCCTGCAAGCCGCTCTTATTGGATTATACGCCCAATTTCTGCAATCGTATCCGCTCCATATCAGACATGGCGTTCTGCACGACATGCCCTTTAAGCGGCAGGATCTTCTCGTGGATGGCGTCGATGATCCAGTCGGGTTGCGGGAAAAAGGCCTTTTCAAGCTCATACGCCGGCGTGATCCAGTTGCGCGAGCCCACCACCACGGGCGGCGCATCCAGATCGTCGAACGCCAGTTCGGCAATATTCTGCGCCACATCGTTGAGGTACGATCCGCGCTGGCATGCATCGGACGTCAACAGCACGCGGCCGGTCTTTTTGACCGATGCGAGGATCGGCTCATATTGGAGCGGCACCAGCGAGCGGAGATCGATGATTTCCGCTTCCAGGCCGAATTTCTCCTTGAGCATGTTCGCGGCCTTGATGGCAACGTAGAGTGTCGCGCCGGCGGTGATGATGGTTAAGTCTTTCCCGGTTCGCTTGACATCCGGCTCGCCGATCGGCACCTCATAATAGCCCTCGGGAACGCCCTCTTTATGGAACAGCTCCCCCACATCGTAAAGCCGTTGGGATTCAAAGAAAACCACCGGGTCCGTGCCGCGCAACGCGGCGTTCATGAGCCCTTTGGCGTCATAGGGCGTTGCCGGGAACACGACTTTGAGCCCGGGAACGTGCGTGCAGATGCTGGTCCAGTCCTGTGAATGCTGGGCCCCGTATTTGGAGCCCACGGAGACACGCAGCACCACGGGCATTTTAAGGATGCCGGCGCTCATTGATTGCCATTTGGAAAGTTGATTGAACACCTCGTCGCCCGAGCGGCCCAGAAAATCGCAGTACATGAGTTCGGCGATCACGCGGCCTCCGCACATGCCGTAGCCCACGGCGGAGCCGACGATCGCGCCTTCGGAGATGGGCGTATTGAACAGGCGGTGATACGGCAATGCTTCGGTAAGCCCGCGATACACGGCAAAGGCGCCGCCCCAATCGCGGTTTTCCTCACCATAGGCGATAAGCGTGGAATCGGTATAAAAAGCGTTCACCACGGCCTCGAACACGGCATCACGGAATTGCACGGATTTGCCCTTGGGCAATTCCTTGCCGATTTCATCAACGCCGTTGCGCGTGCGTTTGGCGATCTGCTTTACGCGCGGGTTTTCCGAAAGCGGCATGAGAACGTCACAGGGGCGCGAGTCAAACTTCACCACTTTCTGATTCGAAAACATCAGGCCGCCGATGATGTCCGCGTTTTTCCGGATATCCATATACGGCGAAACCGCGGGATCGATGGCCAGCTTCATCGCCCGGGTGATCAGCACGGTCATCTGCGCTCGCATCTCTTCGATTTCCTTTTGCGCGCAGACCTTGTGCTTGACAAGTTTGGCGCCGAAATCAAGGATCGAATCCTCTTTTTCCCACTGGGAAATTTCCTCCTTGTCGCGATACGATGACGCGTCCGACGGCGAATGGCCCGAAATGCGGTAGGTCAGCGTATCGATGAGCGCCGGGCCTTTTTTATCCACAATGATCTTCTTTTTCCGCTTGAAGATATCGATCACCGCCAGCGGATTATAGCCGTCCACGCGTTCGGCGTGCAATTGGTCGGCATTGACGCCTGCGCCCAGGCGCGCGACAACGCCATAGCCCATGGTTTCGCCCGCGGTCTGGCCGCCCATGCCGTAGCTGTTATTCATGATGTTGAAGATCAGCGGAAGCCCGCCGCGATATTCGCCTTCCCAAAGATGGGTATACTGGTCCATGGTGGCCAGATGAATGGCTTCCCACACCGGGCCGCAGCCGAGCGATCCGTCGCCGATGTTGCATACGACAATGCCGGATTTTTTATTGCATTTCTTATACAGCGCGGCGCCGACCGATATATCGGCCGAGCCGCCGACGATCGCATTATTGGGATAAATCCCGAAGGGGGTGAAGAATGCATGCATGGAGCCGCCAAGGCCTTTATTGAAGCCGGTCTCGCGCGCGAAAATTTCGGCCAGAGCGCCGTAGATCAGGAAATCAACGGCCACGTCCTTGACGGATCCGGATGACGCTTTTTCCACAATAGCAAGCGGAACGCCGTTCCAGTGCGCTTTCATGATCTCCGTCAACTGCGCATCACCAAGCTTGTGAATGGCCGACAGACCTTTGGCGAGAATTTCGCCATGGCTGCGGTGCGAACCGAAGATGTAATCATCCACATCCAGCACATAGGCCTGCCCCACCGCCGAAGCCTCCTGGCCGATGGAAAGGTGCGCGGGACCCGGATGGTCGTATTTGATCCCATTGTATTCGCCGGCGATTTTAATCTGGTTGATCATAGTCTCAAATTCCCGGATAATACACATGTCGCGGAAAATGCGCAGTAGATTGTCTTTGCCGAATGCCTTGACTTCGTCCTCAAAAGGCGTCGCATATTGGCATAGCGGGATATTCTTGAAGCTGATGGTCCCGGCAGAGCGGACTTTTTTAGGATCGACCATTATTGATTTGGGCATGTGCGTTTCTCCGGTTTGGTTTTCTGGTATCGGTTTTTCGGTTTAGAAAGCGCGGAGGGCATAATCCCCCGCGCTTTCGGAATTTGCCGGGATCATAGTTTGATTTCCATAATCGCATCTTTCATCACTTCCGCGGTCGTTGGATGGGCGAACACGATATCGCGCACGTCAGCAACGCGCAATTCGGCCTCGATCATCACCGCCGCGCCATGGATCATCTCCGAACATTCGGCGCCGATCATGTGCACGCCGAGAATGGTGCCGAACTGCTTTTCGGCCACCACTTTGACAACCCCGCGGCCGCCGTCATTCTCCGCCATGTACCGGCCGCTGAAGGTCATGGGCAGCATGCTGGTCACCGCATCATATCCTTTTTCGACCGCCTGCTCTTTTGTCAAACCAACCGTGGCGACTTCGGGGTGCGTGTAGATGACGCTGGGGATGGTATCGTAGCGTACCGATGCTTTGTTACCAAGCATGGTGTCCACCGCCACTTCGGCCTCGCGCGTGGCCGTATGCGCCAGCATGACTTTGCCGTTGATATCGCCAGCCGCATAGACATTGGCCACGTTGGTTCGGCATGAAAGATCTGTTTTGACCGCACCGCGCTCAAGCTCGATATGCAGGTTTTCCAGGCCGATATTTTTGGTGACCGGCCTGCGGCCGACGCTCATGAGCACGATGTCCGCGGGCACGCTCTGCGCGGCAGATCCGGCTTCTTCGTAGCGGACCGCGTGGTCCTCAATGGCCGTGACCTTCGCATTGAGCTTGAAGACAACGCCTTTTTTCTCCAGGTCTTTCTGCAGGATCGCGCGGATTTCCGCGTCCAGGTTGCCGGCGATATTCGGCAACATTTCGATCACCGTCACCTGGCTTCCCACCTCGGAAAAGAAGGTGGCGAACTCAAGGCCGATCACGCCGCCGCCGATGATCACCAGCTTCTGCGGGATGAAATTGATGTCCAGCATTTCGCGGTTGGTAAAGACGAACTGCTGATCGGCCCCGGGAATGGGCGGCCGGATGGCCTCGGAGCCGGTGCAGAGCATCAGCCGTTTGCCCTCATGCACCTGATCGCCGGCCTTGACGCGAAAGGCATCGCCCTGCACGGGCAAAACTTCGCCGTGTGCGAAAGCCGCATCGACGTGATGGCGCTTCTTTGATGATTCGGACGCTTTGCGAAGGCGTTCGATCAGCTTGTTTTTGCGCGCCATGGCGACCGTCAGGTCGAACGTTACGTTCTGTGCCTTGACGCCATACGATTCGCTGTCCCTGGCATGGCGGTAGAGTTTGGCGCAGTAGAGCAGTTGCTTGGAGGGGATGCAGCCTTCGTTGAGGCATACGCCGCCCAGATGGCGTTCTTCGATAAGCAGCGTTTTGTAGCCTTCCTTCGCCGCTTTTTCCGACCCCGGCCCGCCGGCCGGCCCGCCGCCTATTACAATCAGATCGTACATGGGAACACCCCGGGTTCAGGTTGCTGATCTGCCCGCGATAGTCATCAAATCGCCAAAATCATGCTGATATTTTCAATCGCCTGCACCACGGCTTTCGCGAACCGCGCGCCCGGCGCTCCATCGACCGCGCGATGATCGATGGTAAGCGAAAGGCCGATGTGCGGCACGATCTCATAGGACCCGTCATTTTTAGCAACGGGTTTGGGGCTGATGGTATTGACGCCCAGCAATGCGACCTGCGGCGCATTAAGCACCGGCGTGAACGATTCGATGCCGAAGGTCCCCAGGTTTGAAAGCGTGAACGTGCCGCCATTAAGCAGGTCGGGATTGATCGCGCCGTCAAGGCACTGCTGGGTGAGCGATTTGATGGCTTTGGCTAGCTCATTAAGAGACAGGCAGTCGGCAAAACGCACCACCGGCACCATGAGCCCGCGCGGCGTGTCCACGGCAACCGCCAGGTGCGCATGCGCGTACCGCCGGACGGTCCCATCCGCGTACAACGCGTTGATTTCCGGAAATTTCGGCAGGGTTCGGGCAACGGCAAAGGCCACGAGATCGGTAACGGTTATATTGGCCAGCCCCAGAGACTCCGCGTTTTTCTTGACCATGGCGCGATAGGCCAGAAGACCGTCCGCGCGCGCCGAGGTATTCATGGTGAGCTGGGCCGCCTGTTGCAGCGATTGGAACATGCGGTCGGCGATGATCTTGCGCATGCCCGAAAGCTTGACTTCCGTGACTGCGTCTTCGATGCCCATGGATGCGGCGGTTGCCGTTGCCTGGGCCGGCGCCTTGACCAGATCATCGGCGCGAATTCTGCCGCCGATGCCGGAACCGGCTGCCGGCGCCGCAAGGCCGGAAGCCGCGACTTTCGCCTGCGCGGTTTTTGTCATCCGGGGAGCGGCCTCAAGCGCGGCTTTGATATCGCGCTCTATGATGCGGCCGTTAGGGCCCGAGGGATTCGCTGCGGAAATGTCAATGCCGCTACGTTCGGCCAATACCCGCGCGCGCGGGGAAATGCGGAATTCTCCGGCGGTATCGGTTTTTGCTTTTTCTGCTTCTGTTCCCTGCCTGCTGATTTCTGACCTCTGACTTCCGACTTCCGATTTCTGCTGGCTGGCTTCTGGCCTCCCCGCTGCGCCAAAGCGCTTCGCGGCGGCGAGCTGGCCGCTGGCTTCCGACTTCTGGCCGCTGGCCTCTGCCTTTATTCCGCTAGCGTCTTCCCCCGGATTTCCGATGGCGCCGACGACCGTATGCACCGGCACATCGTCGCCGGCATTCGCGAAGATCTCCAGCAGCGTACCGGATGCGGGTGATGTGAATTCGAATGATGCTTTATCGGTTTCGTAGGAAAAGAGGACATCGCCCTCCTTGACGGAATCACCTTTTTTCTTCATCCATTCCTGAATAATACAGCTTTCAACGGATTGTCCCTGCTTGGGCATCGCAATTGGCGTGGCCATGAATAACTCCTATTGAATTAGGGCTGTTTCTAATCTTAATATACAACTGTTTTTAATCAAAATCAAGCGAATTATTGATTTATTTTGCATTATTTTGCATTATCGTGTTGAATGGCTTGTTGTTTTTTTCCACCGCGAAGGGAAAGCAAAGATAACCGGGGTTTGAGCCAAGCGGCTTATAAAATCAGGGATGCGGTCGCTGAGAAATCAGCAATGCTTATTTGCCAACCAATACTGACTGTACGCGCGTCTTCCCATCAGAGGCGATTCGCATCGAGTATATGCCCGCCGGAAGCGGGGGAATTGAATAGCTTTTCTTTCCCATGCCGGAGAACGAGGCGCGCAGAGCGCCTTTGCAATCGAAAAACGCTATGGTATGCGGCCCTTGCGACCGCACGGTGATCTCCATCCCGCCTGTTCGGTTTACCCGTACGGAAACCAGACGCCGGCCATGCATCTCCAAACGATCCGCGGTCCCGGTCTGCGGCGGCGCGGGTTCCGGATACGGAATAAAGCAATCCGCCGGCACGATTTCCCTTGTCAATCCATCGGCCCGCTTCCAGGCAATGGCGCAATTGTCCGTGCCGGTGCTCTGCTTCTGGAGAATTTCAATGTAATAGCGGGTGTCTTTTGTCATTTGATATGGCGGGCTGCGCTGCGTATGGCAATAGTCGAATTCCCGCGACGGGACCGCCGTAAGGATCCAGCCAACGAGCTGTTTATGCGCGGGATCGGCGTCGGGGCTGATGAAGAGCTGGAAAACATCATCGCCGGCGGCCCAGAATGTGTAGGTCCCGGTTGCCGGGGGATATATATATCCGCGGATGCGCTCGCCGAAATTGAGCTGCCATACGGCGTTCGCTTCCAAAGCGGGCAGCGTGTCGATGCGCGAGGGCGCGCCCTGAAATGCCGCGCTGCCCGTGAGGTCGGCGACGGTTGACCCGGTAACGGAGAGCCAGATCTCATCGAACGCCCGCCCCGTTGACAGGCAGGTGTAGGCAGCGCTGATCCCGGTCGCGGAGATCGCATTCGAAGCGGGCGAACGATCGGCAATATTCCTTATCGTCAACGTATACGCCGTATTCGGCGTCTGGGCGCTCGTGGTGAGAAGAACGGTGATGCTGTCTTTGAGCGCTGCTTTGGCGATGGTAACGCCTTTGTCCGCCTGATAATTGGCCGCATTCTGCGCCGAAGCCGCCGAAACCGCTTCGTTGAACCGGATACGGACATTCGTCAACGCAACGCTGCGCACCCATTCGATACCGGGCGCTTTGGTATCAGCGAGCGTCTGAACAACGAGCGAATCCGACTTTGCCGACACGCGGTCGCAGGGATTATAGGCGGCGACCTGATATCCATAGCTTGTTTGCGCAACGAGCCCCGAATCCACCATCGCCGTGTCCTTGAGCGATGCGCGCCATCTGCCGTTGCGGTAGATATGATAGGCGACGCTTTTGCTCTCCGGGTCGGTCACCGATCGCCATTGCAGCAAGACGCGGTCGCCGCCGGTCATGGGTGTTGCCGTGAACCCGGCCGGTGTTGGCGGAGAGGTGGAATCCGGTACGCGGCTCTGCCGGAAAAGCCAGGGCATCAGGCTGTCGTCGGCCCATGCCGGCACCCAGGCCTCATGCGCAACCGGATACTCGGTATATCGAGGATCGCCGCCCAGTATCCGAATGGCTTTTATCATGTCCCGCGATCCGGAAATCGGCACGACATCATCCGCCGAGCCGTGATGCGCCCAGATGGGCATGGAGACCAACCGGTCGGCCTTGCTGCGGTCCCCAGAGCCGCAGATAGGAATCGCAGCGGCAAAAAGATAGCTTTTGCGGAGGATCAGATCCCACGTGGCATACCCGCCATTTGATGCGCCGACAACATAGCATCGGTTGACATCAAGTCCGAGCTCTCTCTGGATATATGGAACAAGCTCAAGGACCATGCGGATCCCATTGGTTGGATTCGGATCAAGGAGATGATTGCCCGTGGAATATCCTTTGTTGTCCCAGCAGGTCTGGTCCAGAGGGCAGAAAGGCTCAACCAGCACGCAGCGTTGCTTGACATTGATATCAAATTTCGGATTTGATCCTAAATACATGGGAGCGAAATCCGGGGGCGGACCCACGCCATGCATGGACATGAAATACGGGAGGTGCTCGGATGCCGTAAATCCATTCGGGAGGTAAATTGAATACCGGAGCTGTCCGCCGCTGGGGCTGTTGAAATACATGTTGGTGTATTGGTTGGTATGCAGGGAATCGAGCAATGCGGCCTGCACTGATGCGATCATGATCACCAAGAACGCCGATGTGATGGAGATAGCGCGATATTTCATGGCCGATTGCCCTCTGATAACAGTAATATAATCAAGAATTAATATAAGATCACGGAAATTGCGGTTCTTCAGTCTTTTCAGCCCGGATTATCGTGAATTCGAAATCGCGGCATCTGTATATAAAGGCATAGTCACGCGACGCGGTTTTACAAACCGTTTCCTGAATCGCATCTCCAGATGAAACCAGCTCGCAAAATTTTTTATGCGCCTGCCGGCCGCTGAATTATATTCAACGTCCCGTTTTTGAAGGCATGGATATGATACTTCAAACATTCAAGGAGGTTCCGGTGCGGATTTCGCCAGCAGCTTCCCTTAAAACCGCCGCGATAGCATGCATTTTCTCCGGGCTCTTCTTTGCCTCATACGCATCCGGCAGCGATCCCATCCGCCAGGTCGAGCAATACAATTTTTCCATCCATATATTAGCGATGCTTCTGGTCGGCTTCGGCTTCTTAATGGTATTTGTCAAGAAGTACGGCTACAGCGCCACCACGGGGACCTACCTCGTCGTTGCCGCCGGCATGCCGCTCTATATGCTGCTGCGCTCACGGGGAATCATCTGCCTTGAAGCGGTCCATGCCGATACCATCCAGGCGATCCTGCTGGCGGAATTCGCCTGCGCCTCCGCGCTTATCGCCATGGGCGCGGTCCTCGGGCGGCTCCGTCTTTTCCAATATGTTTTGCTGGCCATCGTCGCGGTGCCGGCATACATGCTCAATGAACGACTCGTGCTCGATGGCGGGCTGGGAATCACCAGAGGGTTCGTGGATTCGGCGGGTTCAGTCATCATCCATGCGTTCGGCGCGTATTTCGGCCTCGGGCTGACCAGCGCCTTCACAAAAGAGCATCACCTGCTGACTCTTATAGAAAGCGATGAGACCTCCGACCGGTTTTCGGTGCTCGGGAGCATGGTGCTGTGGCTCTTCTGGCCCAGCTTCTGCAGCGCAGTGGTGCCGCATGAGCAGATGCAGCAGACGGCCATCAACACGATTCTGGCCCTTTGCGGCGCGACACTGGTTACCTTTTTATCAAGCAGCCTTTTCAGAAAAGGCAAAGTCACCATGGGCGACATTGCCAACGCAAGCCTTGCGGGCGGCGTTGCCGTTGGCGCAACCTGCAATGTTCTGCATGCGGGAAGCGCGTTCATGGTGGGCGCTATCGCGGGGTTGATCTGCGTGACCGGCTATGTGTTCGTGCAGCCGGCGCTGCAAAAACGGCTCAAATCCGTGGACACCTGCGGCGTGCACAATCTTCACGGCATGCCCGGCGTTTTTGGCGGGCTTGTGGCCGCGTTCGTCGTGCCCGGGATTGCGAAAGCCGAGATCGCGGGGATCGTTTGCACCATCCTCCTGGCCGGAATCGCAGGATATATCAGCGGTCATCTAATCAAACTCACTGGCTTGAAAACGTCGGCGTATCAGGACAAGGCGTTTTTAGGTATTGAAAGTCAAGTGGGTTGATAGGCGACGCGGTTTGCAAAGGGCAGGCCAACGGCCTGCCCTTTAGGATAATGATCCGTTGAATGCCTATATCGCGCTGTTTATTTCTCGCGCAAATAAATGACCCCGTTCCAGTCCTGCGGCGGTGGATTTTCGGCATAAGTTGCGCATCGTTCCGCCAGAAGTTTCGCCGGCTTATCTGCCGGGTCCTGCTGCACAAATGATTCAAACATCTCTTCTGCCTTTTTCCATTCGCGATGCCGGTAGAGTCCAAACGCAGTGTCCCATGCGCGCATTCTTGCGCGTATTTCTTCGTTGTCCGTATTCTTCAAACCAATCAGCTCATATATCGGGAACCCGATTTTCTTCCCTTTCACAGCGACAATGTCCACGCATCGTGCAGTCACGTGTTCCCGGGTAGCCAGCCAAGTTGTTTCGCTGATGAGAATAGACGTCCCATAGAACTTATTGACTCCTTCAAGACGGCTTGCCAGATTTACATTATCGCCGATGACCGTGTAATTAAGACGGTCTTCGTAGCCGATGTTGCCCACGATCACATCTCCGGTGTTGATGCCGATTCTTGTATTGAAAGCAGGCAAGCCCATTTCCGTCCATTCACGGTTCGCGGCTGCGAGAAATTCCATACACCGCAGCGCGGTTGTGCAGGCCTCAAACGCATGGTTCTCGTTGGCCACCGGCGCGCCCCAGAATGCCATGATGGCATCGCCGATGTACTTGTCAATAGTGCCGTGGTTGTCCTGGATGGTCTTGCTCATACCGCCGAAGTACATCGCCAGCATGGTCACCAGGTCTTCCGGCGACATTTTTTCTGATATCGCGGTAAAATCAGCAATGTCGGAAAAAAAGAGCGTCAGGATGCGCTTGTTCCCGCCAAACCGCGCCTCCGCATCCCTGGCGATGAGTTGCGATACCAGGTCCGCGGGCACGAATTTTCTGAATGAACGCAGGCCGCGCTTCATGTTCTCAACGCTGTTTTTCATCCGGATGATCTCCCGGAAACCCGACGCCACCCTGCTGTCTTCATCAAGCTTGAGTTCACGGATCCTGGCCATGTCCATTTCCAGCAGCATCATGGGCCTGGTGATGCTCCGGGAAAATGCAAGGCCGATCAGAATGACCACCGATATGGTGATCAGAGATATTATTGCGATAATGAGAAGATACAGCCGCTCGTAATGGATGACCCGGGCAGCTGATATGTCCACGCCGAGGATGGCCTCCATTGTATCGCCACGCATGAGGGGCGCATATCCCGAAAGCCAGGTACCCCACTTGTCAGTAGAGAACTCAGTCTCTATGGAAGGACCGGCAGGATGTTCAAAAACGGCCTCCATGACCGGGCTTGCATCCGCGTAGTCGTCGCCGATATGACTCATTTCGTTCGTGTCTTCTTCGGCATCAACGACGAACTGGTACTTTCCTTTTTCCGTTCTTCGCATGGTATAGACAAACCGCAGATCGGCGTCGCAATCCCGGATGTTCTGGAGCGTTTTTTTCATTCGCAGGTATACCCCGGTGGCTTCCTGATCTTTCAAGACAAGCGTGCGATGAGCGTCCGCGTCCAACAGTTGCACGCCGATCGAGGTCACATCCTTTATCCGCTTGCCAAGATCGTTGCGCATCATGTGCCTGAATACGAAATAGGTGGAAATGCCGGTCAGGATTGACGTCAGGATGACGATGATGGAGAATGCAGAACTCAGGCCGAACCTGATGGTGATGTTCCGGCGGGGCTTGTCCGGCGCGGGATTTCCATTTTCTCTCCTGCCCATACCGGTTATTGTACCATGTGTTTCAAGGGATATATAGCATAATTTTCCGGAATGTCGATTATAAAAGGCACCTTTAAAAATTGCTGATGATGTCATTGCGAGAAGCGTAGCGACGAAGCAATCTTCTTATTCTATACGAAAAACGCGGGATTGCTTCGCTCCGCTCGCAATGACAGACGCGTTTTTCGAATTTTTAGAGGTGCCCTAAAGGAATATCCCGCGCCCTCTGGGGCGACATCCGCCCTTATCCCAGCTCCAGCGCCACCACGGTGTCCAGTTCATCGGGAAGAGCGGCCGAGGCAAGCGTCATAAAGCAGTCCTTCGTCTCCTTCTCCACATTCCAGGGCCGGGCGATGCCGACTTCCGATCCGTCCATGAGCAGCCGCGCCTTGCGCACTTTGCCGCCCAGACCGATAAGGGCGACGGGGCCAACGGGTTTTTGCAGAATATGGGCGAAAAGAACTTTCCCATTTGTCGTGTAATACCCCCATTCCGGCCGGGGAAGGTCGGCCCTGCCGCACCCATAGATGCTCTCACCATTGGCGGACAACCAACGGCCCACGGTTTCCAGCCGATCCGCGGACTCGGCCCGGATCACGCCCAGGGCATCGGGCCCGATGTTCAGGAGCAGGTTGCCGCCCTTGGAAACGCATTCGACCATCATGCGGATGACCTGCGCCGGCGATTTGAAGTTCCGGTCGTCGCGGCAATAGCCCCAGTGGTCGTTGAGCGTGATGCAGGCCTCCCACACGCACGGCTTTCCGTCTTTATCAAGCACTCCCTCCGCGGGGATGATCTGCTCGGGGGAGAAAAAGTCCCCGTATTTCTCTTCGTCGGATGAAAGGCGGTTGTCCATGATGATGTGCGGCTGGAGCGAATGGACCATGTCAACGAGCTCCCTGGCGCGCCAGGCGGCCCCGGCCATGGCGTCGTAACTGAAATCGAACCAGACCACGTCGATTTTCCCGTAATTCGTCATCAGCTCCCGCACCTGTCCGTGCAGGTAATCGACGTAGCGGCTGAAATCACGTTTTTCTTTTGCAAACGCCGCGTCGTTGCGCATCGGATGATGACGATCGCCGGCAATGGGATAGTGCGGGTGGTGCCAGTCAAGAAGCGAGTAGTAGAAACCGACCTTGATGCCTTCCGCCCTGAACGCGTCGGCGAATTCCCGGACCAGGTCCCGGCGCGCCGGCGTGTTGGTGGATTTGTACTCCGTCAGTTTACTATCGAAAAGGCAGAACCCGTCATGATGCTTTGCCGTGAGAACGGCATAGCGCTGTCCGGCGCGCTTGGCAAGCCGGGCCCAGGCGCGCGCGTCGTAGAGTCGCGGATTGAATTCATCGAAATAAGGCTGATACGCCTCCGCCGAAAGATTTTCCTTGTTGCGCACCCACTCCCCGCGCGCGGGAATCGCATAGATGCCCCAGTGGATGAACATGCCGAAACGGTCGTGGACGAACCATCTGGTGTCGGGGGAAGTTTTCGAATTCATAGCCTGGCCTCCGTGGATGGGATGATTGGATTTCGGATTTCGGATTTCGGATTTCGGATTTCGGATTTCGGATCTACCGCATGCCCTGATTTCCCGCCTTTCTGACCTTTTCCGTTACGTCAAAAAACGAATATGGGTGCAGATCATCCTGGAATGCATATGATTTATCGGGCAAAAGCGGCAGGCGCGTGCCGAAATATTCATTAAACACGACGCGCAATGAATTCACCGGCGAAATGGACGCATACAGGACCGATGTGTCCGCGTCCGGAAGATAATAGGCATTTAAAATTCCCAGCTTCTGCTGTATCTGACGGCGCGTTGCCGAATGCCACCGGAAATGCTTTTCGTCCTGCCGGTAGGGCAGCGGATAGGGGCCTTCATCGGCTTGCAGCAGGATGACCGGCTGCAGGGAGGACCGTCGTATCAGGCTGTCGACGGTCGCCAGGACTTTCCCATTAGTATATTTAAGCTGGCGGATATAATTTTCCTCAAAAGGCCGTGTTTGCATTTCCTCCCATGTAACATACCGGCCGGATGTGTCGAAAACGAACGGATCATGCGGAATCAGCAGGTGTGCGAAGACAAAGACCGGTCCCCGCTGTGCCGGCATCTCCGTCAGTCGGGCAAATTGGTACAGGATCCGGCGGTAATGCAGCTCCCAATCGTTAAAATCAAAAAATTTTCGCAATCGCGGGTCTTTTTCGCGCCGGGGATAGAGCATGGTTGATTTAAGGAGCAGCATGGTGAATTCGCGCAAAGGTCTGATATTGACATTCAAGTCCGCAAAGTCATTCTGACTCGTGCCTTCCCACCATGCGCCAAAGTGGATGAACCGGTATCCTTGGCTTCGCAGAAAACGCCAGGCCCGATAATCCTGCAGAAGGGAATAGGTCGGCTGCCAGTCGTCGCTCTCATCCCCCACCTTTGCCGTCATGGTGTTGATATAGGAAAGATTGAGCGATGACGCGAGCGACAGCGCGGTCTTCAGGTAATTGGCGTTGCTGTTCTCGGCCACATAAAAGCCGCGCACGCGAAGCGCAGTAAGGAACGCGCTGTCGTTGAAATGAAATTCGCGCTTGAGGGTCGCATTCGACGCATAGCGATCGAGGATGATGTAATAGATATCGCGTCTGGGTTGCCGTACGCTGTCGGCCATGAGGGGCGACGTATCATCCAGAAAGCCATGCGCCATGCGCGAATGGCGCATCTTGTAAATCTGCGCGCCTGCGTTGACAAGCGTCATGGCGACCAGGACGATCGAGGCGGCCATGAAAAACGCATGCGCGCCGTTGATGCGCCGTCCAAGGAAAAAGACGCCGAGGCACAGGGCGGCCAGCAGAATCTGCCACACGCGCAGAAACGCCGGTTCGTTGATCCGCCATCCCAGATTCGTGATGAACTGGAACGCATGGCCAAAGGAGAAGAAAAATATTAATACCAGCGATGCAACGAGCGCAGGCTTGCGGCTGTCTTTGAAAAGCATGCATAGCAGCGACAATCCCGTTCCCGCCGCGAACATGATTCCCCCGGGCTTGAATACTTCGCCAAAGGGCAGGTAATTGATGTTATACGCATAGAGCGCCAATACGGGAAACAGGGCGAAAAGAATGGGGTGGATGATAATGCGCCGGTGCATTTCAGCTCTTCTTCATGAGGTACAGGATGCGGCCGGATTCGGCAATGGGCATTCGCTTTTCGATCCCGAAATATCGCGAAAAGGCCTGCTCGAAATGCGTTTGATCGTAATCGGCGAAGATGTCTTTACGCGATGCGAGCAGACGCCGCACTTGCGAATCGTTCTTGGGAACGAATTCAATGATCAGCCATGCGCAAAGCCCCGCGAAAAACGCCGCGATACGGTCCAGCGGCACATTATTGGAAATTGCCAGGTGATGCACCAATGCCAGCGCCATGACCAGGTCCGCGGGGCCGCGTTCGGCCAGGGATTGACGTTCTGCATTCGCCCAGCCGATGCCGCCGCTCGGGTTGGTGAGGTCAAGGAGCAGGGGGAGGAGCGCTGCATTGTTCTCCGCTTTTGCAGCCTGATAATTCCGCTCCACCGCCGCGGGATCGATATCAAAACACACCACATGCGATGCGCCGGCAGAAGCGGCAACACGGGAATAGATTCCCGTGTTGCCACCAAGGTCCCACACCATGCGCGGCCCGGCCATGCCTGCGAATTCCTTCACAATGCGCGCTTTCTCATCGCGTGCAATATCACTATAATTGGTCGCGCTGTAATAATCACCCCACTCCGTGCGGCCGGGTCGCGGCCGCAACCGGCGCACCCCTGATTCCAGACTGTCCACTAATCCGCGGAACGAAAGCGCGCTGAACCGGTGATGTTCCGGCCGCACGGCGGCGCCGGCAAAGCGCGCCTGCGCGGCGGCATGCAGGTGAAGATGCGTTACAAGCGAAAAGCGAAGACGCGTACGCGCCGGCAGCAGCCTGCTTGCAAGATCGAGAGGTACGCCGTCGATATGCACGCGAAAAAGCTGGTTCAGCCGGATATCGGTGTATGCCATGAGCGCCAGCGGCGCAAGAAAATGCTGGCAGAACTGGCGGTACGCCACCCAGGGCTCGCTCTCACGACAGATCTCGAACGACAGCGTGTCGATAAAAACCGGTTTGCATCCGATAAACTGGACGTTATACGCGCTGCAATCCTTGAGGACTATGCCGCGCTCAAAGGCTTTTTTCTGGATCGCAAGCGTCAACAGCGCGGCGTCCTTAAGCTGCGAGAAACACCATTCGTAGGGATAGGAAATGAACGGCACCGGCGCGGGACGGATCACCTGGTACGCGTCCGATGACCGCGATAGAGCGATATCCGCTGCTTCATGCGGGATGAGCATGCCGGCTGCAGTCAGATCCGCGTATAATCCGGACGACATCAGCCGATCATAATGAGCTTGATAGCATTGGTTGATACGGCGATAGAGAACCCCGTCGAGGCGGAAAAGAGAACCAGACGGGTCGCGGAAAGATCCGGCCACGTCAGCGGGGTTGTTCATTCTTCTTTTTCTTAAAAAGCTGCCCTATCGAATGAATCACTTTAATCCAGAAGGCCTTGAAGGCAAATGCGACGCCGACTAATGAAGCGATCAGGATTTGAATGATATAGCTGCCGCTGCCGGCATCAAGATACGCCCACGCATTTGCAGGGGCGATAAAGCAGGTGACCATCGCTATGATCAGCAATGCGGAACGGAATTCGGTACGTCGCATTGATCGCACGCTCCTTGGATTTTCCAGATGAATCGGATATCGCGGACTCCCCGGCTATCCAAAATAGTTCATGATGAAATCCCGGTACATCCGTTTTTGCGTATCCGAGGCCAAATCAGGATTTCCGCGCACGATTGCTCAAGGCCGGCCAAAACCCTCCACAATCCGCGGGTATGAAATTATTTTACATCATATGGGGCATGGTTTTGAAATCCGCAAGAAAAAGATCCAGGAAAAGCTTGATCGGGACGGCTCCATCCTTGTCAAGGACCTGGCCGACGAACTGGGCATCTCCGAAACCACGGTCCGGCGCGACCTGAATGAACTGGATGCCATGGGCATCCTTAAGCAGGTATATGGCGGCGCGGTGCGGGCCGAAACATCCATGCCCCGGATCGCTTCGCCCATATCCACGCGCATCACGCAATCCATCGCCGCCAAGCGCGCGATCGGCAAAGCCGCGGCGTCCTTTGTGCAGGACAATGATATTGTCTATATCGATCCCGGCACCACGAGTTGGGAGATGATCCCCTACCTGAAAGACCGGAAAAACCTGACGATCATTTCGAATTCCGTGCGCCTGCTGCAATGTCTCGATTATATCGGACACCATAAAATCATCCAATTGGGCGGCACCTTGCGGCCCGACCGGCTTGACACCGTAGGCACACTGGCGCAAATGGGCGTGGAGCAATTGCGCGGGTATAAGGCTTTCCAGGGCGGCGACGGCATCGACATGGAGTTCGGCCTTTCGGCCATCGACCACGAAAGCGCCATGGTGGCCAAGGTCATTTTAGCCAATGCGCCGCAGAACATCATCGTCGCCGACCATACCAAATTCGAACATCCTTCGCTGCTTTACAAAATCATCGATATCGACAAGATCGGCACGCTGATCACCGACAAGAAGCTTTCCGATGCCTGGGAAGAACGGTGTTACGCGGCTTCAATCAATGTTGTTATCGCGGGAGACGAGCAGTAATGAAAACCCTGGCCTTGCGTCTGTACGGAAAAAATGATCTGCGTCTGGAACCGTTTGACCTTCCGGAAATGGCCGATGACGAAATTCTGGCGGAAATCGTCACCAACAGCATCTGCATGTCCGACCATAAGGCCGCGCTGCAGGGCGCGGACCATAAGCGCGTTCCAAAGGACGTGGACCGCAATCCGGTCATTATCGGTCACGAGTTTTCCGGCACTATTCTGCGCGTCGGCAGAAAATACAGCAGGAAATTCAAAGCCGGCGGCAAATACAGCATCCAGCCGGCCCTTAATTATCCCGGCCGATTGCTTGACGCTCCGGGATATTCATTCCATTACATCGGCGGCAACGCGACAAAAATCGTCATCCCGCGCCAGGTGCTGGAAATGGATTGTCTGCTGCCCTACAAGGGCGAAAGCTTTTTTGCCGCATCGCTTGCCGAACCCGCGTCGTGCGTCATCGGCGCATTTCGGGCCCAATACCATTTTAATCAGGGCGAATATATTCACATTATGGGCATTATCGAAAACGGCGCCATGGCCATTCTTGCCGGGGCCGGACCCATGGGTCTGGAGGCCGTGGATTACGCCCTGCACGGCCCGCGAAAGCCGCGCCTGCTTATCGTCACGGACATCGACCAGCCCCGTCTGGACCGCGCCGCGCAGATATTTTCGCCGTCGCACGCAAAGTCGTGCGGCGTGGACTTGCGCTATATCAACACATCCAAAGGCAACGCCGTCGATGATCTGCGCGCTCTAACCGACGGCAAAGGTTTTGATGATGTCTTCGTCTTTGCGCCGGTTGCCGCGATCATCGAGCAGGCCAGCCGTATTCTGGGGTTCAATGGCTGCCTGAACTTTTTCGCCGGGCCGTCACGTCCGGATTTCATGGCCGCCGTCAACTTTTACGATATCCATTACAGCGGACACCACCTTGTGGGAACATCCGGCGGCAACACCGACGATATGCGCGAAGCCCTGGACCTGATGTCAAAAAACACGATCAATCCCGCGGTCATGGTGACCCATATCGGCGGCCTTGATTGCGTTGCGGAAACCGTTAAAAATCTGCCGTCGATCCCCGGCGGCAAGAAGCTGGTATATACGCAGATTTCCATGCCGCTGGTCGCCATTGACGATTTTGCCGCCAGGGGCAAGGATGATCCGCTGTTCCGCGAACTTGCGCGTTTGACGGGAGAGAACAATGGGCTCTGGTCCCTGGATGCGGAACGATCTTTGTTGAAAAACGCGAAGAAGCTGGAAGTCGGTGGATTAAATCCGGATGCGGAACGTCCGCGCTTTCCGGCACGGGCCGGTCTGATAATCAAGCGCATAAATTAAGGCATTGCGATGCTACAATCCAACAGCCACATACACACGCCCTATTCCTTCTGCTGCTTTGATTCGGTGGAACAGCCGGCAAAACTGGCGCGGGAACAGGGCGTTGATGTCCTGGGTATCAACGATTTCAACACCGTCGAAGGATTCACCGAATTCGACGCGGCCTGTAAACAGCACCGCGTCTATCCGCTGTTCAATATGGAATTCATCGCCCTGTCTCGGAAGGACAAAGAAGCGAAAAAGCGGTGGAACGATAAAAATCCCGGCATCATCTACTTCTGCGGCAAAGGTCTGGATTGCCCCTCGTCTTTTTCCAAAGACGCGCGCAATATTCTGGGGTCCATCTGGAAGGCAACGCAGGACCAGATCTGGCAGGTCATTAATGCGGTCAATGAATACCTTTCGTCCGTGTCGCTCCCCATTGCGCTGGATTACAACCGCATCCGCACGGCCTATGCCCGATACACGGTACGCGAGCGCCATGTGACCAAAGCGATCTATCATGAAATGCAATCACGGTACGCAGCGGGCGGGGAACTCTCGGCCGCGTATCGGACGCTTTTCAAAGACGCCGCATTCTCCGGCAATGTCAATGATGCGGTCATGATGCAGAACGAAATCCGCAACCGCCTGCTCAAGGCCGGAAAGCCGTGCTTTGTCGATGAAAAGCCCGATGCCTTCCTGCCGCTGCCCGAGGTGGTCCGGCTGATCCTTGACGGCGGCGGTATTCCCTGCTATCCGATTCTTATCGACGATAGCGGCCCGCTGAACGAATACGAAAACGATCCGGCCGCCCTGGCCGACCGGCTCAAAGCCATGAACATCCATGCCGTGGAGTTCATCCCGCTGCGAAATGGTTTTGATCTGCTCAAGCGCTATGCCGTATTTTTACATGCGTTAAATATGTGCGTCACCTTCGGCACCGAGCACAATACGCCGGAAATGTTCCCCATGGCGCCGGCCACGCGCGGCGGCGTTGCGCTGGATGAAGAGCTGAAGGCGATCAATTATCGCGGCGCGTGTATCATCGCCGCGCATCAGGAGCAAAGGAAAATGAACCGCAGCGGTTTCGTGGGTCGCAAAGGCGAGCGGCTGGTAGCGCCTATAAATATGGATGAATTCATCCGGCTGGGGGATGCGGCGATCCGGGCGCGCGTTGCGTAAGCCGGCGGTCCGCGAAATCAGATTCATGGAGCAATCAATGGAAAATTCCCGTTTGTATGAGCTTTCCGCGGCGATACGGATGTCCTTGACAGCCGCGCAGAAAAGCGGCGTGCCCGTCATTGTCGCCTTCGACGGATCGGACACGGCGCTGGCCGCCGCGGCAGCCGGCGGGAAACGCGCTGACGACGCGATGCTCCGGTTTTCCGCGAAAACGGGCGGTGATGAAATCGCCTCTGCGATCGCTGCAAAGCCGCCGATGATGCCCGCGGTCATCGCGATCGAAGGCGAGGGACTGTTCGGCGCAGGCGGCGATAAATGCCAGGCCGATGCGTCCATCGCCCGCGCGATCGATGGTGACGTGGCACTGCGAGAATCCGGAAAATCCGCTACAGCGGGCCGCCTGAAAAACCGGATCGTTGCCATTACCGGCAGCGCGCAGGGATTCGGCAAGGGCATTGCCGAAGAGCTGGCAGCGCAGGGTGCGTGCATTGTCGTGGCCGACCTGAACGATCCGGTGGGCATGGCATGTGCGGCCGAGCTGAACAGCCGCTTTGGCGACGGCACCGCCATTTACTGTCATGCCGATGTCACCAGCCTGCAATCCCTTGACGCCCTGATCACCGCATCGGCCAAAGCGTTCGGCGGCCTTGATATCTTCATCGCCAATGCCGGCGTGCTCAAGGCCGGGTCCATCCTCGAGATGGACGAAAAGGCCTTCGACCTGGTCACGGCCGTCAACTACCGCGCATTTTACCTTTGTGTCAAGGCTATCGTGCCGCTCCTGAAGCTGCAGCGCCGCTATGGCCCGCGCCATGTCATGGACATCATACAGATCAATTCCAAATCCGGGCTCGAAGGCAGCAATAAGAATTTCGCTTATGCGGGCAGCAAATTCGGCGGCATCGGACTCACCCAGTCGTTCGCCCTGGAGCTTGCCGAATCCGGCATCAAAGTCAACGCGATCTGCCCCGGCAATTTCTACGAGGGCCCGCTCTGGTCGGACCCGCAAAACGGGCTTTTCGTCCAATATCTGCGCACCGGCAAGGTCCCGGGCGCAAAGACCATTGATGACGTTCGCGACTTCTATATATCAAAAGTGCCCATGAAGCGAGGCTGCCGGCCGCTGGATGTGGCGCGGGCGATCATGTACGTGCATGAGCAGGAATACGAAACCGGCCAGGCATTGCCGGTTACCGGCGGACAGGTAATGTTGAATTGAAATTATTGAACCATCCATTGAGAGGGGAATTGAATGAGCGACCAAACACCTGATTTCCGCACGCTCGCTGCGACAAAGCGCGCATTCGCCAAAGCGGACCGCCGCTGCATCGGCGCGATACCGACCATTGCCATCACGCCGGTTGCCGACGGTCGTACCGGCGCCTATGAAGACAATGTCAAAGGCACCTGGGCCATGGTGGAACGTGTTTACAAGCTGATAATAGACAACGTGCGTCTTGCCGACGGCCTGCCGCCCCGCATTGTGGTTGCGCCGGAGATCGTCTATGGCGCGCGCACCGGCGCCATTGCGCAGGAATATTACTCCCGCCAGGCCGTGTCCGCCAATATCTGGATCAGCCGCTCGTGGGCCTACTCGGACGAACTCATGTCGGCCTGCATGGGCATCGGCTCATCCGAATGGCAGCAGGCCGCCTACGGCCTGAACCAGACCGACCGGCCCGGCGCCGTGTGGCTCAAGGCGTTCTGCGCCGCCATGGACGAAAAGAAGCGCCCTGTTTTCTGCATCTATAATCCCGACCTTGAATCGGAAAAAGGCGATGCCATTGCTCCCTATGTGGCCGATCGCATTCTGCGCTTTGCGCGATGCGCCTGCGCCGTTGCCGAAATGCGCGGAAAAAATTATCTCTCGGTGGGCAGTGTCTCCATGGGCATCATCGGGTCCGACGTGCTGCGCAACTTGTTTCTCCACTACTTTGGCATGGGAAGCGTATCGGTGGACATGGTGGCGATCAAGGGCCGCATGGAGCGCGGATTGTACGATCACGACGAATTCAATCGCGCCGTTAAATTCATGAAGGACCGGTTCACCTTCGATTTCGGCAAAGGCCCGCGCCCCGGTTCGGGTGACGACCTGATTGCCGAGTGTGTCAAGATGACCCTCATCGTACGCGACCTGATGATCGGCAATGCCCGGCTGGCCGATCCCGCGGTGGGTAAAAAGCAGGGCTTTTCCGCGGACGTGGAATACGCGCAGGGACACAACGCCATATTTGCCGGAACGCAAGGCCAGCGCCAGTGGACCGATCTGTATCCCAATTTCGACATGACCGAATCTCTCCTGTGCTCGTCATTCGACTGGAACGGATGGCGCCAGGCCATGGTCGTGGCAACGGAAAACGACAGCAAAAACGCCATGGGTATGCTGGTTGCCCATCTGCTCACGGGCATGCCCCAGCTTTTTGCCGATATCCGCACCAACTGGACGGCGAAAAGCATCAAGGACGCCACGGGCAGGGACGTTTCGAAAATCTGCCCGCGGGGCCTGATTGACAAACGCAATTCCGGCGCCGGCGCTCTGGAATACGGCATCAACCCGTTCACAATCGCCGGCGTCAAGGGCGATGTTTACGCGTTGTCCCGCAAAATCCAGGACAGCAAAGAACTCCAGAAGAAACTGGTTGACAGCGCCATCGCCGGCACGCGGTACATGGGTGCATCACTCACCTACTTCCCCGGGGACGGACTCTCGAGCCATTTCCGCACGCCCGGCGGCATCCCCATGACCGCGTACCGCTACAATGCCGTAGGCGGCACGCCCACCTGCTCGATTGTCGAAGGCGAAACCATCGAATTGCCAAAAGATGTGGCCGACCACATCAGCGACGTGACCGATAAGACCTGGCCCGAATCCTACTGGGCGCCGCGCGATATGAGCAGCTTCGAATACATGTCGCGCATCGGGCCCAATCACGACGCCAACAGCTTCGGCTGCATCGGCGCGGACATGATCACGCTCAATGCCATGCTGCGAATTCCCGTCGACTTCCACAATGTTCCAGGCGACCAGATATTCCGGCCCACCATGTGGGACCGCTTTGGCGGGGATGATTTCCGGACCTGCGGGGAGTTAGGGCCGATATACCGGTGAGAATGAAATTGAGATGATCTATGAACAAAGGAATTTCAGCGGCACTGATTCCGCTTCTTTCGCTTTCGCTTTCACTATCGCATGCTCAAGGAGTTTCTCATTTTCATGAAGAGCTGATTAGCGGCTATCGTCCGCTTGATTCAACAGTGCTCATGAATTCAATCGTTGACGCCGCGCACAAGTATGAAGGAAATGACGTTCCGCGCTTTGCGCAATACGATCTCGCCTTTCCAAAAGACAGCGCGGAGTATTTCGAGCTTAATGGAAACGCGATCGTATTGATCATCGGATTTACCCACGATTCAACCGAACTGCCTTTCAGCCGGGCATACCTGAAATCCGCTTTTAAAGAAATAGAGCTTGTCAAGTTGTTTGATACAAAATTGATGTACTCAAATCCCGGGGTTTATGACCTGTTCGGCCGGCATGCGATCGTATCGCTGTATTTATTGCCAATCGCAAGCATGACCAATCAACCTAAATTGGAATTTGATTGGATGAAGAACCGGAAAGCTTTTTCATTAGGCAATCTAGGCCGGCCTCATGCGGTTTCTTTTCAAATCATACCGCTGCAAAAGAAGGAAATCGATGGAACCTGTTTGAAATCATTTTTGTTAAGAGAATTTCCCCTGATTTCGAATTGATGTCCCGAACCGGTCGGCGTATTCAATATATTCCTATTTAAGTTCGCTCACCATTAAAACTTCCCGCCTGAATGTCGGGCGCTTATCGGCGCCGCTGCGTTCTGCAAGCTCTGCGGCTGACTGCAGTTATTGGGAATTTGATGCTCTTTACGGATCGTACAGGTTTTCTCCATGAATCATGGGGGAAAAAGAGAAATGCGGAAGGGGGGATTTGAACCCCCATAAGCTTGCGCTTGCTAGGCCCTGAACCTAGTGCGTCTGCCAATTCCGCCACTTCCGCGGGGATTATAAAATACTCTCGGTACATAGGGAAAGCAAGTGGCATTTGTAAAGACTAATGCCGTTTTCCCGATTATGCTTGAATAGGCTTATTTATGCCTTTAAGTTGTACCAAATCCCCGCAAAATCCCCGCACGCAAAATCTACCATTGACACGGTGGTCTTGCCGCGTGCGGGGGGATGCAAAAGGGAAAGCAATAGGACGGCGGGAAACGCATGCAGGGCAGTGTAGGATTGAGGGAAGCGGCTGGGGGGTGCTACGGATACCTCTTGCGCGATTGAAGGCCGTAGAACGTGCGGGGCATACGTCCCTGCGCGCGTGGGAGGGGAGGTTTCACCTCGGCAAATTTGCCTACCTGAGACATACGTCCCTGCGCGCGTGGGAGGGGAGCATATCGAGCCTGCGCTCGGAATGGTGCCGGCGTGGATCGTTGGCGCGGTGCGGCGATGCATGCAAACGCAGATTGGCGCCACCCGGGCAGCCCGCCGACCGGGCCAACCCCGCCAGACCCGGACACCGGCCAGATAATTTGATACCTTGATGAGGCGGTTGCCGCCGCCATGGAGAAATACTACTACCATAAGCGAGGATTTACATTGCAAGAAGCATGAACAGCAATTGAGAGGAGAACGCTACACCGGCAAATGAGCGAGGAATAGGAATGAGGAGAGGAACGTTTTCGCGCACCCGCCCGATGTTGCCGCCTAACGATATCGCCGAAATGCCGTAAGCCCGCGGACGGTGCCCGAAGCTTTGCGAGTGGACACCGACGGAGGCATCAAACCGGACATGGCATTCCTTGCGCTGTTGTAAGATGTGCTGCCCGGCTGCTACCATAGTGTAATTTCTTTCTTCGGCGGCGGTCTTCGTCTTTTCTCTTCTGTCTTTTCTGCGGCCCCCCCATCTTAATTCTTTGCGCCGGAGCGGAGGATGAGCGGAGGCGCTTCACCTTACCTGTGGTTAATTTGTTCCAGTTACACCAAGTTGTTTGTTCTTTGTTTGCAATAAATTATTCCAATTTGAAGAATTAATAAAGGTTTGTTTGTCAAGATCCTTTAATAACTGAAAATGTTGTATTAATGAATTAAAATCCGCAGTTGTAAGATTCTTGAGAGTACCGTATATTCCCATTCGCACGTCAAGCTGCCAGTAGATTGATTCCCTCTTGTCTGTCCAAGTCGATTTTATCTCGGATGAATTTCGCAAGGATATGATCTTCAGGCGAAA
>Ga0315279_10002289_pt1 | contig 29146 bp, 12 predicted proteins | sample YL17G06_20_MG_FD_203694 | JGI IMG/M metagenome (GOLD analysis project Ga0315279, IMG submission 203694) | Sediment microbial communities from Yellowstone Lake, YNP, Wyoming, USA - YL17G06_20 | ecosystem: Environmental > Aquatic > Freshwater > Lake > Sediment | place: USA: Wyoming | collected... | reverse complement strand
GCAGCTTGCGTTGCGTCTACGAGGCATCCCCTTGTGGGTGCCTCATGGAACAGGGGCCATGAAAGAACCTTACGGCTCCTCCGTTATCAAGATGTGGGATGGCGCCATCGAGGGGAAAAGCCATGAGAGCATCAATCAGCTTTGTGTGCGTTGTTAGCGCGATGGCATCGTGTGGTTTGGCCCTGTGGGCTGATGAAGACGGCTGGAATCTGCCGCCTGCGCAGCGCGTCGCGGAAGCGGAGGCCGCTGCGGCGCGCGGCGACACCACGACGGCCCAGCGCGTACTCCTGCAACTTGAGGCGGGCGCGAAGGCTTGCGGAAACCTGGTCGAGCGCACTGCCGTTGAGGCCCGTGTGGATCGTGTACGGCTTGCCTTGGGCCGCGCACTTACCCGCGCCGACCGCTGGGAACAGGCTCTGCCGCTGCTGACCGCCATCCCGCTGGAAGGGAAGAGCACCGCGGTCCAGCGCGCGATCTGTGCTGCAATGCTGAATGCACTGCAGCCGCTGCTCTTCAAGCCAGACGGCCGTATCGTCACGCCGTGGATGCCAGTGTGCAACGACCGCTACGGCCCGCTCCAGCCTGATGAGTCCCTGCGTGCGCCGTACACCCGTGTGGACCGCAAGCAGGCTGCTGAGCAGATAGGCAGTGCGCTGACGGCCTGGGAACGTTTCGCCGAATCAAAGGAAGGCGAACTGACGGATGCCGAATCCGCGGTCGTGAAGGTGCTGAGAAAGGCCACGATTGCGCTGGTGCGTTATGCGTGGGGACAGGGAACGCTCACGAACGCAGCACAAGCAGTGGCCGCGGCCCCGGAGGTGGAACGCCGCGCGCAGATGCTGAGGCTCGCGCAGTTGCTGCTCGACGAGCGCGATCTGGCGCACGCAATTCCCTACCTGCTGGAACTGGAGGGTGGGGCGCAGAAGGATGAGGTTCATAGTGCGGCAGTGGAGGAATTGCTGCGCATCGAGTGTGTCTATGATCGTCTCAAAACCGGCCTGCCCTTGTGGAATCCCGGCGTGGATGAAGTCGTTCAACCGTACCTTAAGGATCCGGCTTGGGCGGCGGCACGCGGAAGGATTGTCAAGGAGCTTGATCAGGCCATCGGTGCTGTGGACTTGAGCATCGTGCTTGGGGAGACGGAACTGGTGTTCAAAAAGTTCACCGCAAGCAATCGCGACGCTCTGCACACCGATTCAGCGTCCAAAGAGACCCCGGAAATCCTTGTGCCACCGGACATTCTTGCCAATGCGGAACTGGGGAACCACTTTGAGACGCCAGCCGAACCCCCGGCGAAGGCGCCCAACGTTCCCATGCTGGATGCACGTATCAAGGAACTCACTGAGAAGAAAACGGAGCCATTGACGGAGAAGGAAAACGAGGAACTGGCCGAACTGAGGAAGCTGAAGAAGGAACTGGAGAAACTGGCGGGTGAAAAGCCCAGCCGTTACCGCAAGCTCGGCTTCCTGGCTGGGGTCTTGCGCAGAAACGTGCTGCTCACGCTTGATCCCAGGCAATCCGGCGCCCGCGAAGTGCGTGAGGAGTTCGAGCTGCAAGTGGATCACCAGGAGTTCATGTTCGAAGCGCTCGGACCATCCTGGCAAAAGGACACCTTGAAAGGCTTCCGGCCGCTCACGCCAGACTCGCCTTTGCGCCTGGTCCTGCTGACGCGCTACCACGGAGACCTGAGCATAGAAGTGCGTGCCGTGCCCGACAGCGCTACGTTCTGGCAGTTGGACGGCGCTGTGACGCCGGAGGCGGTAGCGAAACTGCCGATAGTCAAGACATACAATGTGCCGTTGCCGCCGATGTGGAACAACCTGTCAGCCGATCCCACTAAGCGCGTGGTGGAAGTAGCGCAGCACGGCCTCGCCCCGGGCTTTTGCGTGCTGTTGGCACGGGCGCGGTACGCACCGGTGCTGGCCGTAACGCGCGTGGCAGTTTGTGACACCAAAGTGGTTGTGCGCCACACGCCGCGCGACGTCCTGCTCTGGACGCTTGACCGCCTGAGCGGAGCGCCACGTCCAGCAACAAAGCTGGCGGGCGAAATCAGGCTGGAGTACGTCGCGGAAACAGCATGGGGCGACAGGCCGCTGCCTCCTCGCGCCAGGTCAGGAACACAGGCCGCCACGGCTGAGGAGGGAACGCTTCGTCCCGCTGCCCTGGAATGGGACCGCGCCAAGTTCCTGGAGGGTTTTGGCGAGGCACTGAACAACCAGGCGCGCCAGATGGCCGATGATTCCTACCTGGCAGGCGTGGCTGAAGGCCGGAAACAGCGCGCGGCGTTTCCGCCGCAGGCCCTGAAGCTGCCCGCGGAGTCGGACGCAGAGGGTTTGGCACGAGTTGCTTTGCCGTCCGAGTGGCTGGGCCATCGTTGCCGAATCCGCGTCGCCGCCAACGGCTGCGAAGTGGATTCCGTGGAAACGCTGCAGCCTCTCCGCCGGGAGAAGGCGGAGCGGGTCGTGGAGTGGGTTGCGGACCGGCCGGTGGCGCGGCCGGGGCAGACGCTGCGGCTGCGCGGCTTCGTGCGTGAAGCCCGGAACGGCCAAATGAGCGTTGCGCACGGCGGCGAGACGCCGTTGCGCCTGACCGTGGGTGGCGCGGTGCTGTTCGATGGCCCAGTCCCGGTGGACGAAAGCGGCGCGTCTGTCTTCGAGCAGTTGATTGACCCGGACACGCTGGACGGCGTGGTGAGCGCCACCTGCGGCAAGAAGACAAAGGAGCTCTGTGCGATCCGTGGCGGCGAACCAGCCACACGGCGGCTGCGCCTGGAACTGCCGCGCCAGCCCGTGGCAGCCGGCGCGCGCGCGAAGTGTCGCGTGGCCATCGAGAGTGCCGCGGGCGTGCCTTTGAGCGGCGTGCCTGTAAATGTGAAAGCACACTTCACAGACTACGCCTGGCGACAATCGGCCCTGCTGCCCTTCGGGGACGATCTCCCCCGGGCGGCGAAGCCTGGCGAACAAAGGCTTCAGGGATGGGACTGCGAGCACGAACTGCTTAGCGATTCAAGCGGGCTGGTTGAGTTGGAGATTGAGACGCCAGAAGGCAGGGATGCCGTCGGCGTGGTGTCGGTGTCTGCGCCAGGCGGACGCCATGCCGCGGCCGAAGAGCAAGGCCAAGTGTTGAGCCTGGCAGCAGCATGCGCGTGGCGCGTTGAAGCAGCCGAGGCCCCTCCGCTCGGCAAGCCTGCGCGGATTGCTCTGGCAGGCCGGATGCTGAGCGGCGAACCGTACGCCCGGCCCTTCGAGATAGCCGACGACGAGGGCCGCCTGCTTGGCAGGTTGACCCCCGCAGCCGATGGGCACGGCAGCGCGGAAGTGCAGGCACCGCCGCATGGCCGGGTGAAGGTCCGTCCCGCTGAAGCCGGCGACGGGGACTGGCAGACAGTGCAGCTCACGCCGGCCGGTGCGGAAACGGCCGAGGTGCGCGGGCGCCTGCTCAGTGCGCGGCTGGACAAAAAGGAATATCGCGTTGGCGACACCGCGCATCTGGTCTTACGCGCCGACCGGCCGAACCTGACGGTCCTGCTCACCACGGAAGGCTCGGGCATCACGCGCACGGAGGTCCTGAAGGTGGCTGCGCGGACCCAGGACGTGGAGATCAGGATCGTCGAGCAGGACGCACCCAACACCACGATTGCCCTTACCACACTGGCTGACGATCTCGTGGATTGCGTTCTCGTTCCAGTGGACGTGGCGCAAAGCGAACGCGAGTTGGCTGTGAAGGTGGCCTTCGACCAAGCCTGGACCGAACCAGGGCAGACCGTTCAGCTTGCGGTTGCCGTGGCGGACTCCCACGGACAGCCCATTGCCGATGCCGACGTGGTGCTGGCCGTCTTCGACAGACAGCTTCTTACGCTGGCCGAAGATCCGGCGCCGCCTTTTGGCGGGCCGTTTCGCGCAGCCAATCGCGCGCCGCACGAGGGCGTGTGGATGGCCGGATCCCAAATGTTCAACTACGGCTGCGGTTTCCTTTGGTTGACGCCAGAGTGGTCATACGGGCCGTATGCGGTCGAAGCCAACGGGTTGATGGTTGGCGCCGGGATCGGCGTGGACTCTGGCTCCGGCCATGGTTCATTCGGCGCGCGTCATGGGGGAGGCCGAAGGTTGTTGATAAAAAGGCACGGCGGGTCTTTCGCTTGCACGTCCGGTGGCAGTAGTTTCCGCGTGCGCGCCAACTTCGCCGAGCAGGCTCTGTGGCTGACGCGTCTGAAGACCGGCCCTGACGGCAGAGTGACGACGCCGTTTCTGGCGCCGGACAACCTTAGCACCTTCCGCGCCGTGGCCTATGTCCTGGATGCGCGTGGCTTCCCCGGTGCGGGCGCGGCCGAGTTGGTTGTGCGCCGCGATGTGGAGGCCGTGCTGGAACTGCCGCCGGAACTGCGCGAAGGCGACCAGGCCGAAGTGGCCTTGAGCATCAACAATCACTGCGACAAGAAGCGTCGCGTGAGACTGAACGCGAAGCTGCCGCTGCCCGTGCTTTCCTCGCACTGGGTGGATGGCGGGAAGATGAAGCCCGTCCCGGACGAGTTCGAGATAGCGCCGTACTCGGTCTGCACGCTGCGCTACCTGCTGCGCGTAGAGCCTCAGGCGGCAACCAACCCGCCCGGTGAAGAACCGGATGCTGCGGCTGCTTTCGAGCCGGGTGTCCTTGGCCAAGCGCTGCCTTTCGAGGTGGGCGTCACAGCTCCCGATGGAGCTGACCTTGACCGCGCAGTCTTCCAGGCCCCACTCCGCTTTGCCGGACGGCCGGAGCGCGAAGTGACGCAGGCCGTGCTGCGCCAGGGCGGAACCATGCGCGCACCGTTCGCGGGTTCGTTCGATGCGGAGCATATCAGTCTGACGGTCACATTGCGCCGCGGTCTGAAGGGCCTGGCGCTCGATGTCCGGTCGCTGCAGTATGTTTTTCCCGAGCATTGTCTGGAGCAGACGCTGTCGCGGTTTGTCCCAGCGGCGGTGTTGGCCGAGGCCCTCTCGCCGGCTGAGCAGTCACCCACAGACAGAGCGCGCCTGCAAGGCGTGCTTCGGAGCGGCGTGGTACGTTTGCGCACCCTCTCAAAAGCCACGATGGATTCGGAACTGCTGCCCTTGGCCGCGTGGTACTTCCAGCGGCTGTCGCGCACGACCGCCGGCCGCGCGGCGCTGGCGGGCGGCAGCGACGGGCTCACGGCGGCTGAGCGGTCGGAGAGCGCGCTCAGGCGGTTGGTCGGTGAGAAGTTCAAGCTCGAGGAGTGGCCTTTGCCTGCGAGTTCGAGTTGCGCTCCTCTGGCCTATGGCGGGTTCCGGCGCGATCTTTGGCTGGCATTTGGTGCGGCGCAGAAGGCTCGTTCCGCGAAGACCGTTAGCGAGAAGCGCGAGTTCCGCGGGCGCTTCGCCAAACTGTGCCAGTCAGCGGTGCTCCTGGCCCGCACTCACAAGTTGCTCGACCACGACCGTGCCTTGGCTGCTCTGCTGTGCGCGACGGTGGGGCGGCAGACGGAAGCCGAGGAACTGCTGGCGGCGCGCGGGGCCCCAGCCGAGGCCGCGCCCGCAACGGCAACGCCGCAGGCGCGAAGGCAACAGGCGTGGCGAGCCCACCAGATGAACACGCTTGCTGCCGCCCTGGAGCTGCTGACCCTCGCCGCCTTGGGGAGGTCCGAGTCCGAGATCCTGCCGCAGGCTTTGCGCCTGGAGGGGCAGGCTTGCGCGAACGGGCCGGCCTTCGGCAGCACGTTCCTCAATGGCGTCTCGTTGTTGTCATTGGCCGAAGCACTGAAGGCGTGTGGCGGCGCTGCTAAGGTCGAGCCGGGCCCAATCACGCTGAGGCTGAGCGGCAAGGCGGTGGTTGAACTGCCGGCTGGCGCGGACCTGCGCCGCGTCACTCTCGATCCTGCGGCGGTCAGGGCCGCGTTCAACGACGGCTGGGAGTTCACGCTCGACGCCCCCGCCGGGCAAACCGTGGGTGTCGCGGTGGAACGGCTCACGCTGGTCCGGGAAACGCCACGCGAGCTTGCGGGCCAGGAAGCGGACACACGCCTTGCGAGCTTGCTCGAAATCCCCAGCGCGGACACGCAAGCTGCGCCGTTGCAGATTCGGCGCGCGCTCTTCGTCCGTGAGCCAAACCGGAAGGACCGCGTGCTCCATGTCGGATGGCGCCCTTACCTGGGGCAGCCCGTGCCCAGAGGCACGGAAATGCTGGTTGTTACGGCAGTTCTGAACCAACAGGAGGTCGAGTTCACGCAGGTGGAACTGCCCACGCTGGACGGGTGGGAGGCCATGCTGTGGAACGAACAGTACGCCATTGAGAACCCGCGCGGTGTGGAGTACGAGAGCCTGCGGTTCGGCACTGTTTCAGGGCACTTGGTCAATGCCGCCGTCAATCGGGATGGCGGCGATGGGCGAAGCGCGGCGGCGGAACTCCTACGGCTGGTGAAAGAAGGACGCTGGGCTGCTTGCCCCGGCCGGATCAACTGGGAGAAGCACTTCGAGCGCAGCCGCTTCTCAGACCGGCGTTCGCGATTCGTATCCATTCCCAATGCAGCGGGAGGGGCGCAGCTTCACGGCCAGAGCCAGCCGCCTGTGGGGCCTTGGCAGCTGAGGGTACTGGCGCAATCAGGCGAGTTGCGCGCCGGCGGGCGGTACTGTCTGCCCGGGGCGCGGGTGTGGGCGTGGTACGATCCGCAGCTCGATGTCACCGGGCCAGCCGATCTCGTGCAGGTCAGCGACCACCCCACCCAAACGCTGGAGACTCCGCTTACCGCGCCGGCTTGGCAGCCCTGGCTGGAGAAGGCCTGGAGCCTGCTGGCGCGCGACGGCTGGGAGACAAAGGCTTATCAGGGCGGCGGCGAGACGATTGACCTCGCGCCGTTGACGTTGCTTGCGCTGGCCCACTCTCCCGCCGCGCAGGGGGAGGCGCTCATTCGCGAGTATCTTGGCGCCCAGCCCAAGCCGGCAAGCCTGGCTCAGTTCCGCCTGCAACGAACAGAGCGGCTTGCTCTGCTGGAGGCCGCTGGCTTGACGGCGGGGCCTGCCGAGTTGCGGCGGGCTCTGCTGCTGCCGCTGACCTCATGGGAGGGCTTGCGGCAGGAATGGCTGGCGGCTGGGCTGCCGGGACGTGAGGAGCCGCCACCAGTGGAAGTGCTCAACGAATGGCTGGGGGAGGAGAAGGAGCGCGCGGAAAGGCTGCTCGTAGCGCTGCCGCCGGCGGACCGGCGACAAAGTGTGGCGTTGCAGAAGCGCACCACGCGGGATGTCTTGGAGATGTGGTTTGCCGGGCGCGGCGACGCGGGGCGCGCAGCTTTGGATTGGCTGTGGGGGCGTCAGGCTGTGGAGTTCATCACCAACGACGGTGTGACGCTGGATGGATGGGTGGAAAGCTTGCGCGAGAAGCACGGGTTGAATGCCACGGTGGATGCGCGTGCCCCGCTGGTGCTGTCGCTGCCCCCGGCGGAAAGAGCGGAGACGCTGCGCGACTACGTGGCGAACCATCTGGCAGCAGGGGAGATCGAGGCTTTCGGGATTGACGACGGACAGAAGGTTGTGCTGCGGCAGATCGGCAGTGAAGCAACCGACGGCAAGCCGCTGAACGGCAAGGCAGCTCTGGAACTGCCGGTCTTCTCTCTTGGGGTCTCGGGTGATTGCGTGCCGCGGCTCCAGGAAGCGCTGCTGGAGCGCGGCGTTCAATTCGTGTGCCCCAAGGCGGAATTTAACGCCAGCAAGATCCCCTTGCGGACAGTCCTTTCCTGGCTAGCGCGGGTGACAGAGCGCAGCGTACGGATAGAGGGTGACATCATTGAATTGAGATGACCGGCAGATTGCGTCGGCAATTGGCTGGGAGCTGATTCTCAGGCCCGTGGATCGGCTGATGACTGCGATAACGTCCCTTATGCTTCGAGATTCAACCGAGTCGAACCGGGGCCGTCGAAAATGCCGCTATGAAGCATAATGAACTGTGTTCTGCACCTCGGTTGGCGCTGGGCACCTATCGAGGGCGGGTCGCGTCCGCCACGCAGATGGCGCCTGCCCGCCTCCTTCGGCACCCGTGCTGCTAGGCTCGATGGTCCGTAACGCCGCCATAGCCGCCTGCATCCGCGTCTCGTCGCTGTCGATGTATACGGCGATTGTCAGGTGCGGGTCGCTATCGCGCATCCACGTCTGGACGCTCATGGGATGAATGCCGTGCATCCTGCCCAGGCGCGCACCGAACCTGTGCCTGAGCGCGTGCAGGTCCAGGAAACGCCCCGCCGCATCGTGCTTTTCGATTCCTCACTTCCTGGGCTTCTGGCGCGGCTGTCCAAGCAATGATTTGGGCCTACCCAGAACACGACGGAGTCAACACCGCCTTGTTTCTGGAGGCGGTTTAGTTCCTGATCTCGCAGGTCTCTTGCGCTGTCCAAGCCAGCCGCACTCGAACGACACGGCGGTTGATCGTGTCGGCCACATAGGCGTGGGTATCCGAGACGGCCACGGTCAGCGGCCAGGCGAACGGGATATCCGGTTTCTTGACCGCGGCGTCGGGGCCGCCTGAGTCCTGGTTGCCATACTTGCCGAACGTGCCGATGAGATTGTTGTTGGCATCCACGACTTCGATGCGGAACTGGCCGAGGTTCGGATAGAAGACGCGGCCGAAAAGGTCAATGTCGAACCCGGCGCCTTCACACATGCACGTGTCGGAGCCGCTGTGCATCGCGAACGGCGCGAAGCCAAAGCGCACCCACTCGGCGCCCTGCACCTCAGCCGGTGCGTTCGGGGTGTAGACCAGGTGCGCCTGGAACTTGAGCGTGGGTTGGGCGAGCAACTCAGTCGGCGGCTGGCCGATCGCACTGGGCGACAGCTTGCGCTCCTTGCCGTACCAGACCGCGCCGCCGCTGGGCGGGAACTTGACGATGCTGCCGTACATGTAGCTGTTCCAGAAGACGTCCTTGCCCTCGTCCGGCGTCAGGCTGCGGGTCTGCGGCGGGAGCTTGCCGTCGAAGAACTCGGGGTAGCAGCGGCCTGAAGGTTTCAGCGGCTCGGCCAGGTAGATGTTGCCCTTGTGATCCGCGCGCAGGACCGCCCCGTGCGTACATTGCCAGATCACGGTGCGCTTGGGCTTGCCGTCGGCGCCGATCACGTCCACGCTGTGCATGCGGTTGGCGGCCTTTGCCTTCTCCTTCTCGGCTTCCGGGAGGCGATAGATGTTGGGCAGGATGACGAGCATCTCTTCGGCATTGGGCACGGCCAGGGACCGCTCCATGAAGCTCATCAGGCCGCCGAAGGGGATGCAGTCGGTGTCGCGGCCGGGCCAGTTGATCGGCGAGCCCTTGCGGTCCAGGCGAATCAGCCCGCGGCTCCAGTTCATGCTAACCAGGCTACCGTCGGGGTGGGCGACAAGTTGTGTGCCGTTGTCAGACGCGTTCAGGTTGTACTTGTAGACCTTGGTTAGATCCACCGGGTCAATCATGCGGCCGGTGGCCTCCTCGAAACGAAACCATTTCTGATGGCTGACCTTGACGTAGAGTTCGCTGCGAATCCGGTCCAGCGACAGGTCCCGCGGCCCCTCGGCCCAAGGCGTCTTGGTGTCGCGCGGATCACCCAGCGAGACGAAGCGCTCGCCCTGGTCCTCGATGCAGGCTAACCGGCAGGGGCTGTACGGGATGTCTGGAACCCAGATTCGCACCGGCTTTGCGGAGGCGTCCACCGCGATGCGATGCACGCCCGTGTTGGGGTTCAGGCCAGTCTTGGGCAGCGCCAGGCGGCATATTTCCCGGCCGCTCCGGTAGCCGTCGAACTTAATCAGGTCCGCCGTCTGCTTGCCGTTGGGATTCGGCTTGCCGGTGTGGGCGCAAACATACACGGCGCCGCTGGCCGGATCAACACCCACGCTCTGGGGATCTTCCACTTTGATCTCGCCAGCCAGCAAGCGGTCGGATTCCTTGAACACGGCGACGCGGTTGGCTTCGCGATCGGCCACGTAGACCAGACCGCCGGCGACGGCCAGGCCACGGGGGGCGGTGAGCAGGTCCTTGTCGCCGGGCGTGTCGGGCTTGCCGAGAAATACTTCGCCCGGCCCGCGGCTTTCCAGCGCGATGCGGAAGACACAGCGGAGAGGCCGGTGTTCCTTGTCCTTTCCGAACTCGCCTGTCCACAGGCCGGAGAGATAGAGGAACTTCTCGTCGCTGCTCAGCGCCAGCGCCGGGGTATCTTTGCCATAGAGATACTGGTTGCTCATGCGCAGGTGTTTGATTCCGGGCAGCAGGGGTGCGCTGAGGAATGTCTCGTAGGGGACTCCGCCATCAGCATCCAGGCACGCCAGGCGCGAACCTCGCACGATCCAATACGCCCGGCCGCGGCTGTCCACCGCCGGCGCTTGATGAGCGGCGAAGCTGCCGGCCGGATCCGGATAGAAGCTCAGGTGGCGCACATGGTGGATGTGGGGCACCAGATCGCCCTGCTCATCGTGAAAGGGGGCGAGCGGCTTGATCTTTTCAGCCGCGATGTCTGCGGGGAAGGGCAGCACGGTGCGGACGTGCTTGCCGTCGCGGCTGATGGTCTTGAGCTTCTTGCTGCCCCAATGGGTCGGGAGGGCTGTGCCGTCGTGGTGAAACAGGTAGACGTTGCCCAGCGGCCCGATGGCCAGCGCGGCGACAGGCCCGCTGGAGTGGGGGTTGTTGAGAAGGAACCCATCGAGCTCGCTCTTCATCCCCGCGCGCGCACGCACGGTGAACAGGCCGCCGTCGAGCTTCTTGCCGTCGTCGCCCAAACCGTCCCACTCAATGGCCTGCGCAAGCCCCGGCTTGAGCGGCTTCGGCGGCGGCTTCTCCGCTCCGAGAACACCGGCGGCCAAGTGCCGGACTACCTTGCCCTGCGCGTCGAGGACGGCAACCTCCACATCCGCCGGCGCGGAGACTTCAAATGTGATCTTTTGCTTATCTCCGTCCTGGGCAACTGAGGGCTTCTTCGCGAAGGAGACTTCGCCAGCCGAAACCAAGCTCGCGGCCAAGAGCGACGCCACGATAGCGAATGCGATTCTCAAGTGCAGCCCTCCATCGGACATCTACACCGGATGAAACGGGCATGCAAAAGGTCACTACAACAAACGGGGCAATGAAGCGTGAGTGTCTCGAACCGGCAGAGTCCTGCACGCTTCACCCGTGCACATCGTAGCCATTAGTGTGCCCGTTACCACAGTCGTTATCACAGTTCCGGGCAGTTTGGCTGCGCTCGCAGGCATTGTCCGTTCCGCTATGACGGCAGACGGGGCCGTCCGATGGCTTCAGCGATCTCGGCCAAGCGGTCTCCCGCAAGCTATGTCCGCTACTTCGCCTAGCCTTGCCCATGGCGCTGCGGCGCTGCAAATCGTGTCCTGAACCGGTCCCGTAAGCCCTTGCCGGACTAGGGGCGGCGAACCACGATTCTCACCGTTACAAATGCTTCGTTTTCGTGACAGCGACAGGAGGAGGTCAACGTCGTTCGTCTCGGACCTTTATCGTTGCAGTCTGCACCGCGCCTGGGGCGCCAAACGAGATTGCGGATAGTCGCGTCATCGTTGTTGACGTGCACATTCATACGGAATCACGGTTTGTCGATGACGATGGCCGGTCTCGACAGCACTCCCTTGGAGAGCTCGCCGTAATGGTCCGAACGCCAGTAGCGTTTCAGGTTCTCAGCCGTTATGAGCTGCAGGCCGGGCGTGGCGACTGCCGGATTGCAGAGAATATAGAGACTCTCGGCGGCGATGTAACCGGTGACGACGAGGGTGTGGCCAGCCTCGCCGCCGGGGTAGTTCGGGCCGGTGAACTTGAAATCAATGACGACGGGGCGCCCGACATCCAGCTCCGAGCGCAGGAAGGCCGTAGCCTGTTCGAATCCGGCGTCGTCGGGCGTGAAGGTGACCAGTTTCCAGCGCAGGCCGATCTTCCCTGCCGCCTTCAGGAGGTCGCCCCAGTCGGTGCCGGTCCCGATCAGGGAGGGGCACAGGCGTTTGAATCCCCACGCGCCGATCCTGGAGCCCTGAAAGCGGGCGAATGTGGCGCAGGCCGTGGAGCCGCAGTTGTTGTAGCCCTGGTGGATGTGAGGAATCGGCACGAGCGCAAACCGACCGGGCTCAGGTTTGCGGCGCCGGCAGTCAAGGAGCTTTAGGAGGTCGGCCCCCTGCTGGGCGACGGCGTGGTCGCCCGGCTGCTCGGGATGGCCGGTGGGGCCGACCGGCCTGAGTCGTGAAACCTTGGTCCAGTTGGCGCGGGCCTGCTCGATCTCCCCGACCTGGAACTGGATCTGCCCCAGGACCACCAGGCCCGCGGGGTCATTCAGCTCCGCCGCCCGCGTGGCGAGCGCGCGGGCCTCCGCCGGATCCGGTGCGACCCCGTCGCCGGCGAGATAGACCATGGCCGCCGTCGAGGCCGCCCGGCCGCTGCCCATCGCCGCAGCCTTCTTCCAGAGCTCCAGCGCTTTAGGAATATCCTGATCGACACCCTGGGCGCCGAAATAGCATTGCCCCAGGTTCCAGGCAGCTTGAGCGGATTTCTCGGCGGCGGCTTTGAAGTAACCGGCGGCGATCGTCGGATTGCGCATCACGCCGAGTCCGGCGAAATACATCCAGCCCACGAAATCCATCGACTCCGCATCACCGCGATCAGCGGCAAGGTGCGCCCAGCGCATCGCCTCGGCGTAGTCCTTCTTCACGCCCTTGCCGTCGCGGTAGCGGTAGGCCAGGAAGAGCTGGGCCGCAATATCCCCCTGCGCGGCCTTGGCGGTCAGCTCGTCCGTCGGGGGGCCGTCTTCTGCCTGCACGAAGGCGAAGGCTATAAGGGCGGCGAGGACCAGGATTGAGTTGCGCTGTTGCATCATGTCACGGCCCGACTTTCTCCAAGACCAGTACCCAGTCCTGCGGCGACGGCACGTTCGGCGCCTTGTATTCGCCGGACCAGGCCATCGCGGTCGCCAGATCTGCTGGATCACCTTGCGGAGGCGCAAACTGCGCCCGCGAAAGCTCGAACGCGCTGTACTCCTGCCGGTCGCCAATCTGAAAGAGCCAGACGCCGGTCTTGCCGGCCGCGACGTTACTCACTTTGACGATGGGTGTGCAGTGGGTCTGCTTGCCGTCAGTCAGGACAAGCGCCGCGTACTCCCCGCAAGCGGCCGCGGTCAACCGAATTCGCGGCCCGATCTCCGGCACGGGGACTTTGCCAAGCGGGTCGCCCCAGGCTCCGTCCTTCCGATCATGAAGATACATGGCCTTCAGGCTTGGTGTGTAAAGCGCGACCAGATAGTGCTCTGCACTGTGAAAACGCAGGACGATTCCAGCTTCCGCGTCGCTGTTGGCTTCGACACTGGCCATCACGTCGGTATCGCTGATCTTCTCCATGACGGTCAACATGCCTTTGCCGCCAACCAGGCGCCCGTTCTTGCGTTGGCTGGCGCTACCGTAGTCTTTCCAGGCCGAGGCATCGGCGCCCTCGAAACGGTCCTCGAAAAGCCGTGGTTGGGTATGTCCCTCGAAGGGCCTGGAGGCCAGCCCTGGATTGAGCACACGCCCGAGATCGAATCGTCGGGCACTGACCGGATCGAAGTAGAAGGCATGGTAGGGCGCGCCACGTTCCAGATTGCGGACGACAGGTCCAGTCCAATTGTAGACGCCGCGTTTCGGCATGTAGATGAAGCGCACCTCGCCAGGAATGCCGGCGGCAAAAGAACCGGGTTCGGTCCATTCCGGATGCGGCTCGAATCGCGCCCACGGAAACTGCTCCAGCAGTTTCTTGCCGAGTCCCAGTTGCGTGGACCCGGGATAGTTCATGCCCTCCTTCCAGGTCGTCAGATCGTAGTTGCGCGCCAAGCCGGGATCGCCTTCGACACTGGCGTGCCAGACGCCTGCAGCGCCATACGTGAGCCCCGCCGAGCCACTGAGCATGCTGGCCCAGAACACATAACGCTGCACGTCCTGGAAGGCTGTCTGCATGTGTCCTTCGTAGCAGTACTCGCCAATCATCACAGGCATGGCAGGTGTGCGCGCGTAAGCGGCTTTGAGTTTCGGGATGGCGCCGGTTGCGGCGTTCCAGTCGCCGTGCCCGGTTTGCAGCATGTCGAAGCCAATCACCGTCTCGTCAGTGACAGAACTCCGGCCTGAATGGTGGGGATGCATCGTCGCCGGATGGCGATACGGATCGGTCTTGCGTACGTGCCGTGCGACTTCGGTCCAAAGTGGGCCTTCCGACTCGCCGCCGATAATCCAGATCGCGGGATACGCGCCGTACCGCGCGATCAGGTGCCGCCAATGCCGCTTGATGCCTTCGACACCGGCCAGCTTCATGCCGTCACAGTCGCCCCGTCCCCAGCCGCCAACGATCGCGGGGACTATCCCCGCCTCAACCAGATGCCGGATACGGCGATCGGCGAAGTCGAAATAGACGGGATTCATCCGGCTGAAGTCCCGCGTCTCGTACGGTTTGCCGCCCTCGTTCTCCCATCGGTCCTCGAACGGGCCCTCGTCGGGATACGCGCCGCAGACGATCTGCACAACTGTGAAGCCTTTAGCCTTCCGGTCCGCCGTGAGTTCCTGAAATCCCTCCCAAGTCATCCGCTTGCACAGATTCTTCCACCAGGTATCCCCGAGCCAGAAGAAGGGCGTGCCGTCGGCATGCGCAAAGTGCCGGCTGTCTCTAGCCACCCGAATCGGACCGTGCTGATAAAGCACGTTTGTGCCCCGATATGGGACCACTTCAATCTTCCCTGCTATGCCGTGAAGTCTTGAATTACCCGTGTCCGAACAGTCGAGGGTCCACGCGTAGAGCCCCGGTTTATCTGCGGCGAAGCGGAAAGCCCACCGTTTATCACCGGCCCAGAACGCGGGCACGCGCATCTGTGCCCCGTCCGGTGCGGCTATGAGCGCGTCAAGCACCACCTCCATCAACGGATTCTGATAGGTCTTCTCGGAGACGAATGTGACTTCTGCAATCCGGTTGGCCTCAACAGTCTGAACGTTCTCTGCTGCAAAAGAAGGCGCCGATATTCCGCTAAGCATGAGACCCCCTGCTATCTTCAGGATGATTGAGCGCATGCGATTCCCATCCTGTCTCACCATGGTGAACACCAGCCACGCGCTGAACCTTTGGAGCATCGCGGGCTAACCTTCTCTTCCTTGTCACCCCCAACTTCGAGCGCCCCTGCCCGCCAACGCACATCTGTATACTTCAGCCACGCCCGATCGATGAGTCACGGCAGTTGCCTATTGGTTCCGTGCAGGTCCATCGGCCCGCCGCTTCAGCCTGTGCTTTTGCGCCAGGCCGTCGAGCATCATGGTGACCAGCGTGCTGCTCATGCAATAGTCCTTGACTCCCAACGGCTTGCCCGAGATCGAGTCGTAGTGTTCGCTGATCCCGTTCTTGATCGCGTTGGCGATCGACTTGTCGGAGATGTCGGCGGCGAGGCCCGCATGCCCATAGGCGGCCAGGCCGCTGGCGATCTGGTAGTTGGTCGGAGGCCAGACATCGCCGCGCCAGAAGGCGCTGGATTTCCAGCGCTTGTCGGTTCGATCCACGGTCGGAACGGGAAGCGGCGTCTGCCAGGCCGGCGTGCCCAAGATGTCGGCCATGCGTCTGGCCATCGCTTCGGTGGGAACACCGGCCGTCAACGGAATCCAACTGCTGATGGTCGCCACCGGTATCTTTTCGAGCGAGTCGCGGTTGACCGCCAGGAACGTTCCCGCCTTTTCATCCCACATGTGATCGCGCATGGCCTTGACGGCTTTCTCGATTCGCTTCTCGCGTCGCACCGCCATGGCCGTGTCCCCCGCGATGGTCGCCAGCCGCGCCAGGCTCCTCTCGCCTAGAACCAGGTAGGCCGTGTTACCCGCCATGCAGATATCGCCATACCACGCGCCTTCGTTCGGTCCTTTGCGTGTAGTGTGCGGCGTCAGTTTCAGGTCGTCCATGGCGCAGTCGTAGTCGAACGTCTCCCACCGCGCATGCTGGAGGATGCCGCTGTACGAGCCGACCGCGATCAGCCCGACGTTGGTCACATCGCGCTCGCGCCAGAACCAGTCATGGAACCGTTCGAGCCGGCCGAGACATTGCTTGAGCAGTTCCTTGTCGCTGTTGCGCTGGTAAACCCGTTCCACGCCCCAAGCCAGGATAGGGATCTGCGAGAACTGGCGGACTTCTTGAGGCGCGGTCTTGATCGCAACGGTGACCATATCGTGGGTGTAGGCTGGCATCTGCTGGTTCCAGCGGTCCTGGAAATCCCAGTAGTTCTGGAAGATGTCGCGGATGACCTCCTTCTTGCCGGGGAGGATGCTTAACAGATCGACGACGAACACTGTGTCCCAAATCCACTGGCCCACGTAGTACGGCCCGCCAGGCTGAACCCAGGTGTGCTTCAAAGGTTCGACCGGCGTCCGGAGCTTCTCCAGGATGCATTTGTCAAAGACGCGCTGCGTCAGCTCGAGGACCACTGCGTCATCCGATTCGAAGAAGTCCCGGATGTCCACCGTCTTCGGTTCCGCGTTGGCTAGGCCACCGGATAGACCGGCCAACGCACCGACGCCGGCGCTGAGAAGATCACGTCGCGTCATGGGGTCGTCCTTTGATGGATGGGAGACCCTGTTCCTTCACCTTGGCCGCGGGCCGCAGGCGGTTGGTCCGCGTCGGGTGGCACGGCGTACTTCACCGCCTTTACCTGCGCGTCAAACTCGGCGTTCAATTTCGCCATCGCGTCCGGATTGGCGGACAAGTTCTTCAGCTCATAGGGATCAACAGCCAGGTCAAACGCCTCTGTCCATTCGTCGTGGCCGGGGTACTTCACCAACTTGGTGCTGGTCGTGCGGACGCCGACCATAGTCGGGACATTGACACCCTCCTCGTAGAAATACTCGGCCAGGAACGACTGTCGCCAGTTCGCCGGCTTCTGACCAGCAGCCAGCGCTTTCCAACTCACGCCCTGAATCTCACGCGGCACGGACACGCCGGCCAAATCCAGGAACGTCGGGGCGAGATCAATGTTGAGCACTATCTCGTCGATGACGTGGCCCTTGCCGAACAGCCGCGGATAGCGCACAAGCATCGGAATACGGAGCGACTCTTCGTAGACTGACCGCTTGTCGCCAAGACAGTGTTCACCGAGGTAGTAGCCGTTGTCGCTGGAGTAAACGACTACGGTGTCTTCGGCGAGACCGAGTTCGTCGAGAGCCCCGAGCAACTTGCCTAGATTCTCGTCGGCGCCGGCGACATGGCGGAAGTAATCCAGATGCACGGCGTTGGAGACGAGGCCTTGAGGCTGCTGGCCGGTCGCCGGATCCGGCGCGCGATAGATCGGGGGGACGCCGAAGTTCGGCGTGGGGCGGCTCTTTTCGCCGTCATACAGGTTGCGCAGGCGTTCGGGAAGGTTCTGGCCCCCTCGCGGGGTATGCGGGCTCTTGAAACCGACGACCAGCGAGAACGGCCGGTCACGATTCTGCTTCATCCACTCGATCGCGTAGGCCGTGCTGACGTCGTCAACCCAACCCTGGGTCGGCGTGGACACACCGTTGATTTCGACCGGGCAGTCCTGGTAGCGCCCGTGGGCAATGAAGCTCGCGGAGTAATCGAAGCCTGGCCGCTGGCCGCGCTGGCTGCCCATGTGCCACTTGCCAATGTAGGCGGTCCGGTAACCGGCCGCGCGCAACAGCGTCGCGTGTGTGACCGAGTCTTCCGGGAAAGGCGTGTGATTGTTGGTGATGCCGTTGAGGTGATTGTATCGGCCGGTGAGGAACGCGGCGCGACTCGGGGAGCAAAGCGAGCACGTCACGAAGGCGTTGCGGAATCGCACGCCCTCGGCGGCGAGGCGGTCCACGTTAGGCGACTTGAACCACGGGAAGCGTGCGCGCTCGCCCTGCTCGCGCTGCACGACGCCCATCGCGTCCCAGCGCTGGTCGTCAGTGTAAACGAACAGGAAGTTAGGTTTGCGGTCGCCAGCTTGCGCTGGCAAGACGCTCGCTGCGACGCTGATCGCGACCGCCCCTCGGAGGACGGCAACAGACAAACTCGGCCAATGTAGGAACGTTCTCATAGGATGCGGGACAGGCTCTGTCCTTTTCATTGATTACTCCTGGGGCGTTCAGGCCGGCTACGGCCGGATGTCTTGGATTGATCCAGCAATGTTCTCAGTTCCTTCACGATCTGCGGTTGCTCGAAGTAGAGGTTCTTCGTTTCGCCGGGGTCGGCTTCCAGGTCGTAGAGCTGGCCCGGCGCGCCGGGCGCGGTGTCGGGAAGGAGGAACGGCTTGAGTTCCCGATTGTTTTCGTAGCGGTTGCCGCCGGAGCCGGTGTGGTCGAGGTATTTCCAGCTGCCACGGCGGATTGAGAGATAGCGCGGCCCGCCGAACGCCTGCTGGAGCAGGTAGGGCCGGAGGGGGCCGCTCTCCTGGCCGAGAAGTGCGGGAAGGAGGTTGAAGCTGTCCTCGGCCGCATCCTTGGGCAGATCGGCGCCGATGATGGCGGCGACGGTCGCCATCACGTCGGTCAGGCTGGCGAGCTGCGCGCTGGTCGTGCCCGGCTTCACCTTGCCGGGCCAGCGGACAAGGAACGGCACGCGATGGCCGCCTTCCCATTGGTCGCGCTTCATGCCGCGCCACGGGCGCGCGCCGTCGTGGCCGTAGTCGGCGCGCATGTGGATGACGCTCGTGGTTTCGGGACCGTTGTCGCTGGTGAAGATAACCAGCGTGTTGTCGGCCACGCCAAGTTTATCGAGCGAGGCCAGGAGTTCCCCGACGACGTAATCGAGTTCATGAATGAAATCGCCGTGAGGGCCGGCCCGGGTTTTTCCCTTGAACTGGTCCGCAGCGAACGACGGCAGATGAACGGCCTGCGCGGCGTGGTAGAGAAAGAACGGTTTACCCGGCGCGCTTCGGACGTGCGACTCGAGAAACTCGCGGCTCTTCCTGAGGAAGACGAGGTCAATTTCCTCCATTGGAAAATTCGTGGCGATGACGCCGGCCCGGCAGTCGTCGGCGTAGGGATGCTTGGGCAGCGGCGTCTTGTCGAGCTGGCCCGCTGGCGGAACCGGCACGCGGTCGCCTTCGATGAACGCGTAGAGCCAGTCCGTCGTGGGACAGCACGCCGTGCCGAAGAAGCGGTCGAAGCCGTGGTCCACCGGCCCCCCTTCAATGCGGCGCGAGAAGTCCACGCGCTGGACCGCTTCCACGCCGTTGCCGCGGATCGGTTGGCCGTTCTTGTCAAAGAACGTGAGTCCGATGTGCCACTTGCCGACGCACGCCGTGGCATAGCCTTTGGCGCGGAGCATGGCCGGCAGCGTGAGCCGCCCGGGCGCAATGAGCGACGGGCCGACGACGCCCGTGAAGACCGAGCCACCACGCGGGACGCGGAAGGCCATCTGCCCCGTCATCAGACTGTAACGCGCGGGCGTGCAAACAGTGGCTGGGCTGTGGGCATCGGTGAAGCGCATCCCCTCGCGCGGGAGACGATCAAGGTTGGGCGTGGCGACTTTGGCACGGTCGTTGTAGCAATTCACATCCCCGTAGCCGAGGTCGTCGGCGAGGATGAGGACGATGTTGGGCCTGCTTGGTTTGCCATCGGCAGCATGCAGCGCAGCCAGCGGGACCAGCAGCAGGGCGGTGAGGAGCGCGATGCGTTTCGTGGTTGTTGTTTTCATTTCTCGGTCATCTGTCCTGCTTTTTCAGCAGCTCGACCATGGTCTTGCCCATGGCTTCACCGACATCCATATAGGTTTCAGCGTTACCGCCATAGTGGCTGTTTCCGCTGCCACCTTTAGACAAGGGGTTGGAATAGACAGTGGCCACATTGCCTTTGAACTCCGGGTACTTGCCGCTATTGCCATCAACCGCAAGCTGGGCCTCGAGCACCTTCCCCCCGTTGCCCCCGCTGCCCTTCGTGGCTTCGCCCAGGGTGGCGAGGACAAACTTTGCGTCAGGAGCGTTGAAGTCCTTGCGCAACTGCTTGATGAACCGGACGAGATTCTCCTCGTATTTGCTCGCATGAGCGGCGCTGCCGCCGTCCTTTTCGCCCTGCCAGAAGAAGAATCCCGCGACTTCGTACCCCTTCGCGCCGGGGTAGTACTTGTCGAGCTCTGAAAGCACTTTCTTCGCGTAGGATGTGTCATCGTCGTACTGCTTTCCGGCATACCAATCAATGGGTTTGCCGCTTTTATCCAGCCACGGGGGCGGCTCCGTCGCCGTGCCTTTGGCTTTGTCCATCGGCCAGGAATCCGGCCGATCCTTGTAGGCGGCAATGACCTTCCCTTCAAACTCGTACCGCTCGCTGCCCGGGGGCAGTAGATCCCAACCCAGGCTCCGGTTGCCGATACAGCTTTTGAGGATCATGACGGGCGCGTCTACGGCGTTCCCCACATAATGTCCGATTCCGTACTCCGGGCCGATGGTGCCGCCCTTGATGCCCATCCATTCGTTGTTGAAGAGCTGCATCCCGCCGCCTCTGCCGGACATGACGCGCACAAAGCGGACATCCTTCCGCTCTGACCACTTGCCCGCGTCATCCACGAGATAGGTATATTTATTCTTGGTCTTCACCGCATTCTCAAGGGAACTCTCCCCGCCGGTGATTTTCCCCATGCCCACCATGTTCGACTGGCCCATCAGGATGAAGACCTGGACCGGCTTGCTCATGTCCGCCGGTTTGCCGTCCGGCTTCGGCAAGTCCTGTTTCGGTTCAGTTTTGCCTCCTGCCTCGCCGGCCAGGCTTGCGGTCCCGATTGCCAACACCGCCAACACGCCCACGAAACCCATCGCTTTCCGTCCGTTCATCGCTCTACCTCCATTTGTCATTGTCAACCTCTCACGAGGATGACCGCGTAAGAACCAAGGGATCAGGTGACAAAGCCGCATTTATTGGGAATCCCTTCATGCCAAGAGCGCCCCCGCTGGCCATCCTTGGCATGGAGCCCATCATCCTTTGTCAGCGCTCCCCGGCAAGGAGTATTCGGCGCGCTTCGTTCAAGCCAGGCGTCTCGCTCTGAGCACGGCGGTCACACGGCATCAAATAATTGCGGCTCTGTCACCTTATCTTACCTTATCTTCAGTACTCGCAGAGTTCCTTCATCACCGGATAAGCCCGGGTCCGCAGGTATCCCTTGTCCTGCGTGAGGCGTAATGGTCCCACAGGTTCTGGGCCACCCAGGAAGCATCGCCGGGCACCCAGTGGTAGGTGGCGCCGCCGAAAATGCCGTTCTCGGAACGCGTTGCCCAGCCCCGGAGCCATAGCCGACACCTCGTCTGCGGGCAGCAATAGCACGATCGCCGCTGCCACGACCCTCAATAGTTAAACTGGTCTTCATGGCTGTCTTGCCTCAGTCCCGGTCTGGCCTTTGCCGGCATCGGCTGCGCTCTTCTTCTTTCCCCCGGCTTGCGCCTTTTCGAGGGCGGGCTTTAGCTCCGTGATGGTCGCTTCGGCTTCCTTGATGCGGCGCTCGAGGTCGGCCTGTTCGAGTTCCTTGCGAAGCTGATTGGCGACAGACCTTCTGGCCGCGTCGGCCGGCATGTCCGCCGGAGTGGCAACCTTCACGGGAGTCTCCTCGAGGATCCAATCGTCGCTGCGCTGCGCGGCCAGGGGAACCCCGCGGTTGTTGACAATGTTCCCCATCGGGTTTCTCGCCCACGCATACCGGTAGTGAAGGGGCTCGGGGACGAACCGGCTGCTGAGGACGAGAATGCGGTGGTCGTACTGAAGCTTGTTGCGGCTGCCTTTTGTGCCATCGGTGAACCAGTTGACCTCGGCGGGATAGAACCGGCGGTCCTTGCCGGCAATGGCGAAGCCGAGCAACTTCCCATCGCTGTCGTCGCGGGTCTTGACGTCTGTGCTCATCATCAGTCGCATCGTGCTGCCGACAATCTCGACCTTTTCGATGGTGGGTGGCAGCCAGTAGGTTTCGGCGTCTCGGCCTTTGAAAAGTTCGTAGTGCGTAACCAGGACCCACTTGGCGGCCCGCTCGCCGACGGGGATCTTGATCTGCGGGTGATACCAGGACTTGCGCAAATCGAAACTGCTGACGAAGCCGATGCTCTTGTCGCCGGCGGCGCGCAAGTTGCGGAACGTCTGATATTGCGCCTCGCGAATGCAAGCACCCGCGTCAAACATCGGAGCGAGGAAGTTGTCCCACGTCTGTGGCTCGCCAGCCGTGCACAACGAGATGATGCAGAACGGCATTTGCGGATCGCCGAACGTCTCCCGCCACGCGGAGATCATCTTGCCAAACACCTGGTAGTACATCCGCGCGCCGGCGGAGCCGTTGAAGCAGTTGTTGAACCCCTGATGGAAGAGGGCCCCGGCCACAGCCAGGCCGCGGAGTGGCTTGATCACGCCGGCATAACAATAACCCGGGCGGTTCCTGTCGGCGGCGGGGCCCGGCCGTGGGTCGTTCGGCGGCTTGCTGTCGGCAGGAATGGGCTGGCCCTTGGCCTGCAGGTTCTTCATGCGGTTTTCGTGTGCGGCCACTCGCGCTTTAAGGTCGGCCTGCGGATCGAACGCGGTAATGCGCTCATCCCAACCCTTGAGCAGTTCACGCGTTTCAGCGCCGTCAACCTTCCGCAGCACGTCCTCAGGCGTCCACGTTTCTACGGTGGTCCCGCCAATCGAGGCATCAATCAGCCCGATCGGCACGCCACTGGCCATGTGAACCCGCCGCCCGAAGATGTACCCGATCGCGGAGAACTCCGTGACGGTTTCCGGCGAACAGATGTCCCAGTCGCCCTTGCGAAAGTGCCGCTTGGACCAATCGCTCCATTCGTAGAGGCGCTCGAAGCTGTGGACCGAGGCGAAGCCCTTGCCAACTGGCATGGTCAGGAGCCGGATCTGCGGGAAGTTGGCCGAGACGATTTCCAGTTCCCCATCGTCAACGTTGCTTATGGGAAATTCCATGTTGCTCTGCCCGCCCAGTATCCAAACGTCGCCGACGAGGATGTTCTCCAGCGTCAGCGCCGTGTTCCTTCCTTTGACTGTCATGGTCTGCGGGACGCGATTGGCGGGAACCGGTGTGAGCGTCACCTGCCAGGATCTGTCGGTCACCGCCTTGGCTTGGGCCTGCTGGCCGGCGAATGAGACGGTCACCTCTTCTCCCGGTTCCGCCCAGCCCCAGATTTTCAGCGGCTTGTCGCGCTGGAGGACCATGTTTGACTGAAACGCGTTCGTGACGCACAGGGCCGAACCGATGGCGGGGACTTCGACCACGTCCTCCTTCGGCATGTCTTTCTTTTCCGCAGCGCCCGCAGACATCAGGGCGACAACAACTGTGATCATTGCACACTTCATACTCTGTCCTATGTTTCTCATGGCGGTCATCTCTTTCTATTGTTCTAAACATCCCAATTCACTGATGCAGGTGCGGCAAACTAAGGGTTACGGGCGATCATTGCTGGCCCTCGGACTGACCGGATCCTGACTTCTTGTTGTATTGTTGCTTCAGTTTCTCCAGAACCGCTGGAACCAGATCTTTCCGGTCGCGGTTGGCAAACGCATCAGTAAATGGATCACCCGTTCGGCGCATGAGGCCAAGGAGTTCCTGCCGCATTGACTCGATCTCGGCCTGTCGCGACGCGGCGCCGATGAGGTTCGTGCGCTCGCAGTGATCGTTGGTCAGATCGTAAGACTCCTCGGGAACGCGGTGTAGATAGAAATCAGTTCGCGCCTTGATGGCCGGGTCGTTGGTGGCGGCGGCGAGCATGGCTTTCCAAGTCAGGCCAGACATGTTCTCCGTGTGATACTCCCGCTGGCCGTCGCTCCAGGCATTCCAGATGTAGGCGTGATCCTTGGTGCGGAGGCAGCGCATAGGAAGCCAGTTGTTGCCGAAGGCGGCGTTGTAGAAAGTGAAGACGCGGTCCCAGCCGGCCATCTTTTCACCCTTCACCGCGGGCAGAAACGAGCGGCCGTCAATGCCGGGGATGGGCGGAAGGTTGGCGGCGTCGAGAAGAGTCGGCGCGAAGTCGAGCGTGGAGACGAGATGGTCGCGATCCACGCTGCCGGGCTTGGTCACGCCAGGCCAGCCGATGAACAATGCGCCGCGCGAACTGTTCTCGTAGTCGTTTGATTTCGCGAAGGGAAACGACATCCCGTGGTCGCCGGCGTAGACGATGACGAGCGTAGTGTCAGCGAAGCCTTCTTCCTTGAGCACTTGCAGCACCGCGCCCAAGGCGTCGTCGAGACGCCGGACATTGGTATAGTAACCCGCCAGTTCGCGGCGGATTTGCGGCAGGTTTTCGAGAAAGCCGGGCACTTCGGTGACTTCGTCCGGCTTGATCCAACGACTGGGCGGCTCGCCTTCGGCGAGGTCGTTGGTGCCTTTGATACCGATGAACGGGCGATGCGGATCGTAGCAGTTGACGTTGTGGAAAAACGGGCGGCCCTGCTCGCGGGCCATGCGCAGGAATTTCCGGGTGGCCTCTGCAAGTTTGGAGGGGTGCCGGCTGATTTTGTCGTCAGCAACATCGACGCAGAACTGTTCTTTCGGTTGGTGGTGCGGTCCCTTGCCGAACATCGAGATCAGGTAGCCGGCGTCGTGCAATTGCTTGTTCAGGGTGCGCACTTCGGGTTTGATCGGGAAGAAGCCCATCGCGCCATTGCGATGTGGGTAAAGCCCAGTCTGCATGATCTCGCGCACGGGCTGGCAGACGGCGACCGTCGAATACGCATACTGAAACCGGAGGCCCTCCGCGGCGAGCCGGTCCATGTTCGGCGTAAGATCCTTGATCGGCCCGCCGCAGACGCCGCTGGAATCGAAATTCATGTCGTCGGCCGTGAAGAACAGGATGTTCAGCCGCTTTGCCGGCGGTTCGGCCGCAGACATCAAGTTGCCGGACAGGATCAGAAGCAAAACCAAGAGTGTTTGTTTCATATACATTGCTCGCTTAGCTGGGTTGCTCGAGTGAAAGGCGACCGCAAACTCCGAGTCGCGCTGCGGACGCGGTCGAAGTTGGATAGACGGTGCGAGTTTTCGAGGAACCGGAAATTGTGAGGCACAGTCACTGCAGCGTTGGTGGCGATCCGCAGCCCCCAGAAGCCGCCGTCAAACTTCACACTGCCGAGGGGAACGGCCAGCAATTGGTAGTTGGGCCGGTGTTCCCCCGATGTTGCTGCCACAGGTTTCTCGCTGATGTAATCGATGACCACCACCTGCCGTCCGCTTTTCGCGACGGCAATCGCCGATAACAGTCCCGATGCGGTGCCACCATAAACGCAGACTTCGGTAGCGCGTTCTGCGGCGTGCAACGCGGCCAGCGGCGCCAGCAGCAGGGCGGCGAGGGTGAGGTTTTTGATTTTGTTCACGGTTGTGTCCGTTTTCCGGTGGTTGAAGGAGTGGCCGTAAACTCTTTCAGGTCCAGCACCATTGGCGAGGCATTGCTGGTCTGGATCGCCGCAATGGTCTTGTCCACAAGCTGCAATTGGTCGGTGTTCTCTTTGCCGCGCCCGCCTTTCACCAATTGACCGCGCAAGTCCTGCAACTGCGGCAGGACTTCTTTTGCATGGGTGCCGTAGCGCGCGAGGCACTCCAAACATTTCGGCAAGCGCTTCCCGGCGCCCCAGCGGTTCGGCTCGATCACCGAGACGCAGAGAGTCATGCCCTCACGAATGTGCAGCCGCGACAGCAGATCCAACCCAGCCAACCGGATGCCGTCGCCGAACATCTCGTTGCTGGGCGCCAGCTTCTCGATCGCTTTGACGATGGCGGGCAGCAGCACCACCACGTCTTCGTCGGTCAGCTTGCCATAAATGCGCCCAAGCGAGCCACGCGCGACGCTGTCATCATTTCCCAGGACCGACTGGATGGCCGGATAGAGCAATTCGCGGTCAACGCCCTCCAGGGATTCGGCCAGGATGCTCTTCGGTTCGTGAGAGCCGGGGTACGGCGAGAACAGCGCCATGCAGGCGGCACGCTGGGCCATGCGCCGCGGGTCGGCGGGGTTGGAGCGCACGGCCATGGTCAACAGGTCGGACACACTGGCTTTGCGCGCTTCCGGGCCCAAGGCCGGAAGGGCCAGGCAGGCCAGACTCTGCATCCACGGGTCCGGGTCTTTGAGCAACGCCCGCAACTGGGGCGCCGCCGCATCGGCCTGCGGCCCCAAACAACCCAGCGCTTCGCAGGCACCGTAACGGGCATCGCGGTTCGAGCCGGCCAGCAGCTTGAGCAGCGTCGGCGTGAAATTCCCCTCGCGCCGCCCCAACGCTTCGGCCGAGCGCTTGCGTACCGCTGGCGACCAACTCGACAAACCGGCCATCAACTGGTCGGTCGTGCGCTGGTCGTATCTGTTCTTGTCGTCCTTGTAACCATAATCGCGTCCCGCGGCGATAACCTCGTCCACCTGCGCGGCGTTGAAGGCCGGCACAGAGAATGGCTTCTTGCCGGTAAGACGAAGGCCTTTCAGCGGCAGCGCGTAAGCCAGCAGATAGGCCCCCGTGGAGTCCCAGCCTGTGTATTTGCCGTGTTCCTCCTCGCCGACCGGCGAGCCCTGATAGAGGAAAGTGCCGTCCCAACTCCGCGCGAGGTCGTAGTACCAGGCCTGCTCTTTCAAATACGCACCCGTGGCCAGCGGGCCGCAGCGGGCGACGCCGGGCAGCGCCCAAAGGACATTGAAGAAATTACCGGTGTGCCCGCGCTCGCGCTCGCTGTAGGCGGCCGTGGACATTTTGGCGAAAAATTCCGCCGCCTCGCGGTCGCCCAGCAGGTCGTAGAGCGCCGCCGCGCTGGAACACTTGCCGTTGTCCTCGTGCCCCGGCCACGGCCGATGGTCACCATACGGAACGGCGCCCTTGTTCACATACCAGCGCACGAAGCCCGCCGCTTTGGCGATGGCGCGGTCCAGCGCGGGATCTTTCACGTCGGCCTCGCGGGCCAGCACCATGCCGATGCAGAGGCTGAGGCCCGGCTGGTTCATGCAGCCGTAGCCGTTCAGGTTCCCGTTGGGCAGGGCGAATTTGTGCCCCCAAGTGCCGACGGCGCTCTGGCCGCGGGCCGCCTCCAGCGCGAGCCGCTGGAGGCCGGGCATCACCGCCTGGTCGCCGGTCGCGCTGACATACTCCGCGAGGAAGGTGAGGACGTAGCCGTAATACCACGTCGCGAAACTCTCCGCTGTAAAGTCTGCCGCCCAGCGCGCCTCTTTCTGGAGCATCGGGAGATACTCCTTGTTCCCGCTGGCCAGCAACGCGAGCGCATTGAGCGAACGGGGAATCGCGTTCAGGCCGCGCGTGTAATCCGGGCCGGCCATCCGCCGGGCGAGCGATTGGCAGCCGAGTTCGAAAATGCGCTTCGATTTCGGGCAGTCATACGGAGCGGTGGCGCTGTAGCTGCCGAGCACCGGCAGCGTCACCACGGTCTCTTCCGACTTCCCCGCACGCCAGCGCAGCAGCCGCAGTTTTCCGCCGCCTTGCTCCGTCTCCGCCACCCCGATGGCGTTGGCAAACTGGATGCGCGCATCGCCGGAGAAGCTCTTCCCGTCCACGCCGAGAATGACGTCGCCGGTGCTCAACCCGGCCGCCGCCGGGGAGCCTTTCGCCACCGTCGTCACGAGAATCTGACGCGCCTCCGCCGAGTGACCGTTGGCGGTGTAAATCCAACCGCGCGCCCCGGTCGGCCCGAGCGTCCAGTCGTGAGGCCCGTCCTTGGCAACGGTATCGCCCTTGGTGAAGTCGGGCATCGTGATCGCCTGTCCTTTGGCCGCGGCAAAAGCCGGAACCGGCGCGGCGATGAAGGCAGCGAGGGCGAGCGAGAAGAGTGTGATTTTCATCAAGATCACCTTTTGAGTTGTTTGAGTTCCACGTAGCCATTCACGAACAGTTCATCTCCCAGCGGCCAGAGTCAAACAAAAAATTTACCAATTGCGAACGCTGAATTGACGATACCGCGAGATCAGGTGACAGGGCCGCATTTATGGGAATCCATTCATGCCAAGGAAAACCTCTCTGGCCATCCTCGACATGGAGCCCATTATCCGCTGGCAGCGCTGCCAGCACCCCCACGAGACTCACTAGCTTCTTTCTATTCATGACTTCTGTCTCTCACTATTTCACCGGCGTCAGCGTGAAGTCCTTGATCGTCAGCCCGCGGCTTGGGGCCGGGCGCGTGAACCGGAGGACATTCTGCCCTTTGGCCAAGGCGATCTCGACTGGCGGTGTCTGCTCCCAGCGGCCGATGGTGTACGGCACGGCGATTTCGACAGGCTCCTTGGCGTCGTTCGGCTTGAGCAGGAGCTTCTGGTCCGATTGCACCGTTACCACCCGCGCGGCAAGCGCATACTTCCCGGCCTGCGGCGCCTCGAACGTGTACTCGAACTCCTGGGCGGCCTTGAGGTCGCGGACGCAGTGCAATTGCGTTCCGCTGGAGAAGCCTTTCATGGACACGAATTGATGCGTGTTGCCCGTCGGCTTGCTGAAGGCCACCGCCGGGATCGTGATCGCCCCGTCCTGGCCGACGACGATCTTCCGGTCCGCTTCCGCCAACTGCGCCTGCTCAACCTTGTCCTTCTCCTTCGACTCGTTGGATTCGGCGACGTCCTGCCCGACGGGGCGCAACACGACCGCCTTGGACTCGGCGGCAATCGCCCGCTGCCGGTAGAGCGCCACGCCATTCCAGAAGCCGGAAGCCGCGGAGTTGAACCCGAAAGCCCTCGTTTCTCCAAGGATGTCACCAACCCACTGGGCCCGCTGCACCTGCATGTACGCCTTCTCAACCTTCCTCGCCTGCGTCATCACCACGAAGTCGGGCCCCTGGCCATAATCTGTCCAGCCCCACTGCCAGGCTGCACCCAGGTTGACCACCCAGCCTTCGGGCGTCCAACGGCCTAGCGCGGCATGACCGCGCTGGGGACGAGCCAAGGTCGGGATGCCGAAGCTGCGCAGGATGAAGCGCCCAAAGAACGCACGCCGGCCGCACACGCCCCCGTTCTTGATGATGTTCTGGTAGTTCTGCAGCGCGGGGAGGTCGTTCTTGACATCCTGCGACCCGTACAGGACATCGGTCTTGACGGTGATCGAATACCGCCAGCCGTGGTCGGGCGTGCGGATGTGGTCGGGCCGATAGTTCCGCAGCATCTCGCGACCCCAGGCCAAGATGGAATCCGGGGCGTCGCTGCTGACGACCATCCGATACTCCCAGGCGGACAGGTCCTTGAACGCCGGGTCCAGCTCGCCGTCGAGGTAGGCCTTCTCGTAATGCAGGTACCGCTTCACCGGGTCAACAATG
>Ga0315279_10002288_pt1 | contig 29168 bp, 43 predicted proteins | sample YL17G06_20_MG_FD_203694 | JGI IMG/M metagenome (GOLD analysis project Ga0315279, IMG submission 203694) | Sediment microbial communities from Yellowstone Lake, YNP, Wyoming, USA - YL17G06_20 | ecosystem: Environmental > Aquatic > Freshwater > Lake > Sediment | place: USA: Wyoming | collected... | reverse complement strand
ATCTGGAGGCGGCCAGTTGGCCACACCGTGATCCTGGAGTGCTCGCTCCTGAACGTGAGCTGTCTGTTGCGGTTCCCGCTCCTCACCCAGATGCCCACTGGCGTGGTCGCGTTCTTGTCGCTGGACGCTGGCATAGCGCGGATGTTGAGCCTGGAGTAGTGGTCGGGAGTCAGCACGCCGAGCGGGTAGACGAATCGGAGACGGTGAAGGTTCGGATGGGCAACATGGAGTCGGCCTAGGACTTCACTAATGAGACCCCTTTTCTTTAGGGCGGAGCGACGGTTCCAAATATACCATTTCGTTTTAGCATAGTCAATTCCCAATATTTCGGCTACTTTCCTAGCGGAGAGCTGTGGATTCCGAATCAATAGTTGGTCGATCCGCTCTTTGAGCGATGGCTTCGGTTGAGACTTCACCAAGGACTTCACTCATACTTCACCTCGCTTGGATTCGCATTTGATTTTGTGGCTAGACCTGTCATTATGTTGATCTGGTTGTTGATGTGGTTCCACACCACATCAGTACTGTTGTAGATCTCGTGTTCCCAGAATCGGAGGACAATATACCCTCGTCTGGTCAATCCTTCTGTGACCCGATTGTCTCTTGCGATCTGTTTCGCTAGCTTGTGCCAGTAGTCTCCATCCACGAAGATACAGAGTCTGGGCGGGATAAAGAGGTCTGGTTGTCCTAACAGCGGAACGTGCTTCTCAAAATAGATTCCTTTCGTAGTGAGGAGGGCTTGCATAAGTCTCTCTGGTTTGGTATCCTTCTGCGGGAATACCTGCCTTAATCTGGCCGCTCTTATCTTCTGCTTCTCCTCGGCAGTCACATGCCTTCCTTTCAATGCCTCTGATATTTTGTGGCGGATTTCTTCAGAACGAACTTTGCCAAAGAATGGGCTCGCTGAACCCTTGGGCGTATTCTTTCTGTTGGTTGTAGCAATCTTAGACCTCACTTCGGGGGGGAGCACTCGCCCTCTCATCGCCTTGCTGAGTTTCGCCCTGTGCTCAGGAGTGAGAGGCTTGCCGAGATGTGCCTTGCGTTGCGCTTTGCGTATAGCATCCCTGTGTTCTGGGCTAGGGGACCAAGGGTAAAGTCCACTTATTACATCGCTCTTCTTGAGCAAATAGCGACGGTTGCGAATGCACTGCCCATACCTCTTCCAGTCATATCCCAAGATTTCGGCGACCTTCTTGTTGGAAAGCTGGGGATTGGAGATCAGGAGCTTGTCAATCGAGTCTTTGAGTTCTCCCCTCTTGCGAAGTGTCACCGAAAGTGTCACTCAGGTGTCACCTTCCGGAAGGATCAAGAGACCCCGGCCAGAGTCGCGACCACGGGACTGGGCCTGAGATACTCCGGGAGCGGACGGCCCGCGGGAGGCCGAAACACAATGGCATAGCAGCATCTCCCTGCGACTTTGCCCTCTCACCCGCGCTCTCTGCCCTCTCGAGGTAAGGTCCTCTTTCATCGGGGAGTCCCTCGTCAGGATACTCGCGCTGGCCGAGATCATAGTCACCTTTCATTCCGTCTTCCAACCTCCTGGCAGCAGATCTTCCGGTCTTGACCGTGACCAGTAGTCGGACGGCGACTCTGGCTTGGCTTCGTTCTCTGCTTCTCCGCTTGCCCCCCCCCCGCAGGGTGACGTCAGTCCTGGCGTATTGCTTCTTGCACTCCGAGCAGACGAACAAGAGCAGATTCGCTCCCATCGGCGTTGCTCTGTGACCGAGAGGACAGAGATACTCCCGCTTTGCCTTCTGTTTGTCTGCGCCGACGCTGTTCTGAGTACCTTCATTGCTGCGGATCGAACTCATCCCTGACACCTCTCACACCTCTTCGGCCCCAACCGCTTCTCCATCTCGTCGTCGAGATCCTCAGCTGAATCATCAGAAGTTGTGGCGGCCCTCATCGAACCTGCAGCGTCGGTCCTCTGGCCGTTCGTTCTGTCAGGCGTCCCATCGTCAGATGTCATTCGGGTTTCTCGTCCCTAAGTATTCCGAGCAAGTGAAGTAATTCACTTCCATTCCAAAGAAGCCAACATAAGTCAAGAACGAACATTGAGAACAAGCCAACAAATTGAATTACGTTCTTCGGAAATTCCGTGGAGATTACCAAGGGCTGTGTCAAGTCCATATAGCCTATGAAATTGCACACCATCCCCATCAGGATCATCAATGCAAGTCCAGACACATTTCCCAATATGAGAAACCGTTCCCAGCTGCGTTTCATGCCAGGTCATGCTCCTCGATCAGGAAGTTGACGAGGAACCTGATGGCCGTGACTGCGCTTCCCATCCGGCTCCAGTTCCTCGAGCTGCTGGATCCGTCCGTCCTCGAGATCCTTTCGCGCACGACGTCCTCAAGCGACAGCAGGAACTCCTTGGCCGACTTGGGGGTGCGGAACAGGAACGTCTGGCCCCAGATGTCGGGGATGATCCCACGCAGATACTTGCTACTGTGGCGAGAGTGCGCGACCCTAATGAGGATGAACTCGTCCTTCCTCCTCTGGAGCTCGGACGCGCCGTAGATCCGGACCGCCTGCTTCAGCGTGAGGGGTTCCTGCCTGGGCGGGACTAGGGCTGTCATGTGCTCTGCTCTGCCTCCTTCGGTTTGTCATCCACGGGCAGATAGAACACACGCGATACAACAGAGACAGCCCCGGCAGGGGGCGGGGAATAGCTCTGGTAGTACCATGGGTCCAGCTTGGTCTCGAAGAATTCCACCTTCATCTCGCCGTGCACTATCATGGCGATGAGTCTTGCCATCAACGCAACGGCCTTCTCGTTGTCCGTTGGTTCCTTGGTGAAGATGTCGGGGCTCATCCTGACTTTACCTCCTTCGGCTTTGACCTCTTGCTGTTGATGTACGGAATGACGGTCGGCAACTGTGCGACGAAGATTGAGATGTAGATCGGAAAGTCAACACCGAATAGACGAACTATAGGTTCCCTTGTCAGCAGGAAGACAAGCAGGATGCAAACCCAAGAGAGCCACAGGTCTTCGATGGGTTCCTTCTTCCACCACAAGTACAAGAGGCAAAGCTCGATCACTACCGAGAGCCAGAAGAAGAAGGAATGAATTGTGAATGAGAACATCCACACTGCGGTGAAGACCGAACCACCAGCACCAAGAGCAATCCACCACGGATAGGGAGCAGGATAGATGAGCGCGTCTACATGCGGTTCTAATTCGTCTCGAAGAATTGGAAACTTCACGACTTGCACATCCAACCATATCCGTGAGGTCTCCGTCTGATTCGAATAGACTGGCAGACAGAGTTCCACCACAGCCCATGTTCCGTTTGGAAGCTCCAGCCATGCGTGCTTGATTTCATAGGAATCAATGACTCGCTTGAACCTTGACACAACAACGCATGGATAGAGAAACTTCTCGGTTCCGTTGATGAGAGGAGCTTGCACCACGAAGTATGTCCTGTCAGCTTGGTCGAGTCGGTCAATCAGAACCAGGTTGCTCAGGTTCAGACCCAACGCCGTCATGTTCGCTGGATGGAACACGCAGATCACGAACCAGCCGCCTTCCGAAACTACCTTGCAGTATTCCACGCGCACATTGAAGGGATTGGGAGGACCAGAGTCGGCCTTCACTAGCTTCGGCAGGATGGCAAGCGCAGAACTCGTCAGGAAGAGAACCAGCAATGCGATGGCCGCCAGCTTGCCGTACTTGGGATTCATTCTGATTTTGCCTCCTTCTTCTCAGAGACTCTCCTAGCTTCCCGAATGTACTTGTCGCGTGTTCTCAAGATTGCTTGGCGCACTAACTCGTTACGACTGGCCCACAGCCCGAGCCATGTCACGATGTGATCAATGTCTCTCATCAGACCGGCAGGTACTCCTACACGGACCTCGTAGGATTGAATCTCCCTCTCAAGCGAACCCAGCTCTTGGTATTCCTCGATGGACTCTGTTCTCACTTCTTTGTTCTCTACCCTCTTGAGAAAATTGCAGTTCGCACACAGAACTTGGTAGAGCGTTTTCGCTTCGTCTATCTTTTCCAGAATCTTGGGATAGGGAGGAAGCCCTCTTCTGCTGCCTCCGCCATGAATGTGATCTATTTGGAGGATTCGCGGGTCTTCGATTCCGCACTGGGCACATTTCCCGCCCAGCGCCCTTATCACTTCCAACCGCAAGTCGCTATTTCTTATCCGCTCAGACGCCTCTTGCGGCGGACCCCGTAGGGCGGAACTAGAGGCGTTTTCATGTACCTTTTCGCCTTTCTGCCCTGTTCCGGCCCTTCCCTCTAGCCCTTTCGGCCTTCGCCTGAGGATTGTGCGGGTTTTTGATGCCAACTACTTCCTCCTCCCCCTCTTCCAGTGCCAAGCCGTGTCCCAGATCCCACCAGCAACATGGAACTTGGTATCACCATCGACCCTGCCTTTCAGCTTTGGAACCGCCTCAAGGAAGAAGCCCTGTAGCTTCGGAATCTGTCTTCCAAGTCTGTCCGTGACACAAACCATTCCGTTCACGAAGAGGAAGACATCAGCCACCCTCTTGCTGCCTTTGTTGATGACGCGCTCGACTAGCCTGAGCTGGGCAAGGTTCGTCTTGCACCGTTGCCTCAGCTTGAGCGAAGACTGGATGGCCTTCTTGTCTCTCGCCTGTCTGGCAATACTCAGGGCAGTGGCTATGTCCACTGTGACTTCGGCGATCTCCTTGCGGAGGTTCGCGATCTCCTTGAGCTGACTTGCGGCGGAAGGCGTCTTCATCTACACCACCTTGAGGATATCTCCGTCGCTCCTGATCAGGCCCATGGTTCGGAGCTTGCTGACTGCATTCGAGAAACTTCCACCAGTGTACGAGTAGCCGGTCAGAATCCCTATCTGCGCCTTCGTGAGTCCGTTGGGATTCTGCAACAGGAGTTCGTAGATGCTCTTGGCCATACCCCCGAGCTTCTGTAGCATCGCGTTCTTCTCTGGGGGTATCGTCAGCGTTATCGGACTGCCTTGGGGAAGAGAGCTTGATCCGTTGCCGTTCAACTCGGTTCCGCCAGCTGTGGTGGGTACCACTCTCATCGGCGTGCGTGGCGCTGCAAACTCCATTGAACCAGAAGACGAGTCCACAGACGCCGGTTCTGAACCGATGGACAGTCGCAGCTCGGGCGATGTGGCGAGCTTCTTGATCGAGTTCAGCAACCTGTTGTACTTGGCCTCCACTCCCTTCAGCTCGTTGTACTTCTCAATGGGAACCGCCCTCTGCTTCCTCTGCCTCTCGTTCTCGAGCTGGAGCCTCTTCGCCCTGTCGGTGGCGTCGTCTCTCTCCCTCTGGAGTTGCGCGAGCTGCTTCGCAGTCCTGTTCAGCTCGGCCCTCATGGAAGCGATGGCCGCGTCCTGCGTGTAGCTGATCTCATCTATCTTGACGGTCTTCTTGTCCATGACCTGCTCCACCGCGAGCTCTCCCTTCGCGATCTTCCTGGCGACGTCCTCGGGCAACCAGGAGGGCAGGACGTAGACCTGCTTGGTGAAGTCGGGCGTGCAGACGAAGAAGTGTCCGACCTTCAGCGTCATGACCTTGTCGGCTGACGGCTTCATGCTGTTCGGCAGCGGGATCTGGTCGAGCGTGTGCTCTACCTCGTTCCGCTCCAACTGCAGCCCCAAGATCCAGCTGGTGACCTGCTTCAGGAGTCCCTTGTCCACATTGGCGAGGTCCTGGGAATCGATCCATACGAAGTTGCCCCTCGCGGCACCCTGCCGGATGAGCATCTCAACCGCCATCTTCGCGGGTGTTCCCCTGCCCTCAGGCACGAACTTCCATGCCTCCGGGATTATCACGACCACGTTCCTCTCGTTCCTGAGCACCCACTCTACAACGCTCCTGATCACCAAGGACTGGAGCTCGTCGCTGTACCTCTCCAGGTCCATGATGTTGACCCCCTCGTACAACGCCAGGTCCTTGGAGAACCGGGCGTCCTTCAGCTGAGGGAGGACTATGTCGAAGTAGGCGTGGAGCGAGGTGAAGACGCTATAGTCAAGACTGCTCTCTCTGATCTTCTTCATCATGTTCAGTATGTTCCTGTCGACGTCCTCGAGTGTCTGTGCCCCCTTGCAGGCGCGTATGATCCACGAGCGCTCGAACTTCATCTTCTGGCCCATGACCGCACCCATGAGGGACTCGACGTACTGCCAGTTCGAATGCTCGATGAAGAACGGAGGGATGACCCTCCCGACTGAGAACCCCGCCTCGCCAGGCTTCGTCTTGAAAGCGATGGCCTTGAGTCCACTCCTCTTGATCAACCCCTCGAGTGTGGTGGTCTTCCCACTGCGTTGCGTGATCCCAGTGACAATAACATGCCCAGGCTTCAGGTAGACTGGCTCCGCTGAACTTATCTCGAAACCGAGAAGGACTTCTTTCACTTGTCCGCCACCTTGCTTCCGACTTTCACGAGCAGCAGGTTCGCCTGATACTTCTCTCCGTCCACGAGCACCTTTCCGAAGGCGTGAAACCCCGTGCTGCCTGTCTTGAACTCCTTCTCCTTCAGGACGAAGGTCGCTGGCTCTCCCTCTGGGTTCGTTACCTCGTTCTCTTTGTCTCCCGATATCTCTATCTTGATCATGGCTTGGCCTCCTTGAGAAACTCCTTGGCTTCTTCCTCCCCTACGCAGATTTTCTTATTGCAGTGAGGGCAGAGGAATTCAGCATCATCTCTCACATCGTTCTCCTCGCTTGTTGGGTCGAAATCCAAGTCTTCCGTTCCGAACCTCTCTATGAGAGTTACGACACAATCTTGCCTCATTATCAGGGACTGGACTACCTTTCCACAATGCGGACAGTTCTTCATTTCTTCGGCTTCACCTTCTTGGTCGGTTTCAGGCCGAGCAGTTTCAGTATGGACTCTTGCGTCTTGTACGGACGGCTTCCATTGTCGCTTAGGAGGTCTATCGTCTCCTCAAGTCCTTTCACTATGTCGAGAATCTGCTTCTCTGCGTTCTGATATGATTTCAGTTCTCTTGTAGTTCTGAAGCCAGCGTTACCTGCCATAACTCTCAACCAGTCCTCGACCCTACTGGCCGCACTCTCGTCAGTCATTTCTGGTTCGCCTCAAGGTCGACCTTCCTTTTCACTACTCTCCTTCTGCACTCGGCGCAGTTGTCGGGGCTGTTGTCCATGCCCTGCTCAAGTTCTCCAAGACCCAAACCCAACCAGCGACCGCACAAGCTCCTGCCGTCCACGAAGTAGTGCCATTTTGGACTGTTGCTGAGCCATCCCCAACCTTCTCTCCTCGTTATCATACCCGCAATCTCACTCAACCGTTTTTCGACTATCTTCTCACTCATGTGCCTTCACCTCAAGCTCGCGCACATTACCCTCGCATATTGAGACAAAGCGACATCTATCGCAGAATGAAGCTGGCGGGATTGGTTCGTATGCACATCTGCCCTCTACGAGCAGTCGTCGTTGAATCCTGGCCGCGCTCTCCTTCTCAGTCATGGCTCATCATCCGAGTACGCTTGTTGCACATACGTTTCCAGCGCATCCACCAAGGCCATCTTGGCTCTCCTTACGTGGCCTCTCGTCTCCATCATCCGAGTACGCTTGTTGCACATACGTTTCCAGCGCATCCACCAAGGCCATCTTGGCTCTCCTTACGTGGCCTCTCGTCTCTTTGTATTGCTTAGGGGCTGACGTCTCATACATCCTCGCCAATACACTGTCTATTCCAGTTATGACTCTCATAAGTTCATTCACAAAATCGTCATAGATTTCCTTCTCAGTCATGGCTTCTTCGCCTTCTGTTCCTTGTGCTTCTTGTTCAACTCCTCTACGAACTTGCCGATCCGCAATAGACACCTGTCGCTGAAGACGGTCTCGGTTTCGGGGAAGAAGCAGTAGTGTCTCCAAGGGCCGTACCACTTCACGGTTCCAATGACGCACCCTGCCTGCTCGTTCCGGACACTGTACACGAACGTCTTCGCTCCCTTCATTCGGGGGATCACATTGAACACTATGTCCCTCTCCACATCGAAACTCATTGCTTCCTCTTCGCCCTCTTCTTCGCCTTGCGAGTTCTCCTCTTCTTGCCGAACCTCGTGAACAGATCCTCGACTTGCTCGGACAGTTTCCTCAGCTGCTTCTCGTTCTCAGGCTCAGGGCTGCCTTTGATTGCGGTCCTGAATTCCTTGAGGCTCTCGCTCTTGTAGGTCTTGGGTTCCACCGAAATCTCCACGAGGCCAGGGACATTGTCGCCACCGATGGATGTCCAAACGGCCGTGTCGTAGAACCTGAGCGTCGCCTCTCCATTCCTTGTGGTTCCTCCGATCGTTATCTCATCGATGGTCGTGAACTCCCCGACCAGAGACCTCGCGAACTCGCTCAGTACATGGGAGAACTCCTCGTTTGTGTGCTTGCTCCTCAGGATCCCCTCGAAGCGCTTCCGTTCAGTCTTCTGCCTATCACCTTGAGCGGGTCCCGATTCCTCCTCCCAATCGTAGCCGTACTTCTTGCCTGTCTTCAGGTTCCAGCCATGGCTCTTCTCGCACTGAACCATAGGGAGGCCCATGTAGTGCGCTCTGACCGGAGGACCGGAGCAGTTCGGACACTTGGGGAACTTGGCTTCGGAGACCGCCTTCTTGAACTCTCGCTTCTCCTTGTCCTCATTCTTGATGTGTCGAACTATGTCCGAGATGTCTTCGACTGTCGCTGGCTCCCTGGAGCGCTGGTCGAAGCCGTACTCCTTCAGCTTCTCTGGAAGTTGGATCTGCAGCTCAGGGCTCATAGTCGCTATTGGTTCGAAGTGTGATGTTGTGACACCTGTCACATTCCTGACTCGTTCCCTGATCTCAGGCGTGATGTTCAGCAGCGAGATCCTCTTCGAGACCTGAGACCTGTCGACGCCGTACTTCTTGGCGATCTGCTCCTGGGTGAGACCCTCATCGGACTCGGACTTGAAGAGCTCAGCCTCCTTGAATGGGTCTATGGTGCCACGCTCCTTGTTCTTGCGATAGTTGGCGGCCTTGGCTTCGGCCAGCGTCATGTCCTTGATTGTGCAGCGGATCCGCTCCCAGCTGAGGGCGACGGCGTGATTCCACCTGTGCTCTCCGTCTATGATCTCGTACTGGTCCTGCTCGACATTGGGAATTGAATCACGACGGACATCGATCGGGGCTATGGCCTCGGGGCCGTGCTGCCTCATGTCCTCAAGGAGCTGTGCGTCCTGCTCCTTCGTCATGGTGTTGGGGTTGTACTTGTTCGGGTGGATGTTCTTGACAGGAATCCACACGATGATTTCAGTCTCTGGGACTACAGTCATGGTTTCGTCCTGACCTCGTAACCAGCCGCCTTCAGTATGTCCTTCGCGCATCGGACACCTTCTTCGACCACCGTATCGGTGCTAGTCAGATGATTGCGATGGTCTTCCACTACAATCCAGATATGCACGAGTGTATCCAAGATTGTAGTCGTTGTCGTAGAAGACAGGACATCGGCCTTCTGCGGCTGCTGTGAACTCATTGCTGTCCGACCTCCCTGGTGGGGCGTCTCAGCGCGGCGATCTCCCTGTCCTTCAGGTCGCACTTGGTCTTGAGGTAGCTGATGGTGGTGCGAATAATCTCAAGGAATTCATCCTCACTTATGAAGATCAGGCCCAGGATGCGGATCATGTCGTTCCCGCCTCGAGCTTCTCTGGGATCCCCAGCTGCTTGGCTGCTTCGGGCCCTGGATACCACCTGCCCTCGTTGTACGACTTCAGCCACTCACCGAACTTCGGCTCAGCCAGCTCCCTGACGCGACGGCTGATTGTACCCGCTGGATCGTTGCCCATGTTCCTGTAGGCCTGGGTGTAGCGTTGGCTGAATGCCTCCGAGATCTCCTTGTAGGAAACATCCCTGCCGAGCCGCTTGCACAGGTCGAGCACGACCTCCAGCACCATGCGCCTGATCGGATTGAACTGCTCGTCTCGCTTCGCCCAAGATGATGGCACGGAGTCGCTGACGCTGAGATCTATCTCCTCCGGGATGTCATACCTCAGGTAAGACAGCGAGTGCTTGATGATGCGCTTGAGTTCGGTGTTCTCCCTCCTGAGCTGGACGCTCTCCTTCTTCAGGTCCTCGATGATGCTGTCCTTCCGCATGTTCGCCTGCATCAACCTTTCCGGGTTCGGATGGAATTCTGAGCGCTCCATCTACTTCGTCTCCGCCTCCCATCTTCTCCGAAGCTTCCGAAGGTCTTCGATTAGCTCGTGTGAAATATCTCCCTCCAGTCTTGCCTTACTCTCCATGTCATCCAGTATGCTGAGAACAGGATCCTCCTGCATCTCCTCCTGCTTGAGCACTTTGGGGAATAGCCGTGCATCGGCCTCGAAAATCACCACGATTTCTATTCCTGCGAACAAGACAAGCCACCCAAGTTGACCGAGCCACGGCAGGGGAAACACTGGCCGGTACGAGATCGCGTACTGCGTCTGGATCTCAAACATCGGGACGGCCTTGACCCACAGGCTCACATTGAAGACATCGCATTCCTGTTCTTCATAGATTAGTAGTGGAGGGCTTCTCGACACGAGCGTCGAGTTGATGGTCACTTCTTTCCAGACTGTGTACGCGACAGGAACCGAGACCTCACCTGTCTTGGCTACGGTCCAGGTGAAGAAGTCAGTCCCGTTCATTCTGCTGCCCCAAAAAGCAGCGTCAATGTGGTTTCTGAGATTAGGGAAGGAGGCCAAGGCGATACTGACCGCAGGATTGTCCATCACGAATTTCCAGGGGCTTGTTTGCACATCACTGGAGTAGACGGCAGGATGCAGACGCTCCCTGTGGAAGACGGTAAGCGTGATTGTGATGTTTCCCCATGATCCCGTCGTAGTACCAGGGAGGAAGACGAGGGTTGGCCTTTGCCCGAGTACCTGCCAGGAGCACATCAGTCTGGGTTCGCTGAAAGCCTGTATGCCGACTTCGACGCTATTGTTGAGCCTAGTCACGACAGGGAGCAACGGGTATGAAGTCACGAACCAGAATACGAACAGCCCTAGGAAGAGCCCAGACACCCATAGCTCTGTCCTGTGGTCTCGTATGTTCATGGTTTCTCAGTCTCCTCGAACTGACTGATCAGGCGCATGTCCTTGACGATCTGCTCTATGGTGGCCTCCTTCTTCGCGTGGGCGGTTCCTTGCAAGAGCGCGAGTAGCGTGTTCTCGATCCCCACATGGTACGCCATCACGTCGCTCAGGCGGATCTCAAGGACCTCGTGCAAGAAGGCGTCCCAGGCTGCGAACTCGTCCGTCGCGTAGATCTCGATGATCTTCCTGGAGGGGAAGGTCATGGCGTGGTGCTTTGCGCCCGGGTCCGGCTGCCAGAGCACGGCGTAGTCGAGGTTGAGGGACTTGAGCAGGCGGTTCATCTTGGACTCCGCTGAAAGGTTGATGACTGCCATCAGTCAATCGCCCTCTTGAGTTTAGTGGTGACCTCACCCTTCTCGTTCGAAGTGAATTCGTACTCATCTCCGACGCGATAGAATCCGACTTCATCTTGAGGAACACACAGTTTCAAGATGTGCTTCCAACTTCTCAGGTGCGGATCCGTCTGGTGAAGTTCGTAACCCATTGTGACAACTACGTAGTTCCCAAGATGGAGCGATTCAAAATCTATTCCAACACTCAGAACCTTCAGAAGAAAGGTCATGGGTTCTCACGCTCCCTCTTCAGTCGCTCTACTTCGTCGAGTTGACGGTCGCACTCTTCTGGTGACGGCAGCTTCTCCTTGCTTGATTGCTGAATCTTCCAGATGCCGAAGAGACCGAGCCCCACACACACTGCTGAAGCCAGCGCGAAGATGATGTCTGCGCCTGGAGCGACAAGGGGAAAACCAAGGGTATTGAGAATGATTCCAAGGAAAGTCGTGAACAGAGTCGGAGCGAAAGCGATAAACATCAATACCTGCCCTAAAAACTCAGGGGGGCTCCACCCAAGCTCAATAAACGACAGAACGAGCAAGCCGATAATGCCATTCACAAGGAGAACCCAGGCGACATATTCCTCGAAGTCACTTTTCATGCCTCCCACCTCCTCACGATCACGCAGCCCTCGGGCGGAGTGCACGACCGGCAGAGCCGCTTTCCGTCCCACCTGCGCGACAGGCCCTCGTACTCCTCGGACTCGACATGAACCATGAAGAACTTGCGGTAGTGCTCCGTCTTCGGCGGGATCTCGTCCCCGCACTCGACGCAGACCTGCGGCGCCTTTGACGTGGTGAGGGCGAAGTCGTAGGTGCGGCCTCTTGGCGTCTGAATGCTGATCGAGATCATGGCGGGGGCACCCCTCCGAAGACAGTGATGTAGTAGTCGATGTTCGCATACCAAATGTCGGGCGATGGCCCCCATGGACCCAAGTAGGACTCGCGCACCTGGAAGATTATCGTGAATGTCCTAGACGACTCGCCTATGCTCGGAGCGTACAGCGTGATGGTGAGGCTTCCTCCGACAGGGAGGACGATGTCCAGAGGTGGCAGATTGTAGTCCTCCTCTTCCTTGGGGGAGATGTAGCCGCCAAAGTGGAAGCAAGTCGGGAAGAAGAGCCTGAAGAAGAGAGTCTCTCCTGAGATGTTCTTGATGGTGACATTGAAGCCCTGCCATTCCTTGACTTTCTCAGGACAGTCGATATCCAGAGAACTCCAGAGGTCGACGGGTTCATGAATCGGGTTGGACTGATTGAACTTAGGAGGTATTGCCTTCTGATTGGCGATGAGCACTCTGAGGAGCGCGTTCTGCTCTTGGAGGAGAGCGACCTGCTGCTCAAGCAGTTCGTTCTGAAAGCTCAGGAGGCCGTTCGTCTTCTCAAGGAGCGCGACAACCTCACGCAGCGCAGCAAGCAGGGAATCGTCACTGGAAGCGAGCACGAGACTGAGTGAGAGCAGACAGGAGACGGCCACGACGAGAAGGGCCGCCTTGGCAGCTCGGTTCATTGGGGTGGCACCTGCGCCGCTGCGGCGACCTTGCGAGCACTCGAGTCCGGGGTGCTGTGCTTGTTGTTGCCATTCTGCATCAGCAGCTTCATGGCATCTCTGACTGCCTCAGACCTTGAGGCGTACTTTCCCTTCTTTCCCTTCAGCCAATTATCGAACTCGTCGAGAAGCCCTTTCGGAATCGTGATCCCAGGAGAGACCATCTTTGACGGATCTTCTTCATCCTTCGCCCTTGGCATTCTACTTAGCGCTAGGTATAGGGTGAGTATTTAATACTTATCGGTTATTGGAAGGTAGTTGGCGATAGGAAACTCTAATCTTGGTTCCTACCGCCTTATGGATACCAATTGGAGAAGGTACTAAGCCACAAGGCCAAGATAATGTGCCTACTGCGCCAGAAGCCCATGTATATCGAGGAATTGCTCGGTGCGACTGGCTTCAACAACACGACCATAAGCAAGGCGATCGATGTCCTCAAGAAAGTTGATCTAGTCAGTGAATCGACACAGGACAAGTTTCCCCGACGTCGCTACATCTCGCTGACTGAGAAAGGAGAGAAGGTCGCCCGCCACTTGGAGGAGGTACGGAAGATTCTTGAAGGAAGCTAGGATACCTCAGCTCGCGGTTCTCTTGACCTCAATGGTATCACTCCTTGTCCTTGCACAGAGCCTCTTCGTTGAAGCCACAAACAGACCAGATGACAATTTCACCGTCATTTGGCAACCTGGGCACCCTGACCTCGATATAGTCAGTATCACTTTCATCCCCCAAGACCTTGAAGTCAACCGACGGGGCACTATGATAGTCGGTCTTACATGCTCTGCATGGAGTGGTTCGGTGAGGGATGTGCTGATCGAGATCCGCGTTGTCGGGAACATGAAGTTAGCAATCACATCTCCGATCCAATCGAAGCTCTTCACGAATGGAGATTTCAGTAGTGGTTTTGCATTCGATGTCCTCCCTTTGGAGGAAGGTCTCGATGAGTTTACGATTAGCATCTACGAGGGAGATGACGAACTCAGTCGTGTAACTGAGTCCGCCCAAATCATGAAGCCATGGTTGGAGAGGAATCTACCTTCGATCTTGGGATCTGCAGCGATCGTCGTGTGCCTAATCGCCGTAGTCGCATATACAGCAAGAAGGCCCTCAAGATCTCTGCCTCCACCAGTGGGTTGAAAGAATGCATCCCTGGCGCTCAGGAGGTCTGAATCCTGATTAGGTTCCCCAGATCTCTGGGATCCTCTGCTCTATGATCCAGACCTTGCGCGATTTGACCTTGCCCCAGATCTTCTCCACTTCGGCCCTAGCTTCCTCGATCGTCTTGGCCTCAGTCACCTTAGCGTAGCAGAGCTCGACAGCATCCTCAAAACCACGTGCATAAGATTCATCCAACTCAATGGGATAGCGAGCCGTCCAGAAATAAGCCTCAACCATGATACGGAACGCCGGAGAGACTGTAGGATGAAAGTGTCAGAAACGTGACCCTGGGGTGAAAGTGCCGCCGGTTCAAATCCGACGACTAGATCACAGAACTCTTCCTGATCACGATCCTGCGCCCTGACAGCCTCTCGACCGGCTCCCAGCCCTGCGCCAGGTACTCGTCTATCTCGGACTCCTTCACGGTCTTCATCCTGGGCGTCATCGCCCTCTGCAGTTCCGGTATCGCGTCCTCGACCGTCTTCGACTTGGCCAGGATGTTCTCCATCTTCTTTAGGGTTTCTGGGGGAAGGTCCTTGACGAACGCCCTGGCGAAGTCGAGTATCTGCCTCTTGGCGAAGCTCTCGGTCTGAACCTCCTCGGATATCGAGAGGGTCTGGATCGCCTTCCTGTACTCGAGCAGCAGCTCCTCCTCGAAGGGGCGATAGTAGGCAGAGTCGAGGGCCAGGTTGGGATCGGAGAAGCCACTGAAGTGTCCGAGCATCCTCTCTCGAGCGGAAGCGGAAACCCCGGCCCTCGTCAGGGCCGTCGCGTAGTACTTCCGCGCACTATGGGGCCTGAGCAACCTGTGCCTTCTCGACCTCTCGCCAAGGCCGACGCGGTCCACCATCCTGTCCCAGGCCCTGCCTATCGTATTCGGCACGACCGGTCCGATCGGTCGCGTGCTCCTGATCAGAACCGGCGATTCAGGCCCGAGTTTCTCACCCCTCTTCTCCCGGGAGGACAGGTAGGCCCTGAGGGATCTCTTCGCCTGCGGCGTGATGAACGTGGTGTACGGAATCCTGGACTTGTTCAGCTCAGCTGGTATGTGGATGACGCCGACGTCAGGATAGCGGTCCAGATCCAGGTGCTTGAGCCTCAGCCCTGCCAGGGTTCCGATTCTTATGCCAGAAGATGTGAGCAGCTTGGCAATCAGCGCCCCCTTCGCGCCTGGCCTGTCCGTCATCTGCATCAACTCCTCCTTGGTCGGTGGTCTGTCCATTTCGACGGTTCGATTCCTCCCGAGCTCCACCTTCTTCCACCTGAACTCCATGTCAGGCAGACAGACCTCGAAGAACTTCTTCACCGCGGCCAAGTAGACCCTCCTCGTGCCTGGAGCAAGGTGCTTCGCCGACCGGAACCAATCGTTCAGGGCGTCCTCCAGTCTGACCGACCCCGACCTCACGGCCTCGAGCAGCTCGTCTGGACCCATGCCCATGAACGCACAGAACCCGGCCAAGTTCTGCGTGTAGCACCGGACCGACTCGACGCTCTCCCCACGCCTGTACACCATGTCCCTGAACTTGGCCACAGCCTCAGACTGCAACTCAACCATAGATCCAGGCCTATCGCTCATAAGCCCAGACCTAGTATCGCCCACGGACGGAGACGGCATGCAGAAAGTGCGGGAGCTTAAGTGCGGATAAGTCTAACTGGGACGAAAAGGGGAGGAGTAAAGGTCTTTTGCGCCATTCCTGCAACGGGGTACGTTCGCAGAGCCGATCCTGTGGCTAGAGTGAGAACTTGGTTATTATCGGGAGCAACAAGAGTGAGGTCATGCCGAGCAGCTTCATGAATATCAACAAAGATGGCCCTGCAACGTCCTTCAGTGGGTCGCCAACAGTATCCCCGACAATGGTGGCCTTATGATCTACTGAGCCCAGTACGCCATAGGCTTCAACGAACTTCTTGGCGTTGTCGAACTGCGCCCCGACGTTGTTGAAGAAAAAGCCGAGCGTCGCGGCCGACGCTATTGCACCTATCATCAATGCTCCGAGTTCTTCCGGACCAAGCAGTAGACCCACAAGTACTGGAATCGCGAATGCCATAACTCCCGGCGTCACCATTTCCCTGAGAGCCACCGTCGCTGCGATGTCGACACACTTGGCGTAGTCTGGAACTGCCTTCCCTTCCCTGAGTCCTCTGATCTCTCTGAATTGTCTTCTCACCTCGTCCGCCATCCTGAAGGCGCCAGTTGCGGTTGAACCTAACATGAAAGAAGAGAACAAGTAGGGCAAACAGACTCCGATGAACAACGCAGCCAGGGCGTAAGGACTGGTGAACTCGAAGTGAGTTATCTTTGCTGTCTCGAAGTACGTCGCGAATATCACAAAGGCTGTGACAGTCCCGGATGCCATTGCGTATGCTTTGGTCGACGCCTTCATCGTATTTCCGACGGCATCCAACGATTCCAAGGTCTTCTTCGTCTCGGCCGACGCCTCAGACATTTGGGCAATCCCGTGTGCGTTGTCCACCATCGGTCCAAACGCATCAGACGACATTATGAACGCTGTCATAAGGTCAGTTCCCAGGTTGGCCACGACTATGCCATACAGGGAGCTTCCTGTGATTGCATACGAAAACACGATCGAACCCATCACGGCTAGGACGGGTAGAATGGAACTCTGGAGGCCGTATGAGAGACCACTGATTATGTTGATGGCGGCTCCTCCTCTGGAGATCTTGGCCAGTTGCCTGACTGGCTTGTTGTCAGGACCAGTATAGTACTCGGTCACGAATATGGAGATGAGCATAGCGGCGAGCCCGCTTAGACCCGCCAGAAAGACAGTGAAATCGTTCAGAAGGATCATCGATATCATGTACAGACCAATGGTACTTGAGAGCGCTGTCGCAGCCAGTCCGATTAGCACGGATCTTGACGGACTGACTCCTCTCCAGCGTCTGACCAGTGACATTCCGACGATCGAAGCCAGAATCCCGGTGGCCTGCATCACGACAGGGAACAACACAGCATTGGAACCGTACCGCCAGGAGAACGCAACGCCGAGGATCATGCCTGTAACCATGTCGTCGCTAAACGACTGGAACATGTCTGAGCCCCTTCCGGCACAGTCCCCGACATTGTCGCCGACCAAATCAGCAATCACTGCAGGGTTCCTCGGATCGTCCTCTGCGATGCCTTCTTCCAGCTTTCCGACTAGGTCAGCCCCGACATCGGCTGACTTCGTATATATCCCGCCTCCGATCTGTGCGAAGAGCGCAGCTAGACTCCCCCCAAATCCAAAGCCCACCAACGCCTGGAGGTCATCGACCGTGATCCTGAGCACGTTCACTCCCAAAAGACTGAGCGAAGTGACTGATAGCCCGGTCACCGCGCCGGCAAGGAAGGCGAACCTCAGGGCGGTGCCTGGTGACTTCATCGCGGCGCCAACCGTCCTGACGTTGGCTCTGACAGCAATGCTCATGCCGATGTAGCCGGCCAACAGGGAGAGCATCGAACCGGACACGAACGCGACCATGGTCTTCCAGCCGAAGAACCAGAGTATCGCCGCAGCTAGGAAAGGAATCAGGACCGCAATGGTTTTGAACTGTCTCTTGATGTACGCGTCGGTCCCGAGTTCTATGTAATGAGCGATCTGCCTCATTCGGTCGGTGCCGCTGGCTTGCCTAAGGGTTCTTCTGATGAGGTAGATGGTAACAGCTACCGCAAAGGCTCCGACGGCCAGAACGAAGATGGCCAAATCTATCAAGGTTACTCATAGGCACCGCTTTGGTTCGGAACTGAGTGGTGGAATATAGACCTTTCGTGTGTTCGTTGATGGCTCTCAGCCGTACACGACTAGATCAATCCCTTCATGGACATTAGGGCCTGAACCATCGGGGGACCAATCAACAGTAGCAGCGCCAGTCTCACAAGGTCCGACACCATGCCCACTTTGAACATGTCCCATGTCTTCACGTAGCCAGAGCCGTACACTATTGCCATCGGAGGCGTTGTGGACGGTAGCGCACTCGAGATCGAGCTGGCTATCGCAGCGGCTATCACTGCGGGGAGCGGGTTCAGACCCGAGGCCTTGGACAGGACAATCGCCACCGGCACAGTCACAGTGGCGGCCGCCGTATTGGACGCAGGGTAGGTGACAACGAACGCGACAATTGCCGATATTGAGAAGACCTCGAAGTATCCCAGGGTCAAGCCCATTGTCCGAATGTAGTTGACCACCCAGTCCACTGCTCCCGAGTTGGTGAGCCCCAGTCCCAAGACAAAACTGCCGCCGAACATGAAAATCGTATTCCAGTCAACGCCAGCGACAAACTCAGGAAACCGCAACAACTGCCTCCCTTCAGCTGGGATGAGGAACAACGCTGCGAGCACTAGTACTGCCGGCGCATACTCTGGTAGGTAGTTCTTCACGACGGAGTTGAGAGAAACGAGAGATGGATTGAACTCTGCAAGCATCGCTGTGATTCCCGGTGCAACCCAGAGGACCAACGCTAAGAATACAAGTGCAAGGACGTACTTCTCCCCGCGGTTCATCCGTCCAAGTTCGGACCTCTTCTTGCGCAGTTCGGAGAACACGGGCGAGATGTCACTCAATTCTGGCTTCAGGAACAGCTTGTATATGACGAACCAAGTGACCAGGATCGCCAGGATTGCCTGAGGGGTTCCTATGAACAGCCAATCGAAGAAGGTGAGTGACGTACCCGGGAGCGCCTGCTCTATTGCCGCCTTCGCTATCAGGTTGGGCGGCGTACTAACCAGAAGAAGCAGAGCTCCGGCAGACGCGGACTGGCCCAAGGCCAGCATCGTTCCCTCGGCGTACCTGCTGCCCTTCTCGAAATGCGACGCCACTAGGAGCGAGAGCACCAGCGGATACATCATGGCGGTCGCCGCCGTAATTGATCCGGTGACCGTCAATAGAGCGGTCGGCAAACACGTGAAGAACAGCGCAGCCAGAGCGGGATCCTTCCCCCTGTAGAGCGAAGCTAAGGTGAGCGCTATGCGTTTGTCTAACCCCCAGACCTGCATTGCCTTCGCCAGCGTGAATCCCCCCATGAAGATCCATATCAACGGGTTCCAGAATTCACGGAGAGCGTCGTTCCACTTCACAATGCCGGTCAGCGAGAACAAAACCACGAGCATGACCCCCGTCACGCCAAGAGGGGCAACCTCCGAGATCCACCAGATTGCAGCGAAGATAGTTATCGCGATGGCGATCTGGGGTGCCCTCGGGTTGCTTGGGATGACATCCTGAGCGCCGGGCAATGGAGGCAGGATGAACGCCAACAACAGGACAGCGACACTCGCGCTCACTATGGCTGCCAGTTTCCTGTCCAATTCCTCGCGTCAGGCCAGTCGTGATGTTCAGTATTAACCTTTGATGGAAGCTAGCACTCAGTTCAGCGAAACATGCTCTTGGCCAGACGCGTGATGTCGCTTGGCCTCTCCGCAACTTGGGCCCCTGCCTCAGAGAGAGCTGCAACCTTTGATTCGTAGTCCCCGTGTCCGCCGGATATTATGGCCCCAGCATGACCCATTCTCTTCTCGCTCGGTGCTGACCTACCAGCCACATACGCTATCACAGGTTTGTCAAAAGATGTGTCCGCGATGAATTCGGCGCATCTCTCCTCGTCGTCGCCTCCAATCTCGCCTACGATCACCACGCCTGTGGTCTCAGGATCCTGTTTCATCAGCGTGAGTGCGTCGATGAAGTTCGTGCCTGTGACGGCGTCTCCTCCCAGACCGGCCACCGTAGACTGGCCCAATCCTGCCTTCGTCATGGCCCACGCTATCTCGTAGGTCAGGGTTCCACTTCTCGACATGATGCCCGTTGCTCCGCGTGAGAATGCCTCGGCTGGCATGATGCCGACTTTCGACGACCCAGGCGATATGATGCCAGGGCAGTTCGGGCCCACCACTCGCGTACCCTTTGATCGGGCAACTGCGATGACCCTCATCGTGTCAAGAGGTGGAATGCCCTCGGTTATGATCACCAACAGCTTGACGCCCGCCTCGATCGCATCCAAGCTTGCTCTGGACGCAGAGGGGGCCGGCACATAGAGGATTGACGTGTTCGCATTGCCAGCTCTGATGGCTTCCTTCGCGGAGTCATACACTGGAACTCCCCAGATTTCCTGACCGCCCTTGCCAGGACTCACTCCGGCCACAACATTGGTTCCATAGTCTTTCATCAGTTTCGTATGGAAGTTGCCCTGTTTGCCTGTGATGCCATGGACGACGACCCTCGTATCTGCATCAACCAAGATCGTCAAGGTTCTTCCCTCGCCAGGTCCGCGGCTCTATGGGCTGCCTCGTCGGCTGAGACGAAAGACTCGATTTCGGCGTCAGGAATGGAGTCAATCACCTCCCTTCCTTTCGCTTCGTTGGTTCCGACCAACCTGACCAACATGCGCTTCCTAGTTGCGTGCTTGCTCAGGGCTTCTCTGATGCCCGCGGCGATATCGTCACATCTAGTTATGCCGCCGAATATGTTGATGAGGATCAGCTTGACGCGAGGATAGTCCAGCAGCACAGAGAGACATCTCTCAAACTCCTCGGCTGATGCTCCGCCTCCTACGTCAAGAAAGTCGGCAGGAGCACCTCCGCTGGTCTTAATCAAGTCAATCGTTGCCATAGTCAGGCCTGCTCCGTTTCCAATGATGCCTATGTTGCCTCCTAAGTCGACCAGCTTCACCCCCTTGCCTTGCGCGAACCTCTCGAACTCCGAGCCTAAGGCTGGCGTGGATTCTCTGTTCCTGAATTCAGGATGCCTGTAGAGTGCCTCGTCGTTCAAGATCACCTTCGCGTCGAGCGCGACAAGCTGGTGGTCAGGGGTGAGTGCCAAGGGGTTGATCTCCACCAAGTCTGCGTCAAGGTCCGTCATGAGTGAGTAGAGTCCGCTGCAGATGCTCGCGAATGTCGAATGCAACTCCTTCGGTAGTGACAGTCTCTGGGCGATTCCCTCGCCCTCCGACTTCGTGAACCCAACAATCAGGTCCACTCTCTCCTCGACTATTGCCTTTGGGTTCGTCTTCGCAGTCTCTTCGATGTCGACGCCGCCCTGCGGACAAGCAAGGAAGACCGGGCTCGCTGCTGACCTGTCCAGCGTCAATGAGAGGTAGAGTTCTTGTTCCACTTCCACGTAGTGCGAGACCATAACCTTCGAGACGGGCTCTCCACGGACCTCGCTCGATAGCATCTTGCTCGCTGCTTTCCGGGCTTCCTCTTTCCCCTTCACCAAGATGACGCCTCCAGCTCTACCTCTTGATCCCGCAAGCACCTGCGCTTTGATGAGTGCCGGGAAACCCACGCGCTCTGCAGCCCGGAGTGCCCCGTCAACATCATTTGCAGTTTCGAAATCTGGGACTGCTATTCCGTATTCCCTGAAGAGTGAACGTCCCTCATACTCGTAGAGCCTCGTCAATGGGCCTTCGCCATCTGAGAACCGATCTCTATGGCTCTCAAGTTGAAGTCCTTGGAAGCCTCAGTCGAACGCTCGACCACTGCCTTTCTCAAGAGTTCGAGATCCGGTACGCCTAGGATGGCTGCCACGTAGCCTACCATGATTGAGTTCGCGTACCTGTCTGAGCCCAGCTCTTCCTTGCTTCTCTCTCTGGCCAGGACTACTCTGACTTGTGCCTTCTCCAGGTTCTGCAAAGCTGTTGTCGACAGCACTAGCGCGTTGCGCTTCAAAGGGCTGGTTCTCGGTCCGGCAACCGACCTCGGGTCAAGCACTACTAGGAGGTCAAGCCCAGTCGCCCAGGGAAATGGTTCCCTTTCATCAGAGATCACGATGTCCGCTCTTGAGATACCGCCTCTGACCTCGGCTCCGTACTTCGCGCTGACCGACACAACTAGTCCTTTCTGCTTTGAGGCTGCTGCCCCGAGTAGGGTTGCCGCCCAGACCACGCCCTGACCTCCGGTCCCGACGAAGCGGATCTCCTTTCTCAATCAGATCATCCCCCGATGAGCTCTCCGAGTTCGGGTCGCAGTCCTTTCCCACCCTTTGTGAACTCCCCGACCAACATCTTCCCCTCAGTGGTTCGCTTGCTCACAGCATCATCCACTCTAATCGTCCTGTCCTTTATCCACTTCATCAATCCTGAGGGATCGCGGGTCACGCGCTTCCCGAATTGGACAGGACACTGGCTCAACGCTTCCACCAGACAGAAACCCCGAGTTGTCAGCGCGGTCTTCATCGAGTTCCTGAGTTCCATGAAGTCGGCGGTGGACCATCGAGCCACGTACGACGCGCCCAACACTGCACAGAGTGTCGGACCATCGAGTGGCTTCGGGCTCCGGGCAAGAAGAGGGCCTTCAATCACCGACGAAGGGGTGGTAGGACTCTGTTGGCCGCCAGTCATTCCGAAGACCATGTTGTTGATCACGAAGGCTTTCACATCATCGTCTCTTCTCGCGGCGTGAAGCAGATGGTTTCCACCGATTGAGTACGCGTCTCCATCACCCATGAACGCCACGACAGTGAGATCGGGTCTGGTGAGCTTGGCGCCCAGTGCAACCGGCAGGGCTCTTCCATGTGCTACATGAATGGAATCCGCCTTGATGTACCCGCCTATCCTGCCTGAGCAGCCTATCCCGGACACGACTGCGATCATTTTCATGTCCAACTTTGCGTCATCGACGGCTCCCAGAAATGCGCTCATGACGGCCCCGTTTCCGCACCCCGTGCACCACATTGTGGGAAGCCTGTCTTCACGCAAGTGTCGCAGCGGAGAGGAGTCAGGCCTCATTCAGAATCACCTGTTCAACTTTCTTCGGTCTCGGTGGTCTCCCCAAGCTCGTGATGCTAACAACTTCGGATTCACCAGCAAAGGGGCGGATCAGCCAAGCAAGTTGACCGAGAGCCTGCTCGACGACTATTATACGCTGCTTGCCGTTCAAGATCTGCTTCATGGCTCTTTCGTCGAGCGGCCACATGGTCTTCATTACAAGCAATCCAACCTTCTTGCCCTGCGACCTGGCCATGTCGACAGCGCGTCTGGCCGCTATTGCGGAGCTCCCGTAGGAGACGACTATCTCCTTTGAGTCGTTCACGCCCGACTGCTCGCGCATCCAGATCTTGTCGATGCTTCTCACGATCTTCTCTCTCAGTCTCACCAAAAGACGTTCCGTCTTTCCGGCGCTAGAGGTAGGATATCCTCTCTCATCATGAGACAGCGTATCCAACAGAACGTTGAACCCCTTGCCCAAAGGTGGGAACCCTGGGACAAGCGATTCGTCTGTCTGGAACGGAGCTGTCGCATCCTTGGCGTCAAGCACCTTTCTGTCAACAACTTCGTAAGCTTGGTCAATTGAGACGGAGGACCTAAGATTCGCCAGATGTCCGTCTGTCAGAAGAATCACAGGAGTCCGCAACATCTCCGCCAGGTTGAACGCCTCGATGGTCATAGTGTAGAGTTCGCCGAAGCTGCTGGGACACAACACCAGTGGCAGTTGATCTCCGTGTCTGCCCCAGATGGCCTGCATCAAGTCCTGTTGAGATCCCACGGTCGGCACGCCGGTGCTCGGTCCCATTCTCTGTGCATCGACCACCACAAGAGGGATCTCCAGCATTGTGGCCATGCCTATGTTCTCCTGAATCAGGGAGAACCCAGGGCCACTCGTTGCGGTCATGGCTTTGACCCCAGCCCAGCTCGCACCAATCGAGGCCGCGGACGCCGCTATCTCATCCTCCATCTGCCTGAATATGCCGCCGGCCTTCGGGAGATCTTCGGCCATCAGCTCCATAATCTCGCTCGCTGGAGTGATCGGATAGCCAAAGAAGGCCCTACAGCCTGCTGCCATCGCTCCCTTGGCAATCATCTCGCTGCCGGACAGGAACTCCATCAACCAACACCCAGCCCCACCAGCCAACGGTCGCCTCCTTTGGCCGCAACACCATAAGGGGCAGTCTTCTTCCAGTCTTTGATGAGAGGTTGCTCCTCTTCGAGCGAACTCGACCCGGCGTTGGTCATCCTCCTTCAGAGGACGTTCGGCCATATTAAGGGTTCAGTCCATTTCGATGCGGCCGAGTTTCCGGTCTCATGCAAAGACCCTGGCGCAAAGCAACACGCTTAAGACGGGGCAATCATGGCGCCGATGCTCGATATGAATGCGGGAAGAATGCTTCTGGCCTTCTACTCAAGGTCAGGTACAACAAGGAAGGTTGCTGAGAAACTCGAGCAGGTCTTGGGGTGCGATGTGGAAGAAATCTTTGACTCCAAGAGGAGATCTGGTGTCTGGGGCTTCATAGTTTCGGGCTTCGATGCAACGTTCAGCAAGCTCACAGTGATCAGACCAGTTGAGCATGATCCTTCTGCATACGATCTGGTGATAGTGGGATCTCCAGCCTGGAACCGGAGTGTGTCTGCTCCAATAAGGACATACTTGACTCAATACAAGAATGGACTGAAGGACGTGGCCTTCTTCTACACGGGCGGTGATCTGAGGAACAAGAAGGTATTTCAGCAGATGGAGGACATCTGCGGCAAGAGACCGGTGGGGTTGCTCGCACTGACCGAATTCGAGGTCAATCAGGGCAAGTACGACTCCAAGGTCAGGGAGTTCGCGAAGGAGTTGCGCGCGAAGCCAGCTTAGACTACTTCCGCCTCGCTCTGCCCTACCTGATGCTGTCGCCTTCACTTCTGAGTTAAATCTGCAGGCGGACGCGTTCCAGTCAGGAACATGACTGATCTAAGCATGGCAGTGTTGGAGGTGATTCGAAGTCGTCGTTCGGTGCGATCTTTCAGACAGGACAAGATACCGGCCGAGCATCTTGAGCGGATCCTGGACGCAGCTCGCTATGCCCCAAATGCAGGAAATGAGCAGCCTTGGCGTTTCCTCGTCGTCCGCGAGAGAGCTAACATCGACCGACTCCGTCCCGTGCTTGAGAACTGGGTCCGAAGACGAGTCGAAGCAATGCAGTTGGACCCTGATGTAAGGGACCGGCGCCTCGCGGAGATGCTCACCCAACTGGGCGATGTCATCGCCGCACCGATCCTAGTGTTCATCTTCGTGGACACGACCAAGTATCCCACATTGGCTGCTTATGATGGTGCACTGGCGGCCGGCAACCTGATGTTGGCTGCTCGCTCCTTTGGCTATGGAAGCTCCTTCCAGACGAGCTTCTTCCCTAAGGGAGTAGTGCGCGAGCACTTCGGTGTACACAAAGAGTATCGTCTCATCTGCGCCGTGCCCTTGGGTCGTCCCAAGGAGTGGCCCCCAGCTCCGCCGAGAAAATCACTGAACGAGTTGGTCGCATACGAGCACATGTGAGGTCGACTAGCGGTTCGTCTGCGGTTCTACTTGCCTGATATCAAGAGCTGCAACACCCGGAGCGGCGCGGTCAAGTAACCCGTGATCTTGGATGTCCTCACGCGTTTCATAGTTGCATCTATCTCCAGCAATTCGGATTGACTCAGACTCCAGCCCACTGCTCCTGCGATCTCAACGACATGCGACTCCCTCTTCGCCCCGACTATTGGCACTACAGCGTCCTTGCTGATCAACCAGTTGAGGGAGACTTGGGTCACCGTGACCCTCCTTGCCTTCGCGATCTCTTCCAGAACCTCGACGAGCTGTCTGATACTGCTGAGGTTTGAGCCTGAGTAGTAGGGGTTCACCGCCCTGATCAGGTCTTTGGGTCTTCTCGGCAGGTTCCCTGAAAGAAGGCCTTGAGCGAGCGGAGAGTACGCTATCAGCCTCATTCCCTCCTTCTGAAGATAGGGCAGAAGTTCCTTCTCTGGACTTCTTTCGAGTAGGTTGTACTGAACTTGGTCCGAGACGAGGTGCGCTGACTCCAGCAGCTTTCTTGCTTCGATTACGCCGGTCAGTCCGAAGTTGGAGACGCCAGCCATCGCGATCTTGCCGTCCAGGTGGAGCTTGTCGAACGCTCTCATCGTTCCGCCCAGTCCGTACAACGGATTCGGATAGTGCAGTTGGTAGAGGTCCACGCATTTGAGACCGAGCCTTTTCAGGCTTCTGTCCGCAGCCCTCAACGTACCTCCATACGTCGCGTTCTGGGGTATCACCTTCGTTGCGATCACAAGCCCTTCTTTGCCTTCGTCTGCTAGTATCTCTCCCAAGATGGTCTCTGACTGTCCATATGCCTCAGCCGTGTCGAAGAAGTTTATTCCCAAGTCCTTTGCTTTCCTGAACACTTTTCGGAGATCCTCCTTGCCGTAATCCGTTCCGTATCCCCAGCCACTTGTACCCCACTGCCATGTGCCTATGCCGATGGCGGAGATCTTGGGACCTCCTCGACCCAGTTCAACTTCCTTCACTTGAGTTCACCACAGACCTCTCCGTACCCGTCAAGTCTCACAGAATTATATAGGCCTGCCCCGCGACCCGGGTCAGTCCATGCGGGCTTCAATATCGGTTTACAATCTAACAAGGAAACACGGAGGTGTGATAGCCGTTGACAGGCTGATTCTGGAAGTCGAAGAAGAGTCATTCGGCTCGCTCGGACCGAACGATGCGGGAAGAACAACAGCCGTCTACGTTCCGTGTGGAACCTCGAAACCAACATGGAAATCGCGGTAAACATGGCGTCGCGTGCGACGGAACGTTGATATGCTCCGTAGGTCTAGGGTTACGCAAGGGAATAGGTCCCGATGACAAAAATATCCTATCTTGGAGCCGGCAGTGCGTTCGCGCCAGTCCTGAGCAAGGACATTTTCCAGATCCCGGGACTAGAGGAAGGGGAACTGTGCCTTGTGGACATAGACCCTGAACGATTGAAGCTCTCCTATGAAGCGACCAAGATCGTGAACGACAAGCTGGGAAGGAAGTGGAAGATCACCGCCTCCACCGATCGCAGGGATGTGATGGAAGGTTCCGATTTCCTAATAAACACGATCGAGGTCAGCGGGGTACAGACCGTCAAGTATGACTATGAGATCCCCTTGAAGTATGGCGTCGACCAGTGCATAGGTGACACGATAGGTCCCGGTGGCATCATGAAGGCATTGAGGACGATTCCGCCTTGGCTGGACATCCTGCGGGACGCCGAAGAGTTGTGCCCTGCTGCGCACGTCCTGAACTACACCAATCCCATGTCGATGATGATGCTGGCAACGTTCAGGGCCTCAAAGATGAAGGCTGTCGGCCTGTGCCATTCCGTGCAGGGTACTTCCATGGTTCTGTCGGACTATCTGGAGGTGCCCTATGAGGAGCTGGAGTGGCGTTGTGCGGGAATCAACCACATGGCTTGGTTCACCCAACTAGCACACCATGGAAAGGACATGTACCCTGCTCTCAAGAAGAAGGCGAAAGAGGACAAGGAGTTCTATGAAAGGGACCCGGTGAAGTTCGAGATCATGTTTCACATGGGCTATTTCGTCACTGAGTCCAGCGGACACATGTCGGAATATGTCCCATACTTCAGGAAGAGACCAGAGCTCATCGACAAGTACTGTCGGGAAGGATACTTGGGTGGAAGGGGGTTCTACTCGAGGAACTGGCCTGAGTGGAGAAAGGACTTGGATGAGAGGAGGAAGAGGATCATCCGCGGAGAGGACGAACCGGATCTGGAAAGAAGTGTTGAGTACGCTTCGGAGATCATCGAAGGAATCGTCTTCGATCGCCGCAAGGTGATACACGGCAACATCACCAACACTGGGCTGATCCCCAATCTGCCTCAGAACGAGGTCGTGGAGGTCGCGTGTTTGGTAGACCGCCATGGCATCAGTCCGATGTACTTCGGTAAACTCCCCCCGCAGCTGGCCGCGCTGAATAGGTCGAACATGGCAGTATACGACATGGCAGTGAGGGCAATCATGAACAACAACTACGAGATGGCGGAGCAGGCCTTGATGCTCGACCCGCTGACCTCCGCAGTTTGTTCACTGGCTGAGATAAAGCAGATGTTCGCTGAACTGTGCAAAGCGGAGAAAGAGTATATCCCCAAACTGGAATGAAGGCACCAGTCCTGATGCGTTAAGCGGCAACACGGACGACGATGGACCTGTCACTGCAGAGATAGTGACGACGAGCAGTGAACGGTTCTCGGGCACCCTCGTTCATGAAGCAACTTGGCCTGTTTGCTTTGTAGCTGCCAGCTGGCCTATCTCTGCCAGCAACTTGCACATGTTGCATGTGTCTCCTGATGATGGCTCGCCGCAGATCTGGCATTCTCTGATCCCGGCGTCCACAGTCTTTCCTTGTACAAGTGCATTTCTCAGTTTCTCGCTGCTCTCCAGTATCTGATACCTGATCCCCGGGTGACGCCGCTCCAGTTCATCCATGACTCTCTTCACATTTCTCCGGATGACCTCTCCCCTGTATGGGCATTCTGGAGCGAATTCCATCTCTGGGAGAACTATGCTGGCATAGAGGGCTACCTCCTCTTCCGGGGATCTCCTCAATGGCTTGATCCTCCGTACGAACTTGTCGCTGTTGACAATCCCATCACCTCTTGTCATCCGTACGATGTTGCCTGTCATGAAGTTCATCAGCGCAGATTCTACTTCGTCGTCCAGATTGTGGCCTGTGGCGAGCTTGTTTGCGCCCAGTTCCCTTGCCTTTCTGTTCAAGATCTGTCTCCTGAAAACTCCGCAGTTACAGACTCCAGGTCTGAGAGATGCCAGTTCATCTACTGTATAACCCAGCTCCTCCCTGAAGGAGAAAACATGGTGCTCGATCCCTCTTTCCCTTGCGACTTCGTCTGCGTTCCTGAGGTTCTTGTCATCTATGCCCTTTATGCCTTGATCGATTGAGATTGCGATGAGATCGATGCTGTCGCCGTGCATCCTGTTGAACTTGTCCAATAGGTGAAGTGCCGTAACCGAGTCCTTGCCACCCGACAGGGCGACCGCTATCCTATCTCCAGTCTGGATCAGTTCGTACTCTCCGATCGTTCTCCTGACTCTTTTTTCGAAGAAGGATACGAAACACTTCCTGCACAACGAAAGTCCGTTGTACCTCAGTTCGACTTCACCCGTCTTGCCACATCTGTTGCAGACCTTTGGCTCAGCCACCAATGTGCTTCAGTCTGCTCCCAAGCCGTGTTAAGCCTTTGGCTTGGCCAGTCCCATGGCGTGGAAGGCAGTCGCGGTTTGTCTGTCCTACCCGAATGCACTTCCTTTGAACTGGCACCACTGGCTTGTCTCC
>Ga0315279_10002287_pt1 | contig 29195 bp, 25 predicted proteins | sample YL17G06_20_MG_FD_203694 | JGI IMG/M metagenome (GOLD analysis project Ga0315279, IMG submission 203694) | Sediment microbial communities from Yellowstone Lake, YNP, Wyoming, USA - YL17G06_20 | ecosystem: Environmental > Aquatic > Freshwater > Lake > Sediment | place: USA: Wyoming | collected... | reverse complement strand
GAAGGGAGTTCCTCAGTGTCGCTGAGTAGCCCTTCGTTTCTGTTCTTCCGTTGCTCTTTTCTTCCGTCACTCGGCGGAACGAGATCGGCGGAACGTGAGAAGCAAGAAGCCTCCGCATTTATGCGGGAGTAATTCACGACTCATATTTATCAACGCACATTATGTCCATCATTGCCTTTCTCGGTCTGGGACCCGGTGCTTCGGCAGGATACCCTAGCGGAGTCAACGCAACTATTCTTATACCGTCTGGCACGCTGAGAGCTTTTTTTGCAGTAGCTTCGTCAAAAGCCCCTATCCAGCATGTTCCAAGCCCTTTATCCGCCGCCGCAAGCATTATATGCTCCATTGATATACCAATATCGAGCATGTAATACTGCTGGTCATTCTTTACCCCCGGTTTTGATGGGTCTGCACATGCGGCTATTATGACTGGCGCCTGAGCTATCCAGTTATTACCGGCTTTTGCCAATTCCTCCCTGACATTCTTATCTTTAACGACTATGAATTTCCAGCACTGGCTATTTGCCCACGAAGGTGCAAGCCTTGCTGATTCGAGAACGTAATTAATTTCTGCATCTGGAATCGGGTCTGATTTGTATTTTCTGATACTCCTTCTTTTAGAAATAACTTCCATGAATTCCATAAACAATCTCCTTCATCGTTCTCTATTAGCCCATAAGCTTATACAGATTTATGGCTAATAAAAAAATCAAAATATTTTCGAAACCTTGCTTACATTTCCAGTAACTTTGTAATCTAAAACGAACAAGTAAATTCTAACATAGCATTATAGCAGTGTCAACAATTATCAAATACTTGACCTGACTTTTATAAGTATCAAAGATGCAGAACCTCTCAGAATAGCTGAAATAAGGAAAAGCAAGTGCATAGGGTAAAGTATCTGATTCCAGCCCAGTATTGATGTCTCAATGTATTTCTCACCCATTGCTCCGAGTAAAAGCCCTCCGATAAATGGTGAAATAGAAGACAGGAGGTTCATAACAGTACTTTCACATGCAAGATATACAGGGCGTTCCTTCTCTGGTGATAAACCTAGTGTCATATTCAGCGTTGTAATACTTTGTGCAGAATTGAATCCCCTTACGGAATGGACAAATCCCAACCACAATATTGCCCAGAAAGTATTAGCCCCAGACGTAAAAATCCATAAAGCAGGAAATATAGACTTGCCTATACAAGCGATAGTCAGTATAGTCAGATTACCATATTTATCTGCCAGAGACCCCCACCATCTGGAAAGAGCTATGCTAGATATTTCTCCAATCGCTGTGTAGATTGCGACAGTCGCTAATGGTAGTTTAAGTTCCTTGAGCAAATACACAGTGAAAAAAGGACCTGCAAAACCTACCGCAAAGCTATAACAGGCATCATAAATCGTCCAGATCAAAAAAGGTTTGTCTTTAAAGGGTAATTGGAAACTTTTGATAAAATCCTTCAATCCCTGCCTTTCGGGCTCTCTGAAATTATCGGGTATTCTCGAAACTAAGAACAGTGTTGAATACCCTATAAGCGTACTGAATAGAAATATGCTCTGGAATCCAAAAACTTCCCTTCCCAAATTTCTGGAATGATCTATATAAAGCCCACCAAAATAACCCATTAGCATACCAGAGAAATCAGAAAGCAAGCTTCGCAATCCAAAATACCGACCACGAATCTCTGGCGGAGTGATCTCAGACATCCACGTCTTTTTCAGTACCAGTGTTATTGAATCTCCGGCACTGACCATAAACATAAGTGCTATGAGCCACCATGCTATGTCGTTTGATATAAAAGCCAATGGGATCGCCGGTAGAAAAGCTACAATTATCCTTATGGTGCGCGAGGCGCCAAAAGTATGATAAAAAAGACGTCTTTTGCTTCCAATTCTTTGTAAAATATGACTTGTAAGCAATTGAGCAAATCCCGCAAGATTGCGTGCAGTGCTTAACATGCCGATCTGGCGATCACTGGAACCTATGGCAAGCGCATAAGCAGTCAGAAGGTTGCCCATGAAGGTATTTGCCTCCGAGGACGCCATAACACCTTCTATCAGAAACATCCTTCTACCCTGAGCCTGTTCGTCTTTGTTTTTCATCTCTGTCATTTTTGTCCTCATTTGTTTATAGCGTTATAATATCACTTTCATTTTGCATCGGCAAGATTCTTTTGAAGATTGGATGAATTACTCGAAAAGGCACTAAGACACAACGTTGATTAAAGATTTAGATGAAAAATATCAGTTCTGGCTTGTATTTCTATACAATGTGATCAAGTCAAGCAGATAATTTTGTTGCAATCAGGAAGATGATTATGCTAAAATAATGTACCTGCAAAGGAGAATGCGATGAACGAATCCCTCTGTCAAATATTATTCTGGGAGATTGAATGCAAAACCAAGGAGTTACTTGGCGCTCTTTATTAATTGGAGCTTTGTTAATACCACCAAACGCATACTGGATAATCCAGCTTGAATTAGTTTGGGGTGGCACCTATCCTTCAGTAATCACCCTCCTCTTTAACGTAGTTTTCAGCCTTTTTGTCGTCATATCCCTTAATCTACTCGTTCAGAAATTCTCCCCAAAGTCTGCTTTGAGTTATGGCGAAATATTGACGATATACATTATAATGGCTGTTGGCATATCGCTTTGTGGATGCGACGTTGTGCAGACGCTGGTACATATAATCGTCACTCCGTCGTGGTATGCTACGTCAGAAAACGAATGGGTAGAGTTGTTTCATTCTTATCTGCCTAAGTATTTCGTTATTACGGATAAGGCTGTTTTTAAGGATTTTTACGAAGGCGGATCGTCGTTCTGGAGAATTGATTACGTCAAAGCATGGATAACACCCATAGCTGTATGGATCGGGTTCATTCTGGTTCTACTTTTTACGATGGTATGTATAAATACGATTTTAAGGAAGCAATGGGTTGAGCGAGAGCGCCTGACGTATCCGATTGTTCGACTGCCTCAAGAGATGGCTAGAAGCACCTTAACAGAGGGGTTACTGCGAAATAAAATGATGTGGATAGGCTTTGGTATTGCGGGAGGGATTAACCTTATCAATGGCTTGAATTACCTGTATCCAGTGATACCATATATCCCTGTAAAGCACCAATGGGTGTTTAATTTTACAGATAAACCGTGGAATGCTGTGGGTTGGATGCCAATATCCTTTTATCCTTTTGTTCTTGGAATAGGCTTTTTAATGCCGCTTGACCTTGCATTTTCCTGTTGGTTTTTTTATCTAGTCTGGAAGGCAGAGCTTGTTATCGGCAGTGCGGTTGGTGTGAATATACAGGGCTATCCATTTGCTTCTGAACAGGCTACAGGTGTGTGGATCGGTATATTTGCCTTTACTATCTGGGTAAGCAGGCATCACTTGAAGCACATTTTTGTCGTAGCTTTAAAGGGTAACTCAAAGAACGAGGAAGAGAAAGAACCGATTCCGTATCGAATAGCTCTATTAGGGATATTATTTGGATTAGGTCTGCTCGTGGTGATTTGCGGTCAGATGGGTATGTCGGTATGGATGGCGATAACGTATTTCTTGATCTATTTTGCTTTGGGGGCAACTATTACTCGTATACGTGCAGAACTTGGACCACCTGTACATGACCTTTATGGTGTCGGTCCTGACTATGTTATTGTTCGCATATTGGGTACTAGAGGTATAGGGGATCGAAACCTGACAGCGATGGCTCTCCTTTACTGGCTGAATCGTGAGTCTTACCGTAGTTTCCCTATGGCGCATCAGATGGAAGGTATGAAGCTGGCAGAAGGCGGTGGAATAAATCCCAAACGGCTTGTCTTTGCCTTTATGCTGGCTGGACTTGTTGGGAGTATTTCTTGCTTTTGGGCTGTATTGCAATCTGGATACACTCAAGGGGCTGACATACGATTTGGTGGACCTGCACGCTGGTTTGCTCTCGAAGGCTTTAATAGGCTTGGATGGTGGCTTTCGTATCCACAGAATACTGATTTTCGTGGTCTAGGATTTACTGCGTTTGGGTTCATATTCAGCCTTGTGTTGTTAATATTTCGGATGAATTTTATCTGGTTCCCACTGCATCCAATCGGTTATGCTATCTCGTACTGGTGGGCGATTAACCTGCTGTGGTTCCCCATACTCTTGAGTTTCATTGCTAAAACTGTAATCCTAAAATATGGTGGACTCAGCATGTATCGCCGAACAATACCTTTATTCCTTGGATTTATACTTGGTGAGTACGTTATGGGTGGGATATGGAATATTCTTGGGATCGCTCTCGGAAGGCAGATGTATGCGTTCTGGATATAGGCAGAAGATACCTTTGAGCAGTGATGTATGACTAACTGTAAAAAAACACTTGCCTTGATCTATTTTTTTTTGCTATACTTTAACACCAATATTTTCGACCAGAAGTAAGTGATACATAACCAATCTGTAATCGCTAGAAAACTCCATCCTGAAAAAGCTACAACCTGATCATATTCAGCGGTACAACATTTACATGCGATAACTGATATTTGTGAGCGTTACGTTATTTTATATTATACGCTCACTGGGAGTAAGTCTAAAAAAATGAGTGAATACAACTATATTTTAGATAAAATTAATGAGATTATAGCCAAATCGAAACATTCTGCAACAAACGTTACAGAATACATGGGTCCGGCACTGAGACTGATCTCAGAACTTAGTGGACAAAGAACGCGATACAGCGGATTCAATTGGGATACAAGAGTCAGAAACCGCTCAGAGAAATATACTGCAATAGTCGGTAGCGAAGAAATTATGAAAGGCAATCGCATGCCCGAACAACTCGAAGCACTCCGTGATATAAACATCAACCTTACAAGAGTATTTGGTGGAAACCTTGCTGGTAAAGAATTTAAAGGTCACGTCAACAGGGTCCCGGTTGACTACGTTCACAGGGTCATGGGAAGCGGAAGAGACCCAAAATTTACCTTTAATTGTAACCTTCTGGTCACTACCAAGAACCCAATGTATCACCATATTGGTTATATGTGGGGCAAGATGCTGAGGGAAGTTGATCCGGTTAAGGATGCGCCGAATCTGTATATTTTGATTGTCCCTGATATAAATACCGGTTCTTTTGGCAGGTATTATGCTTTCCCCGATCTCGGTGTGACTGTCGGAGTTGGCAGTGATTACATGGGCGAGTGCAAGAAGGGTTTCCTTCGCATGGCTATGTACTTTGCAAAGCAAAATGACATACTTGGGATCCATGCCGCATCTAAGGTCATCAAAGCACAGGACGTTGAGGACGGACAGATAAAGACTTACGGTATCGTAATATTTGGTCTATCGGGAACTGGTAAGACTACCAATATCGGTCACACGCATTATCTCGATAGAGAAGGTGAGGCATCATTAGTGGCACAAGATGACTTTGTTGGTCTGAGGATGAGCGATGGAAGCGTACTCGGTACAGAGCAGGCATTCTTCTTAAAGACCGATCTTGATGATGATGACCTTCTACTCAAACCGGCTACTCGTTCCCCTGAGTTTGTATCTCAAAACCTCTACGTTGACTTTAGAGGAAATATTGACTATCTGGAAGAAGATATTTGCGCAAACGGGCGTGGTATCCTTCCATTGTCTGCGCTCCCAAAGAATAGGCTATATGATAGTATTGACTTACCACCCATTGATGAGCTTGATAGCTTGTATATGTTCTTCAACACGAGAAGCAATACCGTTGTCCCAATAATACAGGAGATTGATTCTCCCGAACAAATAACGGGATACTTTATGTTTGGTGAGTCTGTTGAAACAGCCGCAGGTGATCCAACCAAAGCTGGAACGTCAGTCAGAGTCGTCGGGACAAACCCATTCATCGTCGGTGATGAAGGAAAAGAAGGAAATATGTTCTACGAGTTCGTGAAGAAATATCAGCACAAGATCAAGTGCTATATCATGAATACCGGCGGAGTTGGAGAAATCAGGGACAAAGACGGCAAAGTAACCAGGCATCCTGTCAGACCATGGAAGAACGGCATCGGATACATGACCAGAGCAATATTGAGAAATACAGCCCGATGGACTGAATCACCAAGCTATGGTACAAAAATACTGGTCGGTGGAGTAACTGACGTTGACGGCAACAGCTACGACATGGATCAATTCGATCTAACCTCTCTATACGATAATGGTACGCTGAAGCAAATGATATACCAGCTTAACAAAGAGAGGATCGAGTATCTTGAAGGCTACACATCACTTGATCCGAAGATTCTTTCAGCGATGAAAGAGGCACTCAAGGTATAAATTTAGTGGTTTACTCGCCAATATCTTATGTTTTAAATGGCACGTATCAGCGTGCCATTACTTCATCTCATTCTTTGCAATTCGTACATCACACCAAGTCGCTATAGATATTCATAAAAAGAATTTTAATCACGAATTTCGCGAACAGGACGAATTATACGAATTTTTCTAGGAATTCTATTCGTGAAATTCGTTTATTTGTGTAATTCGTGATTATCTTGTTTTAAAAATCATTATCTGAATGTCTATAGCAATTTTTATTTCCCTTTGACTCTTAATCCGCATCATGATAGAATATCTTGCCTGAACATATTATAGAGTTTTTATCTATCCAATCATATAGGTCAGTTTCTATGGTTATATCTTACAACTGACGTTTTTTTAAGGAGGAGAGCGAAAAATGAATTTACGTGATACATTCACATCACCACCGTCTCTTTACAGAGGCAAACCCTTCTGGGCATGGAATGGTCTACTCAAAGAGGACGAACTCCGCAGACAGCTTAGAGTATTTAAGGCTATGGGTCTCGGTGGAGGATTTATGCACTCAAGAGTCGGACTTGCTACGCCATATCTATCAGAAGAATGGTTCGACCTCGTAAATGCCTGCGTTGACGAAGCCAAGAATAATGAGATGGAGGCATGGCTTTACGACGAAGACCGATGGCCCTCAGGCGCCGCAGGTGGTATTGTTACAAAAGACCCAAAATATCGTGAAAGACATCTAAGGCTTACTATTGCTGATCCAAAAGAATTCACACCCAATGGTGATGAGTTCGGCATGTTTTTGGCAAAGGTAGACGGCAACGTAGCCACAGATGTCACGAAAGGCAAACCATCTGAAGCAAAGGAAGGGGAAAAAGTCCTTGCTTTCAGGTGCGTTCTTTCTGATACATCACCATGGTACAATGACCAGACATACCTTGATACTCTATCAAAGGATGCGGTAGCGAAATTCATCGAAGTTACTCATGACGCTTACGCCAAAAATACCGGACAATATTTCGGAAACGTAGTTCCCGGCATATTCACTGATGAACCGAATTATGGCAATTTTGGACTTGGCGCAAACGGTGGAAATGCTCAATGGACAGATACGCTTCCGGAGATATTCAAGAAACGCTTTGGCTACGACATTATGGATTATCTGCCTGAGATATTCCTCAAGATCGGTGATGCTGATTTCTCGAAGGTGCGCAGAGATTACCGTGACTGCTTGACCTATATGTTCTCATATCATTTCGGTAAGCAAATATTCGACTGGTGCGATAAGCATAATTTGGCGTTTACCGGTCACGTCCTTGCTGAGGAAAATCTGCACAGCCAATCATCAGTAGTCGGAAGCGCAATGAGGTTTTATGAATTCATGCAGGCGCCGGGCATTGACATTCTTTGCGGACAGGTATTGACCCGTCCGGGAGGTCGTCAGCCAGAATATTCCACAGCCAAGCAGTGCAGTTCCATGCTTGATCAGTTCGGTCGCAAGTGGATGCTGAGTGAGCTTTACGGTTGCACCGGCTGGCAGTTCACCTTTGCCGAACACAAGGCTGTAGGCGATTGGCAAGCGGCTTTAGGCGTTAATCTTAGATGTCAGCATCTGTCGTGGTATACCATGCTAGGTGAGGCAAAGCGCGATTACCCAGCGTGCATCTCGTTCCAGTCGCCATGGTGGAGAGATTATCCAATTGTTGAGGACTACTTCTCAAGGGTCAATCTTATAATGACTCAAGGTAAGGCTGTCCGAAGCGTCGCTGTGATACATCCGATTGAAAGCGCATGGGGTGTGTTCTACGGTGGTGTCCGTGAACCAATGGGTAAACTTAATGAGCAATTCATGACCGTTCAGAATCTTTTGCTTGAAGAACACTTCGACTTTGACTACGTTGATGAAGATATTTTATCAAGACATGGCGCAGTTGAAGGCAATGAGCTACGTGTCGCAAAAGCCAAGTATCGTGCAGTGGTCGTCCCGCCGATGTATACCATGCGTGAAAGCACTCGCAAGATGCTTGCGGATTTCCTCAAAGCTGGCGGTTCAGTGATATTCGTTGAGCCTGTTCCTGAATTCGTTGAAGCAGTAGCAAGCGACTCCGCAAAGAAATTGGCTGGCAAGGCTGTTCAGATTCCGATGGAACGAGAGGCAATTGTCGAAGCACTCTCCAAAGTAAACGGTATCCAGCGTGTTTCCGTCAAGACTGAAGATGGCAAAGAGTTCAATCCATCACTTTACATGCTCAGATATGACGAAGCTAAAAAGAGCTATTACCTATTCGTGTGCCATACAAAACAGGATAAACCGTCAGGCAAATTGACGATAAAGATGCCCGGCAGTGGTCAGGTTCAGGAATGGGATGCGCAGACAGGCGAAGTTTTCCTCGCTGATGCAACACAGATGGATGATGGCGTGCTGATTCATTCTGATTTACCCGGATGTGGAAGCAGAATTTTTATAACCTCGTGGGGTCCCGATCCAGAACTAAAGCCCCGCAAGAAGTACACCGAGATCAGGAAAGAGAAGGTTGTATTGGACAAATGGAAGGTAATGAGAGATGAGCCAAACGCATTCCCGTTAGACGTTGCAGAATTCTCTATTAACGGCGGTGAATGGCAGGGACCTATTGAGATACTCAAGCTTGATCAGGCTGTCAGAGATGCCGCAGGTCTAAGGCATCGTGGCGGTGCAATGGTTCAGCCGTGGGCGCAGGTCGCTCCTCCAGAGAAAAAACCGTTACCAATTGCTTTAAAGTATAGATTTGACGTAGAGGTTTTACCCGATGGTCCATGTCACTTAGTTATTGAAGAACCAGAAAGATACAAAATATTCCTCAATGGCAATGAGCTAATGGCTGACGAGAACGAGGGCTGGTGGATTGACAACTCGTTTATGCGGATAAGGGTATTGCCGTGGTTCCTCAAGAAAGGTGCAAATGAGCTAATCCTCAAGATGAACTACGTCTCAACGTCCAATCTTGAAGCGATGTATTTCACCGGCGAGTTTGGGTTCAAGTGGAACGGTACAAAAGCAACGATAACTGAATTGCCAACCACGTTATCTCTCGGCAACTGGGTTGATCAGGGGTTCGCCTGCTATACAGGTTCTATGACCTACGTGACAGAGATAGAGCCGACGTTGAAGAAAGGCGAGAAATTGTTTATCCAACTGCCGGAGTGGGATGCTGTTCTCGTGAAAGTGCGTCTAAATGGCAAGCTTGCTGGTGCTATTGCATGGCAACCCTATGAGTTAGACATTACTGATTTTATTCAGCCCGGCAAAAACTTGCTTGAGATTGAGGTAGTCAGCAGTAGGCGCAACCTTTTGGGTCCATTGCATCACAAAGAGGTATATCCCGGCTGGACAGGACCGGGTGAATTCGTCTCCGGCGGAGATCGCTGGACAGATGAATACATCAACGTTCCCTATGGTCTAATGGAACAGCCTGTCCTCTCCTGGAGACAATAAACAGCAAAATGTAGGGGCATATCGAATATGCCCCATATATATCAACTTAAAAGATTTCATATTTATAGTAAACAATCAAACAAAAACCCATAGCTCCGAAGGAGCGATATATTTGATTCGATTAAAAGATTCAAAATTGAATATTGAAGATTAGTAATGTTTTCAATCTTATAATCTTCAATATTCTAATTGATTTTCTATATATGTCGCTCCGCTGGAGCTTTGTATGTTTTGGTTTTTCCGTTTCTATAAATATATCACCCCTTTGGGGTTTAGGAAATGATATTTCACGTTGAAAACTCTTTATATATTCTTTAAGTTGATACATATAGGGAAGTGAAAATAATTCCAATAGTGCCATAAAACTAAGAGGAATGAAAGCATGGATATAGACATATCAATAAAAGAATTTCGTGAATTCGTATCTGAAAATCCTTATGAAGAAATATGGAGACAACTTTACTATTTTACAGACGTTGATAGTGTCAATAAGAAAATAAGGCAAAGGCTTCTTATAGAGGATGGAAAATACGGAAATGACTCAAGAAAGCAGGCTCAACAGTTAGCTTACTCAATCATACAGGCAAAAAACTATTTTGAATCAGCACGTCATGTTGATGTATCAGTTAAACCCAATCTGATATACTATGGCATGTCTTCTCTGGCTAATACTGTGATTTTATATAACAATGATGGAACATTTTCTCTGGATCATTTGCGGGATAAGAAAAAAGAAGAACATCATGGATTAGAAAAATGTTTTAATTTAAGAAAAGATGGTTCATTACAAGATATATTAAAAAGTATCTCATGTAAAATATATAAAAAACTTAGTTCAGAAGAACCTTATGGACATTTTAAGAATTTTTATAATTCAATTGTTCACGAGTGTGTCTTTGTTAATAGTGAAACTAATACATTAGGACAAAATAGTTATTTGACAGGTAAATTAATTGCTCCTTGGGTAGAAAAAGTAGAGATAGAGAATTTAATTGATTGTAAGTTTGATCTACTTACTATGTTTGGATTCTTGCCAGATATGACTCAACAATTCCCTAATAATGGAATAGTTAGCAATCTATATCGAGGTGAAGCAAAATGTTCTGTGTATCAAAGTCAGCAAAGTCAAAGTAACGAAGCAGAGATCAGTAGTCAAAATAATTATCATGAATTCAGTTTCTCGATAAATAAACTTTCACCTGAAAAGAAAGAATATTTCATGAAGCAATATTTACAGAATAAGGCTATTCAGGAAATAGATGATCCGGAAATAGATGAATATTCCGAAAATCTACTTTTTATATATGACAGTCGGCTTGAATCAGAAAATCATATTATGCCAGACATAACACAAGATCTATTCGGTCGAATATATTTCATCTATAATGTCGAAGAATACATTCAGGAATTAGCAAATCTCTATATCTGTTTCTTTTGCACAGGTATGCTTTGTCGTTATTATCCAGACTATTGGATGTATTGGATAGAGAAAAATGTTGGTTTCAAGCATCTTATGGAAACATTATGCTCTATTGCTATTCGCAAGTTTCCGAATTTAATCTTAAATCAGCTAACGCAGTGCATAAACTATTTCCATCTTTAATCTTTTGAATAAACATATAACATTTTACTCCTTGAACTTCTTACTAAAGTTTGTTATGGTTATTCCAACTACCTTTTTGCCACGAAGTCTGAGGAATGTGCCATCATCGAGAATATCTGTATCGGTTGCTCTTTGAGGTCGCTCTAAACTTACATAAAGGACATCAGCTTCTTCATCAAAGTCGAACCATATATTCTTTGCACCTAATTTTTTAAGATGAGGTACAGCTTCATATATTTCTTTTATTAGTGTTGTCATACTATCTCCTTGAATTTTTATCATTATAGCACCATAAAGAAGGTTACTCAAGAGATATAAAAATGGACATAGAAAGAATAAAAAATTATTGGATCGTTGAATCTGAAGAAGCATTAAAAGTAGCTTGGCAAATTTTTAATGCCAAAAGCTATTCTTACTCCCTTTTCTTTGGTCATCTTGCAATTGAGAAAATCCTAAAAGCTATTTATGTTGATAAGAAGAAAGAACAACCACCTTTTACGCATAATCTTTTGAAATTATCAGAAGTATTGGACACTCAACTGGATCAGAGGCAAATAGATGCATTTATCGAGATTACAGCATTCAATATTGAGTCAAGATATTCTGATGAAGAAGGAAGTTTTAGAAAGAAATGCAATAAAAAATTTACGAAAGGCTGGTTGAATAAAATAGAGGAGATACACAAATGGCTGAAATCAATGCTCTAGCAGTGGAACTTGCACAGAAATTCTTAGCAAAATTAAGGAAACAAGGTATCAAAATTGAGTCAGCCTACCTTTTCGGATCCTATGTAAAAGGAACTGAACATGAATGGAGTGATATTGATATTGCGATTATTTCACCCGATTTTGCTTATAACCGCTTTGATGAGCGTGTTTACTTAATGAAGTTGTCATACGATATTGACACAAGGATTGAACCTGTTCCTTTTCGTCCCGAAAGATTCATTGATGAAGACCCTCTGGCTTGGGAGATAAAGAAAACGGGATATTTACTCGTCTAATTTTGTATTGAGTGCTTAGACTTTCCTACGCAACAAAAAAAACATACAAACGAAAAGGAGGGAGACAGCAACAATAAAATAGTAGCTTGCAAACTAACAAACGCTTGTGACTCACCAAAAACAACTTAGATCAGGAGGTTGGGAACAATGAAATCTTTGTTTTTTGTCTTAATATTTATAAGCTTATTGATACTCTCAAGTGCTATTGGAGAAGCGGCTTTACGGGACGGAACATTATTGTACATGGCTTTTAACGAAGGTACAGGTCAAGTAGCAAAAGACCTGTCAGGAAACGGCAATGATGGTAAACTTCAAGGAGAGACGAAATGGGTGGATGGCAAATTCGGCAAAGCCCTGCAATTTGATGGAAAAACAGGTTACGTTGATATTGCCAGCAGTAAAAGTATGGGTTTTAGCAAAGCGGTTACAGTGGAGGCCTGGGTCAAATCAAATGTTGACCATGCTAATTATACGGGGCTAATCCGTAAGGGTTTGCACGCAGCCGACCGTCCAAATTTTTTCATGCTTCAGATAAAGCCTGATGGTCCCGCTGGTGCTGACTTAGTTCAGTTGGTGTATTCCCATGCATCCAATGATAATGACTATGTTGACTCTAAAACAGGCTTGGACGTTGGCAAATGGTATCACATTGCCGGGGTTATTGATCCCGCCGGTGGGAAAATGACCTTATATTTTAATGGAAATTCGGATGTGGAAAAAGTTGTACCGGCTGATGACCTTAAACCCGACGATAATCCACTCTACATAGGGCGTGGGCATAATGGAGTTATTGAAATATTCAATGGCGTTATAGACGAGGTTATCGTATACAGCCGAGCCTTGACAGCGAAAGAGATCAAAGAGGATATGGCTGGTATAAATTTGGCAGTATTGTCCGAAGGTAAGCTAGCCACTGCTTGGGGTAGCATAAAAAATCAGCAATAACTTAGAGGAGACAAATCAAATGAAAAAGACTCAATGTATTCTGGGAATGTTTTTCATTCTATCTCTGGCTGCGTTTGGTGTAGCCAATGCTGGTGAACTTGATGGCAAGCTTGGAGTGCTTTATAAATGTGCCTTCCCTCTCGGAGACACAGAATTAAAGCTTGATGGTAAAATCACAGAGCCTTTTTGGCAGTTTGCTCCCTGGCACAAGATCACTCATGATATGGTAAATGTTGATAACCCTTTTCCGCCTGATAATGATGCGGATGCTTCGATGGAGTTTGCGTGTGCGGCAAATAATGATTACCTTTATTTTGGTGCAAAGGTCAAGGACGACAAGGTTGTTGCAGATGACGGGATTTGGTGGCAAAACGACGCAATAGAAGTCTACATTGATGGCGGTAACGACAAAGCAGGCTCTTATGATGCCAACGATATTCAGCTAGGTATGGTGGTAGATGGGAAACAAACAGGCGGTGTCAATAATGCCCCGGCAGTTCAGATTGCCGATTTAGAGCGTGCAGGATTCAAGTTCGTGACATCTAAGACGAATAACGGTTGGGAACTTGAGGCTAAGATTCCGCTTGCGCCATTTAATATTAAGGTTGCCAATGGTAAGATCATTGGATTCAATGTTCACTATAACGATGATGATGACGGAGGCGCCACGAGAGAGCATAAGCTGAATTGGAGCGTAAATGACAATGACGACACGAGCTACACGAACCCTAAGAAATTCGCAGAGCTAGAGTTCGTAAATGCTAAACTTGCAGTTACACCGTTAGATAAGCTTGTTACGTTGTGGGGTTCAGTGAAACAAGATATTTAACTCCGTACGGAGCGATATGTTAATCAAATCATAATTGAATCTAATAATGAAAGGTACAGTCTTGACTTAAAGGATTTTAGTGATGTCAAATTTGCAAATGAACTAAAAAATTTCTATTTGAGTAATCGTTAAAAAATGGGTTTACAGTAGGATGGGTAAATGGTTTTTGCTTGTTATTTACATTTACAATAATTAATAGCTGATGAATCTTGTAAAAACAATAATTCAAAACCATTTACCCATCCTACAATTGTGTCTAAATGGCATTTTTTAACGATTACATTTGAGGATACATGGTTTGACGAAGTAAGCTTTGTATATTTATATTGATAATTTATTATTGATGTTTTTTACTCCTTGAACTTCTTACTGAAGTTTGTTATGGTTATTCCAACTACCTTTTTGCCACGAAGTCTAAGGAATGTGCCATCATCAAGAATATCTGTATCGGTCGCTCTTTGAGGTCGCTCTAAACTTACATAAAGGACATCAGCTTCTTCATCAAGATCGAACCATATATTCTTTGACCCTAATTTTTTAATATGCGGGAGAATTTCAAATATCTCCTTCACTTGTGTTGTTGCCATAATATTTGCCAATTTTCTGTCCCAATAAGAGGTTTAAAACAGATATATGAAGTCTTTATCATTATAGCATTGTCAAACGGATTACTCAAGAGGTAAGTGATAAAAGGAAGTGATAAATTGTGTCAGAAGTACGAAACCTGTATATTAATGAAAAAGGTGAATTAGTCTTGAAAAAAGATTTGCTTGAATCTTTGCACTTGCTGGATAATAAGGTGGAATGTATTGTGGATTCTGACCAGATTATACTGCGTACCCCCGCGTTCTGTTATAGAAGAACTCTTTGGATGTTGGGGAGAAGAATCAAAGGAAGACTATGATTTCCATATTGAGTTTGGTTATACAATCCACCACTAACGTAATGCAAACAAAAAGGAATAACTCTAATCTGATGTTGCTTTGTATTCTAGGACCGACAGCAGTTGGTAAGACGGAAATTGCTATCAGGATAGCTCTCCGTATCGGCGGAGAAATTGTGTCTGTTGACTCAAGGCAAATTTATCGCAATATGAACATAGGTACTGCCAAGCCAACTCTTGAACAGTTGAGACTTGTACCCCATCACGTCATTGATTGCGTTTCACCTGATGAATACTTCTCCGTTGCAGACTACCAAAGACTTGCGGATGAGGCTATCAAGCAGATTAGTGATCGTGGTAAAGTGCCTATACTCGTTGGAGGCGCAGGGATGTATTTTAAGGCAGTTGTGGACGGACTATTTGACGGTCCAGATGCGGATAAAGCACTTAGAAAGCAACTAAGACAGGAAGCAGAAGAATATGGTATCTCGCATTTATATGAAAGATTAAAAATCATAGACCCAAAAGCGGCAGGTAACATTCATCATAACGACCTTTTCCGAATTATTCGGGCTTTAGAAGTTTTTGAATTGTCGGGTAATCGCATCTCTGATATGCAACAGCAGTGGAATAATGGAGAACCAAGATATAAATTTATAGCTTTCGGTTTAGACCGTCCAAGACAGGAGTTATACAAACGCATTGAATCAAGAGTTGATCAGATGATGGCTGATGGTCTGCTTGACGAGGTGCGTTCTCTTTCGGGATATAGCAGAGAATTACAATCAATGAATTGTCTTGGATATAAAGAATTGCTCGCTTATCTCGATGGCAAGTGCGAACTGAATGAAGCTGTCAAGCTCATCAAACAGAACTCACGGCATTTTGCCAAACGTCAGTTGACTTGGTTCCGAAAAGATAAGAGGATCAATTGGATGGACTTATCAACTTGTCAGAATCCAGAGGAGGTTATAATAGAAGGATTTAATAATACTATAATGATAAAGGAGAGTTGAAGAATACATGATGATTATTCATAGAGTCTCAAGCATTCGGATTTTTGTTTTCTCACTTATAATTTGCCTTTTGTTATCAATTTCTGCGTTATGTGCAGAAACCAGTAAATTCAAATTTGATAAGGACGGATCATTCTACATAGAAGGATCGGGATTGCCAAAGGTAAAAGGTAGCTTGTTCTTGTGGTACGGTGACTGGAAGTATGCTACGCCATCATCCGTCACATATACCGAACCAGACTCATGGAGTGGTAATATGCCCGAACCGAGTGCGATTGATGGGCATATATCTTATACTCAAACTGCCAAGACTTCACCTGACGACAGCTCTGTTCTTCCGTTACTCGGCGGAACGAGTGTAGATATATCTCTGGAGTTCCACAAAAATGGTGATATTCGCCTTAATCGTGGCATATTCATGCTGATTGAGTTTCCAATGCAGGAAATGTCAGGGCAGACCATTGCATTTACACACGGTCAACCTTACATTGCGGCGGATGCCTATCAAACGTCTGCTAAGGGTTTCAGCGTAAATCTCAATGAATCAAAAGCCTTAGAGTTCACTGTTGACCGTGCCTGCACATTTGAGCATCGTGGCAAAGAAGGGGAATCGCTTATGAATATACGACTCCTGCCAGATGCGGATGGGAGGGTCAACTTAAAGCTGAGTATTAAACCAGCTATAAATATCGTTGCAATATGGCAAGCTGAGACAAACAAGGCAAAACTCACTATAAATGACGTGATCCTGAGTTCAGAGCAAGTTCCACGTTACTCCATGCTTGAATTGAACGTAGATTTATCAGCGACTTACGATAACTTATTCGAGCCTGATGACATATATATTGACGCATTATTCACATCTCCGTCAGGTAAAAAGATTAATGTTCCGGGGTTTATTTATCAAGGGTTCAAGTCAGAGCAAGATGGCGATCTTGAACTGTTATCTCAGGATGGTAAACCTGCTTGGAAAGTGCGATTCTCCCCAACAGAGGCAGGTAGTTACGGTGTAGTCGTGAGCGCCAAAGATCGCAGTGGAAAAATTAGCTCTAAGGAAAAGAGATTCACATGCGTGGCTTCGGATTTAAAGGGCTTTGTAAAAATCAGCAGACCGTTTGTCAAAGAAACTATTATCACAGATGAGCAGAATAGCAAAAGCAAGACGAAATCGAGTAAGAAAAAGTCAACTCAAGAAACTTCAGAACCAAAAGATTCTGTTAAGATCATTAAACCACCTGCCAATGATTCACCAGTATACTTCCAGCTTGATAATGGCGAAACAATGTTTCTCGTAGGTCACAATATGCCAACATATAGTCCTGAGATCGAGGAATATTTCAAGAAAATGGAAGCAGGAGGAGAGAATTATACTCGTATCTGGATGTATAGTTCGGCATTGGGATTGGAGTGGAGACAGCCTGTTGGATATTACCGACTGGATGAGGCATGGAAACTGGATAAAGTCCTTGAAACTGCATCAAAGCATGGAATATATATCATGCTCTGTTTCGATACCCATCAGGATTTTCGTGAAAAATGGGACATTAACCCGTATAATGACAAACAGGGAGGTCCATGCAAAACGCCTCTTGATTTCTTTAGAGATATGAACGTTCGTAAGCTATATAGAAACAGGTTGCGATATATAACTGCTAGATGGTCTGCTTATTCCAACGTACTTGCGTGGGAGTTTATGAACGAGATGGAAGGATGGGAAGGAACTGAACAAAACCGTTCAGTCGTCACAAAATGGGTAACAGAGATGGCAAATGTACTGAAAAAGTACGATCCGTATAATCATCCCATAAGCAGTAGCCTTTGGACGACTGCTGGTTGGTCAGAGCTATGGAAATTACCAGAAGTGGACTTTGTGCAATCGCATTTTTATGCCAATACACAGATGGATATGGCGCAGGAAGTTGCAAATATCTGCAAGCAGAAGCGTATTGAGTATCCTAACAAACTCCATTTGTTTGCAGAATATGGAATCATGTCAGGTGCAGGAACAGCAAAGAACGATCCGACAGGTGTTCATCTGCACAATGGCAACTGGGCAGGATTGATGTCCGGTTCTGCGTCTGTGCCTGTAAGCTGGTGGCATGAGTCATATATTGACCCATTGAATCTTTACGGTGTCTATCGTGGAATATCAAATTTCATCTCCAGCGAAAAGGATATGGCAAAGCAAGTATGGAAGCCTCTAAATGCAACTATCTCTTACGTCAGTACACCAGAGCAACTGAATTATAGGGAATTGCAATTTACAGGTAAGGGAGATAACTGGCAGAAACCTGATAAGACCATCTTTACAGTTAAAGAAGATGGAACAGTTGATGATGTTTATCGTCTTCCAAGCTTGCTTCAGGGAAATGCGCATAGTACCATACGAACACCCATAACTTTTCAGGTAAACTATCCCGTTGCAGGGAAATTCATAATGCGCATCGGCAAAGTTGGCGATATGGGTCTATTAAAGGTTCTTCTTGATGGAAATGAGGTTGCTTCCGTTGGTTTACCGACAGGACAGGGATTGGGTGCATCAAGCGAATACGTTGATCAGTGGAAAAGATGGGAGACGACTTACGACAAAGATGTTGATATAGACGTATCTGCTGGACAACACGAAATCCAGATTCGCAATGATGGAAACGACTGGATCACAATAGATTATTTCCGATTAACTAACTATCTCACAAACGTCAAACCCAATCTGAGAGTTTTGGGCATGCAGACTAAAGACAAGGCTTTAATATGGGTGCAGAACAAAGACTATATGTGGTACAATGTTCGTGACAAAATGCAGATAAGTCCTGTTGCTCCCACAAAGTTGATCATATCAGGTTTTGCGAATGGTACTTACAAGTTGGAACTCTGGGATACTGTCAATGGGACAATGATAGATCAGAAAGAGATTACAGCGACAGATGGCATGCTGTCTTATGATATGCCTGAAGTAAAATGGGATTATGCCATTAAGGTAATTGTTAAGAAATAGAAACTCGCTTAAATTTATAAGGAAACAAGCTGTGAAAAAGGTTTTTTATTTTGTGATACTGGTCATAACGTTATTAATTCCATTAATATTAAACTCATGCTCTGCAATGCAGGGATTCGTCAGCGAGAAAGTCAAAGAACCAAAAGTTGATTTCATAGGTGCAAAGCTCTTTGGTCTATCATTCGACGCCGTTGATCTGCTATTTGATCTCAAGATAGAGAATCCGAATCGCATCGGGGTTAAATTAGCAGGATTCGACTACGATCTTATGCTTGATGGTAGCTCTTTCGTAAAAGGAAATCAGGACAAGGGGATCGAAATACCATCAGCAGGTGAAGAGACAATCCAGCTTCCAGTATCTCTGCGTTTTGCGGACATCTATCGTACTTTCGAGAACCTAAAAGATCAGGGAGCATCAAACTATCAAATAAATTGCGGATTCTCGTTTAATGTTCCTGTTCTTGGTGCTGTTAGAATTCCAGTGAGCAAGTCAGGAGAGTTTCCATTGATCAAACTCCCAAAACTGAGCTTTAATGCCTTGAAGCTTGAGCGATTGACTCTAAACGGTGCAGAAATGAAACTCGGAATAAAAATGAATAATCCTAACGTTTTTTCTATACTCCTCGACAAGATGCAATATGACTTCAAACTCAACGATCTGAGCATTGTCTCTGGAAACACAGACAAAGGTATGCAGATAAAGGAAAAAGGCGATAGCATCATTGAGATACCAATAACCGTTGACTTTCTCAAGGCAGGGATGACAGTTTACCAGATAATTAATGGCAGTAAGAGCATAAACTATCAGCTTGGAGGCAACCTTGATCTAACGACTTCGCTACCGCTTATGGGAAAGGTGAATCTGCCGTTTGATCTTTCGGGAAAGACCAATCTGATTAAGTAATAAAAAAATACGGACAAAATCTCTATGAAATGTAAAGAATCAATTTATCCTGATGATTGGTTCAAGATAAACTTGAAAGAAAAGAGAAAATGATTGACAAACCACATTTGCTTTGATAAGATAGGAAATGTTAATTTGATGATATAAGCTATTTTGCCTTTGGTCTTAACAATTTCCAAAGACAGAGGATAGGAAAATGGAAACTCTCTTTGATGTGGCTCAAAATGAAATAATAGATGAAGATGATGACAGCACAGGAGTAGAGGAAGAGGACGTAATTGGTGAAACCATTACAAAACCTTTTGATCCTACTCAAATTCGGGTGGATACCAAAATTATGACTATTGATCTGCTTTTAAATAGAATAAGGGCTAAATCATTAGATTTAAACCCGGATTTCCAACGTAAAGAAGGTATTTGGACCGATGCTGCTCAAAGCAGGCTAATCGAATCAATATTAATTCGTATACCTATACCAGCGTTTTACATGGATGCTACAGATGAGGAAAATTGGCTTGTTGTTGATTGTTTGCAACGTTTAACAGCGCTGAAACGTTTTGTGATTACCAAAGAACTAAAACTATTTGGTCTTGAATTCCTAACATCTCTACATGACAAAAAATATGATGAATGAATTTAAATATGGATGTCAAATTGCTGAAGGATTAGGGGTCGCATATTTATTAAATTTTCTTGCTATTAGTCTACTCTCTGATGAATGCTGGAATCGCACATCATTACAAATAAAATCTAGTTATCTAACGGAAGTCGGTGATATTGAAGAAGAGATCATACAAATAAATCATGCAAGTCAACTATCTCATATAGAAGATCACAGTGAATGGATTGTGAAACGACTCCGGCAAGATATTAAAGATGGTATTGATCTATGGAAACGTAGAAATGAGCTATTTCCTTCATTGATATTTTGCGAATCATTGTTGGATCGGATCCAAAATCTGAATTATGTAGAATTTCAACCCATTATTCGACGACTATTTGAGTTAGAAAATTATTGTAAAGAGATGAGTGGAGGCTTTGAGCCAGATAAATTATATAATGCTAGACCTGAAACCAATGCTACACTTAATAAATATGGAGATGAAAGAACTTTCATTTGCCCAGATGGTATAAAGCGTGTTTTTAGTTGGCATGTCTCTGCTCTGGATGCTTGGCGTATATACTTTGAACCTTTACCTGATAATAAAAAAATGGTTATAGGTTATATTGGTCGCCATCTAAAAACGGTAAAATTCAATTAGGTTATTTATATTTCCCACTCTAAATCTTCGTTCTTATGACATGAAAACCTTCCTATCCATAACACAAATATATATATACAATATAAAGAAAGGAGTAGACATATAAAGGGATTGACTCCTAAAGATATGCAGACAAAAAATGCAAAATATAGGAATACAGTTTGTAGCAAAGGGGCAGATGGAATTTTACGATCTTGGTGAACCGACCGACCCAAACCCAACACAGATACTTATTCGTACACACTATTCGGGCATAACCAACGGCACTGAACGTCATGCTCTAATGGGTGATTTCGGTTACGGTGGAGGATACCCCGGCAGGCATGGCTATCAGCATGTCGGAGTTGTCAAAAAAGTCGGCAGTCAGGTCAAAGCCTTTGTCGAGGGTGATATGGTCTTTTTTGGTCATTACGTTGGTCACAGAGGTTGGAACCTTGTGGAAGCTATGTCCCCTGATTCTGCTCTGTGCCTTAAATTAACACCAGATATTGATTATGATGATTGCGCACTTTTGGGTGTTACAGGTGTCGGAATGAGGCACGTTAGGCGCGTACGAGTCTCACCAGCGCAGAATGTACTTGTTGTGGGATTAGGTCCTATCGGGCAAGGCGCCGCTCAATCCGCAAGGGCTTTTGGTGCCTACGTTACAGTTTTAGACATGAATCAGAAAAGGCTTGACGTTGCAAAAGAACTCGGCGCTCATAGAATCATAAATGCAGGCGACTCTTCTGCTATGGATCAGTTAAAGCAGGGCGGTCCCTATAACTGCATTATTGACGCAAGCGGAGCAAAATCACTGCTTGAGGATATACGCAAAAACGGTCTACTTGCTTACAGAGGTGCTATCGGACTTCTCGCAGTGCGTGGTGAGACAACTTTCCAATGGGGTATGCTTCACATTCTGGAAGCTTCGTTTGAGGTATCTTGCCACTTTAGTCTTGATGATCTTAATGTTATAATACACTTCATGAAACTTGGTATAATGAAAATTAAACCGATGGTAACACATAGAGTTTCTATAACTGATGCGCCTCGGATTTATAGTATAATGAGAGATCAGCCGGATGAACTTTTAGGCGTAATATTTAATTGGAAATAAACATGATGAATGAAAATATAATACAAGACAGGTATTGGACTTACTTTGATGAAGCATGGAAGAAGATCATTGAAACCTTACAAAACTTAGGTTGATAAGGTTGCTTTATAGTAAAGGATATGTTAAAGAAGATATAATAGGATTGATTGAGTTTTTGGATTGGTCATTACAAGTGAGTGAAGAAGAGGAAGTCATTATATGTGAAGAAGTAAATAAGATTGATGACAGCGCTAAGTTAAAGGAATATCATCGTTATGCTGCTCGATGCAATTCTATAAATGAATTTAAGTCGTTATTGAATGGAAATAAATAAATAGAATAAGGATGGTTGATATGAAATTATTACAATATGGCGCAGGGAATATAGGACGCTCTCTCATAGCCCAGCTTTTTTCAAAAACTGGCTATGAGATTGTATTTGTTGACGTGGATAAAAACATCATTGACACTCTTAATAGAGAAAGGCGTTACCTGATTCAGGTCAAAGACGAACATCCCGAAGATATATGGGTGGAGAATGTCAGAGGCATGGATGGTCGAGATACGGAAGCTGTCATTAAAGAGATAGCTTCCGCTGACGTAATGGCTACCGCAGTCGGAGCAAATGCCTTAAACTATATTTACAAGATAGTGGCTGAGGGGATTAAACAGCGAAAAAGTCCTTTGAATATTATCATCTGTGAGAATCTTCGTCACATGTCCCGTATATTCAAAGAAAATCTCTTATCACACCTACCAGAAGGGTTCCCGATAGATGAGAAAGTAGGTCTGATCGAAACCACGATTGGCAAGATGGTTCCTATCATGCCCGACGAGGTTAAAAACAGAGACCCTTTGCTTGTCTGGGCTGAAGCTTACAATACCCTATACGTTGCCAAAGATGGCTTTATCGGCGAAGTTCCACAGATTGACGGTATAATTGCCAGATCAAACTTTGATGCCTATGTTGACCAGAAACTTTTCATTCACAATCTTGGTCATGCAGTAACGGCTTACATGGGGTATCTAGTTGAGCCAGAAAACATCCACATTTGGAGCGCAATCGAGAACGAGGTTGTGCGTGGAGTTGTGGAAGCCGCTATGTGGGAATCCGCGCACGCATTGATGTTTGAGTATCCAACAGAATTTACCGAGCAGAATCAGCAGGTCTACATTGACGATCTTATCAACAGATTCGGAAACGCTTATCTTGGCGACACAATCTTCCGTGTAGGACGGGACATCACCCGAAAACTCGGATTCGATGAAAGACTCATAGGCGCCGCTCGTATGGATTTGAAGCATCATATTACCCCCAGATATACCGCACTTGGAATCGCATCCGCCTTTATGTTCCGTGCAATTGACGAAAAAGGGTTTATGTTTGATGGCGATAAGAAATTCGTTGAGGATTTTGAGTCACAGGGAATTAATTACATGCTGAAAAACACCTGCGGTCTTAATGCTAATGAGCATAAGGAATTGATTATATTGATCGAGCATGCTTATGGACTTTTGGACGCATGGGATAGCAATATCGCTCATCATTTCCGTAATCAATAAAAGGGAATTTATGTATGTTGGGGAACGTATCAAGAATCGGCGTGTGAATTACTCCCTCTTAAAAGCGGGGGCTTCTTGCTTCAATGAAGGGCTAATCTCAAACGACGTCTGAAATGAACTCCCCTCTCCACAAGCTTCAATTCGGGCTATCCCAGCCCTACATCGAAAGCGTAATTTGATCAGTTTCAAACTGAATTTGATCAATTGCTTTCATTTCGTAACATTTTAGTTTCTTTAGGTCAGGTTTCCAGCAGTAACGAATTTGTATATCGTTACAAAATGTCTACCAAAATACATCCTGACTATTTTTGGAACTGGTTTTACTCAACGACTAATGACTTCGCTGAAACCCTATACCAATTGTCAAAGAGCGAATGTAAACTTGGTTATCGTTTACAGTAAATAGTATACTGTAATTGTTTTGCAGTGTCAATAGTAATTATATATGCGATTTCCTCAGTCTCGGCGAAGCTGAGAAATCTTATATCCAGTCCCAGCGAAGGCTGGGACTAAAGCTCGTTGGTTTTACGATTCGAGGGGCATAAGTTCTCTCATCATCTCTAAATTCACGTAGTTTTTTTATGATTTATAGTTATTGTTAGGGTTGACAATAAAACATCTTAGTGCTATATTAATTCGTGAGGTTCTTTTCGTCAATAAAACGGAAGGTGAGATCAGCGAATAGAGATGTGAATTACCCCCGCATAAATGCGGAGGCTTCTTGCTTCTCACGTTCCGCCGATCTCGTTCCGCCGAGTGACGGAAGAAAAGAGCAACGGAAGAACAGAAACGAAGGGCTACTCAGCGACACTGAGGAACTCCCTTCTCCATAAGCTTCAATTCGGGCTATTCCAGCCCTACTACGCAACGTTTTAGTTTCTTTAGGTCGGTGTCGAAACGTTAGCTAAATACACCGACTATTTTAGGAACTGGTTTTTCATGTTACCTGTCAAAACCGTCAACCAATTGTCAAAGAACGAATGTAAACTTGGTTATCGCTTACAGTAAATAATTGTACATGAAATATTATTAAGTTGTCAATGGTAAATAAGAGAAGGCAATTCACCACCCACATAAATGCAGGTGTCCTCTTGACGAAAGTTTATAGAGATATAGGCGAAATAATGAGTTCGTGGGAATACAAGCCGAATTCTATCAACGTTAGGAAAATAATAGGTGATGATGGAAAAGAGAAGATTCAGATAAGAGTCGCACTCGGTATACTCCAGATGGAAGTCTATGGCAGACCCGATGGTAAGACCCCAAATGGAGAGGAATCCCTTCTGGACTATTATCAATCTTTTTTTAGTGAATTTGGTGTACCTGCAGAAGGCTTTAACCCAACAGAACAAGATAAGAAAGAATTAGATGCAGAGATCATGCAATATTATCACCGTAGGATATGTTTCTTTGCTTTAAAGGATTATATTCTGGCAAGAAGGGACGCAGAACATAATATTCAGCTTATGGATATTATAAGTACGTATTTTGGAGATAAAGATTACGTTCAATTCCACGAACAATTCAGACCTTTTATTATAATGGAAAAGACGAGGGCGGCAAGCTTAGAATGTCTGAATAATGAAGATCATGCTGGAGCGATGATGTATATCGGTGATGCCATAGACATAATTGAAAATTTTTATAGGGGATACGGAATTGATGAGGATGATATTAGAAAAAGCCCCGAACTAATGCTTTTGAGAAAGTGGAGAGCAAAGATTCATCAAGACTGGGAAGGCGGGATTGCTGAAATAGATGATTTTGATGTTGAAAATGAATAGTTTTTATATATGGTTCGAGGAGTTAGATTTTAGATGAGCGTTTTAAGAACTTTATTGATTTTTGTTTTTGTAATTTTTATTGCAATGATCGGCTTTGTAAAAGTAAAAGCCGATAGTACCATAGTTGATATTAATGACGCTATTGCGATTGTAAGCACCGCTATGGGTATAAAGATCATAGTTGAGGGTGACTTAAAAGGTCAAATTCCATTAGAGTTGGATAATCTGTCACCCAGACAAATAAAGGAGAGACTGGAAAAATCTCTAAATGAGGCTGGTTTTTATTGGGTTTCAGAGGGCGGAATAGTATATATAACAAAAAATGGTCGAGGACCACGAACTCTATTCGGACGACAGTTACCGCTTTCTTATTATTTAGAAGTCATTGCAAGAAATAATCTTTTCCGTCCTTTAGGTCTCAAACCGGAAGAGGCAAAAACGAACCTTGTTCTTACCGGTATATTCGGCATTGGAGACAATACTAGAGCCATTATTGAAGACACAATAACACGTAGAAGCTATTACGTCTCCAAAGGAGAATCTGTTGGCAGTTTAAAGGTTACAGAGATCACAGAAACTCAAGTCGTTTTGACTGGTACAGGTGGTCAAACCACTCTAAAGATTCAACAGAAAGGACAGAAGGGCTAGTATTCAGACATAATAATCCTTATAAATACCCGTTACTTTACTCATCTCGTCTTTATAATCTCCCCAACTTCTTTAATCAAAGACCATAATGATTTATCGCTGTAAGCACGGATAGCTACGTAGCAATCCTGACAGTCATTTTTATCCGAGAAATCTTTTATCATTTCCTTTTGTGTTTTATATCTTTTTTCACGATACATAGAACAAGGATTTAAAGCACCTTCCGGACGTACCACAAGGAACTTTCTTCCAGCACTGCAACCGGGCATACCACCCTCTTTGAAAAATTTGTAAATATTCCGCAATACGGGTGCAGGATTTAAAATTATCCCTTTCTTCTGTTTTATTGTTATGAGATCGTCAATAATATTTCGGAGAGTTTCCAAATCCTTCTCGTCAGATATAAAATACTGCGGATCGTTTATTCGCTTAGTAGAGTATGCGCTGTAAGATACGTTGATTCCCCATTCTTCACACTTATAAGCTATTTCCTTGAGATATGGAAAATTAACTCTGGTAATACAGCAATTCATTGCAATATCACCATAACCAAGCGAAGCCAGTCTCGGTATCAAAACGTTAAGATGATCGTAAAGTCCCGGAAGCCTGCGAAAGTCATCATGTCTTTCGTCTGGAAAATCCAGCGATAAGGAAAATCTGTCAGCGCCCGCTTTTTTTAACTCTATATATTTCTGCTCATTAAGCAAATGCCCATTAGTGACTACTACGATGTAAGGCATGGAACTACCATTCTTTATTGATTTCACAATTTCTGGCAGATCGTCTCTCAGCAATGGTTCCCCACCTGATAACTGTACAAAGGCAGGCTGAAGATCCTGAATGTATTTACGATAAGCTTCCGGGGGAATTTTCTCCTCATTATCTTTTAGACCACCAGTATCACAATGACGGCATCGTGCTACACACGAAAGTGTAACTTCAAAGGATACTACCATAGGTTTGTTTTTTAACTGATTTATTATCACTCTCTTTGGAATTCCCAAAAATTGAGCACTAGAAAGCGATTTCATTTAAGACCCTCCAGATTATTTAACTTATGCCATTTGCCAATTGAGATCTAACATTGAAAGGGCAACCGCAAGGGATTGCCCCTACAATTAAATGTCATATTTGAATTGGAAATTGATATTACAATGCTTCCGCTTAATATCAATTTTCGATTGATTATATCATACTCATGAAAACTTTTCAATTCATAGAAATTTTAGAAATTATGTGATATAATGTTCTCGATTCGTATAAGGCATATTTTTCTCATTTTAACTTATAGTCTAAATTTGAATAACGGTCAGGAGGTTTTTAAGATGACATGGGATGGAAAGATTCCTGTTTTAGTTGTAGGCGGAGGGATGATAAGTGAGGAAGTCGTGCTTCCTACAGTTTTTCAGGAGCAGAAAAGAGGAAGAGTTGGAAATGTCAGTATAGCAAGCAGAAGGGCATCAACAATAAAGCATTTAAAGGAGTTTTTCAAGGGTTGTGAATTTAGAGGTTACCCTGATCCACAAAAGGAGACTGACCTTGATCGAGATAATTCAGAAATCTATAAGCAGGCTATATCTGATCTTGAGGATCATGGGGTCGTAATAGTCGCTACTCCTGATCACCTGCATACACCAGTCATATTGGAAGCTATAAAGGCAGGACATCACGTTGTAGTAGAAAAACCTTTGTGCCTGAAGGTTGCAGACGCTCATCAGATCATGAACGCATCTAAAGAAAAAGGCATCTACGTTCTCACAGATTATCACAAACGTCACGATAGAGCCATAAGAGCAGTAAAATTCAAGTATAGTCAGGGTGATCTTGGCGAGATGCTACACGGACATGCTTGGATCGAAGAAAAGCGAGAAATGGCTCTGGAAGTCTTTGCCAGATGGTGCGAGAAAAGCTCACCGTTTGAGTATATCGGTATCCATTACGCTGATGCTTATTATTACATAACAGGTCTGAAGCCCAAAAAACTTACAGCTTTCGGTCAAAAGAAATTCCTCCCGAAGCATGGCAAGGACGCCTTTGATGCTATTCAAGCCACGATAGTATGGGAAGATGATTCCGTCCTGTTTATACAGACTTCATGGGTTTGCTCTGAATACAACAGCGCATTGACTAATCAAGGACTTCAACTGAGCGGAACAGAAGGCGAATACTGGGCAGATCACAAATACAGAAACCTGCACTTTGTCACACAAAAGAAGGGCTACGAAGACTTCAATCCTAACTTTTTCAAAGGCTATAACGATTGGGACGATCCTAACGTAATAGAATGGGTAGGATATGGCTACGACAGTATCAAGCAAGGTCTTGATGATGCACGTAACATTGAGATGGAAGTCATGTCATTACCGGTGGATCAGGTGGTACCAGAAAAACGCAATATACTTGAGCGACTTGAAAAGACCCGTGCATTGCCAAATCAGGCATTGATAGGCACTGCAATAAATGAGGCGGTCAGATTGAGCATTGCCAACGATAACAGATACGTCGGTTTTGACGAAAATATGTATCCCGTACTTTTATAGTGAAAAACTGACATTGCATAGTTATTCAGATGTAAATTTTTTAGGTTCTTCCGTGTTGAGTGTGGAAATATATACAAACTGAAAGATTTTAAATTCCCCTAACCCCCGAATTTAAAGTATGAAGGATGAAAGAAAGTACTTCATCCTTCATACTTGAAGAAAGGGGGAATGGCTCTAACTCCCCCTTTAGCAAAGGGGGGCAGGGGGGATTTGAGATGGATGTAAGGTTCATTTCCACACTGAATACCAAAGAACCATTTTTTTTATCACGAATTTCACTATTAGTAATCGTTAAAAAATGGGTTTACAGTAGGATGGGTAAATGGTTTTTGCTTGTTATTTACATTTACAATAATTAATAGCTGATGAATCTTGTAAAAACAATAATTCAAAACCATTTACCCAT
>Ga0315279_10002286_pt1 | contig 29199 bp, 26 predicted proteins | sample YL17G06_20_MG_FD_203694 | JGI IMG/M metagenome (GOLD analysis project Ga0315279, IMG submission 203694) | Sediment microbial communities from Yellowstone Lake, YNP, Wyoming, USA - YL17G06_20 | ecosystem: Environmental > Aquatic > Freshwater > Lake > Sediment | place: USA: Wyoming | collected... | reverse complement strand
TCTAAATTGAATGACATATTTCCAGATGTCCCGTTCCTCTCCGAGACAATTCCATTCCAACTTTTGAAGGCTTGGGGGGAACTGTTTAATCTTGCTAAGCCACGGCCTTATCCAATTTTGATGTTTTCTGTATAGTGTCCGATTCTGCCCAATAAATACTTGTTTCCAATATGGGAATACACCGTTTTCTCCACGCGCATAGTTCGGTACTCGTGCAAGAATATCTCGTCTATACCAAGTATCAAGGTTTATACCGAAACAGCCTTTGCTCCTACGCAAATGTTCTAATTTAACGTTATGTAATGATTCCTGCTTATAAGGATACGTCGCGCCGAACTCCATGCTCCATATCGGAAAAGAAGGCAGTTGCTCATCTTTGGGAAATGACTCAAGAAACTCCTGCCATGTCTCTAAACACTCGATGACCTGTTTACTCAGAGGCAATGCCTCTTTTGGATTTTTATCCAAAACCGCCCTTATCGACAATTTCTCACCGCTTGTTTGTGGGATGGGCCATTGAAAGCCGTTCAGCCCTCCAAGCTGCCCAACCAAATACATTCTTTCTCTTATTTGTGGCACACCAAATTTATGCGGTGAAAGCTGAGCGTGTTTTACTTCGTACCCCAACTTCTCCAGAGCTTTTTTGACCTTGGCGTATGTATTACCTTTATCGTGTCTGACAAAATGTGCAACATTCTCTAAAACAACAAACCTCGGCCGGTGATGTCGCAATATCTTCACAACATTGAAAAATACCGTGCCACGGATAGAATCCTTCAAACCCTTTTGACCACCAGCTTTGGAAAACGGCTGGCAGGGAAACCCGGCGAAGAGAAGGTCATGTCTTGGGATTTTCTTGGGGTCAATTTCTCTGATGTCCCCGGCAGGAGTGATTCCAAAGTTGGATTTATATGTTGCTCGTAGTTGTTCGTCTATTTCGCAGGCAAATACACACTTGGCGCCAAGCCTTTTAGCGGCTAAGTGAAACCCACCCAATCCTGCAAACAAATCGACAAACTTCATATTATCGGTCACCCTGTCGCTCTCAGTTCTTCGCGTATCCAACGCGCTAATTCTTTCTCCAAGTTCCTATCCAGCGTCTCATGGTCTAGCAAGTTTATGATTCTAACCCTGTCAAATAAGATACCTGCTTCTCTTGACACATCGTGCCAAAGCACATCTGATATTATACAAGGTACAGCAAAGGCAGTAATCGGGTAGCGCGACCAACGTATATACTGCTCCCAAGATCCAATAGGCAACTCAGTTGTTTTAGATCGCCAGTCCTGACCGGCGGCACACTGCAATAGAATGACTATTTGGTTAGATCTCCCTTCGCCAAAGGGTTTCCAACCCACTACATCGACTCCTCGATCTTTATATTCAGCCCTGGGTGATTCTGCAAATCGCTCGTTCAGCCATCCGGATAGCTCTCTCACTCTTTCTTTTATGGAGGATCGTCTGCCAGAATCAACCGGCCATCCAAATACGACTGCCTCCCCTTGTAAGTATTTTTTGACGGCAATAGCCGTCATTCTTTCGAAAAGCTTAGCTATTTTCCTTCGGGTCCTGCCCACACCAACGAGCGACATGAGTAAGCACGCCATATATGGGATCTTCGCGTTAAAGTCTGCACACACCTCTACTGATAATGAATCAACTTTAAAGGGTGGCTGTACATACAATTTTCCCCTCGCACCCAACTGTCCCCATACATCGCTTATAAAGGCCTCATCTGGTTCTCTGCCTGTCTGTTGCTCGATAAGACGACAAATTCTCGCTCTGGACAGCACTTGCTCCGTCGTAGCCACAGCCAGTTCGACCCAATCTGCTACAGCAGAGGCTGAATCTGGGTTTGGAATCGGAACCATAAAGCTACTCTTTCACTGTTTCCTCAAGTCTTTTAATTGTCTCTATGCATTGGTTAACTTGCTTAATTACATCCACGCTTTTTTTATGACGATGAATTACACCCAATGCACCCTCTAATTTTTTATTTGCCAATACGAGGTACCTTATTACCATCTGCTCCTCCCCACCGCTTAACTCATAAGCAGCTTCTACGTCTCGAGTTTGTCTCAAATGCTCCACAGCCTCGGCACTTTCTACTACGTGCGTGAGGTATCTTGTTATATCTCTAGACTCGCTTATAACAGGCCTTTTTTGGCCATCACCATATAGCCAAGATATCAAGTCGTTCAAATTATCCAGTTTATTTTTAGGGACAGGTGCTTTCGTATTAATCTCTGTGGCACTTGAGGGTATCCCTAAAAATCGCTTAATCTTACCCTGACCGAATGCCAACATTAGAAACGAGAAATCGTTCTCCGCGGGCTTTGTATTCAAATCGAATTCCTTTTTTGCCTGCTCCAGCATCTTGTAACATATGTAATTCTTCCTCGCTGAGCCCCGTGTGTCCCCAATTTGTGCTTCTATATCTTGGAGTTTTTGTCCTTGGTCAACCAGACCTGCAACATACCTGGCTTTTGCATACGAATCCCACTTTTGAATCCCGACGATGTGCCTAACCCCAAGGTATGGGATTACCTCGCTTCTTTTGCGGTAGACTATGGCCGGCAAGATGCTCAAATCCAAAATAACATCGCTATCCGACTCTCGCCAATGCTTTATGTTTAGCTTCCCTCTGAGACTCGGATTTGTTATGAGCTTCGCTGCTGCCAGTCGCCTGTTCCCTTCTACTACAATGAATTCGGTTGTTTTGTCATTAATGTAGCTCTCAAATTCCTTGGAGTCGACTTCTACCCTAGAAAGTTTTGGTGGTAACTTGCGAGGGATTACTACTAAGGGTTCTTCATCAAAGTAACCATTCTGCGACATAGACTCTGCAAGCTCATCTAAGTTGAATCCCTTGTAGAGACATTTGAGTATATCAGCTTCACTTTTGCCTTGAACATCTTTTGGCAGTCTTGGATTATTCGCGTCCAAGTAAAGCTTTTCTATCTTGACATCTATCTGTGGATGCTTTCTGTCTCGTTTCATAGTCAGCTTCTTCGCCATTTTCAGACCTTCACCAGTAAGGTTCCCTTTGCCTACCTTTTGAGTACTTAATGCTTTTATCGTCAGATTGCAATTCTCTGCTGAAGGTTTCTTTTCCTACGGTCAGAACCAACCTCGTTTTAAGAACCCTGGGCATCTAAGTACTGTCAACTACCCCATAGTCATCTATTCTCCGCATCATTTCAATTCCTATTTCCTGTTGTTTTCTAATTCTAACCACCTCTGCCCCATTTTCAACGGTAAAATTTCCCTCAAAAACCCGATTTTTAAAAAAATTCACCTCAAAAAATTATGAAACCACTTGAATCCAACTGGTTTTTTCAACAATTAGCCGGCCAAATTTGTTATAATATCGCATATCTAACATCGAAGTCCAAAAGGATGGGAAGGGGTGATTTTGGAGAAGGGCAATCACCAGAAAATCCCTGACAAGAATAAACTAAAAACTTAAAACTGTAGAGAACCTTCGGTTCGCTCAGGGTGACAGTTTTGCAATAGTTACTAAGACTATGAAACAGCAGGAAGGTTTAATATACGCGGTGGTGATAACAGCGTTTTTACTCTGGGCATCAGAGCTGGCTTTCGGTCTTATTTTGCACCCTGATGGGGAGCCAAATCTGGCAGTCTGGACGGACAGGCCGTCTGAAGATGTAATCGGGCGATGGGAATATAACGCCTGTTGCGTAGCCATCCGGCCGAACTGCATAATAACAACCCGGCATCAAGGCGGCAACCTCAATACGCCAGTCAGGATTGGCGGTGTTGTATATACTATTAGCGAGATATGGGACCACAATGCAGCGGACCTGCGAATAGCAAAACTTCGCGGTGCAAATCTGACAAATTTTGTCGATATTTACGAAAATACAGATGAGGTCGGCAAAAACATAGTTCTCGGCGGCTATGGGGTCGGTCGCGGAGAGATACTCCAGAAACAGGGTATAACCTACGGCTATCGGTGGGATAACTCCGGCAATACAACACTTCGTATGGGCACCAACAAAATTGAAGGAACCAAAAACAACAAAACCTTCAAAGATTTGACTTCAGATGTAATACTCGCGGATTTTGACGGTCTCGACGAAGGTGAGGCCACAGTTTATGAAAGCACTCTTGCCAGTTATGATTCCGGCGGGGGATGGTTTATTAAAGCAGACAACAAATGGAAGATAGCCGGGCTGTCGCGGGCGGTAGGCGTGCACTTTGAAGAGGGACATGAAAGCGACCCAAATTATATGCTTTACGAGGCCTGGTTTCGCAGCAGAAGCGAGCCTAACATACGCCAGCCTGATTATTTAGATGCGGTGCGAATCAGCTCCTACGCCCAATGGATAAAGGACACACTTCGAGAAGCAGTGGCAGGTGACCTAAACGGCGACGGTTATGTTGACCTTGCCGACTTCGCCACTTTTGCTCAGTCCTGGATGAGTAAGCACTGCCAATGGCCAAGCTGGTGCCTCGGAGCAGACTTTGAACCTGACGGCGATGTGGATTGGGCAGATTTAGCGGAATTAGCAAACTACTGGCTCCAAGCCGACGCAATGCCTGAGCCATAAGCATACCCTGCTGTGCATAAGGACGTCGGGACACCAATTTGATGGAAATTTTGAGACTTGCAGCTAAAAAACGCTTGTCTTATAGTTTATTTTCCTTTAGAATACTGTGGTTGGAACGGGGCGTAGCGCAGTTTGGCTAGCGCGTTGGACTGGGGGTCCAAAGGTCGCAGGTTCGAGTCCTGTCGCCCCGATTGACAAAGGCCCTGTTGCTTCTCGCCCTGCCGCTGTTACCTGAAGAGCTCTTGTTTTCGGCTAACGCACTCTAACTCTGGATCTGACGAGGACCGGCTCGTGCCGAACCCGCCGAAGGCGGGTCGGACTCGGGCTTTTCCTCGGGATGTCCCTTATCGTAAATTTGTGGGTCCTATTTTCCGCCAGCGAAGGAGTTATTCCCTCGGCCCTTTCTGTGAGCAGCCTCAATGTGTGAGAACATACCTCCCGGACGCTTCTATTGGGGTGGTTTAGGCCCTCTGTAAGAAGTTCTGCGGCCATTTTTTTCATCCTGCCGTTCATACTCCTCAGTCCATAACCGGCAGCGTATTTTGCCGTTATGGGAGTATCATTCTTAAAGAGGATTTCCTTCAGGATGTCCAACCCATCTTCCTGCATCCAAGACAGTTTGAAAGCGGCACAGCGGCGTGCAGAGGCATCACCAAAAAACAGCCTTTCCCTCAATTTCTCAAGGAGCTTAATAGCAACTTCGTTTTTCTCTCTGCCTGAGACCTTCCTTTGTTCTACCCTCATAAAAACCTTCCTTAAAACCTTCCTTATAAAACCTCTCTTATATCTATCGGCAAATATGTGCGAATTTCTAAAGGGGTTATTATCAGACATTCAAGGTCCGCCGCTGGTGGATGGGCGCCAAATCCTGTTACTTAGCGCGAATCTGTGGGGGTGATAAGTTCTTATCACCAACGATAAGTCGTTTTCAGAGCAGGGGTTACACTTACCGTCACATAGAGGCACACGGCCACACCGACGAAACTGAAAACGCAAAACGTAAAGTGAAAAACCAAAATGCAAAACTCAAAACTTCTGGACTTTGCCCGCTTTAGGCAGCAGTAAATGAGGGCGCCTAATGCGGATGAATAAATAGGTGAATGAGTAAATGAGTATGTGGGTATGTGAGCAGGTGCGTATATGTATCTACGCATCCACGCATATACACATCATTTGGTCAGCCAGCGATGGCCTTCCAGCTTTGATTAAGGTCTTCCATAAGTGCGATCACCTCTTGAATCATTTGAGGGTCACACTTTGTATTGGCCTCGGAGAGACGGCCATTGATAAAACAATAGAGCTTGCGGAGGTTGGCGGCCACCTCGCCCCCCACTTTTATATCCAGGACGGCGTTAAGCTCGTTGATTATGTCCTGTGCCCTGCCAATGTATCGGCCTTTTGCCTCGTAGTTGCGGGCCTCCAATTCTTTAATTGCCAGCTTCATAAATTTGATTGCGCCATCGTAAAGCAGAACAATAAGACGGCCTTTACCCTGGGTGGCAATTGCGGCTTCCTGATATGCTGCGATTCCGTTCATAGTATCACTCCTTTTATATTCCCCAGCGCCTAAAGCTACGCTTGATAGTTTTCAAAAAACCTGTTTGCTGTTTGGGTTTTTTAAGCTTGTAGGGAGATGACTGGTGGTTTTCGCCACAGTCATCTCCCCACGGTAGCTCAAATACTTTGAACGACTCTATCGTTATCTCAGCAGAGTCAATGCCATCTGAGGTATCGTGTTGGCCTGTGCCAACATAGCGACACCAGCCTGTGCCAGCACCTGGTTCCTGGTCATAGCTGACATTTCGGTAGCTACGTCAACGTCGGAAATACGCGACTCTGCAGTCATCAGGTTCTCAGCCTGAATGTTAAGAACATCGACGGTGCTTTGCAGACGGTTCATTTTAGCGCCGAAGTGGGCACGCGCAGTATTCACGGTCCCAAGAGCGGTGTCCAAGGCTGTCAAAGCTGCCGAGGCGCTGGCGGCGGTACTGAGGCCCAGTACGTTGATACCGAGACCGGCCTCTGTCATCTTCTGCTTGGTGATACTGATGGTGTCACCCGCACCACCAAAGACGATTGACACGGACGCACTGGAATCGAGGAGGGTAGTGCCGTTAAACTTGGCTGAACCAGCAATACGCCCGATTTCAGCGGACAATTCTTTGAACTCACTGCTCATAATGGTCCGCTGGTCGCCAGTATACGAGCCGGTTGCGGCTTGTTCCGCCAGTTGTTTCATGCGGTTGAGCAGATTGTCAATCGTTTGCGTGCCGCCTTCTGCCGTCTGTACCAAACTGATGGCATCCTGAGCATTGCGGACACCCTGCTGGAGGACACTAATGTCAGAGCGCATCAATTCACGAACAGCCATGCCGGCTGCGTCGTCTTTCGCACTGAGAATACGTAAGCCCGATGAGAGCCTTTCCACTGATTTGGCCAAGGCCTCATAGCTTTGCCCCAACTGACGAGCGGCATTTGCAGCCATAATGTTGTTCTTAATTGCTAACATATCTTTGACTCCTTAAAAAATTGCAAAACCATTTTTTGACTCCGCCAAGCCGAATCCACCTACCACAACGCAGACCGGGCACGGCACAGACATACGCTTTCAGAGGTCATTATCGATGGAGATGAAAAAGACTTAAGGGGTCTATTTATAGAAAAATAACTACAAACTCATTGGACCTGTAATGTGACTGTCTGGAATACTGATATTGCACCCAGTCTGTGAGGAAAGCAAAAAATTTATTAAGAGGGGCGTGCTAACGGGATAGATTATACCAGAATATTTATGGAGCCATCCGTAATCTGGACCTGGCGTAATAAGCTATCCTGGTAGCTGCCATCGTTTGTCCGCCACAGGTCGGAAGAGTTATTGCTGCGGGTAGCGCCGGATTCGGCGGAGCCGTGCTGCTGAGACCAAGCATCCGGCAGCGACTGGTCTTGGTGAGCGTGCTGGCCGGTTTGCTCTGTGAGCACAACTTCGAGACGCTTTATCTGAACGCCTGAATCCTGAAGGTCCCGGATTATCTGCGGCAGCGCCTGCTCAATCTGGTAGCGGGTCTGGGTTCTGCCGACTTCCAACAAGCCGGTGATTTGGGCATCGTGCTCCTGGAACTTTATAAAAACCTTCCCAAGCTCAGGAGGGTTGAGGCGGATGCTAATCTGCCGGTCGCTGCCGCTTAAAGAACCGTGAATAGATTGTAGAATCTGCTCCCTGATACCGGCGGAGAGGTCACCGGTGGAAGCGTTGTTAGCGGTATTTCCGGTCTGAGCAGATGCGGGCGAGCGCTGGGCTAAAAGAGGCTGGGTATTATTATGAGAGAGTATCTGCTGGAGATTTGGATTAACGCCGGAGGCCGAATTAGCGAGGTCCTTTGGATGCTGTGAGGATATCTGGATTTCTGCCACATTCAGCCTTCGTGGTGCAGAGTCATCCAACAGGTTGTTGACACTCTTTTTGCCATTGCTGTCGGGCGATTCTGAAGGTATTCGGGTTTTCTGATTGGCAGCGGCCTTGTTGTCGATTGGTTTTCTGGCGGCAAGGGCCGTTTCCTCCGGATTAGCTAATATGGCCTGGGGGGGCCCTAAGAGAGAGTTTTGTTGCGCCGGGTTTTCCCCGATAGCAAGATGTGGTTTGCCAGCAAGTGTTTTATTGAATACGGGTATTGCTTCAGCATTCTCGCCCATTGCTTGTTGGACATCAGGTACAACCTGGCTGGACGATGTGTTAGAAACTATCTCAAAAATGTTACCCTGAGTCCGGCACAACGGCTTTGCCGGACGAAGGGTCTGGCCTGCCAAAATGGGAGATTCCTCGCTTTGAGATAGTTTCTTATTGGTAACAGCTTTGGCTACAGGCTGGTCGAGGGATGTTAGAAAAGGTTCGTTTTCGGATTTTGCGGCCAGAGATATCGGCCCGAGAGGTTGTGTAGCGTTTAAGTTGGGCGATGGAAGGGGAACAACGGACAATTTAGAGTCAGGGGACATATTGATTAACGAGGCAGGGTCATTCTGAGGTTCTGGTCCTGCCTGGTCCTGGGATAGATTGCCGATTTTTGTAGCTATCTGTTTGCCAATAGTGACATTGGCAATCGGTGATGCTTCGGGCATCACCAACTGGGCCGAATCCGGGGTCAAAACAGCCAGAATGTTACGGTCTTCGGTCGCAAGTTCTGGTTTATCCTGATTTTCCTGCGAAACCTGCGGAGCTGCTTCCGTGGGGAGCGCACCATCTGAGCTATGCAGTTTGGCGTTGGCAAGGGCATTATCGAACTGCGTTGGCCGGCTGCTACCGGCTGAGAAGGAGCTGTCAGATAGGGCTGTGAGAGACTGTTTTACGTTTCTTGTTGCTGCGGACTTTGGGGAAACAGGGGCAGGGGGTGCGCCCTGGACCACAATATCAACTGCCAGCAAGCTTGGATTCATACGTCAGTCCTTATAAAACCATCTTATTGGAAGCAAGGGGTGTGCCAATAGGCAGGAGAAATATACATATTGAAGGTAACTATATATCAGTCAATAACTTATAAATACCGTAAGGATGTCTGTTGATGGAAGAACCAATAATATTAGCTACGGTTGTGGAGAAATATTCCGAGGGGTAGGAAAAGATTTCCGGTTTGCGGTAAAGATAAGGTAAAGAACCGAGTCGGGGCGCTTCTATGTAAAAAAACCCGCCCGGTTGTATAGAATCCTGACATTGCCGGTGCTATCCAAAATGGGCGATTGCTTGGTTCAAAGCGGTTTTTCGCACAAGACAACCAGTTGACACTGAAAAAAAATCAGCTTCGCACATCTGGCACGATTATTGCTGACCTTTGTGAGCAGACAAAGGTTTGCGCGGGACGTGCAGGAAACCGATATGCTTAAGACAGGGGACATAACAGACCTTCTTACAGCCGGCATAGAGGCCGAAAGTCTGCGGCAGAAGGCGATTGCTAATAATGTTGCCAATCTCGAGACGCCGGGATACCGCAGGATTGATGTCAAGTTTGAAGAGTTACTTGCCAAAGCCCTGGATTCGTCCAGCGAGTCGAACGACATCACTGAGATTAAGCCAGAGATTTATCAGCCCAAACAGACGCCGGTAAAGGCGAACGGCAACGACGTGAATTTTGAAACCGAAGTGGGCGAAATGGTCAAAAATACTCTTCGCCATAAGGCATACATTCGGCTGTTAGGCAAAAAGTTCAAGCAAATTGAAATGGCAATGGACGTAAAGTAGCAGAATTTGAAATCTCAAATTTCAAATTTGAAATTGTTGACACCCTGTCGAAGTCTTTTTGTTGGAGCTTGTAAATAACTATGGATAAGAAAGGGCAGAGCAAATGGAAGTGGACAACATTTTCGGCCCCATAGATATAGCGGTTTCAGGTTTGCAGGCTCAACGCAAGCAGATGGAAGTGATTTCGTCGAACGTCGCCAATGCTCAGACGACCGATACCGGCAAGGGTGAACCTTACCGCAGGCTCGAGGCGGTATTCAAAACCGATGAGGAGAGCGGCGGCGTAAACCTGCAGAAGATAGTGAAAGATATGAGCGATTTTAACAGGATTTTCGACCCCGGCAATCCTGAAGCCGATGAGGAGGGTTATGTTGAAATGCCCAACGTGAATTTGCCTATCGAGATGATGAATCTGACTATTGCAACAAGGACATATCAGGCCAACGCAGCGGTCCTGAAACGCTATCAGCAAATGGTAGAGACCACGCTGGAACTACTTCGTTAAACGAGGAAATAAACGATGATTAACTTAGACGCTAATGTCAGCTCCGTAATGCCAAAGACAGGTGCCGATTTTGTCAGCACGCCAAAAGCAGGCGGCGCCGATGCCAAACAGTCGGATTTTGCCAACACTATCAAGGCAGTCGGGAACTACATATCCAAAGTTGACGACCTTCAACAATCCTCAGATATGTCCATAAAGGATTTGCTAAACGGCAAGAACGAAGATATCACCTCGGCGGTCTCGGCGATGGCTAAAGCCGATTTGAGCTTTAAGCTTCTTGTGGGCGTCAGAAACAAGCTAATCGAAGCTTACAAACAAACTATGAACATGCCGTTATGATGCACGGAGCATAAAGCGTAACCAAACGCATTTGCCGGGACGCAAGATATAAAAGATATGGGTTTTTTTCAAAAGATAAGGGCAATCTGGCAAAAGATAGGCGTGGTTCAGCAGGCACTGCTCGTCACGATTGTTCTGACATTTGTCATCGTGGGTGCATTGCTTGTTCACTGGGCCCGCAGACCTGATATGAGAATGCTGTATCGGGAACTATCCCCCGAAGAGGCGGCCAAAATTACGGAGAAAATCGCCGAAAAAAACATCTCATACGAATTGCGCAACGGGGGGACAACTGTCTATGCACCAAAAGAAAAAATCTATCAGCTTCGTTTAGATATGGCAAAAGAGGGACTGCCGGAGGGCGAGCAAGGCGGCTACAAGATATTCGACAAGGAAAAAATCGGCATCAGCCCGTTTGTTCAAAACGTCAACCTCAAGCGAGCATTACAGGAAGAGCTTGCCAAAAGTATCCAGATGATAGACGGTGTGGTTTATACGCGAGTCCATATAGTGAACTCCGACCAGACACTTTTTAGTTCTGATGCGGGCAAGACCACTGCATCCGTAGTTTTGCGACTAAAACCCGGTTATAGATTAAGCGCCCAGACCGTAGCAGCAATTACCCATTTAGTGGCCGGGAGCGTTGAGGGTCTCAAATCAGAAAACGTAACGGTGATAGATAGTCAAGGATGCCTTCTGTCCGGCCAATCGGACCAGACGATGGCCAGCGGGGTAAGCACTATTCATGATTACAGAGAACGGGTAGAGCAGAGTCTGGCGCGGAAAATTGAAGACATGCTCACCACTGTTTTAGGGCCCGGCCGGTCAGCAGTAGGCGTCAGCGCAGTAATTGATATGAACAGCGTCAGCACCGTTACAGAAACCTACGACCCTACCGCAAAGGTGGCATCGAAAGAGGAAATTAAAACTGGTAATGAAACCGGGGCCGGCGGTACGGCTGCTGCTGGTCAGCCAGCCACACCGGGCAGCACAAAGAAGGACGAAACAATCGTTACCGAATATGAGGTCGGCAAAACGGTCAAGCAGGCAGTTATTTTGCCGGGCGGAATAAAATCCCTGTCGGTGGCCGCTTTCGTTGATTTATCGAAAACTGATGCCAACGAAGCCGGGGCTGCCGGCGGCAGTGCAATGATAATGCAATTAACTGATGTAGAGCAAATTATTAAAAACGCCGTCGGCCTGCGGGAGACAGATTTGCTCAAAGTAGTCAATGTTAAGTTCCATCGCGAGGTTCAATCGCCAGCGGACGAGGAGTCATCAAATTGGCCGCGGTATATAGCAATTGCTCGCGATGCTTCTTTAGGGATTATGGCGATTTGCGCACTGCTTGTGCTGCGGATATTCAAGGGCGCCAAGAAAAAGGTGGCGGCGTCGGCAGCTATGCCAGAACAGTTGCCTGCAGGCGCAGGGGCTATTGGTTTTCTTCCGGCTGAAGCCGGGAAATCCGAGACGTTAGTATTGCGCAGGCAGATAGCCAATGCCTTAGAGCGCAATCCTGAGCAGGTCAAACAATTGTTTGCCAGCTGGATAGAGGAAAAGGTGGAATAGGCAGATGGGATTGACGGGCAAACAGAAAGCCGCGATGTTGCTGATGAGCCTTGATGCGGCGACTGCTGCGGAGTTACTAAAAGGTATTGACCCTCAGATGGTTCAAGAACTGGCAGTGGAACTGGCATATCTTGATACTGCGGGCTACCACAGCGGCAAGCAAAGTCTGGAGCTTGCGCGGCAGTTCTACAATTCGCTGCGGGCCAAAGAAGAGGGATTTCACCTCAACAGCTTCCTGAAGGAAATGCTGAGGAGCACAGTAGGCAGCGACAAGGCCGAGCAGATTCAAACAAAAATACGTGATTTGCTGCATCAACGCGACCCTTTCATACCTATTCGTTCTGTTGATTCGCGAACATTAGCATCAGCTCTCGAAAGCGAGCATCCTCAGGCTGCTGCGGTGGTTTTATCCGAACTGCCGGCGAAGAAAGGGTCGGAGGTGCTCGGTTTTTTAGGCGAAGGTATTCGCATCAGTGCTATAAGACGAATGACCAGTTGCGACGCCGTAGCTACGGAAGCAAAGGCGAGGATAGCAGAGATGGTTTGGAAGCGTATTGAGGCTACTAAAAGAAGCGATACAGGGACGGCAATACAAGTGAGGCCTGAGCAATCCTTGCGAAAAGTGGCTGTGATGCTGCGAAGCTTAGGCAAAGAGCTTCGAGACGGTCTGCTGGGTGCCTTACGGGGAAAAGACGACAAGGCCGGTGAAATGGTAGCTAACTTAATGATAGTCTGGGAGGATATTCCGCAAATTGCGGACAGGTCACTGCAAGAGGCGCTACGAGGAATTGAGGCGAGGAAATTGGCATTAGCGCTCCACAAGGCAGACGAAGCAATCACCGGAAAGATAAGGTCCAACATCTCCGAGCGTGCTGGGGCTACAGTAGATGAGGAAACGTCACTTATGTCGGCTCCCAAGAAGAAAGATATTGAAGATGCCAGAGAAGAAATTGTGCGAATTTTGCGTGAAATGAATGAGAAAGGCGACCTTTCATTTGTAGAAGAATAACAGATGACTACCACAGTTACGGTCAAACTTTCCAAACCGATTAAATCGGCAGAAATTTTAGACGGTGACAGCCGGACGCCATCGTGTGAGGTATCGGTGGATGGAGCTGCTGGCAGAGGGAATCTAACACAGGATTTAGAGATTCAGAAAACTGCATTTTCGCAAGCTTGCCAAACACTCAATGATGTAGCTGCCAAGTTAAATCAATTTTGTGACAAGATATTCGCTGAGCACGGGGAAGAAATTGCCAAGCTTTCGGTGGAAATCGCCAGAAAGATATTAGTGCAAAAAGTAGAAGACGGGGATTACGAAATAGAATCCATTGTCAAAGAAGCACTTAAAAATGCTCCTACACGCCAGGATGTGGTGGTGCACCTGAATCCTGAAGAATTCATTCAATGTCAGAAGGCACAACAAGATGAGCCAACCGGCATATTAGCCGGTATTAAGTTTGTTTCCGACCCGAATATCGGGCGGGCAGAATGCTTAGTCGAGAGCCCGAAAGGAATCATCGAATCGCTAATAAATGAACACCTTGAACGAATTGGCAAAGCACTTAAAAAGGTGGAATAATCTATGCCTGCGAGCAAGGTTAGTAAACGCTCGATTATTGATTTTGAGAAATTTCACTCTGCACTCCGGCAGGTAAATTTGTTAGCCTGTCAGGGTTCGGTGGTGCGAGTGTCGGGGCTGACGGTCGAATCGGCAGGTCCGACGCTGGCATTAGGAGAACTGTGCGGCATCCAGATTCGCGACGGTCGGCGTGTGCTGGCTGAAGTGGTGGGTTTCCAGAATGACCACCTTATCCTGCTGCCATTAGAGCATATAGAGGGCATATCACCGGGCGACATCGTAACTGCCCGAACTACTCCGCGATATATTACGTTAAGCGAGAATATCTTAGGCAGGGTGATAAATGGGTTAGGAGAACCCATCGATAATAAGGGACAATTAGCAGGGACAGATAAGAAGGCATTAGATGCAAATAGCCCGCCACCCTTGAGCCGAGGAAAAATCAGCAGCCCTCTGGCTTTAGGAATCAGGTCAATCGACGGGGTCCTAACCTGCGGCAAGGGACAGCGAGTAGGCATATTCTCGGGCAGCGGCGTAGGCAAAAGCGTGCTACTCGGTGACATTGCCAATTCGAGCGAGGCGGATGTCAATATCGTGGCGTTGATAGGCGAGCGAGGCCGGGAGGTTCGTGAGTTCCTCGAGGGGGACCTCGGTGCGGAGGGTCTGGCCCGCAGCGTAGTTGTAGTCGCCACATCCGACTCGCCGCCGATTCAGCGGGTAAAGGCGGCATTTGTGGCTGTTACGGTTGCCGAGTATTTCAGGGACAAAGGCAAGAATGTCCTGTTTATGATGGATTCGCTTACCCGCTTTGCCCAGGCGCAGCGTGAAATAGGTCTTGCCGCCGGTGAGCCACCAGCAACAAAGGGCTACTGTCCGAGCGTTTTTTCACTTATGCCAAGACTTGCCGAGCGTTTGGGATGCGCCGAGAGAGGGAGCATCACCGGTATTCTGACCGTGTTAGTTGAGAACGACGATTTGGCAGACCCCGTAGCCGACAGCGCCAGGAGCCTGCTGGATGGGCATATAGTTCTATCGAGAAAATTAGCCGACAGGGGACATTATCCCGCTGTGGATATTTTACAAAGCGTCAGCCGATTGATGCCTGCGGTGGTAAGCAAAGAGCATAGACTTGCCGCCCAAAAGCTCAAGGAAATATACGCGACTTATGCCGACGCCGAAGACCTGATAAACATCGGAGCGCTTTCGCCCGGCAGCAACCGGCGTATCGACGGAGCGATAGCTTTGATTGACAGAATAAACAAATTTCTCGTGCAGCCCATTCGTGAGAGGACTGCGTTCGAGGAGACTGTCAGGGGATTGATTACGATTAGCAAGTCGTGGGACAAGCTGATAGGTGTCGAGAGTTAAAATCGGGAATTAAATGAAACGGTTTGTATGGAGATTGCAGCGTGTCCTTGATGTAAAGACCAAACTGGAACAAAAGAAAAGGGCGGAACTACTTGAAATAACCGAAAAGCTGGCCACGACTCGCAGCGAACTATTAGCACGACGGAAGATATTACAGGACATAATCGATGGTTTAAATATAGAAAATCCCAGCAAGCGATTAGGCAAACAAGAGTTCTTTCTGATATATTCGGCAGCAAGCGATGAGCAGATTAAAAAACTCAAAGGCAGAGCAAGCGAACTGGAATTACAACAAAAAAAGAAAATTGAAGAGGTTTTAAAGATTAGACGGTTTAAGGAAGGTCTGGAAAGGTTACGTGCCGAAGTAAAAAGAAAATTTATAAAAGAACAAGAGAAACTTGAGCAAAAAGAATTGGACGAAGGGGCCACAGGCTCATTTGCCAGAAAGATAATAGAGGAAAACAATGTCGGCAATAATAAAGGTCGAAATTTTGCGGCGCTTTGCAAAGGCAGCGGCGTGAAGTCAGGAGAAAACCAGTGAGTAAGAAACTAATAATAATAACGGCAATAGCAGGATTGGTAAGCTTTGCGGGGGCATTTATCCTCGGGCGGCTTACCAAAACAACCCCAGCAATCCAGGGCGGCGAGCCGAATCAGCCCACACTTGCCAGCCGGGAAACCTGGCCGAAACCGGCACAGGCGGAAGCCGGCATTATCGGCACTGCTGATAAGCCGGTGAAAAAAGTTATGACGGAAAAGCAGCTCGAGAGCCTTATCATCGATGTCCGGGAAAAGATGCAAGACTATAACAATAAGCTGCAAAGCATCGGGACGCAGGAACAGAGATTACAGATGTCTCAGGAAGTGCTGAAAAAAGACATTGAAAACCTAAATAATCTGCGTGTCGAACTTGCATCAATGACTGCCGGTCTGAAAGAGGAGCGGGATAAGCTATTAAAGAGCAGACTTGAGATTGCCAAGACAGAGAAAACCAACCTGGTCTCAATTGCAGCCGCTTACGACAAAATGGATGCGAGCAGCGCCAGCAAAATATTGTCCAATATGTGCGCCAGCAGCGGCCCCCAAAAGGAAATCGGCGACGTTAAACGCGTTGGAAGCAACTTTGATGATGCGGTGAAGATTCTGCACTATATGAGCGAAAGGACCAAAGCCAAGGTGCTGGCTGAGATGGTCAATTCCGAGCCTAAACTTGCGGCGACTTTTTGCGAGCGATTAAAACAAATAGCGGAAGGAAAATAGAAGTATGGATGTCGCAACAGTAATAGGCGTAATTTTAGGTTTTGTTGTTATCATCGGGACAATCCTTTACGAGGGAAACTTAGCGATTTTTTTCAATATTCCTGCGCTGGCAATCGTGGTAGGCGGTATGACTTGCGCAACAATGATACATTTTTCGATGGGACAGTTTCTCGGAATCTTCTCGGTCATCAAAAAAACCCTTCTCCACAAGACCATACCACCGCAGGAGCTTATTCAGAGAATGGTTAATTACGCCGCCATTAACAGGCGTGACGGGGCACTGGCGCTGGAACAGGAAATAAGCAAAATCAAAGACCCGTTCTTAGTCAAGGGGATGCAAATGCTCATAGACGGCCAGGATGAAGGGGCAATACGTGAGCTGATGGACCTTGAGATACAGTATCTGGAAGAAAGGCACGCGGTGGGCAAAAAGATTCTGGATTTTATGGGGGCATCCTGTCCTTCTTTTGCGATGGTGGGGACGCTGATTGGTCTGATATCAATGCTGAGCAGCATGGAAAGCCCGGACGAAATCGGCGCCGGAATGGCGGTAGCACTGGTTTGCACATTTTACGGAGCACTTCTTGCGAACCTGGTGTTCCTGCCTCTGGGTGGAAAGTTAGGGCAGTATTCCAAGGCAGAGAAGATTTCAATGGAAATGATTGTAGCTGGTGTCTGTGCCATTGTCAAAGGCGAGAACCCTACCGCTGTGCGTGAAAAAATGCAGGTATTTATATCGGCGAAACGCCGTGAGGCAGTAAAGGCCCAGGTCTAATGGCAGTCAAACGTAAACAACAAGAAGATGAAAGCGGCGAGGGCGCACCACTGTGGATTATTTCATTCGCAGATATGATGTCACTGCTGATGGCGTTTTTTGTGATGCTTTCAACATTCTCGGGCTTTGGGGCCAGCGAAACGGAAAAACTCCAAAGGGTCACAAAAGCAACACTGGCTCCGAACTACTACGGCGGCTGGTTTAAGAATTCTCCGCAAGCGGCAATGGGACCACAGGCACTCGCGGCGGGGCAATTCGAAAAAGGGAGTGAAAAGCCGACTCTTGAAGAAGCCACAGGCAAATGCCTGCTGGCTGAGACAAAACCTGAGGATTTCAGATACCGCAAGATATTTTTGATTGAATCGAAAAAAACATTCTTGGCAGCCGGAACAGCTTTGTCCGTAGATGGACGCGATTTTTTTGATATTCTGGCCTCTTTTGTCAGCAAGGTCCCAGACCGAATTGTAGTCAGCGAAAATGGTCCTGGCGATAACTTTGAACTTGGGGTTCTAAGAGCCATCAGTGCGGTGAGATACCTGGCCAGCAAAGGCATTTCAATAGACCGCTGCTGTATCGGGACAAAAGGCATGCTGCCGGATGAGAATTTTAATACCGAGCGAATGCTGGAAATTGCTTTGCTTGATGAGAGCAAATACAAGTGAAGAAACAAAAACAAACAGGCGTAACCGAAGAAAAGGGTGAACGCGCTCCGCTCTGGATAATCTCATTTGCTGACATGATATCGCTGCTGATGGCGTTTTTCGTTATGCTCCTGACGATGACTACCGCAAAAAGCGGCAAGCTGTGCAATAAGGGCGAGGGAATTTTTGAGGAGACGCTCTATGGGTTCAGAAGGTCAATCGCAGGATTCGGCATCCCGGGTTTGTTCGGGGCAGCAGATGAGAGATTGTATTTTGATAGTTCCAAGGTTTACTATCCCATAGGCGATGGTACCGAGACCGGCGTCACCAGAACGATTGACGCAAGCGAAGAAAGAATTCGGCGAATCTTTAATCGGCTTGACAGGCGTGCCAAAACTTACAAGTCCCAAATGGAGGGCCGGAAGCCTGATTTCGTCGTAGTGCCGATTACGTTCGGCAAGGGACAATTTGCTCCGGATGAATCTGCGAAGCAGTTTTTAAGCAAATTCACAGCGGATTTGCAGAAGTCTGCGGCTGTTCAGAAACTAAACCTGTATGTTGTCGGACTGGCACCAGAGGAAACGGACGAAAAACAGCAATGGATACTATCAGCCAGGCGGGCACAAGCGGTGGCAGATTTTCTGCGGGATAATATGCCTTCGGGAATTGAGTGTTCCGTTTTTTCGTGGGGAGCAGGAGCAGGAGGCGACTGGGTGAAAAAGGACAGTCCGATTTCCAAACAGTCGCAGATATCAATCGCGGTCCTAAGAAAGAAGGATTAATCTGTTCGCCTGTCAATTTTTTCGACAACCTGCACAATTATCCGCCAGTGCTGCGATAAAAAACCTTTGTTAATAATGTGTTAAAGCCCATTTGAGCGTTCCGGCACACTGTTTGCGTTCAAAAATAACGTGGCGATATGCAAGAGAAAAGTTGTTGCGGCTCTGATAATAATTTCGGTTGGCATCGGTGCATTGGTTGTCCGCAGCGGTCAATCGGCTACCAACAGACCAGAACGGGAAAATTCGAAACTCGATGCCGGCTCTCTGTTTGCCGGCGACCCCAATTTTTCTGCCAGGTCGGACAGCACCTTTAGCAGCCAGGAAATGTTCTTTAAGCTGATGCTTTCGGTTCTACTGGTTGCTGTTCTGGGTGCGGCAGCAATTTATGCATCAAAAAAGCTGCTGCCAAGGATGACCAACCTGCCGGGTAAAAAGATTCGTATCGTTGAAACGGTGCACCTCGGGCCGCGCAAAGCCGTGCATCTGCTTGAAATAGGCAACCAACGGTTCCTTATAGGCAGCACAAATGAGAGTATCACGAAATTGGCTGACGTAACTTATGCCTTTGCAGAGCTATTGCCAAAAGAAGCAGACGATGAGCCGGGAATATATGACAGGTAAGCTTATTAGAACATCTTTTCCGGCGGTTGTTGTTCTGATGCTAACGGGGTTATCCTTTGGCCAGAACACCAGGGTGTTCCCGCAACCAAGTCTGCCAAGACAGAATAGCGATACTTCCGCCACAAATGTCCCTGCGAACAGTGTCCCGAGCATCGGCGATTTGATGACAGTTATAGATAAAGCAACCAGCAAGGAAACCAAAGGCAAAGACTGGTCAACACCTATCAAACTCGTAATCATCTTTACGGGATTAGCGATTTTGCCGAGTTTGTTAGTGATGATGACATCCTTTACGAGGATAGTTATTGTGCTGTCCTTTGTTCGACGAGCATTAACCACGCAGACCATACCACCTACAATCGCTATCATAGGCCTGGCTTTGTTTCTGACGCTATATACGATGGCACCTACATTTGCCAAGGTCAACGCGAATGCCATCCAGCCTTATCTTGCAGACAAGATTGACTTTCAGACAGCAGGGGTCAGGGCCAGCGACTGTCTCAAAGAATTTATGCTCCGGCAGAGCAGGGAAGCCGATTTAGCCCTTTTTGTGCGGATGGCAAAAATAGCCCCCCCTGCCAAGCCGATGGACATCGGTATGCACATTGTTGTTCCGGCATTTATTATCAGTGAGTTCCGCACGGCATTTGAGATAGGGTGCCTTTTGTTTATTCCCTTTCTGCTGGTGGACTTAGTTATTGCAAGCGTTCTACTCAGCGCGGGGATGATGATGCTGCCGCCGGTGATGATTTCGCTGCCTTTCAAGCTGATATTATTCATTCTCGTTGACGGGTGGGGCTTGTTAGCGAAAAGTCTTAGCCTTGGTTTCAAATAAGGATTTGTCAGATGGATAGCAGTTTTGTGCTTTACTTAGGGCGGCATACACTTGAGACGGCCTTACTTTTGTCTGCGCCGATTCTCCTGACCTGTATTGTTGTGGGGGTGGTGGTGACATTATTCCAGGCGGTTACTTCCATCCGTGACATGACCATAACGATAGTTCCCAAGCTTCTGGCTGTTGGTATTGTGACATTATTATGCAGTAGTTGGATGCTTCAGGTGATGCTCAGATTTATCACCGAAATCTTCGGCCATATCCAAAATATCGGGCACTGAATTTATGGAGCCGATTACCGGAAAACTGCTTGGCTTTGTAATGGTGCTGACAAGGATTTCGGCCTTTTTTATGGTGCTTCCGGTTTTTGGATGGAACGGCATTCCGGTGAGGATAAAAGTTGCGCTCGCCGTTCTGTTAGCTATTTTCTTCTCAATGGCAACGCCTTTGGCAGTCTGTCCCAGAAGCGATTCCATATTCGAAGCAATGCTGCTGGTAGCTAACGAAGCCATCTATGGTTTAGCCCTGGGACTGGTGTTTACTATTGTATTTGGTGTGGTAAGGTTCGCCGGTCAGATTATCGAACGACAGATGGGGTTCGCTATGGCCGAGATTCTGGACCCTTTTACCGATGAGAGCGAACAACCGCTGGCAAGTATGCTGGAAATGATATTTATAATCCTGTTTCTTAGCGCCAACGGTCACCACCTATTTTTGCTGACCGTATCGAGAAGCTACGAGGTATTTCCCGCCGGCAGTATCCCAACAGCAGCAGCTCTGGCAGGTGGAATGATTAAAGCCGGCTCAATAATGTTAATTGCAGGCCTGAAATTAGCTGCACCGATTCTGGCGGCATTTTTGCTACTTATGGTGGTGCTGGCTGTGTTATCACGCGCGGTCCCTGAAATGGATATCTTATTTACCAGCTTCCCATTGTGTATAGGCCTGGGGCTATTAATGGTAGCGATTTTCCTGCCATTTATAAACGGATTTGTGGCTGAATTCGCCGATTTGATGGGCAAGCTGCTGCCATTATAAATCGCATGCAGCAAACCGGCAACGAAACTACAAAATGTCATTCCGAGCACAGCAAAGAAAAAACTAAAAACTTAAAATGCTCTGTAGAAAAGTCATTTCGAGCAAGCCGAAGGCAAGTCGAGAAATCCCTCGACCTGGCTCGGGACGGGTTCTGTTTTTTAATAGATTTCTCCACTTCGCCCCCGTTTCTGTCTTCGACAGAAGACACGGGGGCTTCGGTCGAAATGACGATGGGTCTTTTCCACAAAGCAAACTCAAAACTGTGGGGACCCTTCGTCCCGACAAGTCGGGACTCAGAGTGACATTTTTGACGTAGTTTTTAGGATAGATTATGCCAGAGAAACCTGCTGCCGAAAGGACAGAATACCCAACGCCGAGGAGGTTGGAGAAAGCCAGAAAGAAAGGGCAGGTGCCTGAGAGCGAGGAGCTTGCCTCTATCGTGACGCTGCTGGCATTGATATTTGTGATGGTCCTGGTGAGTCCGAGTCTGCTGCAATGGTCCATTACGCAAGTGACGCAAGGAATATCATGTGAAACCGGTGTTTTTGCCGACAGCAAATCATTTCTGGATTTTATCAAGGAGAAAACTACCGATTCGCTACTTATTGTTTGCCCCATTCTTGCGGCACTTTTCGCAGGTTCTGTGTTAGGCTCTATTGCCGTCAGCGGTTTTAACTTCGCACCGGAGGCTATAAGTTTGAAGTTCGACCAGCTAAATCCGGTAACAGGGTTTGAGAAATTAGTAAATGCCCGATCCGTTATAAAACTTTTAGCATCTTTACTGAAACTACTTTTTGTGACAGCGGTCGCCTGGTCCTATCTTCGCGACAGACTCGATACGCTTGCTGCACTACGATGGGCGTGGTCTGCGGAAATGCTTGCAGTGGTCGCAAAAATGATAATGGGCCTAATGATACGCATTGGAATTGCGCTACTTGTTGTAGGGATTGCCGACGCCTTTTATCAGAAATGGAAATATATCGAAGATATGAAAATGACGCGTCAGGAAGTCAAACAAGAGCGGAGGGATGAAGAGGGTGCGCCAGAGGTCAGAACGCGGATACGGAGGGTCCAGTTTGAGATGGCCAGGAAGCGCATGCTGCAGGAAGTGCCCAAGGCCAATGTGGTTCTGGTCAACCCGACACACGTAGCTGTGGCGCTGCGCTACGAGGCCAAGGCGATGGAAGCGCCGATATTGGTGGCCAAAGGAGCAGGCCATCTGGCGGAGAAAATAAGAGAAATCGCCCGTGCTTACGGCGTGCCCATTGTGCGAAGGCCGGAGTTAGCCAGAACAATATATTCAACGGTGGAGACCGGCAATCCTATACCAGAAGCGCTATACGTGGCAGTGGCAGAGATACTGGCTATGATTTACCGTCTGCAGCACAAAAAGGTCCGTGGATAGTGACTCGTGGCTCGTAATTCGTCGTGCGTATTGCGTATATCGTGCTTCGGATTTCGGATTTAAGATTTTTTGTGCCTTTTCGTGGCTGCTATCTACTTTATTTGCCAGCACTTACGAAAATAGAGTAAAAAGTCCTATAATTTTAGCGTTTTTTTCTTGACAACACGCACCCATACAATATAATCACCGCAAGGAAAATGAATAAATGTCACGGAGGATGGGTGAGAAAGCGGTTTTTGCAATCCAGCTTTCCCCACTAAAAAGCCAACCATTTCGGAGGGCAGTTCCAGGATAATATAAGGAGATGAAGGTGACGTAGTTCACCTAATCTCCAGAGGAGACAGAGGAGGTGGTGTCTTATGGACTGAGATGCTTGTCTTATCAGTAAGGATAATTTTGGTTTGAGAAAAGAACGATTTAATTTTAGGAGGAGAAAAGATGAAAAGTCAAATCAAACAATGTTTTCTGGTTGTTCTTATCCTGACATCGCATGCCAGAGCCGCCTTGCAGTGGGAATTCAAGGATGATTTGAATATAGCTCGACATTGTTTAACAGGCGAATCTTTGAATGGTTATGTTTACGCTATAGGAGGTGTAGTTAACCCGAGTTCGCCGGGCGATGCTCAAAACGCTGTTTCAAAGTATGACCCGGGTGCCAACACCTGGACGCTCGACACCTCTATGCCCACAGCCAGACATTCACTTGATTCTGCCGTAGTTGGAAACTACATCTATGCCATAGGGGGGCATGTTGCCAACAGTATGTCAGAAAACGAACGATTCAACGGCAGTAGCTGGGAATCGAGAGCAGGTATTTACGCGAGAAGCAGCCTTGGTGTTGCCGCATATAACGGTGAAATATATGCTTTTGGTGGAAACCACTACGCAAACGTTCAATCGCGTTTTGATATCTATAACCCACTGACTGATACTTGGCGATATGGCGGCGAAATGCCAGCACCTGCTGAACCCCAGCGGGCACTAACCTGCAATGACAAAATCTATGTCCCGGCGATAACTTCTGACAATCCATTCTCTGGAAAGTTATGGGTTTTGGATCCGCTTACAAATTTGTGGGACCTCAGTTCCGTTCCGATTCCGAATGTCCCAAGAGCCAATTATGAACTGCAGTGTGTTGATGGTAGAATCTATACCATAGGCGGCCAGACTGCTTCGGGTGGTGCTGTAGCCACAGTGGAATCTTGGGCGCCCGGCGAGACTAACTGGCGATTTGAACCATCCTTGAACGTCGAACGTGCCGTTTTCGCAAGCGCTGTAATCGGTATGGATATCTACGTCTTTGGCGGCGTCAACAGCAGCGGCGACCTCGCTTCAACAGAAGTCCTTCACATCCCCGAACCGGTCATCAAAGCTACCGTTGATATAGACCCCGATACACTAAATCTAAAGAGCAAGGGCAAATGGATTACCTGCTATATCGAATTGCCGGAGGGTTATGATGTAGCTGACATAGATGTAAGCACAATAATGCTCAATGGCCAAGTGCCGGCAGAATCACGCCCCACCGCAATCTCTGACTACGATGGTGATGGCATAACCGAGCTAATGGTCAAGTTCAGCAGGTCAGCCGTCCAAGGAATAATTGGAACGGCAGAGCAGGCGGAATTGACCGTGACAGGCGAGCTATCTGATGGGACGCTCTTTGAAGGCAAAGACACAATTAGAATTATAAACAAAGGCAAATAGGATAGAAAATCAGGGAATCTGGTTATCAGGTAGCAGGATATCAGGGGATTAAGGAAGATGGATTCCCGCCTGCGCGGGAATGACCCTGCTTCGCTCTAAACGAAAAGAGCTACGCAGGGCAGGCATAACAGATGTGGCGGGAATGACGAATCAAACAAGGCCGTGAGTGTTGAACTTGCGGCCTTTTTATTTGTGTGTGAAATGAACCACAGATTTCGCAGATTACACAGATTTTTAGAAAAGTCACAAGAAAACATTCTGAACTCGCCTAAGGGGAGACATCATTCAATGCTAATGCCAGATGCTTCGCTGAGCTCAGCATGACAAATAATAAGGTTTCTTCACAGCAATCACAGATTTTAACGCTGGTGGGTAGAGCCGGCCTTATGCATCTGAATTAAAGGCAGCTTGAGTTTTCGAGCGAGTTCCTCATCCTCTTTTGTTCGCTTTGACAAAGATTTCACTTTGTCTGCCTCGTAGGCCTTTTTCCGCCAGCGGCGAACGCAGCCAAGCATTTTGCTTTCACGAGATTTCATCATAAAATCGTTTTATATAGGAAGCAGGAAGGATTGTAAAGCTCTTTTTATTTATGCGCGAAATGAGGGGTGCGATTCATCTTCGTAGGTAGATTATTTTCACACGACGTAGCACGGGCTTCCAGCCCGTGCAAACACGGCCAAGATGGCCGTGCTACTTTCTCTACCTATAAACGTGAAGCACACCCCGAAATGAGACACAGAGAAAACATTCTAAACCTGCCGGGCGAGCATTTATACTGTGCTACCGAAACCCAATGCGTTCATTTGCTGCTGAAGCAAAGCCAGGGTGCTCTCAAGGCGGGCAAATCGAGCTACCAATTGGTCTTGCTTTCTGGTCAGACGTTCCTGCTCAGCATCGATTCTGTCCTGGATTTGCTTTATGGAATCGGTTATGTAATTTTGGTCAAGCTGAAGAGAGCCACTGGTACTTTTGAGTATCTTATCGAGGGCATCTTCTACCGCGCCGGCAAAACCCTGCTTTACCCGGACAGTGGCTGTGTAAGTGTTATTAGGGCTTAATTGGCTCAAGTTGACACTAAGCTGAAGACCATTCTCCGGATATACGGGGTAGCCATTTTCATCAAAAGAGCTGTCGCCGGTAATAATATTGCCGCTGAAGGTTGCACTACGATACTCTGATTCGGTAGGAAGTTTGATTCCGGCTGTTATACCTCCATTCTGATCTACCGTCACCTTGACATCGTAAGTGCCCCCTGCGGTATAATTGCTGCTGGCACTGTAAAATTCGATGGTGTTGCTATCACTACTGCCGGTCTTGGCTGCCCCGATTATAGCGAGCACGCCTGTATAATTTTTTGCTACGGCTTTATCAAAAGTATCTGTGTCCAGACTCAATGTGCCGTTACGGTCAAGCTGGAGGCCTATCTGGGCGGGCGTCAGAAACGCGTCAATATCCTTTACGAATCCGCTGGTTTGACTGATAAGGGGTGTGAAAAGCTGCGACCCTATAGTTGAAACGACGTAATCTCCTATCAACACTCCGGCGGTTTTCGTAGTACTGTCATAGCCGGTATTTTCCTGAATATAACTAACAACAGCGTTGTAGGCACCAACCAGAGATTGCAGTTTCCCCTTGACCGATTCGACGTCCCTGGTCAGATTGACCTGGACAGTGCCTGTGTCGTGCAGGTGGAGCGTAACGCCGTGAATAACATCATCTACAGTATTAGAGCTTCTTTGGAACCATTCCCCTCCCGCGACAGGATAGCCATCGACCTTGAACTGACAGTCCTGGGCCGATTGGGTCTCTGTGAAATCAGATGCTGCGAAACCAGCAAGGTCGGCGGTAACGGAGCCACCCTGTGTGGACCGGCTAATGGTCGGGATGCTAAACGTTGTTGAGCCGGAGCCTGGGTTGTAAGTTAAGGTAAGCTCCATCTGACTTGTGCCGCAGGTGTGGTCTGTAAGACGTATCTGGCCATTCACCAAAGTTGCGGTGGCGGTCCCGCCAAACGTGTCGTTTATCTCCTTAATAAGGTGGCTGAGTTTGGTGTTTTCGTTGATAGTGTAGTTCTGACTTACAACTGTTCCATCATGGCGTTTTCCGCTAATCGTAATATACTCGTCACCAACAAGTGTGCCATCAAACTGGTCGAGGTTAATAATTTTAGAGGTCAGCGTGGCGTTATCATTAGCGACCGTAAAAGCAGACCCAGCCTGCCAGACCTCGGTATTACTCGCGTTGATAGAAACCTGGTAATCAGAGCCGGCGTCATTACCATTGAGCATCAGGTGATAAGAATCATTGTAGAACAGCAGGTTTGCCGTAACGCCGGGATTGTTGGCATCGTTATTGATGAGGCCAACAAGGTCCTGAAGCGTTGTAGTCGCAGTGGTGGTCAGGATTGTTTCCTTATGATTGTATGAATAAATGAAAGTGCCGGCCGTGCCGTCCCCGACATAATCCTCGGCATATTCTTTACCATTTGTATGAACCCATCGCTCGGCATTGGCTAATTGGTTGATAACCACCGTGTGGTTACCCTCAAAGGCATCATAGGATGCCTCGGCAGTCAATATATCTGTGTCACTGGAAGCAACTTTGAAAGCGCGAAGTTTATCGGCATCAGAAAGGGCTTCGACCGAAGTTTTTAGGGTCTCGAGATTACTTTTGAGTGTACCGATCGCGTCTTTTTTCCCTTCCAAAGCGGTCTGGCGTTCTTTGTATAAGTTAAGCGTGCGGCTCTCGACAGCCATTAATTGACTGATGAGAGTAGATGTATCGATACCTGTCAAAAGCCCCGGAAGCTGTAAGGTTGACACTTTTGTCTCCTTTTCTGGTTTCTATGGTTCTGCGATAGTCATCAGACACATTACAGGCAGACTATTCCAATTTTTATTATCGCTAAAAAGTGCGTTTACTTGACTACCTATCCGGTATTTGACATATTTTCATTTTACAAACCCGCCCCCCCTGCTTTCTTGCGAAAGCAAGAAGGGGGGGCAAAATCGCCAGCGAAAGTATATTTATGTCAGTGAACAAGCGCTTTCCTGCATCGTTAGAGCATATCCGGCGCACACGAGTTCGGACTTATGCAATAGCTGCCGGAATAACCTGTTATTCGGCTCCACATTCAGGCAGTCTTTCAGGTCTGAACAGGCCTGGTCAAAAGCGGCTTTTGCACAGGCCGGCGAATTTGATTTTACGTAAGATTGGCCTATTGCAAGACAGGTTATGGCGGTCAGGCATTTAGCACATAACTGCCTTCTTTGGGAAGCAATTCTACCCCACGCAATATCGGGGAACAGCTCCTCGCAGGTAAATGTGTCGGCGAAGCGATTAAAGACTTCAAAATGACATTTTGCCTTTTGGTCTGTAGAATTTGCTGAAAGACTGTCAGAGGTCATCCGCCGCAAGTATAAAGCACCCTTGAGGTGATGCGCTTTTAAGCCGTTCTTGACGAATCTGCGCATCATATCGTAATCTTCGGCTACGAGCAATTTCTCATCAAAAAGACCGACTTTGTCGAAAACACTTTTTCTGATACAGGTCCTGAACGGCACTACCGGAAAGCCGCAGCGAAAGAGGTCTCGAATAAGGGACTTTCGGCCCGAGTATTCCGGCCGTTCGATTATTCGAATCGTGTTATCATCCTCGCCGATGAGACAATCGTCGCAATAGACCAGGTCGGCTTCAGGATGTTTATCAAACTCCTGAAGATGTTTAGTGATGAAGTCCGGCGTCATCATATCGTCGGAATCGAGTCTGACCAGAAAATCGCCTCTGGAGTTTTTTATTCCCAGATTGCATGCACCTGCAGGGCCTTTATTCTCCCGGCAAAAATACCTGATTCTTTTGTCCTTGAAACGCAGGACTTTATCTTCAGTTTGGTCTGTAGAACCATCATTGACAACAATAAGCTCAAAACTTCTGTAATTTTGAATCAGGACGCTTTCGATTGCCTCTGCAATATACACAGCGGCATTGTAGGCGGGCATTATGACAGAGACCAAAAGATTATTCCTATTTTGATACAGGGAGATTACGGATATGTACGGTGTCCCGTATCTTTTGCCGACCACGTAACGTTCGTATAAGCTGTGGATTTTTTTGCCATGCTCGATACCATCTTCGTTGTAATAGTACAGACCCAGAAACTCAGGTATGCGTTTGAATTTGTATTTGCTTGAAATTCGCAGCCAGAAATCCCAATCACCCGCACAAATGAGGGTGTCATCAAAATAGCCAAATTCATTATGGAGGGATTTTCGCCACATCGGCTGTGAGCCCACGCAACAACCCAAAACCAATCTCTGGCGGCTATAGTCAGGTCTTGGCAGCATTTCCACACCGTGGTGATCGGCAAAGCTGTCGTTGGGAGTATTGGTGCGTATCTGGTCGGCGTAAACAAGTGCAACATCGAGATTGGCCAGCAGCGTATCAGCCATTATCTGCAAAGCATCTTTACGGTGTCGGTCATCGGTGTTTGCATTGGTAATGTATTTGCCGGATGCCGCTTCAATGGCAAGGTTCCACGCCCGGTATATCGTTTCCCGCCGGTCGGTTCTAATATATTTTATGTTGTCATATTTTTGCTGAAATTCTCTGACGATTGTCTCTTCGCTTTGTTGTGAACCGCTGTCAACAACGATTATCTCAAGCTGGTCAGCTATGGTTTGGTTTTCCAAATCCTCCAGACAACCACGAATAAACCTTTCCGAGTTATATGTTGAGACTATGGCCGAGACAAGATATTTGTGCTCTTGGGCGTTAGCTATCCCGTCTTTTTTCGACTGAGTCGAGGTGTTGGTAACTTCTTTGCCATAGGGGTACGTTTGTGAAGGAGCGGCGGCGGTTTTTTCACCAACAGTAATAATTTCAACATCACCAGCCGCAGGCAACCTTTCAAACATCCGCCACTTCGGCTGCCCTGATTCCGGAGTCCACAAGGAAGCTGCCTGCACAAATACA
>Ga0315279_10002285_pt1 | contig 29208 bp, 20 predicted proteins | sample YL17G06_20_MG_FD_203694 | JGI IMG/M metagenome (GOLD analysis project Ga0315279, IMG submission 203694) | Sediment microbial communities from Yellowstone Lake, YNP, Wyoming, USA - YL17G06_20 | ecosystem: Environmental > Aquatic > Freshwater > Lake > Sediment | place: USA: Wyoming | collected... | reverse complement strand
GAGGTGCGCAGTGTGGTGGCCGAATTCGGCTATGTTGCGCGCATTCGCTCCCGCTCTGAGGAAGCTCAGGCCTGCAAACGACAGCCGGGGTCCAAAGCTCGTCGATGGGTCGTCGAACGCACGCACAACTGGCTTAACCGTCACCGCCGGACTACTCGCAGCGCTGGGGGGTGGAGAGCGTCGTCTCGGGCCTGAAGCGGCGGCTCGGCAGCCTCACCGCTGCCCATCTGCCCGACATGCAGCTGCGCGAGGCGCTGCTCAAGGCGCTGGTCTGGTCCATCCGCCGCTAACCGTTCCTCCACCGCCGTAGCTTCTCAACAGGGCCACGTTCTTAGATATTATAGAGGCGACGCATGCGTCGCCTCTGCGGAACCTTGGCGGACGCGCCGGCAACTGGTTCGTGACCACATGTGGTGCCGTGCGGCCGTCGTATATCCCCTTCGACCGGGATGCCTCCGACGACGATGAATGCCGAGGAGATCGGCCGCGTCCTCGACGAGATCGCCACGCTCTTGGAGCTCAAGGGCGAGAACCCCTTCAGGGTGCGCGCGTACCAGAACGCGGCGCAGGCCCTTCGCGGGCTGACCGAGGAGATCGGCGCGGTCATCGCCGAGGGGCGGCTCCGGGAGATCCGAGGCATCGGCCCCGACCTCGCGGACCGCATCACGAAGCTCGCGACGACCGGGAAGCTCGACGCCTACGACCAGCTCAAGGCAGAGGTGCCGCCGGGGCTCCTGGAGATGGTGCAACTGCCGGGCCTCGGTCCGAAGCGGGTCAAGGCCATCCATGACGCCCTCGGCGTCGCGACTATCGGCGAGCTGGAGTACGCCTGCCGGGAGAACCGCCTCGCGAAGCTCGAGGGCTTCGGACAGAAGTCACAGCAGAAGGTCCTCGACGCCATCGAGCACCGGCGCCGGTACAGCGATCGGCATCTCTACCACCACGCGCGCGCCGCCGCCGACGCGGTGACGGAGGTCCTCGGCGCCCAGCCGGGCCTGATCCGCGCGGAGGTCGCCGGCAGCCTTCGGCGCAACCGCGAGACCATCGGCGACATCGACGTCGTGGCAAGCGCGGACGCCGAGGCGCGCGACGCCATCATGGCGGCCTTCGTCGGCATGCCCGAGGTGGCCGAGGTCATCGAGCACGGCGACACGCGGTCGCGCGTGGGGCTGGAAAGCGGCATCAACGTCGACCTGCGGCTCGTGGCGGACCGGCAGTATCCGTACGCGCTCGCCTACTTCACCGGGAGCAAGCAGCACAACATTGTCCTGCGGCAGCGGGCGATCGACCGGAGGCTGCGACTGAACGAGTACGGCCTCTTCCGCGTCGGCAAGGACAGTGCCGAGGCGGAGGCGGGCGACCTCGTCGAGTGCCGCGACGAGGAGGAGCTCTACCGCGCGCTCGACCTCGCGTACATCCCGCCGGAGCTGCGCGAGGACATGGGCGAGTTCGACGCCGCCGAGAAGGGGACGCTGCCCCGTCTCGTGGAACCGGCGGACATCAAGGGCATCCTTCACGTACATACGGATGCCTCCGACGGCGCCAACACGCTCGAGCAGATGGCGGCTGCGGCGCAAGCGATGGGGGCGAGCTACCTCGGCATCTGCGATCACAGCCAGAGCGCCGCGTACGCCGGCGGCCTCACGCCGGATCGCGTGCGCCGCCAGTGGGACCAGATCGATCGGCTGAACGAGCTGCTCGACGGCCTCGTCGTCCTGAAGGGGATCGAGAGCGACATCCGCGGCGACGGGAGCCTCGATTACGACGACGCGCTCATGCGGGGGTTCGACTTCGTCATCGCGAGCATCCACAGCAAGCTCAAGATGACGGAAGACGAGGCGACGCGGCGCATCCTGACCGCCCTCGACCATCCGGCGGTGACGATCCTCGGCCACCCGACGGGCCGGCTCCTCCTCGCGCGGGAAGGCTACCCGCTCGACATGCAGGCCGTCATCGACCGCGCCGCCGAGCGCGGTGTCGCCATCGAGCTCAACGCGTCGCCGCATCGGCTCGACCTCGACTGGACGTGGTGTCGGAAGGCCCGGGCGAAGGGCGTCCGCATCGCGATCAACCCCGACGCCCATGCCGTACGCGAGCTGGCGGTGACGGAGATCGGCGTGGCCGTCGGGCGCAAGGGCTGGCTCGAGGCGGCCGACGTGCTCAACGCGCTCCCCTACGACGAGTTCCGGGCCGCCATCCGCCGGCGCGGATGAGAGAGCACCGGGCGCAACCAGGTGCGAAGGAGCACTCCTGTGAGCGAGACGAACAACGACCACGTCAAGGTGCTGATCATGGGGTCCGGCCCGGCTGGATTGACGGCGGCGATGTACGCGGCGCGCGCCGATCTCGCGCCGCTCGTCATCGAGGGCGGCCAGCCGGGCGGCCAGTTGACGATCACCACCGAGGTGGAGAACTACCCCGGCTTCGCAAAGGGCATCCTCGGGCCGGACCTGATGGATGAGATGCACCGCCAGGCCGAGCGGTTCGGCACTCGATTCCTCTACGGCGCGGTGACGTCCGTCGATCTCTCGCGCCGGCCGTTCGTGATCGACGTCGAAGGGGCGATCTACCGCGCCGACGCGCTCATCATCGCGTCGGGAGCCTCGGCGAGGCTTCTCGGCATCGAGTCGGAGGCGCGGCTCATGGGCTATGGCGTCTCGGCGTGCGCCACGTGCGATGGCGCCTTCTTCCGCAACCAGAAGGTGGTCGTCGTCGGCGGCGGCGATTCGGCGATGGAGGAATCGAACTTCCTCACCAAGTTCGCCTCGTCGGTGACCGTCGTTCACCGTCGCGACCAGTTCCGCGCGTCGCCGATCATGCAGCATCGCACCCTCGGCAACCCGAAGATTCGCGTCATCTGGAACTCGGTCGTCGAGGAGATCATCGGCACGCGCGAGGAGGGCGTGCAGGCGGTGCGGCTGCGCAGCGTGAAGACGAACGAAATGACCCAGGAGCCGTGCCAGGGCGTGTTCATCGCCATCGGGCACACGCCGAACACGGAGCTCTTCCGCGGCCAGCTCGACATGGACGAGCGAGGCTACCTCATCACCAAGCCGCGGGCGATGCAGGGCGCCCTGCCGGCGACGGCGACGAACGTCCCGGGCGTCTTCGCGTGCGGCGACGTGCAGGACTACTTCTACCGCCAGGCCGTCACCGCCGCGGGGAGCGGCTGCATGGCGGCCATCGACGCCGAGCACTTCCTCGAAGAGCAGGAGAAGCACTGACGAGGCCATCGCGCCGAGAGGAGGCAGAAATGAGCCTGCCGCGCGGCCTGCGGATCGCCTGCGGCGTCGCGGCGCTCGCAGGGATCGGCGTGATCGCCGGCCAGGTGCGGGCCCAGCGACGCCGCGTCGAGGACTGGCACCGGAGCGCCGGCGTGTACCGCGTCTCCGAGCTGCCGCCGCGCCGCATGTCCATCGCCGACCTGTACCGCGTCGTGCCGCCGCCGGGGCGCAGGGTCATCCTCGAGGGGAACGTCCAAGTGCGCGACACGATGCGGACGTACCGTCCCGTGTCCTACCCCGATGGGCGCATCCACCTCGTGCCGGAGGGTCTCGTGTTCCTCCAGGACTCGGGGAGCGGCGAGCGGCTCGTCGTCCTGAAGCGCCTCGACCATCCGGGCTCGGCCTGGGTCGAGCTCATGCCCATGCCGCGCGATATCGGCCGCTTCCCCGCGGTGGACCGCTGGACGCCGCTCGCTCACCTCGGCGATCTCTGGCTCGCCGGCTGGGCGGACATCAACGGCCCCGGCGGCCTCGTGTGGCTCGGCGTCGATTCCTCCGTCCTCCGGGCGCACGACCTCGCGACGCCGACGCTCGCCCTGCCGTACCGCCTTCGGGAAGGGGCCATCGCTGGACGCCCGGGCGGCCCGCCGCAGCCCGCCGCGTTCACGCCGCTCGCGCTGGGCCTGGCTCCGTTCGTCCTCGTCCTCGGCGCAGTCGCACTGGTCGGCCGCTCGCGACGGCTTCACGGGGGCGACGGAGAGGGTTGACCCATCGCTCCTCCACGCAGCACCCGCTCGGTCCGACTCGTGCCCGAACCTACGTGCAGGGAGGACACGGCGTGGCACCTTCCACTGACACGCTTGCCATCGGCCGCGAAGGTGAGAGCCACGCCGCGTACCGCCTGTTCGACCCGGGGCCGTCCCACGCGCGGTAGGGGGCGAACCTCGTGTTCGCCCTGGGGCAGCCACAGGGGGCTGCCCCCGCCGGGTTGCCTGCAACCCTCACGGGTTGCACTTGTTTCCGCAGAACGGTACGTTCATTCCTCTCTGGTCCCACCGAGCAGCCTGCGAAGCTCTGCAAGGAGAGTGCGCCGTCCATGCCTACCGACCTTGAAATCGCCCAGCAGACGAAATTGCGCCCCATCACTGAGATCGCCGCCGGTCTCGGCCTCTGCGTCGACGATCTCGAGCTCTATGGAGCATACAAGGCCAAGATCACGTTCGACGCGGTCCGACGGGTCGGCGAGCAGGGCCGGCACGGGAGGATGGTCCTCGTCACGGCGATCACGCCGACGCCAGCCGGCGAAGGCAAGACGACGCTCGCGATCGGCCTCAGCCAGGCGCTCAACCGGATGGGGAAGAAGTCGCTCGTCGCGATCCGCGAGCCGTCGCTCGGCCCCGTGTTCGGCACGAAGGGCGGCGCGACCGGCGGCGGCTACGCGCAGGTGCTGCCGATGGAGGATATCAACCTCCACTTCACCGGCGATTTCCACGCCGTCACCACGGCGCACAACCTTCTTCTCGCGATGCTCGACAGCCACCTCCACCACGGGAACCGGCTCGGCATCGACGTCCGCTCCATCTCGATGAACCGGGCGATCGACATGAACGACCGGGCGCTGCGGCACGCCGTCATCGGCATCGGCGGCCGCACGAACGGCGTCCCCAGGGAGGGCGGCTTCGAGATCACCGCGGCGAGCGAGGTCATGAGCATCCTCGCGCTCTCGAACGGGATCGCGGACTTGAAGGAGCGCCTCGCCCGCATCGTCGTCGGCTCGACGAGCTCCGGTCGGCCGGTGACCGCGGCCGACCTGAAGGCCGCCGGCGCGATGGCGGCGACGCTCCGCGACGCGCTGAAGCCGAACCTGGTCCAGACGGTCGAGGGCACGCCGGCGCTCGTGCACGCGGGTCCGTTCGGGAACGTGTCCATCGGGTGCAACAGCATCATCGCGACGCACCTCGGGCTCCACCTGGTCGATTACTTCATCACCGAGGCCGGGTTCGGCAGCGACCTGGGCGCGGAGAAGTTCCTCAACATCAAGTGCCGCGTCGCCGGCATCGTGCCGCAGGCCGTCGTGATCGCCGCGACGATCCGCGCGCTGAAGTGCCAGGGCGGCGCCGACCCGCGCAAGCTGGCCGTCAAGGACCTCGACGCGCTGCACAACGGGCTTCCGAACCTGTACAAGCACGTCGAGAACATCCAGCTCCACGGCCTGACGCCGATTGTCGGGCTGAACCGCTTCGCCACCGATCACGACGACGAGATCGCCTGCGTGCGCGAGGCGATGGCCGAGAAGTGCGTGCGCATGGCCCTCACCGAGGTGTGGGCGAATGGCGGCGCCGGCGGGATGGAGCTCGCGAGACACGTCCTTGAGGTCGTCGACTGCGATGATCCGCCGGCCGAGGGTGGCTTCCGCTTCCTCTACGACCTCGACGCGTCGATTGCGGAGAAGATCGAGCGGATCGCGACGGCGATGTACGGCGCAGAGGGCGTGCAGTTCGCGCCGGCGGCACGGGAGAAGATCAAGCAGTTCGAGGCCCAGGGGTACGGCAGGATGCCCATCTGCATGGCGAAGACGCAGAACTCCCTCTCCGACCAGGTGGCACTCAAGGGCCGACCGGAGGGCTATCGCGTGACGGTCAACGACATGCGAGCTGCCGTCGGCGCCGGCTTCATCATCGCCTACGCGGGGAACATCATGACGATGCCCGGCCTGATCGCGGAGCCCGCGGCGGAGAAGATCGACCTCACCGACGACGGCAGGATCACCGGGCTGTTCTGAGAAACGTGCCGAAAGCACGAGGACGGAGAGGAACGTCCGCCCTCCTCTCGCGAAAGGGACCTGACCATGCGACCCCTCATCGTGATCCCCGGCGTCACGGCCCTCGGCCTCGTGGCCTTCGCGCTGATGCTCCTCGTCGTGAAGCTCCTCTGGGGCTGGACGATCCCGGACCTGTTCCCGGGTGCCGTGGCGCAGGGGCTCGTCGCCGCCAAGATCACCTGGGTCACCGCGCTCAAGCTCACGATCCTCCTCGTGGTGCTCGCCGGCATCTCCGGCGCGGCGACCCACCGGGGTTGACGCGCACAGGGTTGGACCGGGGTCGCCACCCAAGACTGGGGCCGCACCGGCCCACTTCGGCCTGGTCCGAGGCCACGGCTGCGCCCTGACCCTCACGACACACCTGCGAGGTACCGCATGAACGCTCGGGAACGCTTCTACCGCACGATGCACTTCCAGCCGATCGACCGCGTCCCGGACGAGGAATTCGGCTACTGGGACGAGACACTCCGGACGTGGCACGATCAGGGCCTGCCGAGGGAGATCGACGACAACGGAAAGGCCGACTACTACTTCGGCTTCGACTTCAAGCGCGGCGTCCCGACGCATCAGGGCCTCATCCCCGGATTCGAGAGCAAGGTCCTCGCCGAAGACGACCTGCACGTCACCTACCAGGGCGGCGACGGCGTCATCTACATGCAGAACAAGAACCGCTTCGGCACGATCCCGAAGTACATCCACTTCCCGATCCAGACCCGCGCGGATTGGGAGGAGTTCAAGTGCCGCCTCGACCCGAAGTCGCCCGAGCGGTACACGTGGGACTACGACAAGATCGCCGCCGACCTGAACGCGGCGGACGTCCCCGTCGTGCTGGGGACCGGCAGCCTCTTCGGGTGGATTCGCAACTGGGTGGGCTTCGAGAACCTCGCGATGGCCACCATCGATGACCCGGCATGGGTCGAGGAGATGGTCGATCACCTCGCCGACTTCATCATCGCCGCGTTCGAAGGCTGGCTCGGCAAGGTGAAGATCGACGTCGCCCACTTCTGGGAGGACATCTGCTTCAACAACGGGCCGATGGTGTCGCCAAGGTTCTTCCGCGACGTGGTGACGCCGCGCTACAAGCGTATCACCGACCGGCTCAAGGAACACGGGTGCGACGTCTGCTACGTGGACTGCGACGGCAACATCATGCGGCTCGTGCCGCACTGGCTCGCCGGCGGCGTGAACGTCATGTTCCCCATCGAAATCCGCGGCGGATCGGACCCGGTGAAGATGCGCGAGCTCTACGGCCATGAAGTGCTGCTCGCGGGCGGCGTGGACAAAATGGCGCTCATCGCCGGGAAAGAGGCGATCCTCGCCGATCTCAGGCGGCTCGACCCGCTCGTGCGCGACGGCGGCACCATTCCGCACGTCGACCACCGCGTGCCGCCGGACGTCACGTACGAGAACTACCTCTACTATCTGCGGGAGAAGCGCGCCTGGCTCGGCATTCCCGAGCCCGTGCCGTACGAGCAGCGCCTCGCGGAGCTGGCGAAGTCCGATCCGCGCCGCGCGGAGTGGCTCCGGCCGAAGAAGGGCTGACCGCGTCCCGATCGGCGCCGTCCTACGACGGGATGCGAGGGCGGGGCGTCGTGTTCGCGCGAGGATGTGGGAGGCGGACACCAGAGGGAGAAGGGGCGCGGGCACCACGCCCCTCGTTCATGTACGTCGGCGCGGCTCGTACGGAAGGGGCACTATGACCGATCGTGTGGCCGCGATGCGGCGCGGCATCCTCGACGGACCGATCACCGGCAGCATGATCCGGCTGGCGTGGCCGGTGACGACGTCGATGATCCTCCAGACCGCGTTCGGCCTGGTCGACGCGGCCTGGGTGGGCCACCTCGGTCCCGTCGCGCTTGCCGGCGTGAGCACGGGGACGTTCCCCATCTGGGGCATGTTCAGCCTCATGGCGATGGTGTCCGTCGGGCTGAACGCGCTCATCGCGCGGAGCGTCGGCGCGGGCGACTACGAGCGGGCGGCCCGGATCGCCGGCCAGGGCGTCGTCCTCGCCGCGTGCGTCGGAGGCGTGCTCGCGGTCTTCGGCGGACTCGGGCTCGACGCCCTCTTCCGCTTCATGCACACCGCGCCGGAGGTCACGGCCCAGGGCAAGATATACCTCGGCACGACCCTCGTCGCGATGCCGCTCCTCTTCGGCTTCTCCGCCGTCAACGCCACCTTCAGCGGCGCCGGCGACACGCAGACGACGATGCGCCTGAGCGGCGGTGCCGTCCTCATCGCGGGGCTGCTCGACCCGTTCCTCATCTACGGCCTGGGGCCGTTCCCGCGGCTGGGCGTGCAGGGCGCCGCGCTCGCGACGATCATCTCCCGCGCCGTTGGGGTCGCGTACGGCCTGAGCCTCCTCGCGCGCCGCCGGACCGGCGTCGGCCTGGCGCTCCCCGGTGGCCACATCGACCCGGCGACGTGGTGGCGCATCCTGCGCATCGGCGCGCCCGCGAGCGTCGGCGGCGTCATGCACAGCATCATCTACGTCAGCCTCACCCGTATCACGACGCGCTTCGGCACGCCCGCCGTCGCCGCGCTGGGCGTGTCGCACCGGATCGAGGGGATCAGCTACCTGCTCTGCGTGGGGTTCGCCGCGGCCTCGTCGGCGTACGTGGGGCAGAACCTGGGCGCCGGCCAGCCGGAGCGAGCCGAGCGCGGCGCGTGGAAAGCGTGCCAACTCGTCTCGGTCCCGGTCGGGGCCATTGCCCTCCTGTTCCTCACGATCCCGGAGGTGCTGCTGCGCGGGTTCACGTCGGACGCGGACGTCATCGCCGCGGGGGCGAGCTACCTTCGTGTCGTGGCGTTCGCCCAGGTGTTCCAGGGGTTCGAGGTCGTGCTCGACGGCGCGTTCGGCGGCGCGGGGAACACGCTCCCGCCCATGCTCATCACGGGGCCACTCTCGGCCGCGCGGTTTCCTCTGGCGGTCCTCCTGACCGGCCCGATCGGGATGGCGGTTCAGGGCGTGTGGTGGGCGATCAGCGCCACGTCGATCCTCAAGGGGACGACGATGGCGTACTGGTTCTCGCGCGGGCGCTGGAAGATGACGAGGGTCTGATCGGCAGGGTGACTCACCGCTGCGCCAGATGCGGCATGCGGCGCCACAGGAGCGGGGACTCCACCGCCAGCTTCGAGACGGCCTCGACCGGCAACCGCACGAGGCGCGCCGGCGAGAGCGCTCGCGCCGCCTGAGGCTTCGCCGCCTTGCGCTCGCGGGCCAACGCGAGGCCGAACGCTTCGTGCGGGCCGACGGTGCTATCCCCGTTCGTCCCGCCGAGGCTGATGCTGCCTTCCGCCACGACGAACATGGCGTCCGCCCTCTCCCATTCCGGCGCCACCTCCCCCTGCTCGACGGTGACCTCCTCGGCGAGCAGGCTGAGGCGGTTGAGCTGGCTCACCGGCAGGCCCTCGAACAGGTGAGCGCTCTGGAGCGTCGAGCGGATCTTGAGGAGCCTGCGGAGCTGCTCCGCGACGCTTGTCCCGGCGGCCGCGGTCTTCCCTTGCAGCAACTCGCGGAAGAGCTTCTCCGGCACGACGACGAGCCGCACGGCGGAGACGGCGACCACGTCGGCGGTGCGCGTCTCGTCCTCGCTGAGGAACGCCATCTCGCCGAAGAACTCCCCCTGTCGGAGGCGAGCGACGTCATGCCCGTCGATCGATACCGAGCAGATGCCGTGGCTGATGATGTACGCGGCCGAGGTATCGCGCTCGCCCTGCGCGATGATGACGGTGCCGGGCGGGAACTCTCGGATCGAGCTCCCGGCGAGAAGCCGGTCCGCCCAGTCGCGGCTCGCTCCCCACTGCGCGAGCACGGTTGCGGCCGCCTGGCGATCGGCATCGCCGATGGCCCCGGCCTCGAAGACGATCTGCTGGCTGGGCCTGAGGACGGCGGCATGCCCGAGCCCAATGGTCTCGGCGCTCCGGTGGGTGAGGAACAGGCCGCGGCGGCCGCGCTCGATGTAGTCCTTCGGGTGCCCGTGGATGATCCCTTCGCCCGCGTCGGCGACGAGGTATCCCGGCGATTCGTAGATGCGGCGGACGAGGGCCTTGTAGCGTTCCGGCGCGAGTGCACCGTCCCGCGTCATCTGCGCCAGATAGTCGCGCCCAGCGATGTCGCCCGAGATGGTGAGGGTGTTCCCACCGTGGCGGATGCACAGGCCGACCGTCGGCACGGAATGGCACGAGTAGTACATCTCCGCCTCCGCGCCGAAGAACTGGCACGGCTCGTCCATGGGCAGCGGCGCGAAGTCGAACTCGCCCGCGATCTCTTCCACGGTGCGGTCGAGCACGGCGCCGAGCTTGATCTGGATCGAACGCCAGATCTCCGGCGCTGTCCAGAGCTTCAGCCGTCGCGCACGCTGCACGAACGCGGGCAGGCCACCGGTGTGGTCCTCGTGGATGTGCGTGATGATGATCCCTTCCAGGTCCTCGGGCAGAATGCCCTGCGCCTCGAGGAGCCGGTCCGCGTACGCCGCGCAGTCGACCAAGACGCGGTGTCCATCGATCCAGAGCAGGTGCGTCGTGGACGGCCCGCTCGGGTCGAAGCCGTCGTACGAGCCCAAAACATGAACCGCGAAGCGGTGTGGGACGTTCGCCATGCCACCCGGCGCCGTCCATACCGGCGGCTGATCACCCTCGTACGCGAGCTCGATCGTCTCGCGCTCCGCCTCGTGGAGCACCTCGTACCGGTTGGGACCGGCGTGCATGATCGTCGTGGCGCCGAACGTGATGCCATCGCTCTTCCACGGGACCAGGTCGATGTAGTCCCTGAGCGGGATGACGCGGCCCTGCTTGTCCTTCGGGGCGAAGTACGCCCCCTCGCGCTCGAGGTGCGGTCGGATGCTGCCGTCCGGCTTGATGCAATCGAGCACGTGCGACTCGGTGCCCAGGTAGCTGACCTCGAGGACGGCCTTGACGCGCAGAAGCTGCTCCGGCGTGCCGACGAACCGCAGCTTCCGCATGACGCGCCCGGCGGCGAAATCGAAGTTGTGCTCGCGGAAGACGTGGCCGTAGAATAGGAACTCGGGGACGAACTGCGGGACGCGCCCATAGATGTTCACGTCCGGCAGCACGACGGTGTGCGGGAAGGACCAGCCCCGGCTGACGATCCCCTTGTTCACCTCCGAGTAGCAGCCGAAGAGGATGACGTCGCCCGGCTCGTCGCCAACCCAACACGTCGCGCCGGCCGCAGGGGCGAGCGGATAGCTATGCATAGTGACCTCTCATACGCATTCCAATTGGCCCTACCCTATCGCCGCCACCCGGCCCGACGGCAGCGCATCGTCGCCCGTTGCCGACGCGGCCCACCAACTCGGTCGGCGGGGAAGTCGTTGCCCGCCTCGTCCGAGATATCGCCAGCGCCAATAGCCCTCACATGCGTATATGCCGGCCTTGACCGGCGGGCAATGGCCCATCCGTGCCGGAATCCCCTCCGGGGCCTCGCTCTCCTCGTCTCGGACGCGCCGGTGGCATACGGATAGGGCGCCGCCCGATCAGTGCAGTTACCACGTGGCGGCACCCGTCCCATCCTCCCGCGAGGCACCGCCGTCGGCAAAGATATGCGTTTCAGAGAGCGATATCAAGCAGCCATAGTTCGTACTTGTGCGCCGATCCCGCACGCACGACGGTCCGACGGGATGCGGAGTCCATGCCATAAAGGAATACCGGGTTCGCTCATTTTTCAAGTGGCTCCCCGCGGGTGCGGCGCCCAGGCTGTGTCTGGCAAATGGTCACAATCGCGTGTAGGGGCATGGCGGCGCCATGCCCCTACGGGCGCAGATGCCCGTCGCACCAACATCTCCTGCACCGATCACAACGTCGCGAGCCAGGCCTCCCGTCGTGTCAGACACACCCTAAGGCCGGCATTCGCGCGGCGTGCGGCGATCGCGTGCCGTGGCGTTCGGAGCCCGCGTTCCCGCGAAAGGTCGCCCCGGCGGAGACGACGGTGCCCCGCCAACTCGGAGACGGATCAGAACACGACGACCGAGAGGGCCACCGAGAGGAAGCCCGAATCCAGCTTGACGCCCTGATCCGCGCCGAACGAGGTGAAGCGGACCATGGTCGCGCGCAGGTCGAGGCCGTAGGAGCTCGTCCTCTCGAGCGTGTACCCGATGCCGACGAAGTAGCCCACCCGCGTGTCGTTGCTCAGCGTGCCGTCGCCATGACTGAGGGTCAGGCTCGGGGAGTACGAGCCGATGCCGAACCGGACGTACGGCGCGGAGTTGGTGAGGCCCCGTCGCGGGTGAAGCCGCACTCCGCCCTCGAATCCTACTGCGGAGTAGTGCGTGACGGTGCTGCTATCGGGTGATGGCGCACCGGTGACGTTGAAGCCATGGTAGCGCAGGCAGCCCTCGATGTCGACCCACGGCGCCGACTCCCAGCCGAACTGCGCCTCGAACCCGTAGCCCGGCGAGACGCGGAGCGTGTCCGGCGTGTCCCCATGGTACCCGTAGTAGTAGATCTTCGTATCGACGTGGGGCGTGACGCCTCCGCCGACGCCGATGTACGCGGTTGCCCCGGCGGGGCGTACTCCCGCGGCAAGGACAAGCATCGCGCCAACGGCGATCGTGAGCGCAGAGCGTGACATAGTGGTCGCCCTCATGGTGGAACGGGTCCGCCGGCTCCGTATAGTGACGCACATCGGCCCGGCGGGGGCAACCGCTCGGGTTGCGTCGCAGTCCGTTCCGCCGCTATGCTTGTCCCGACGGTCAGCGCGTTCGCGGGCGACCAGACCTCACCATCGGCCAAGCCAGAGCCGCATCTCGAGGGAGCACGGATGAGAATCGGGGCACGCGCGTCTCTCCTGGCGGTCGTCGCGCTCGCCGGATGCGGAGGCCAGGCGCGCGTGGTCGTGGGCGCTCAATCGGCCCTCTCGTACGTCCTGTCCTGCCAGAAGGAGGACGGCGGATTCGGCCCGCAGGATCAGCCGTACGTCGGCCCGACGTGGACCGATCACGCGGTCAGCGTCATCAGCCAGTTCGGCGTGCCGATGCCGCGCGGCGGCGCGTGCGCACGAGCTCTCGATCGCTCCCTCGAGGAGGAGTTCCCCGATACGACGCGTCCGTCCTGGGTGACGCTGGCCGTCGCGTCGGCGCGCTCGCGGCTCGACGAGCGCCCCGATCCGGCGGAGGTCGAGAGCCTTCGCGCCCGGCAGCGCGCGGACGGCGGCTGGGGCGAACCCGGGAGGATCTCCACCCTGACGGAGACGTACCGCGCCGTCATGACCCTCGCCTCATGGAACGCCGCGCCGCTGGACCGCGAGGCCGCAGCCCAATTCATCGTCGACCGCCTGCACCGCGACGGGCACTTCGACGACGTGCCGCGGGTCGTGGTCCGGCCCGACACGACCACCGCGGCTCCGATCGCGCCGAGTGACCCGGAGAGCTCGCCGCCACCGACGGGCGGCACCTACCGCCGGAACGGCGCCGAAGCGGACACGGCCGGCGCGCGGCCGCCGACACGACCCGAGGCGACGGCGTCGGCGACTCCGGCGGAGCACATCTGGCTCACGGCGTGCGCCGTACGCGCGCTCGTGGTACTCGGTTACGAGACCCCGTGGCGCGACGTGGTCGTCGCGTGGATTCGCTCGTGTCAGCAGGAGGACGGCGGCTTCTCGTGGCGGCCAGACCCGGACGTCGCCGGGCGCAGCGACATCTGGTACACCTGGCTCGGGGTGAGCGCTCTCCGCGCGCTCGGCGCGATGCCGCGGGACAGCAAGGGCGTCGCCCAATTCGTCAATGCGTGCCAGAACGCCGACGGCGGGTTCGGCGACAAACCCGGCTGGCTCTCCCGTCTGGAGGCGACCGACTACGCCGTGCAGACGCTCGGCGCGCTCACCGGCGACCTCGCCGGGGCCATCGAGTCGAAGCTGGTGCCGATTGCGCGGCGGGAGACGCCTCGCGCGTGGCAGCGCTTCGGCATCTACAGCGTCTACCCCGGGCCGACCCTCGCCGAGCGGACGGACCGTGCCGGCCGCTGGTGGCCCGGCCTGCCGGAGTACCCACTCGACGTGCCGCCGGAGCGCGCGTCGAACCTGCTTGTGACCCCCGGCGTCGTCATCGGCGATACCTCGCTCGCCTGGCTCCTCTGGTCGATCCGCCTGCCGTCGGTGCGTCTGATCCTGCCCCACGGGCGCTCCACATGGCGTGAGCTGAGCCTGGCGCTGCCGATCCAGCAGGAGCCGAGCGTGGTCTCCGCATTGCGGGATGCCGAGCGCCTGCCCGAAGGGACGCCTCTCGACCAGGACTCGCTGTTCCGGCTCGTCGCACCTCTCCTCGAGCGCGGCGGGGTCGTCTGCGAGCGGCTTGACGGCGACGACGAGATGGCCGCGCGCCTCGCGATGGACGGCATCATCGCGCGTGCCGTACCCACGATCACGGTCGCCGGCGCGCTCTCCGACGGGACGGACCTCGTGCGCAGGGCCCCCTGGCTCGAACGCGCGATCGGACGGATCCCGCTCAGCGTTGCACCCGCGGCGAAGGACTCCGTGCCGCGAGATCGGGCGCGCCTACTATGGTTCGGCCGCCAGGGCACGCCGATCGACCTCCGGTTCGCGCTCCTGACCTGTCGCAGCGCCTGTGTCGTCCGCGCGGCGGAGAGCCCGACCGGGTACGCGCTCTACGGGTGCCCGGAGACGACGGAGGCGTTCCTGGGCCGGGTTGCGGCCTGGCGCTGGCAGGGAGGACCGAAAGGGCGCCGTTGACAGGCACGGCGCGCGCCCGTACCTTCTACTTGCTGAACAACATGCGGTCGGATTGCGCGGCCGTACCCGACCCTGCGATCCCGATGCCGCGCGCCACACGCGACGATCAGCCGGTACTGATGGAACCGTGGTGAGTGTAGCTCAGCTGGTCAGAGCATCAGACTGTGGATCTGAGGGTCGGGGGTTCAAATCCCCTCACTCACCCCACTTCTGCGTGCCTTCGAAGAGACCCCGGATGCGATGGAGCATCCGGGGTCTCTTTCGTTATGGGTGGCCGCGCCAGGCGCGCTGGCGCGGGCCCTGCTGACGGTCCGGCAGGCACGTGTCGGGCCGTCCCAGCGATGGAGTGATGCGATGGCTCGCCGTATCAATGAGACACTTCGCAAGCTCGGCCGCAATCAACCGACGAACGAACCGCCGGCCGACGCCTCGAACACCAGACCGCGAGGCGAGGAACGCGACTACGAGGAAGAGACCCAGCACGACCGGTTCCGCCGGCGCCAGGCGCGGCTGGCGGAGAGAGACACGTCGACAAGCCTGCCGATCGAGGTGGCCCGAGAGGCGCCGAAGCCGAAGCCCGGGCAGACCTTCGAAGGCCCTATCGACAAGCTCATCGAGAAGTACCGCGACCCGGCCGAGGTGATGCGGCACATGACCGTGGGCCAGTACATGCGCTACGAGCTGCGCGAGGGCCAGATCTGGGAAGGTAAGCGTCTCGTGTACGACGGAACACAGCACACGACCAAATCGTGAAATGCGAAGAGACACGAGGGAAGGGTCCGCGCCATCGCCGCATCGTATATTCTCAGGCGAAAGGCGCGAGAACCGAGGCATGGATGCGCGACGAGGTCACGGTGGGCAAGGATATCGGCTCGGTCTTGGAAGGCTGGGATTTCCGCCCAGACCGGCCGCCGGTCCGGAAGATCGAGGGCGAGGACGGGCGGCCGAAGATTCAGCTTCGGCTCGATCTCGGTCTCCTGCAGATGGAGACCACGGGCCGTCCGGACGGGCGCCGTCCCTACGGGCACGAGACCATGCTCGACTACTACCAGAGCCTCCTGCGCGCCGAGCGCGAGCGAAGCGGCAGCGACGAGGACTTCGAGCTGAGCGAGGAGGATTGCCTGAAGCTCCAGTTCGAGAGCACGCAGTTCTACCACCGGCGCGTCAGTTGGCTCGAGCTCGGCGACTATCGCGCATCGGAGCGCGACGCGGAGCACAATCTGCGCATCATCGAGTTCGTCGTCGCCTACGCGCAGACGGATCAACTGCGGGAGACATTCACGCAGTGGAAGCCGTTCATCCTCGTCCACCGCACGATGGCACGGGCACGCTACGCGTGGGAGCGGCGCCGCTTCGACGAGGCCATCCGCAGCATTCGGGAGGGCATCGAGGCGATTGCCGAGGCCTACAGGGAGCAGGGGCGCGAGGATGCAGGCGAAGCGTCCGGCGAGATCACCTACCTGCGGAAGTGGGCCGAGGAGATCGACCAGGCCCGGCCGCTGACCCTCGAGCAACGGCTGGAGCGGGAGCTGGACGAGGCGGTCTCGAGCGAGGCATTCGAACGCGCGGCCCTTCTGCGCGACCGGCTCAGCGTGCTCCGGCAGCACCGGCCGGCCGGCCCGCAGTAGCGGGCATCGCCTTGACCGGCTTTCCGCCGGCCCGTATACTCCTAGGCCTTCGGTGGCGCTCTAGCTCAGTTGGTAGAGCAAGGGACTGAAAATCCCTGTGTCCCCAGTTCGATTCTGGGGGGCGCCACCACCGATCTTCCGCCCCGGTCCCTGCGCGAGGGAAGCCGGGGCGTTCTTCGTTCGACGCCGCCGGAGACCGTTGCGTCGTTCGCTCACCGCGAGCCGCGCACCTCCGACGGCAGGTCGCACGCGCGAAGGTGGAGCCGATGACGACGGCGCACGAAGAGATCACGGTCTCCCTCGGAGAACGCAGCTACCCTATCATCGTCGGCTACGGGCTGCTCGACTCGTTCGGCGCGGCGCTCACAAGGGTTGCCAGAGGCCGGCGCGTCGGCCTCGTCTCGGACGAGGTGGTATGGTCCTACTACGGAGACCGCGTCGTCCGCAGCCTCGATGTGGTCGGCTTTCACGTCACCCGGGCGATCATCCCGGCGGGCGAGGAGCAGAAGACGCTCGCGACGGCCTCATCGATCGTGGACACGTTTCTCGACGCGCGGCTCGACCGGCTGAGCACCGTCGTGGCCCTGGGTGGCGGCGTCGTGGGCGACGTGGCCGGCTTCGCCTCGGCAATTCTCCTGCGCGGCGTCCGCATCGCACACGTGCCGACCACGGTGATCGCGCAGGTGGATGCGAGCATCGGCGGGAAGACCGGCGTCAACCACCGCCGCGGGAAGAACCTCATCGGCGCATTTCACCAACCGTCGCTCGTCGCCATCGACGTGGGGACGCTCGCGACGCTGCCGCGCGGCGAGCTTGCCGCGGGCCTCGCCGAGGTCGTCAAGCACGCGGTGATCCGCGATCCGGCGTTGTTCGAGCACCTCGAGGGGGAGTTGGGCCGGTACGCGGCGTTCGAGGCGACTCCCGAGGCCTGGGTGCGCCTCATGGCGGCAAACTGCCGGATCAAGGCGGAGGTCGTGCGCCTCGACGAGCGCGAGACGCACCTGCGCGCCATCCTCAACTACGGGCACACCGCCGGGCACGCCATCGAGGTGCTCGGCGACTATGCGCGGTACCGCCACGGCGAGGCGACGCTGTTCGGCATGCGCGTGGCAGGCGCACTGGCGACCAGACGCGGGATGTGGTCCGCCGACGACGAGCGCCGGCAGAACGCGCTGATCGACCAGCTCCTCCTCGTGCAGCCGCCGACGGACTTCACGGTCGATGCCGTGTGGGACGCGATGCGCTCCGACAAGAAGGCCCGCGAGGGCGCCCTGCGGTTCGTCCTGCCGACGGGCATCGGCAACGCGGTCGTCGCGGGCGACGTCTCGCGCGAGGAGTTCGCGACGGCATGGGCGCGCGCGATCGTCCCCGCCACGGTCCGCGCCTAGGATGCCGTCACCGTCGTGCCCAGGCGCGCGGTTCCCTCATCCTCAGCCCGAGCTCGCCCTGCGCAATCCGCGACGTCGCCGTGTACGGGATGCCGTACGGGATGATGTCGGCCCACTCCTGAAGATCGAAGCCGCAGTTGTCATTGTCGGGCACGTAGGTGCCGAGCGTCGCCGGCCAGCGATGCCCGCCGTTGACGAAGTAGATCGTCGGGCCCACGGCGACCGCCGCGCCGTGCTCGCCGAAGTCGAGCGGCGCGGCGGGAACGGTCTTCAGTGACCACGGTTGCGTCGTCCCGTCGAAGCCCAGCCCCGGCGGAACGCTCCAGATGTCGGCGCCGCCCTGCGTCGTGTCGGGCTTGGAGAGGAGACCGCCGAGGAGGTAGAGCCTGCCGTAGCTCACCGTCGCGTGGAAGCCGACGCGCTTGTCGGGGAGGACGTTTGGGAACGTCCCCGCCGTCTGGAGCGCACTCCATTGGTCCCGCACGGGGCTGTACACGTAGATGCTGTCGGACAAGGTGAGGCGCATGAACGTGTAGTCGGTGGTGCCGGCCGTGTAGCTGCCGAAGAGATACAGCTTCCCAAGGTAGCCCATGGTGGGACCCATCACCTCGAAGCCCGGCCGATCGGCGCGGGCAAGCCACGTGTTCGTCCCCGGGATGTACGCCGTCATCTGCCTCCCCGTCGGATACTCGCTCCACGCCCGGCTCGGGCCGAGTTGGTCGCTCGCCGGGAACGTGTAGATCGTGTCGCCGAGGACGGCCGCGGTGCGGATGGAGATGCCCTGCGGGATCGGGATCGGCGCCTCCCAGACGTTCGTCGTAGAATTGAAGACGTCGATCACAGAGCTGTTCGCCCCGCCAAGGACGTAGAGCCTGCCGCCGACCACCGCGATGCCGAAGTCGCTGTGCGGGCTCGGCACCGGGGGCAACGTCGTCCATGTCTTCGCGATCGGGCCGAACCGCTCGACCACTCCGTCCGGCCAGACGATGTAGACCTTGTCGTCCAAGACGGCCGCCCGCATGCCGACCAATGGACGGGGCGTCTTGGTCAGCATCCCGTAGGGCGACGCGCAGGTCGTGAAGGTCACGTGCGCCGATTCCTTGATGATGCGGAAGGCCGGGTCCTCGCGGTACGCGACAACCCATACCCAGTAGGTCTTCGACGGCTCGAACCCGCTCATCGGCAGGATCATGCCCGAGCTCGACCGGTCGACGTCGAAGCGCGCACCGACCGGCACATACTCCGTCCGAGTCGTCTCGCTCTCGGCCACGAGGAGCCGATAGCGGAGCGTCACCGTGTCGGTGAAGGTGGCCGTCCAGCCGAACGCCGCGCTGTGGAAGTTGACGAGTTCGGCGATGACCTCGACGCTGAGATCGCCTTTCTCTCCATTGTCGCTCGAGCCAAGCAGGCCGCAGCCCGCGAGGAGGGCGGTGAAGGGAAGAAGCGAGAGCGCACGGAGCGCTGATGGGCGGTGTGGCCGCAGCATGCGACCTCCTTGACTGAACGTGGGCATTTGTGCAGGCATTGGTCATATGAATCGTCACGCGGACGGGCAATGTCAAGTTCCCCCTTCCGACCGAAGACCTGTTCCTTCGCGCTGAGGCGGCGCCGGGCGCATGGCGCCGGACGCATCGAAGAGGCCATGAGGCGTGCAGGGCGAGATGCTGGATATCGTGGACGAGAACGGCCGGGCGATCGGCCGCGCGCCGCGGGAGGTCGTGCACGCGCGTGGGCTCTGGCACCGGACGGCGCACGTCTGGGTGATCATGCCGACCTTCGCCGGCGGATCGCTCCTCTTCCAGCGGCGCTCCGCGACGAAGGATGTCGCGCCGGACCTTCTCGACGTCTCCGTGGGCGGGCACGTCGCCCCGGGCGAGGAGCCGATAGTCGCCGCCGTGCAGGAACTCGCCGAAGAACTCGGAGTCGACGTCGAGCCGGCACAACTCCGCCCGCTCGGGGCGCGGCAGGCAGCGCGCCGCTTCGGGACGACCATCGACCGCGAGATCCAAGTCCTTTTCGGCATCGCCGACGACCGGCCGCTCGCGGGCTATCGCGCCCAGGCGGACGAGGTGGCCGCGCTCGTCCCGGTGCCGGTCTGTCAGGGAATGGCCCTGTTCGCCGGCCGTGTGGAATCGCTCGAGCTCGCGGTCGCGCGCGTGCTCCCCGACGGCGCCGCCGAGATCGGGGCCGATCGCATTGCACGCGACGACTTCGTCCCCTCCGTCGACCACTACTTCTACCGTGCCTGCGTCATGGCGGACCGCTGGCTCCGCGGGGGAGATCACCTCGTCATCTGACTGCGCCGCCGCCTGATTCGGTTGTCCTTGCGAGAACCACCTCGACCTCGTCCCGCGTCGGAAGCGATGGTTGCGCCCCGCGCCGCGTGACGCTGGCCGTTCCGGCGGCACACGCGAACCAGATCGCCGCAGCCATGCCGCGGCCTTCTCCGAACGCGACCGCAAGCGCGCCGTTGAACGCGTCCCCGGCGGCGACCGTATCGACCGCGGCGACCCTTGGCGCGGGGACATGAAGCGTCCCGCCTTCCCAGACGGCCAGCGCGCCCTCGGCGCCGAGGGTGACGATGACGCCCCCCGCGCCCTGCGCTCGGAGCGCCCGCGCCGCTGCCTCCGCGTCGGCCATGGACCGCACCGGCAGCCCCGAGAGACTCGCGGCCTCCGTCTCGTTCGGCGTGAGCCAGTCCGCGAGCGCGAGCACGTCGCGGCCGAGCGGACGGGCGGGCGCCGGATTCAGGATGGTCGTCACGCCGGACCCGCGCGCGATGTCCAGAGCGCGGACCACCGTCTCGACCGGCGTCTCGAGTTGCACGACCAGGACGTCCGCGGCCCGGATCGCGTCGGCGGCGGCCTCCACGTCCTCCGGCGACAGCGCCGCGTTCGACCCCGGCGCGACGACGATCGCATTCCGCCCATCTTCTGCGACGACGATCAGCGCCGCGCCCGATGGCCGGGTCGGGTCGCGACGGATGGCGCGCACGTCGATCCCCTCCCGCCGAAAGCCTTCGATGGAACGGTCGCCAAAGGCGTCCGTGCCGATGCGGGCGACGAACGTCACGGCCGCGCCGAGACGCGCGGCGGCGACCGCCTGGTTCGCGCCTTTTCCGCCGGGGACGACCTCCAGGTTGCCGCCGAGGATGGTCTCGCCCGGCGACGGAATCCGCGGGGCCCGCACGACGAGGTCGGTGTTCGAGCTTCCGACGACGACGATCGATGGCATGTCCCCTCCTCCCACGTGGAGGCGATGTCGAACCGAGGAATGTCGCGACGTGCGCCGCGCCCGGCAAGGGGCGCCGAGTCGAGGAGCAAGGCACGCAATTTGCAGTTGACACATTACATACGTATCATCATGGGGAGCGGCACGTCCGCGCGGAGGCCGGTCGCGGGGTCCGGGGCGACCGAGTGGCCACGCGTAGCGTTCTCTGCCATCGTATCAGGGGGATACGCCATGCGGAGATCACTATCAGTACTGATTGCGGTGGGCGTCGCGCTCGCCCTCTCTGCCTGCCAGTCGAAGGAGCCGACGAATCCCGCCGGGGAACTGCCGGACGTCCCGTCCGGCACGGCCAACCTCGCGGGCGCGGCGGACCCGAACCTCGCCGAGGAGCCGGTGGACCCGCGCCTCGTCGCGGGCAACACCCGTTTCGCCCTCAACCTCTTCGGCAAGCTCGCGCGGGCCGAGCCGGCGAACAACGTCTTCATCTCGCCGGCCAGCGTCTCCATCGCCCTCGCGATGACGTACAACGGCGCCGACGGCACGACGAAGGACAGCATGGCGAGCGTCCTCGGCCTCGACGGCATGACGCTCGACGAGGCGAACCGCGCGAACCTCGTCCTCCTCTCGAACCTCGCCTACGCCGACCCGAAGGTGCGCCTCGCCATCGCCAACTCCCTCTGGGGCAACAGAACCGTCCGCTTCGACGACGGTTTCCTTGCCCGGAACGCAGACTCATTCGGCGCCGGCGTACGCTCCCTCGACTTCGCGGACCCACGCTCGCCGGGCATCATCAACGAGTGGGTGAGCGACAACACGAACGGCAAGATCAAGAACATCCTCGACCAGATACCGTCGAACGCGATCCTCTACCTCGTGAACGCGATCTGGTTCAAGGGGACGTGGACCGATCAGTTCGACAAGGCCGACACGCGCGACCAGGCGTTCGCCCTCGCCGACGGGACCCGTAGGACCGTCCCGATGATGCGCAACGACGCCGGGTACCGGTACCTCGAGACCGTGGCTTTCCAGGCGGCCAGCCTGCCGTACGGGGACGGGCGGTTCAGCATGTACGTGTTCCTGCCGAAGACGACCTCCTCCCTCTCGGCATTCGTCGCGGGCCTGACGGCGGAGGCGTGGAGCGGATGGATGGCCGCGTTCGGTGGGATGGACGGCGACATCGCCCTTCCGCGCTTCCAGATCAAGTACAAGACGGAGCTCGTCGAGACGCTTTCCGCTCTTGGAATGAGTGTCGCCTTCGGCGACCGCGCTGATTTCTCCGCCATGTTCCCGCCCGACGCGCAGCCCGCCGCGGCGATCAGCCGCGTCATCCACCAGACATACCTCGACGTGAACGAGGAAGGAACGGAGGCCGCCGCGGCGACCGTCGTGGGCATAGGCCCCACATCGGTACCGCCGCACTTCACGATGGTGGTGGATCGCCCGTTCTTCGTCGCCATCCGCGACAACGTCTCCGGGACGATCCTGTTCATGGGGACGATCAACGACCCGCAGCCGTAGCGCCGGGCGTTGCTCTGAGGTCGCTCTGCCATCGTATCAGGGAGGATACGCCATGCGGAGACTACTATCAGGACTGATCGCGGCGGGCGTCGCGCTCGCCCTCTCTGCCTGCCAGTCGAAGGAGCCGACGAATCCCGCCGGGGAACTGCCGGACGTCCCGTCCGGCACGACCAACCTCGCGGGCGCCGCCGATCCGAAGCTCGCCGGGGAGCCGGTGGACCCGCGCCTCGTCGCGGGCAACACCCGGTTCGCCCTCAACCTCTTCGGCAGACTCGCACGGGCCGAGCCGGCGAACAACGTCTTCATCTCGCCGGCCAGCGTCTCCATCGCGTTGGCGATGACGTACAACGGCGCCGACGGCACGACGAAGGACAGCATGGCGAGCGTCCTCGGCCTCGACGGCATGAGTCTCGACGAGGTGAACCGCGCGAACCTGGTCCTCCTCTCGAACCTCGCGTACGCCGATCCGAAAGTGCGGCTCGCCATCGCCAACTCCCTCTGGGCGAAGCAGGGAATGCCGTTCTACGACGACTTTCTCGCCCGGAACCGCGAGTCCTTCGGCGCCGAAGTGCGGAATCTCGACTTCGGCGACCCGAACTCGGTGAAGGTGATCAACGACTGGGTGAGCAACAACACGAACGACAGGATCAAGAACATCCTCGACATGATCCCCGATGGCGCGATCCTCTACCTCGTGAACGCGATCTGGTTCAAGGGGACGTGGACCGAGGAATTCGACAAGGCGGACACGCGCGACCGGCCGTTCACCCTCGCGAGCGGGGCGCAGAAGAGCGTGCCGATGATGTCGCAGGACAGGCGGTTCGCCTACCACGAGGAGCCGGGCTTCCAGGCGGTGAGCCTGCCGTACGGCAGTCGGCGGTTCAGCATGTACGTCTTCCTTCCCGCGGGGAATTCCTCGCTCGGGAGCTTCGTCTCCACGCTCACGCCGGAGAACTGGAACCGGTGGATGGCCGCGTTCGATTCGAGCAAGGGCACGGTCGCGCTGCCGCGGTTCAAGATCGAGTACAAGACGCTGCTGAACGACCCGCTCGTTGCGCTCGGCATGGGCGTGGCATTCTCCATGTACCAGGCGGACTTCCGGAAAATGCTCCCCGTGTCGCCCGAGGCGAACGCCTACATCAGCCGGGTGATCCATCAGAGCTTCGTCGAGGTGAACGAGGAAGGCACCGAGGCCGCCGCGGCGACCGTCGTCGAGATCGGCGTCACGTCCGCGCCACCACAAGGATTCACGATGGTGGTGGACCGACCGTTCTTCGTCGCCATCCGCGATAACGTCTCCGGCACGATCCTCTTCATGGGGACGATCAACGACCCGCAGCCGTAGTTTGGGACTCCACTGCTCCTTTGCCGGCAGGGGCGTGATGCTCGCGCCCCTGCCGGGACGCCGCCGCACCACCCATTGGCGCGCGAACCCGCCCGCCCCCTATATTCGTATGGCCGCGGCACCATGGGATTCCTGCCGCCGCGCGTCATCCCGGACCCACCGCCGCGCGCCACACAGTCTCTCGACACGAAGGGCCTCCCATGACCATGCGGGACCGCATCCTCGCCGTCATCCAGGGCCGCGAGGTGGATCGCGTGCCGTTCGTGCAGTACTCGGGCCTCGCCGCACCCGACCGGGAGGTCTGGGACGCACTCGGGCGCGACGAGATGGGCATCATCCTCTGGTCCTCCGTGCACCGCATCGACCATCCGCACTGCCGGTTCGAGGATGTCCCGTTCGAGCGCAACGGCCGCCGCGGCGAGCGCACGATCCTCCACACGCCAGCGGGCGATCTGGTCGAGGAGAAGGTCTTCGAGCCCACGTACGGCACCGCCGCGCGGCGCAAGCACTTCATATCCGAGCCGAGCGACTACCCCATCTTCATGGCGTACCTGCGCGACTTGGTCGTGAGCGAGGACGTCGACAACTACCTGCGCCACGACCGCGCGGCCGGCGACGACGGGCTGCCGATGGTGGCCGTCGTCCGCACGCCGTACCAGCAGATGTGGGTCCAGTGGGTCTGCCTGACCGACTTCGCCCTCCACCTCGTGGACTACCCCGACATGGTGGGGGACACGCTCGACCTCCTCGCGGACATCGAGCGGCGCATCTTCCGCGTCGTGCGGCGGGCGCTCGACGTCGTGCCGATCCCCTTCGTGGACTTCCCCGACAACATCACCGCGCCGCCGATCGGCCGCGCGAACTTCCGCCGCTGGTGCGTGCCGTTCTACGATGAGTTGGCGGACATGCTCGCCGAGAAGAACGTCCCGGTCTTCGTCCACATGGACGGCGACCTGAAGCCGCTCGCACAGGACATCGCCGCGTCGAAGGTTCGCGGGCTCGACTCGTTCTCGCCGCAGCCCGACAACGACACGAGCCCCGCGGAGGCGGCCGCCCAATGGCCGGAAAAGCGCCTCTTCGTCAACTTCCCATCGTCGGTGCACATCGCCGAGCCGGACGCGATCTACGCGCAGGCGAGCCGCATCCTCGCCGAGGCGGGCCACACGGGCCGGCTGGAGATCCAGGTGTCGGAGAACGTCCCGCCGGGCAGGTGGCGGACGAGCTTCCCGCAGATCGTCCGCGCCATCCACGACTTCGGCCGGCCCTGACCACGGCAGGCCATGATCACGGCGCGCCGCGCCCGCTCGTCATCGGCGAGGGTGGACACCGCTTCTATGCCGACGCGGCATGGCCCGAGTTCAAGCGGTTGGCGCAGTGGTGAGAGACAGTGTCAGCGTTCTGCGCAACAGGAGTCATCACATGGCGAACCTGAACCCGTTCCGCGAATATCTGAAAGTCATTGAGCGGGAGATCAAAGCGGGGAACGCCACCGAGCATACCCACCGCCCAGCGCTCAAAGTGCTCATCGAATCGCTGTTCCCCGGCGTGATAGCCACGAACGAGCCAAAGCACCTGATCGATTGCGGTGCACCCGACTTTGTGGTCATCAAGGGACTGCTGGCGCTGGGCAACATTGAGACGAAGGATGTGGGCATCGCGCTCGACAAAGTCGAGAAGACAGACCAACTCAAGCGTTACTTGGACGCACTGCCAAACTTGATCCTCACTGACTACATCGAGTTCAGGTGGTACGTTGAAGGTGAATCTCGCGCTGCCGAACGGCTCGCCACCGTCGCGCGCGATGGGACGCTCCGCGCGGACACGGAGGGGATGAAGCGAGTCCACCACCTCCTCGGCAACTTCATTGAAACGCCAGCCCCGAGGCTCGCGAAGGCGGAGGACCTCGCGAAGGGGATGGCGAGCATCGCCCAACTCATCCGCGACGCCATTCAAAGTGCCTTTCGACACGAGGACAAGGGCGGCACGCTGCACGATCAACTCGACAGCTTCCGCAAGACGCTCCTGCACGACCTGACGACCGCGCAGTTTGCGGACATGTACGCGCAGACGATCTGCTATGGCCTATTTGCTGCGCGATGCAATTCGCCGAGCGGTCGGAATTTCGATCGCGAGAACGCGGCGTACCGCATACCGAAAACCAGCCCGTTCCTCCGCGATATCTTCATCCACATAGCCGGTCCAGACCTTGACGATCGCGTCGCGTGGGCCGTTGACGGCCTCGCAAGGATTCTGGGTTATGCCGACATGCACGCGATTCTGAAGGGTTTCGGCAAGCGCGCGGGGCGGGAGGACGCCGTCGTCCATTTCTACGAGACGTTCCTCGCCACGTACGACCCGAAGATGCGTGAACTGCGCGGCGTCTACTACACCCCGGAGCCGGTCGTCAGCTACATCGTCCGAAGCGTGGACCACATCCTCAAGACCGACTTCGGCCTGCCGATGGGCCTTGCCGACGCGACGAAGATCACGGTGCCGAAACGCGACGGAACGGGCACGGAAGAGGTCCACAAGGTCCAGATTCTCGACCCGGCGTGCGGGACCGGCACATTCCTGTACAGCGCCATTGACCTGATGCGCGAGACCGTCGTGACGACGTACGGCGCGGGAGCGTGGCCTGCGTACGTGCAGGATCACCTGCTGCCCCGCCTGTTCGGGTTCGAGCTTCTGATGGCCCCGTATACCGTCTGTCACATGAAGCTCGGCCTACAGCTTCACGAGAGTGGGTATGACCTTGAGGCGCGGCAACGCTTGAACGTGTTCCTCACGAACACGCTCGAAGAGGCCTTCATTGTAGCCGACACTGCCTTCGCCAAATGGATCACCGAGGAAGCCGGGGCCGCCGGCACAGTGAAGCAGGACGCGCCCGTCATGGTCGTCCTCGGTAACCCGCCCTACTCCGGCCATTCGGCGAACAGAGGGCAATGGATCACGAACCTCCTGCGTGGAAAGGACACGCTCACCGGAAAGCCGACACGTGATTACTTTGCTGTGGATGGGCAGGCGCTCCGAGAACGAAACCCGAAATGGCTCAACGATGACTACGTGAAGTTCATCCGGTTCGCCCAGTGGCGCATCGAAAGGACGGGCTACGGCATTCTTGCGTTCATCTCAAACCACGGCTATCTCGACAATCCGACGTTCCGAGGCATGCGGCAGGCGCTCATGGAGACGTTTGATGACATCTACATCCTCGACCTCCACGGCAACAGCAAGAAGAAAGAAAAAGCACCCGACGGCTCGAAGGACGAGAACGTCTTTGACATTCAGCAGGGGGTTGCGATTGGGATATTCGTGAGGAAGCCCAAGCCCCGACCGGGTGCAGCGACCGTCCACCACGCAGACATGTGGGGCGTCCGCGAGGTGTACGAACAAACCCCCGACGGGCGGCGTCTTGTGGGCGGGAAGTATCACTGGCTTTGGGAACATGATGTTTCCGCAACGGAATGGGGCGATCCGCTCACGCCGCAGTCCCAGTTCTACGTCTTCGTGTCGCAGGATACCCAGTTGCAGGCGGAATACGAAACGGGCCAGGCGCTCGGTCGCATTTTCCCGCTCAACAGCGTGGGAATCGTGACCGCACGCGATTCTCTGACTATTCACTGGAATGAAGAGAATGTCTGGCGTACTGTTGCTGACTTCGGGCTGCTGCCGGAAGAGGAGGCGCGCGTCAAGTACCAACTCGGAAAGGATGTGAGAGATTGGAAGGTCGTTCTCGCTCAAAGAGATCTGAGAGCATCCGGGCCGTCGAAACGCAACGTGGTTCGGATGCTTTATCGTCCCTTCGACATCCGGTGGACATACTATACCGGCAACTCGCGCGGGTTCCACTGCATGCCGCGAGGCGAAGTCATGCGCCACATGGTGGCAGGCCCAAATTTGGGGCTGATCACGACACGTCAAACACGTGACGAATGGGACTGCTTCGCGACGAGATACATCTGCGGTCATAAGTCATGTGCTGGCTATGATATTAACTCACTCTTCCCTTTGTATCTCTATATGGCTGACGACCCCAACCACGACCTCTTTTCCGGCGAACCGGCTGATACCTCTATCACTCGTCGGCCCAACCTCTCTCCTGAGTTTACCGCCGATCTCTCCTCGGACCTCGCCATGACGTTCATCACCGACGGAAAAGGAGACACGAAGGCGACATTCGGCCCCGAGGACGTGTTCGACTACATGTACGCGGTGTTTCATTCGCCGACGTATCGCACGCGCTACGCGGAATTCCTCAAGATTGACTTCCCGCGCCTGCCGCTCACGTCGAACTCGGACCTCTTCCGGGCGCTCTGTGCGTTGGGAGAAGAACTCGTCGGGCTGCACCTCATGGAGAAGCACGGGCCGCGCATGACGAAGTTCCCTGTTGCCGGAATCAACGTCGTTGATAAGGTCCGCTACACCGAACCCGGTCAGGGAAGCGAGCAGGGCCGCGTCTGGATCAACAAGGCGCAGTACTTCGAGGGCGTGCCGCCGGAGGTGTGGGGGTTCCACGTCGGTGGGTATCAGGTGTGCGGCAAGTGGCTGAAGGACCGAAAGGGGCGGACGCTCACCATTGACGACATCACCCATTACACTGGCGTCGTTTCCGCTCTCTCAGAGACCATACGCATCATGGACGAGATCGACGAGGCAATCGACGAGCACGGCGGCTGGCCGATACGATGACCGGTAGCCGTAGAGAAGGCAGTATCGCAACGTCCTCTTGATGAAAGGGTCCGACCGATGGCCAAAGTCGCCATGATGGGAGCCGGCAGCGCCGGGTTCTGTCACATGCTCATCCAGGACATCGTGAGCTTCGAGTCGATGAAGGACGTGCATTTCGCCCTCATGGACGTGGACGCCGCGCGCCTGGCCCAGGCGCACCGCGCGTTCGAGCAGATGAAGGCGCAGCACGGCCTCGCCTGCACGTTCACCGCGACCACCGACCGGCGCGAGGCGCTCAAGGATGCCGACTTCGCCATCTCGATGATCCAGGTCGGCGGCCTCGAGCCCTACAAGCTCGACGTCGCGATCCCGCTCAAGTATGGCGTCGACCAGTGCGTCGGCGACACGATGAACCCGGGCGGGATCTTCCGCGGCCTCCGGCACGTGCCGGCGCTCCTCGACATGCTCCGGACGATGGAGGAGGTATCGAAGCCGGACATCATCTTCATGAACTACGCCAACCCGATGGCGATCGTCTCCTGGGCGATGCAGAAGGCGTACCCGCACGTGACCTCGGTCGGCCTCTGCCACGGCGTGCAGCACACGACGAACATGCTGTGCGACTGGCTCGGCGTGCCGCGCGAGGAGGTGGACGTCCTCACGGCCGGCATCAACCACATGGCG
>Ga0315279_10002284_pt1 | contig 29223 bp, 30 predicted proteins | sample YL17G06_20_MG_FD_203694 | JGI IMG/M metagenome (GOLD analysis project Ga0315279, IMG submission 203694) | Sediment microbial communities from Yellowstone Lake, YNP, Wyoming, USA - YL17G06_20 | ecosystem: Environmental > Aquatic > Freshwater > Lake > Sediment | place: USA: Wyoming | collected... | reverse complement strand
AGCCTTATCCAGAACGCCTCTCACAGTCGAGAGGAATTCATGAAGAGTAATCCCTTCGATGGTTAACAGCCCAAGTCAACCGTTCAGAACCAAGCATCTAATATGGTTTAGAGACAGAGCCGTTGTTTGCCCGAATGGTTCGGATTTGAGGCCTAGGTCTTTTCGGGTCTGCGAGATTTCCTAGCCGGTACAAACCCGCACAATGTCCAGGTAGGAGCGCTCGTTTTCAGCACTTGCCACTTGCACTGGTGCACGAATCTCTCCCACGCACTTGATGGCTAATGTAAAATGCGCTCCAGGTTGCTGGCTGGAGCTTTTCCGCTTACTGCCACGGCCTTCAACTCGGAGACATATGACGGCCTGTCGCGGATTCTTCAATTTTCCATAATCGTCAAATGATGTTTCTATGCGCTGTTGCCATTAGGTGGATCTGCTCAACCGCCTCTCGGGTGAGGATGGAAGTCTCACTGGCAATTCTGTGAAAGGTTCCCTGTAAATAGGGTTTCAGAAGAAGGTCTACCTTTGTCTTATCCCTCTCTTCGGTGACAACGAGAAAAAGCTTCGGTCTCCAGCTGTCACATATCCAAAGGCAAAACGGGTTCGCAGGCGCCGACATTTTCATGTCGATACCATTTTACGTGAAGGACTGCACGCCATCAGTGAACTCTTTCCAGCCATCTTTCGTCAAATATTCACGAGAATGAGAGGGAAGTAGGACGCCTTCGTGCAGTTCGATTATACCTTTCAATCTGTCCATGGAATGTGCGTATTGCCTGGCGTCCACGTAGAAACCCGGAAGGATTGGGTCTTCGAGGTTCTCACGTGTAGAGATAGCATCGCCCGCTATCACAAGTGTGCCAGTGTTGTCGAGCTCAACAACGACAGACTGGTGACCTTCGCTATGGCCAGGCGTTGAGGTGATTCCAACTCCGCGCACAATCTCAAAGCCTTCTTTCACAAGTTCATACTTCAGGCCAGGAATATCAAATACAGACCGCAAGTATGATGGCGCTTCCCACCAACCAGGGGCGAATGCATGAGCGAGCTCAGATTCGCTAACCAGAAACGTCGCTTGAGGGAACATTTCATTGTTGCCACAGTGGTCATAATGCAAGTGCGTATTGATGACGTAGTCAACGTCGGATCTTGAGAAGCCCATGGACTCGAGCAGCCTGTCCAAGTGTTCCTGTTCTTCCATATGGGTAGGAAACAACTCCTGGATCACCTTGGGGTGAAGTTCCTTCCAGCGGATTGATAGTCCAGTGTCTACGAGGACAGTGCATTCAGGGTCTTCGATCAGATAAGCGTAGTAAGGGAGCTTGATCTTTGTCCCGCAACCTTTCAGGAGTGTTAGAACGCATTTGTCATCAAGTTCATGGCCGCAAGGAAGAACATGCACTCTTCTCATGACCACTGTGCCTCGACGGGAGCGCGTCCTTTCACCGGCTATTAAGATTGACTTTGGGAAGAGTTTCAAAACCATAATTCATGCGCGCCTCAGCTATTGAGACAAACGCAGCTCGACATTACCATGCATATGTAAATCCCGACATTGGGCCGGTGTTTGCAATGACTGGACAGCGCTTCTGCGCCCTCGGAAGTCAGAACACAGACACTAAGCCTGACTCTTGATCAGCCCGGCGAGTTTCTGCTCTTCGCCCTCTGCCATATGAAAGGTCTGTTCGATCCCCGGGAACTTCTTGTTCCTAGTCTCCTCTTGATAATCCAGCAATGCTTCGAGAATCACATTGTACAGATCGGCGTAGCGTTTTGCGTGTTTCGGCGTTCGTTCATATGTCCCAAGGATGTCGGCCGCAAGTAACGTTTGTCCGTCACAGTGTGGGCCCGATCCAATCCCTATGGTCGCAATAGTCAGGTTTTCGCTGATTATTCGGGCCACTTCGCTGGCAACAAACTCGAGAGTAAGAGAGAACGCTCCTGCCTTCTCCAAAGCCTTCGCGTCTTCTATGATGGCCTTGGCTGACTCTACAGTCGCGCCCTGCAAAGAGATACCGCCAATCTTGATCGATGTTTGAGGTTTCAAGCCGATGTGACCGTGCACCGGGATTCCCACCTCGGTCATTGCTTTCACACATGCTGCCATTTCCTTGCCCCCTTCTAGCTTCACCCCGTCGGCACCGCCCTCCTTGACTAAGCGACCTGCGTTTTCGAGGGTCTTCTCGATGCTAACGCCATAAGACATGAATGGCATGTCAGCCAAGACGAAAGCGTTCTCCGCTGCTTTCGCCACAGCACGGCAGTGATGAATTACTTCGTCTAGAGTCACAGGCACTGTGCTTTCGTAGCCTAGAGCTATCGGTCCGAGTGAGTCTCCGACCGTGATCATGTCGATGCCGGCTTTCTCGATCAACAGAGCGGTTGGGTAGTCGTACGCCACAGCCGCGACAATGATTTCTCCCTTCCTTTTCATTTCGAAGAAACCGTTCACAGTTCGCTTTGGCATTGACAGTTCTACACTATCGACAACTGGCTGATATTTATTCCTTGACGGCGTGTGAATGGCTTGTGTTATCCCAGGACATGTTGCACATCTCTGAAGTAGACTTCGGCTGGCGTATATTATAGCTTAGGCTCATGTGCGGTCGCTCGTAATTGTAGTATTGGATGAATTTCCTGTGGAGCGGGAATCTCACATGCTCTAGACCAATCCATCTAGGCCATGTTGGCGGTAGCGTCTCCACCAGTCATGGAAGGTTCCTCCAGGTATCTGCGCCGCGGTACATACCTGGCTGACTAACGCCCCCTCCCCTCTCCTTCGGATGCACCAACGTCGCAGCTTCACAATGTCTCTGGTCTTCTTCACGCGGGCACACTCTACAGTCTCTCAAGTTATGAGTGTGGAGGAGGTCATGGGATTCCCCGAACTCGTATGGAAAGTCTTTTTAGCAACGTAGACCCAACCCGTCAATGAGCATTATGACCGGCATTGTCACCCGGAAGGCCACGGGGCTGGTAAGAGCTGTTGGCCCTCTCGGGCTTTTTGCTTTTAGCATGTTTGCAGTCAATTTGGGAATGCCTCTTACCTATATGATCTTGAATGTACCAGCTTTCTACCCAGGCGCTGACCTCGGCATATCGATTCTACTGACAGGAGTACTTTCCATTTTTGTGGCATTTGTGTATTGGACGCTGTCGGTGAGCATGCCACGATCTGGCGGAGACTACGTGTTCAACACTCGAATCTTGCACCCTTCTCTCGGCTTCGCGTTCAACTGGATCTTCGTGATGTTCAATTTGTTCTACGGTGGCTGGGCTGCGTGGGGGATAACGACCATGGGCCTTAGCCCGTTGTTCTATATGCTATCGATACAGACCGGTGATCCCATGTTCGCTGCTGTAAACGCGACTCTTGCAAGTCCTGCCATAGTTTTTCTTATTGGTGCAGTGCTAATCCTTCTTACGGTCGCATTGTTCACGACAGGCACAAGACGGGCATTTCAACTGGTAACGGCAGTTTTCTTCGCTTCCATGTTGACTGTGATCGTCATGATTCTATTGCTGGCTACATCTAGTCGTGAAACCTTCATAGCGAGCCTTGGTCACCTAACAGGGACTGACTATCAGGGCGTAATCGATACTGCTGTTGGTCAGGGGTTCTTGCCGAATGCTCCCTTCAGCGGGGAATCAACGATCTATTCAATGGTTTGGCCGTGGTTCATGTTTCCTTTTGCTATGTTTACTACATTCTTTGCGGGAGAGATCAAAGACATCAAGAAGAGCCAGTTTGTCGGTCTCTTCGGCTCAATCGTATTCTCCGTCTTGATATGCCTGCTGATATGGTATCTCAGCTTGAGGGCATTCGGGTACGAGTTCCTTGGAGCAATAGGCTGGACTTATGCTTTCCCTGTATTCCCTTTCATTAACGTACTCGCGGGCCTTTTGACAGAGAATGTTGTTGTCTCAGCTATTGTCGCTGGGGCCCTTGCACTGTGGACATATTCTTGGATTTTCACTACGCAAATGATTTCCAGCAGAAGTGTTTTCGCATGGGGCATTGACAAGATACTCCCAGAAGTTGCAACTGGAGTAAGCGGAAGGTGGCGCACTCCCGTGGCTTCGCTAGTGATATCGGCGGCAATTCAGATGGTTTTCTTAGCTGCGTGTTCATTCACACCTTACTTCGCTACATTGACTGGAATGATTGGTCTTAGCGCAGTTATTGCCGTGACTGGAATCTCCGCGATCCTTTTCCCTTACAGGATCAAGGACGTATATGACAAATCCCCGGCAAGGATTCAAGTCGGCAGGATTCCACTCGTAAGCCTTGCGGGAATAGTTGTTGCAGTCTCCAGCGGGTATCTTACATACAGAACCATAGTTGACGACTTTGCGTTCTCCAATAACCCTGAGAGCGTGGGCACTGTCGTTGGCCTTTTTGTCTCCGGATTCGTCATTTGGATCGCGGCATATCTTGTGCGCAAGAAGCAGGGCATTGACATCATGGCCGGGTACAGAGAGCTCCCGATCGAGTAAAACCTCCAAATCGTACCGTCTTGTACAATCGCTCTTGCCATGGCTTGTAGGGCTCGCTAGGTAGACCTGCTTTCAGATCGCGACATCTGCATGGTGTTGCCTGCATGCGAATAAGAATGATGCGGCGCTAAGTGCAGATATTGGCGAGATGGCTGCCTATGACTCCGAAAGGTCTCTTCTTTGCATCAGACGTACATGGTTCCGAGGTGTGTTTCAGGAAGTTTCTGAGCGCAGCAAGAGTCTACAACGTGGACGTTCTGATCCTGAATGGCGACCTTACCGGTAAAGCCATCGTTCCTATCGTGAAGCAACCCGACGGCACCTTCGAAGCTACCTTTCTGAACCGAAAGCGGACGGCTGGGACTGACCAGGAGCTTCAAGAATTGGTGAAGAGCGTTCGCTTTTCCGGATACTACTCCTACATAGCTACCCCTGAAGAAGCAGAAAAGCTCAGGACCGACAAAATCGAGTCTGACCGTGTGTTCTCACAACTGATGATCGAAACCCTTAGAGACTGGATCAGAATTGCTGAAGAGCGTCTGAAAGACACACCGGTGAAATGCTTCATCAATGCAGGCAATGACGACATTCCCGAGGTTGATAGTGTCCTCAAGAGTTCGGAGCGGATAATTGACCCGGAAGACAACGTAGTCAGAATTGATGACAGGCATGAAATGATAACCACAGGGTACTCCAATATCACTCCTTGGAATGCGCCTCGGGATATTCCAGAAGAGGACTTAGCAGCCAGAATCGATCGCATGGCCTCCAAGGTTGTTGACATGAAGAATTGCATATTCAACTTTCATTGCCCCCCGTATGATTCTGGCCTCGACATCGCGCCGAGGTTGGACGACGACCTGCGCCCAATGATACAAGCTAGCGGTATCGAAATGGCTCCAGTGGGCAGCAAGGCGGTCAGAGATGCAATAACGAAGCATCAGCCTTTGCTGGGACTCCATGGCCACATTCACGAATCCAGAGCTGCTGTGAAATTGGGCAGAACGCTCTGCTTGAATCCCGGAAGTGAATATGGGGAGGGCATCCTTCGAGGAGTGCTCGTGACGCTGAGTGATGCACGTGTTGAGAGACACATGTTCACGCAGGGCTAGCGACGGACCACGTGACTGTTCCAAGAGTGTCTCCACTCCTTTCTGCTCTAGGATGAGTCTATCGAAACGGCTTCTGCGAATCCTGCGAAGGCAAAAGAACAGCAGTAGCCAGTCAGTATGCTTCTACTTCTTCATACCATTTCTTCTTCGGGCCTATTCTCGCTCTAACCTTCCAACCCATAGTCTTCTGTTCGTGTTCTATCGCACTAATGATCTTGTCAATCTTTCCGTGTAGGTCCTGTGTTTCCGCAGGCGATATCTTGCCACTGTAGATGCTACTGAATTCGGTCTTTAGTTTCTTCAGGTTAGTTGTAACCGTATAATAGAACCCCCAGTCCTTGGCAAGCGTTTCTGCAATGTGCTTGCAGTTCAGACCTGCCTGATCGTCTACACTGATCTCGTGGTCCAGTAATAGACACAAGGAATCCTTGACATCCTTTTCGGTGATATTGACTATCTGCGTCTTAGTGAGCAGTAGGTCTGCGGGAGACGCAGTTAACTTATGGCTCTCGAGTCTGCCTCTGAAGTCTATTGTGTGACACATGTTTAGGGTGTCCAGGAAAACGTCGACCACAAGTCCTTTTCTCTGGTCCTCGTACACTAGCCTTCCGAATTCGATATCGGCGAATCCGCCTTTGCTTCGATATCCGAGTTGCTCTAGGACGTTGCGGATCTTCTTCTCCTGCGTTCCATATCCGACGAGATCTATGTCGGTAAACGGTTTCTCCTGATCCGATATTCTACCTTCTAGGAAGAGGTGGCAGTGCTTCCGCGTCTCCAGGCTTCGCAGACATATGGCCAGTGCTCCAACAAGTCGCAGGAGCACGCCTTTGCTGTCTGCATGTTCAAGAATACGCTTTGCTTCATTTGAGGCTTCGTCAAAGGAAAGTCCCGAGTCAGCTGTCGCTGATCGCATAGCAGGAATTGTGCGTTGCGAGCAATATTAGCCTTCTCAATATTCGGTCAGTAGAACGGATTCTGGCGGTGAGTATCACTCGGCTTGAATACGCGATATTCACATCGAAGAGTCGAATCAAGTGGCTGAGCGGTTTCCGCCTCTGGGGAGGTGCGCGAGGGGAACTCACTCCTTCGAGCATGTCGGCAAATTGTAGGTAGGACACAAGCTGATGAACGTGTCTGAGGCGTTGATGAGTTATCTCGACTTGCGTTTCAGCAGACCGCACAGGAACCTCATTAGAGTCTCTGCCGCTGCCTTTGATGTCGCGTTATCGACATCCAGAGGTGGCGACACCTCCATCACGTCCATCGCTCGCACAAGAGGATGCTTACCTAGGTCAAACGCTGCTCTGAACAGGTCAGTTGTTGCGAGTCCGCCAGGGCTCGGTCCGTCCGTTCCCGGAGCAAATGCTTGATCAAGCGCATCGATGTCCACGCTGACATATATAGCATCGGTTCCATCCGAAGCGCATCTCACGGCGCTCGATAGGACTGAGTCGATTCCTTCTTTCGAGACATCTGAGGATGTGAATACTCTGATTCCTGTCTTCCGGATGTAGTCGCGATAGAAGGGTGAGTAGGAGAAACCTCGTATTCCTATCTGTGCGACGTTCTCTCCTCTGACCGGGTTTGGCTTCATCTCTTGGATCTGGCGAACCCAGAGTCCCGAGTTGCGAGTCCAATCAGCTCGGCAATCATTGTGGGCGTCGAAGTCTATGACTCCCAGCCTCTTGCCGGCGCCCAGAATCACCGAGAGCGCCTTGATGCAAGGGAACGTTACCGAGTGATCCCCGCCCAGGATAAGTAGGTTGGGGCATACTCGGAAAACCTGGGTTACAGTGGATTCGACTCTCTCATGAGTCTCTTCGAAATTCATGTTATTCACGTCGACATTTCCACAGTCAGCAATACGAAGAGTCGAAATGTCAGCATCATGCTCCAAGCTGTAGGAAGAATAGCCGTACAGTGTTTCTCTGATTCTGGTGGGGCCTAGGCGGGATCCCTTCCTGTGGGACACTGAGCCTCCATCGAACGGAACGCCCACTATGGCTATGTCGACTTGCAGATCTGCGCTCATAGGCTTGACAGCATGGCACATCCACGTGACGTGAGGATCGGGAAACCACGGGGGATCCGGAATTGATACGGGTCGCAAGTGCTCAAGGAAGTGAGGCTTCGCCAATGTGCTAACCCTTCTAGCATGTCACACCCTGATATTGTGTCCCAACGATTCGCAAAACCAAGAGCACTACCCTACCTTTCCACCACCAGTCTATGGAAGATGTTGTTTCTCGACCCTTTTTCTCCTCGTTGCGCGCATTAGAGTACTCGTCTGAAACCACCGAATGCGAGAGATTCCGGGCGGATCAAGCACTTCTCGGGAGTACACGAGAAACCCATGGTCCATCTGTGCGTGTCGCCTTGGCATAGAGCTCCATGACCTTTGTCGTGACAGGGCCTGCTCGACCTGAACCAATGGCTCTTCCATCCACCTCAACTATCGAGACTATGTCGGTGTAGCTACCGCAAGCAAAAGCTTCGTCAGCCGTGTAGACATCATATAATGTTATGTCTTCTTCAAGGACTTCGTGTCCCTCTTTCTTCATAATTTCGGCTACTGTGGCCCTAGTGATACCATCCAGGACATAGTACTTGGTCGGGGTGTACAGTGCCCTACCCTTCACAATGAACACGTTGGCCCACGGCATCTCGGATACAAATCCTCTGATGTCGAGTAGCAGTGCATCATCGACACCTGCCACTTTGCCTTCTTGAAGTGCGAGGACATGGTTGAGGTAGTTGGCGTTCTTTATTCTGGGATCAATGCATTCAGGAGGAATACGCCTCACAGAAGCCGTCTTTAAACGTATTCCCTCCTTGCCTTCGTACAATGGATCACGAGGACCACCGAACAAAACCACAGTGGCACCACCAACTCGGTCTCTTCCATATCCACCCAAACCCGGAGTTACTCTCAAGCTCATGTGGCCATCTAGAATCTCATTCCTCTCGACAAACTGGAGGCAGATTCGTCTCAACTCGTCACGGGAGTGGGGGATGTCAAGTCTCGTTGCCTTTGCTGAGCGCCAAAGTCTTTCGAGATGGTCATCGAGCCTGAAGATGGCTCCGTCCACAATTCGTATCCCTTCGAAGATAGTGAATCCGTATCTGAACCCTTCGTCAAGTACCGACACAAAGGCTTGGCTCTGTGGCACCCAACGGCCATTCACGTAGAAGAGGATTTCACCTTCCCTCTTCGTTGATGCAGCATCGGTCTGCTTCAAATCAACTCACCGTATCGCGGCTTCACAGTAGATTTAAGACTTCCGTGCACCGAACTGCTCTTGGTCTTCGTTGCGCACACAAAACGGGATCACGATCACCGAGCCTCAATAGAACATGATCGCATCTCATGTCACAAGCCAGGAGTTATTCACTTCGTCGACATCATTCATATCAGAGAATCAGGAGACGAGTAGATTCACAAGGCTCTGTCAAGTTAAGATGGGGAAGCCTCTCACGTTGGGTTATGTTGCTGAATGATCCACTCCAACGTGACTCCACCGCAAGGCCTTACCTGTCAAAGCATACCGCCTAGAAGAAGCACAATCTACATACGCTTCCAGCGAGCCCACCCAGACAGTGTGTGTGGCAGACGGACATCAAATACTACGGTGACCGATACGTCATCACCTTCTTGGACGACTGCTCCCGCTACGTGCCGAGCGTCATCCTATGCAGACATGCCACAACCAGAAGAATCCTGAAGTTTCTGGATGAGACCCTAAGCGTGGGAAGGATCCCCAGACAGATCCTGTGCGATGGCCATGAAGCCCAATACTACAGTGAGGATGGAAGAAGCCAATTCACAGCCTACTTGGAGGCGCGTGGCATAGAGCACATCACGAGTTCCATTGGAAAGCCCACAACACAAGCTAAGATCGAGCGATTCTTCCAGACATTCGAGCTGTACTATCCAAGATTCAACGACATTACAGACTTTCTCGAACACTACAACTACGTCAGACCAGATCGAAGCCTAAACTTCTTAACTCCAGCAGAAGTGTACTACTCATAACCTGCGCAAAATTTCCCTGTATCCCGCAGTCCGACATCTAGTCTCCTATGCGAAGTACGCGTATTGAAAACCTTCATGAATTGCGGATTTTATAGTTCGAGGCTCCGCACAATCTCCAATCGGATAAACCGACGGGGCGACGTCGCGGAAGGGTTTCACGACATCTTTGCGTATCTTGAGGCACTTGAGACATTGTCGTTCAGCATTACATTGCCTGCACTCAAGAATTACGATGTCCGCTTTCACAGGCCTTCTTGTGAACTCCTTGTCTATTACTGTGACGCCTTCGGGGGTTACTTCGTGAACCCTCACTTGGGTCAAGAATTGAGTGCCATTTCTGGTGAGCATGTCCAACAGGACCTTTTTCGACCAGTACTCCGCGTCGCTTGCCAACTGGTCCTTCGGCTTCCTAGTGACGATCGTCACATTCTTCCCTTGCCGTGAAAGGAAAAGTGCCAATTCACATGCGAAAAGCCCTCCCCCAACCACAATCGCTGTGTCGCCGACTCGGACTTCACCCAACAACACGTCGACAGCTGTCGCTACTCTCTCTTTGCTGATGCCCGGGGGCCGGCCTATCGATGAATCCCAACCCACAGCAAGAATCACCGCGTGTGGATTGACCGATCTGAGTAGTTCCGGGGTGGCTTCCTTTCCGAGCTCAATCTTGACACCGAGCTTTCTTATTTGGGTTGAGAGATGGTCTACTAGCCTTCCAATGTCTTCCTTGAATGGTTGCGTTGAAACACCAACAAGGAGTCCTCCCAACTTGGCATTCTGTTCGTAGAGGGTTACATCGTGGCCCCTCAACGCGGCGACCCTAGCCGCTTCCATGCCTGCTGGGCCGCCTCCCACGACCACGATCTTCCTTGCCGTCAGTGCGGGACGGATCTCATAGTCACCCTCCCTTCCTACAAGGAAGTTTACAGCACACCGGTGCGGCCATCGCAACGGGTCTCTGTTGTTGCAACTGTCGAAAGTGGCGCACCTTATGCACGGCCTGATGTCCTCAAGTCGTCCCTCTCTTGCCTTGTTTGGCAAATCCGGATCAGCAACCAAAGCTCTCGCCATCGCCACAAGGTCTGCTTTGCCTTCTTGGAGGATTCTCTCGGCAAACTCGGGGTCAGATATTCCTCCGACAGCAATTACCGGAACTCCGAGGGCTTCTTTTATCGCCTCAGCAAGATGAACAAGATTACCGCGTGGGAAATAGGTTGGCGAAACCTGATGCTCAGCAGATTCGTAGAATGAAGCAGAAACATGAATACAATCCACACCCTGATCTTCAAGCATCTTCGCGAATGACTTGGCCTCATCCAAAGTTATTCCCCCGCTGACGTAATCATCTGCACTCATTCGGTAGAGAAGTGGGAACTCTGAGCCGACTTTCTCTCTTACTCTTTCGACACATTCCAGACAAAACCTTGCTCTACCTTGAAGGTCGCCTCCGTATGCGTCAGTCCTCCTGTTTGCGTACGGGGAAACGAATTCGTTCAGCAAGTACCCGTGAGCGCCGTGAATCTCTACCCCGTCAAATTCCGATGCCTTTGCTCTCTTGGCTGCTTGACCGAACGACTCGACTATCTCCTCTATTTCCATGAGGCTGAGCTCTCTAACTGGGTAGGTTCTCCCGATCATCGCAACAATAGCTTTGTCGGGAATGGCGGATGGGGCCACCGGAATCTTTCCGTCGCCAGGTGTGCATTGCCTTCCGAAGTGGTTGAGCTGCACGACAGCTCTTGCCCCACCAAGCTTGATCTCTTCAGCAAGCTCAGACAGGCCAAGCATGTACCTGTCGTCGGAGACAGCCAAGGTTCCTTCGCCCCTCGTTGCAGACGCTTTTTCGTCTATGTAAGACGCCTCGACTTCGACAAGACCTGCGCCACCAAGTGCTCTAGCTCTGTAGTAGTGGATGTGCTTCTCGCTGACAAAGCCGTCCGTGACCGCAAATCGCGTCCTATAGGGAGGCAGGACGATCCTATTCTTCACTTCCATATGTCCTATCTTTGTTGGAGAGAAAAGCATCTCAAACTTGTTCAGTTCCGGGCACCATCGTATACTTCACCATGGCGTTTCTCTTAAGGTTAGTCTCGTTTCCCGAAATAATTTCACTACCCACCTTAGGCGGTTTATGGTCAAGCTGAACGAGAGGAAGATACGTTGGATCATCCAGCAGAAGCTGAGGGGGAGGGGTGCAGGCGAGATAGCGCTGATCCAACGCGTCTCCCACAGACGAGTCGAGCAGATCTGGCAGACGTACAAGCAGACAGGCATCACTCCAACACTGAAAACACCAGGCAGACATAGAGGAGGACCGATCCACCTACACGACGCTGCCCTCGTCTTGAAGACCTACGACCAACTCAAGGTTAACGCCTTAACCCTAGAACACGCACTCAGAGACACATACGGAGTCAACCTCCCCCACAACAAGATCCACATGATCCTGAAGGAGGCAGGTAGAGCATTGCCTCAACCAAGCAAGCAGAAGCGTAGAAAGTGGGTCCGCTACGAGCGGGAGCACAGCATGAGCCTGTGGCATATGGATTGGAAGCAACTCTCTGACGGCCGCTGGTGGATCGCAGCCGAGGACGACGCCTCAAGACTGATCGTAGGCTACGGCGAATTCCAGGAAGCAACAGCCGAACATACGATCCACGTCCTCAAGCACGCCATCACCAAGTATGGACGCCCACGTGAGATACTGACTGATCGAGGAAGCCAATTCTACGCCAACGAAAGCGAACGACGCGAGAAAGGCATAAGCCAATTCGAACGGTTCCTGGCCGAGAATGGGATCAAGCATATCCTATGCCGCGTCAACCATCCTCAAACGAACGGGAAGCTGGAACGCTTCTACGGCGTCTACGAACAAAAGCGGCATCAGTTCCGAAGCATAGACGAGTACGTGCGCTGGCACAACGAGATCAAGCCCCACCTCAGCCTCAACATCGAAACGCTCGAAACACCCATCCAAGCATTCCACAGGAAACAGCCACCGAAAGAAGAGAGAAGTGAAACAGCAGAACCCCTAGTGAAATAATAATGGGAAATCACATTTCTCTTAAGGTTAGGGAAGGGCGCAAGCATCGAGTTCGAACGAACAACAGGCAGCATAGTACTCGAAACAAGAAAGCTAGAGTAAAGCCGTGAAACTTCACCATCCAACGCCTTACTCACCGCCACCTCTTCCACCGAAAAGCTCTCTCAGCTGTGGAAGGCTCCGGCGGTTGCCCTATGTTCATCTGAAATCTGCTCATGGAAGAAGTCGCTCATTGAACATGTAAAGATCGTTCGAGGTTTCCCCAATTTCAAGGGCAAGGTAAGTAGATCTTCGTGAACGATAACGGTCTTCGGCGATGCTGGGTATCTTCTGTTTCCCATCGCTTTCAAGCGCCGATAGAGTCGGTACATGTAGCAGTTGTCCCAACCCGGGGATATCTTTGCACAACCTGTGGCCCAGTTCCACGTTGCGTTAGTCCACTCGATGCTCGTCTTATCGGCCAAATTCACCCTCTCCTAGAGTTCGGGAGACACACAAGTTCTTGACCACTGAAGCTCTGAAGATTGGCGAACTCCAGTAGAATGTCGGCATGGCAAGGGTCAGTTGTCCTGCAAAAACAAGCCAAGTTCTTCCCACGAAGGGGAGCCAAGAAGCCCGGTTGATCACCCAACTTCTGCATAACCCAAGTTCTGTATTTCCGAAGGACATCTTCGCGGCTCCCGTGAACTCCAGTCTTGAAGGGGTTGCCCCATTTCGATGGCCGGCCTACGTAGACAGTGTCGGGCGGCATATGCCAGCCCTTACTTCGTCTTCGCGGAATTCGTCTCACCGAGGTCATCCCTGAGTCGTCTCCTTCTCGAGCAGCCTTAGTCTGGCACGTCTGAGCTGTTGTTCGTCCAACTTGTTGAAATACTCAGTGAGTGCTTGCCGTATGGCCTCAGGCTTGGAGCCAACAATCCCTCTCTGGATTGTTTCGTCCAGCCTCCTTGCTAGTTCGCCTACAAGGTCGAAATCTATTCTTGTGCTATAGCGATCGTTCTGCATTCTCCACTTTCCCCAGCTCTTGTTCCGCCTCGATCTTGGTCTCGAACGGGATGGCGTCAAGCTCAGCTAGCAGAAGCTCTATGTCCTTCATGGGGAACTCATAAGATTCGTAGAGCTCAGGAGCTCTCAGCGCAGCATCGATCTCGATGTCAGTTGGATTCTCCAGCGTTGCTTCTGCGGATTCGACGGTTGGTTCGAGTTTCATCTCGTCCATCCTGGAGATAAGCCCAGAGATCACGCTGTCAGACTCGGTCTCTGTTCCCAAGGGGCTCGATTCAACTTCGTACTCTCTTGTCTGGTTCTCCGTTCGCTCTTGATGTTTGTTCGCAAGATAGCCGCGCCCGATCTCGTGGACTCTGCCTGTTTCGCCGAGCCCCGTTCCTGGACGGTAAGGGTAAGGAGGAACTTCAGGAATTCTCTCTTCCCTCGAGTAATGTGTCTCGACTTCCTTGGGAGCTTTCAGCTGCGGTTCGCGCTCATACCTGAAATCATGGGGCCTGCCATAGCTTCTCGGACGGTAGGAGCCCCCGCTACTTTTCGCAACCTTAGGCAGATAGGAGCTTCTCCGGGTACCGTACTGACTTCTCAGTTTCCTTCGTTTGTCCCTTTGATCGTCCTTAGCCAGTTTGTTCCACCTTCCTTCCGCAGGAACCAGAAATCATGTTTGTTCCGCTCCGAACGTGTTTGTGCCAAGCGTTCCACGGCTATTCTTAGTACTATTTTCACGTAGAAACTCATTGATTCTTTGAACAGTTACTTTGTTGATTGCGGGATGGCCATTCAAGAACGCGAGGCCATCCCGCAAACCCTTCTCATCCCTCACGAGTATGATGAGCCCGTCCAGCTCTTCTATTCCTTCGACTTTCTCAGGGATGTTTGCGGTTGTTATCTCAATCTCTATTCCCGTTTTCTTCCTGCCGTCACTGCAGTAGACGTCTAATCTTCTCCCAGAAGCCAGTTTCTTTTCTATCGTTGCCTCGTAGCCTTTCTTCCTCAAAGAATAGGCTATCAGCACTTGGTAGAGCGAATGCTCGAATCCGACATGACCAATCTTCTTCCACAGGCTTGTGTCGTGGCCGACATTGCCCAGCAGGCCTAGGGCTTGGTCAGTCGGAACAAGGAACTTGACTGGCCTGAACCTTCCTAAGGGTATTGGCAGCGGGGCAACTAGCTGCCGATCCACAAGTTCCTCAATTGCAGCCTCGATCCTTCTTGCAGAAACTCTTAGCTTGTCGCAGCGTGAACGGATCCCTAGGAATGGATGCCCGCAGACGTTGACCAGCAGATCCCAGGCGTCAGGAGAGAGCTGAGGCGTCACGACCCTCGGCTGCTCAACCGTCCTCTGCTCTGCAACGGGCACTGCTTGCCTTCTCAGCGCGTCGAGCTCCTCGACAAAGGCCTTCATTCTTTGCTGCAGTTCTTCGTCAGGCATGTCCTTGGCAATCGGGAAATCCTCTGACTTGACCAGGAAGGGCCTGATTCCAACCTTCTTGACAAGCCAGACTCCACGTTCGCCAATTTTCGCAAGCTCCTTCTTTTCATCCTCATCCAGATTCAAGGAGCTGCATATGGCTTCGATGTCCTCTCCTTCTGAGAGATAGCCGACAAACTTGGTTCTCAGGTTGCTCATCAGGCTGTGGGTGATTAGTGATGGCTCTTGGGCCGCGCACAGAAGACCTTCTTTGTAGTCACGGATGATCTGAGGGACGGTGTCGATGAAGGGTATGCCGAGTTCTGTTGTTGTATCGCGGAACTGCCTTCCCTTGAAGAAGAACCTGCTTGCCTCGTCGAACACGAGCAGATGAGATATCCTTCCCCTTTGCAGGTTGGCGAGTCTGTAGCTGAAGATGTAAGCCAGCATCAATTCCACTAGGAAGTTGGCCTCGTCCCTTCTCAAGCCGTCAAGTTCGATCACGACATTCTCTTCAAGCATTCTTTCTATCGGGAAGCCAGTTTCAGTGTCAATGACATCATTGAGAACGATGAGCATGCTAGCGAGGCGATTGATGACAACTTCCCGGTATTCCGAGAATCGCCGACCAGTCTCTTCGTTCAGCGCCACGAGATCATGGAGCTCTCGGAAAGTTGGATAGCCAGCTGTCTTTGACTTGTACGCTTGTTGCATGAATTGCATCAGGTAGTTCTCGGAAGCATGGAACCAGCCGAACACGTGAGCCATGATGTCTGCCAGAAACGTCATCCATTGCGTGAGTTCGACTCCAGGTGGTGGCTGCAGCGGGTTGATCTTGAGCCAGTTCCACCTCAGGACTCTGATGTCATAGTCTCTAGAGAGAGCTCGTAGGTCACGTTTGAAGTCGAAAGCCATCCAAGGAATAGGATTAGGTAGCTTCATCAGCTGCGTGAGTATCGTCGCGATCAGAGTTGTTTTGCCAGAATACGTCGCGGCGAAGATACCGAGGTGCTGGAGGTCATCCCTTGAAATGAAGAAATCATTGTACGCGCTGTCCCCTTGAACCACCTTTCCGATCCTGATCTCGCCAAGCCCGGGTAACTCAGGTACATAGAGCGCTGGCTTCTGTGAGAATAGAATCCTGTCTGCATGCATCGCAATCAGGTCGTCCAGCGTTTCCTTGGAAGCCCTTCTCGCCTGAGGATCTGATTCCAGCAAATAGTCAACTAGCAGACCATTGACTGCGTTTTCAGAGATCTGAAGGTTGGCCCTTTGGAGAATGCGGCTCGTTCTCTCAGCGTACTCAACATCGTCCATATTCATTCCTTCCCAAACATCCTGGCGGCGAGCAGTGCGAAGACAATCGTCAGGAATCCTGCGACAATCAAGTAGGCTTCAGAAGGCAATCCGTACCTGGTCAGCATTGAGAAGACCCATGAGAGAGTTCCGAACCAAATCGTCAGCAGACCAAGAATCAGGAGACCGGCAACTACAGCTGCTCTAGTTTCCATTCTCTTGTTCCTCGGCCAATTGGGCTTCGACTTCTTTGACGTCCTCTTCATCGTAGACTTTCTTGAAGACCGAAATGGCATGGAGGCCTTCAGCGGTCATGTTCCTATCTAGAAATACGAACAGTCCGGAGCTGGAGATGAGCTTCCTCTCTTTGAGGAAGGCAAGGGAAGCTTTCACATCGTCTTTCGGTATCTTTGTTATGTCGTTGATCTTTGCAATGTCGTCGATTCCTGCTTCAACGCACTTCGCGACTTTGTAGCCGTTTCTAGATAGCGGGAGTATTTCCATGAGGTGCGGTATGCAGTATGGTACCCCATTCATCTTCACTGCGCAGTCAGAGCATAGCCGCTTCCGGCACGACGCGCACAGTACGAAGCGTTCAAGCGGGTAAAGACCACACCCCTCGCAGGTCGCGGCCATGGTGGTCTTCAGCATGGTCTTTCCCGAGGTTGTTTCGAGGCTTCTGCCCCCTAGCATGCCCCGTCTATCTGGCACGACATGCTCTTCGAGAAACTGCCTCGGTTCTTCTTCAGCCATTTTTCCCAGCCTCTTCACACGTTCATTGCTGATGTTCAAGACAGACTCTGCAGAGAGGGACGCCGTTGCGAAGAGTTAGGCACCCTAGACAGCTAGTGTGTCCACAGTCACAGCATAACGAAAGCTCTCGAACCAGTCCTCCGCAGATGTGACAGCGGTAGAATTCTCGTTCGCCTCCTATTGTAAGATCCTCGGCGAAGCAAACTGGAGCGAAGATGTTCTGTTCGAAGATGCCTGACATCCTTGTTCAGTCCTCCGACCAAACGCATTCGTCCGGCTCGTGCTCATCTGAGGCTAATGAGAGAAATGTCACAACTGCGATCAGCGTTATCACAAGGGCAACAGCTGAGAAGATCGAGCGCTCGTTTGGTTCTATGATTCCAAAAGAAAGCGCGAGGACAATAGATAGCGTGCCAAGCATTCCGGCTGCCAAAGCTGGCAAGGGAGTGAACTCACCCATGATTTCCACCAGAAAGCCGGTTACTCGGCATTGAACGTCCGTCTCAGAAACGCTATGAAGTCAGAGAATATGCGATCAAGGAATCTTGCTCGTTGACAGTCTATCTGGACTACCCAGACGACTTCGTCTCCTCTATCGTAGCGCCTGATCCTGAGCCGGCCTCTTTGCTCCATGGCCCCGGTTGCGTCTCGTAGCATTGGCTTCAATGTCTGTGAATAGAACGGTTCGCGACGAGGTTCCTCTGGCTCATCTTCTGCCAATCGTTCGATTATGGGGTTCCTCTTCAGAGAGTATTGAAACGCACGTTCTGAATCATCCTCGTACATGCAATCGTGGTCTTCCCTTGATGGAAAACCTCGCTCTTCCTGAGTTTCCAGTATTCTCTCGAGGATACTGCTTGTTTTCCTCTTGCCGGTGCGTGTTATTCTGATGTCAACATGCTCTTCGTTTGTCATTGCGAGTCGCCTCTTCGGATCTCGATCTCAGTTGTCGTCTCATGATCGGAGTGGTAAAGGCCACCGAGGACTTTGCGATGTTTCCGTTCAGTTTCCTTGCCCTTTGCAGCTGTGATGGTTTCATCGGCCAGAGTCGCTTTTATCAGGTTGCTGAGATCTCCTTTCATCTTCAAGTCTCGCGCCGTTGCACGTCGCGTGAAAATGTTTTCGTGAAACTTGTCCATCTCAGCGTGAAGCAGGTCTTGTTGTGCCCTGTACTGGTCGACGGCTTGCCGTTGTTTGTCACGTACCAGCATCGTGAATTCTCGACTGCTGTACGTTTGTTCACGGTTCTCCTCGGGTTTCTGTTCGTACTCCTCTGCGCCACGCGTGTCAATTGTTGGGTACTGGGTGTTCTTCCGTTTCTTCTTCTGAACTACGGTTTGGGCTTCTGACATGGTACTTCACATGAACGTGATAGTGAACTTCACATGCATTTAAACGTAAAGTAAGTAAAGTTTAAGTTCACGCGAAGGTGAAGTTGACCTAGAGTTGGCACTTGTGAGTACACGTGTGGAGGATTTGGCCAAGGTGTTCCGTGGTCTTGGCCATCCAGCCAGAATAATTCTCATTCAACGACTCGGCAGCAAATCAGTAAGTGAAGTCGCTAACGAAATTGGCGCGAAGCTTCCCGCGATGCAGCGGCATATCAACGGTTTGTTGGAGCTCGGCCTGATAGAGAAGACAGACGGTAGGCGCTACAAACGTACAGACCTGGGCGAGGAGGTCGCAAGACTTGTAAGACATTTCGGCGAAGTCATGCCCTCATTTGGCAACTTGGAGAAGGAGCAATTCAAGAAACATCTGGAACAAGGCTTGGCAAAATTCGGATCAGGATTGACCAAGCAAGAAGTGGCGAAACTCCTCGATGAGATTCAAGTTGGAAGAGCAAGAAGTCGTAGGAAATGAACAATGAATGAACGCTTGGTAAGATGGTTCTATGACGAACAGACGTGCTGGTACCCGACGTTGGACTTGCTTCAGCGATCAAACGCTGTCAGTTTGGCGCCTTACCTTGGCGTCATAGTCCAACATGAGGAGTGGATGCACCGCATCCTCTACCTACGAACCTTGTCACGTCTAGAGACTAGTTGGACAGAGGCTCTGTCAAGCTTCGAGACCTTGTCTCTGATATCCGAAGCGGTTCGTCTTAAGGAGAAGCATCCAGATTTCGTGCTATACTTGCCACTGGCACTCAATGAGCAGAGGCACGATATCCCCGTATCCTTCAGAACCAAGATCAGAGGTATACGGGCGGCTTCGCAGCTAGTGAATCGACACTTGTCGGCATGGGGGGACCTTGTCGAGTCCTTCACTTTGACCATCCAAGAACTGGGTGGAGATCCGAACGCGAAGCCAGGAGACAGTTGGAAAGCTTTCAAGCGATATAGGAAACTGAAACTGGCAATGGGCCTCAACCTGGAACTCTACGGACGTGTCAAGAGACTGTACAAGAAGATCAGAGCGAACGCTGAGTTCTTGGGTCTTGGAAGGGGATCAGCAATCGAAGCTGTGGAGGACCTTTTCTTCTGGATTGATGGCGAACCGCGAAACGAGGTCCCTCCTCTAGCCCTCAGTGATTGTCTAGCTGCCCTGAACGATTCTCGGATCCGAAATATCAGAAGGCGAACCAATGAGGCGCTCGACTTTAGTCTGAGAGCGCTCAAGAGAGTCATAACCGGAAAACGACCACGTGGCAAACTGTTCACGTATGCACCTTCACAGGTCAAGAAATCTTTCCTTGAGTACGCTACGTGCGGCGAAGCATTGGTACGGGCGCTCGATTGGATGCCCTCACTGCTTCAGAACGTGTTCAAGCCTGTGAATGCTCTTAGCGAAAAGCGGATTTGGACCACTCTGGGAAGACTCCGACCTCGAGACCCAGATTGGATCAGATTCAGCATGTTTTCTGGAGGAGCGTTGGTCTGGTATACGGTGAGATACGATGGGAGCGTTAGCTTTAGCGGTCTTCCCGGTCTTCATGATGAGGAGTACCTAGATCTTGCCATCGGCGATGAAGTAGCATTGTACAAGGAATTTCTCTTGACGGGGGAAATGCCTCACGTGTACAGCAACGACCCTCTCCATAAGACTCTTCTCAAGATGGCCGATGAAAGGTTCACCGAATCCCTGAAGATCATGCGATCGGTTGCCAGGTACTCCCTCACAACCAGGAGCAGTTCAAGCTCCCGTTACTCGAAGTTGATCGATATGTTTGCCGCCGCGGAAAATTGCCTCGAGCTCCGATGAGTGATCTGGACGCATGAAGCGCTTCGTTGCGGGTTACTGAACAAGGGGACTGAACGATTTCGTGCGGCAACCGTAGATATCAAAAAGTGAGAGTGGCTAGTGCTATTCTCACCCTTCTAGGACGCGAGATTTGGATTCGCAGCATACTGTTTCATGGCAAACAATTCATTCCGATGGTATGTTCATGGTCCGTGGGTAAGGTCATTCTCTTTTTGCCTATCATATAATAGAATAGAGACAGCTCATTTTGCCCCTAAACACTACCGCCTCAGCGGCTATGCTTTGAATGAGTAGACAACGGTACTGAGAGAACAACACACAGGTTCGAACGATCATAGCGCCAGCCGGCGCAGATGTCATCTTTCAGGCGAACAATGCTGAGTCTTCGCCCGAAGAGATCGCTATTTGAACGGGATTGGCAGACCCCATTTCAAGACTTCAGAAAGTGATTCATCTATAAGTAGTCTGAAAACCAAATACTCAATATGACGACCGGAATTTCCGGCTCGACCATAGAGCGTGCACTGAACCCATTAGGGATCCAGAACGAATCTTTGAGAACCGGAGTCAAGTCGATATCACGGTCAGATTCAACGGCGAGTTCATGAGTCTGCTATTGAGATTGAAGCAGAGGTTGGGCATCCAAGTAGAGCCCAAGAAGACAGAGATAGTTACAGAGATCGAGCCGATCCATAGGCCCTCATTCTCATTAGGAGACAGCCTTGGCGACATCAAGGTCGGCCTCATGGACCTGAAGAGCAGATCGGAAAGAATTGAAGGGTCGATGCTCAGCAGAGACTACTATGACGAGTCCCTGAGAAGGAATGACAAGAGCGAGTTGATTCTCAGGAAACTCGACGAAGCTCTACGAGTTCTAACCGAGTCTCAACCGAGGATGTCCAGTATCGGACCGAGTAAGCCGAGTTTGGAGCCGAGGATACCGAGTTTGACCGAGGAAGGCGTAACCAACTCACCCCTGCCAAGTTTCAGACTTCAGCAAGTTCTCGATGTTTTCAATACCAGAAGGAGAACAACACCAAAGCAGCTCTCGAGACTCTTAGGAATTGCGACGAACACGGCCTGCGAACATCTGAGAAAATTAGAACGGCTGGGCCTTGTTCGGAGAGCGACTCGGGGGTTGTATGAGGACTCGCGAGGGGCAGTCTCCACAAGCGTTCAAGCTCAGTCGTCCGAGGCATGAGACCCGACAAGATGAATACTTCTCGTTTCTCTGTGAGAGTATATCATGGCTAAGAGCCTATCCCAAAAGCCTCTGATTTCTTGACGTGTGCTAGGCGATTTGGTTAGACTGTTGTGTATCTTCTTGTTGAGGATGTTGAAAGAAGGGCTAGGAAGAGGGTTCTGAGATAGCGTTAGCCGATTGCTATGGTTGGGAATAGGGCTCGCAAGCGGAAGAAGCTTGGAACGATCAGACGTATTCCAGACGAGTTGTGGATAATGGTTCAACCGTTGCTTCCGCATGAGAAGGAAACTGGCACCAATGGGCGTCCTGTGGTACCCTTCAGGAAGGTTCTGGATGGGATGCTCTACGTGCTGCGGACCGGCTGCCAATGGAAGATGTTGCCAGCGGAGTATGGTTCAGGCTCCACATGCCACAGACGATTCCAAGAGTGGGTTAGGAAGGGCGTCTTCCAGAAGCTATGGGTGAAGCTCCTAGAACGGTACGACGAGTTGAGAGGCATCCGATGGGAGTGGCAGTCGCTTGACAGCCTTACTGTGAAGGCGCCTTTGGGGGGGAAGCCACGGGTCCTAATCCGACGGATAGGGCCAAGCTTGGCACGAAGAGGCATCTCCTCACAGACCAGAGAGGCGCCCCGCTTTCCGTGGTGATCACGGAAGCAAACCTGCACGATATGAAAGCAACAGCCAGAACCTTGAGCAGCATAGTCACAATTAGACCGAAGCCGTCGCGGTGCAAGCAGAACCTCTGCCTCGACAAAGGATACGACTACCCGGAAATAGAACGAGAAATCATCAGACGCGGCTACATACCCCACATCCGACACAGAGGCGAAGCCGCCTCCCCTCGTCATGGAAGATGCCATCAAGCCAAACGCTGGGTAGTCGAACGCACCGGGTCATGGCATAACAGATTCAGGAAGCTTCTCATCCGCTGGGAGAAGAAGATGAGAAACTACCTAGCCCTTGTACAACTCGCATGCTGCCTCATAACCTACCGACTAACGGTTTTAGGATAGGCTCTAAGAGGGGAGTCCCCTAACCGTCTCTACTCTCAACTGTGGCTAGAAGATCGGTGCTTGGAGTAGTGCGGCGGCTGACGCGTGATCGGTGTGAGTCTCAAGTGAAACAGAGGTCACCCAAAACGTGAAATCCTCGTATAGCGGCATCTTAGTATGGCTAGCCTTGACTAAGCTCAGGATTGGCGTATGCCTCCTTGTGTGTCTGATCTGTCTCTCATCTGCCTTCACGCCTGCCTTCTCGGCTGGAGTGGCGGAAGATCAATCTCGGGAAAACTGGGAGATTCGGTTCTACAGGTTGACCGAACCATGGAAGGAGTTCTGGGCTGCGATTCCTCCGCAACTACGCGGCGTCTCTGTCCTTTTTGGCCCTCCTCCCACGGGGGCAGTACCAACTCTTGGGACGATAGACAGGTACGAAAATGAGCCGGGACAATTCGAGAATACCGGGTTAATACTGCTTCATATGCGAACCACTCCTGCAAACAGGCAGGAACCCAACACTGCGTACGCGTTTACCCTCTATATCTACGACCCCGGCGGGGTCTGGCTTGCCATTAGCTACCAACTTGGGACGAATTCCACAGGCGATATTGACTACACATTGCTCCTTCTTGCCGTCAGTGGAGGACTTGACGCTCCTCGACTTGGGACCTACCAGATTGGATTCCAAACAGGCGATTATGGTTATGCTGATTCTAGCCGGTGCTTCAACGCATCATTCACTGTCGGGAAATACCTCGCTGACGTATCGATTGCTGGGTTGCCGACTGGCATGAAGTCGAGCATTGACTTGGACGGCGTGCACATCGGCGACATCGATGCCAAAACCAGCATCGGCCTGGGATGGCTTCCTGAACACACCATATCCACACAAGACGTTGGTGCCAATGAAACCTCCAGATATCACGTATCTCCCTCGCAATTGAAAGTCTCCGCACCTGGAGAATATGGTTTTGCTTACGCTCTGCAGCATTATCTGAAGATCGAGTCGCCCTATCCGATAAACGGCTCTGGGTGGTATAACCACGGAGAAAAAGTTCCGATAACAGCTCCTTCCGAAGTCGGAGCCACCAAGGATTCAAGGTCTGTCTTTCGAAGGTGGACCGGCGATTACTCGGCAGGAGATCCACAGATCTCAGTTATGATGGATAAGCCCAAGCGGATTGTCGCCGAGTACGTAACTCAGTATCTGTTGACGGTGAACTATCCTCTTGGTAGCCCGCAGGGTTCTGGCTGGTACGATGAGGGCTCGTCTGCCACCTTCTCAGTTGCGTCACCCGTTTCGGTGGAAGGGCTAATGGGAATGCTTGGAGGAAAGTACACGTTCGATCATTGGAAGGGAGACTCGACGGTTACGACGGCGGCCGCGTCGGTTACGATGGATGGACCTAAGACGGTTACTGCTGAATGGCGAACGGACAATACGATACCATACATCGTACTCGGAGGAATCGGAGCGGCAATCATTGTCCTCGTTCTGCTGCTCCTCATGAAGCGGAGAAAAGCACCCGCGTCAAGCGCCGCCTAGTTATCTCCCATACTATTCTCATAGGATGCTGATGACACATACGGCAGACATTCTGCTACTGCATTTGCGTTCTAGAACAGCACCTTCTCTCTTACGATTGGACTTCTTGAATACGCGGCTATCCCAGACGGATCTTCGTATCGAAATATCATTTGCTCCGCGACCATCTGCCAAGTCCTTGTGAACACCTCGGAGGGCTGGAGGAACTCGGTCGCGTTCGGAGAGCGAGACGGGAATTGTACAAGAAGCTGTGAGAAATGAATCGGTCAGGGTCTTCCGGGTATTGCGTGCGGATCGGCACCAGACCCCCCGGTTCAAATCGCAGGGCTCCCACCAAAGACAGCACACACAACACCGGAAATACGTATCCGGTTCAGAGCCCGCGCACGCAAGAAGACCTCCATCACGTGTCTCAACGAACAGTGACCCGTCCGGCTGCCCAAGCTTCCAATTCCTATCCTAAGCAGAGAACTTCCCTTCTGGTGAATCTACGCGTGGCCAAAGCAGCCGCTACTGTGCCACCTGCTAATACTAATGTAGGCCATGGAAATTCTGGAATTGGTATACCGGAAAAACTTGTCTTAACATAATCTAACTCTGAGGCCGGATACATTAAACGACTAAAAGGTTTGTTAGATTCAGTCACCCATACACTAAGCCCAATTTCTTTATATTTTCTAGTAAGAAATTCTTTTGAAAAGAGGAAACCATAGAGAACGTGTGGTTCAAGTCGAGCTTCATCGCTACCTGGTATGGGAGATGGACCTCTTGACCATTTATAACAAAATTCACTAGATGGAAAAGGATGACCCGGAGCGTATGATTTATTTGCCCAGATATTTACAAGAGGTCCGCCACGCGCTTCAAAACTAACATCTAGTGAATAAACACCAGAAGTATTCGGCACAGCCGGATCCTTTACTTTGTATCTCATATTCTCTGTGTCAAAAACAAAACTCACGTCACCAAAAGGTTCTTCCGTTGTATCTGTAACTGCATCTACAAGAACAGATAAGTTAGGAAATTTTTCATGCCTACTCTCTTTTACTCTCATGTATGCTTGACGGTCTGGACGATTGCCAGGAAATGGAACTTCTAACGAGTCTTCCCAATATTCCGGTTTTAGCCAATTTCCATTGTCAAAATCTTCATGTCCAAGAGGCTTTGATGCGAGAGGAACTGCAAGCGTTGATTCTTCTCCAACAACTTGTTCTGGAGCTTGCTTTGTCTGTGTAGGTTGTTGTGCTGATACGAGAGGTATCATAGACTGCAAATATGTCATTCCCCATAGGCCAGCCAGAGTGCCAGCTGCCTTGACTAGACGGCGTCTGGTGTACAACGAGCGGGTTCCGGCGAACGATTGATGCCCACCTTGCCTTGGAGGGGTGGGCGTACTACCACAGTCTTTCATTGCCAACGGTCCCTAGGGCGAAGAGTCTTCCATCGGCATAGAGCTCTGCCTAGAATGCAGTGCCCGGATTCGGATTAGCGTACACAAACATATTAGGCCTTTTCCACGTGTCGCTTAGCCATACAACCCGGCTTCGGTTAGGTCGAACAGGCGAGCAGTCTAGAATAGAACCTTCTCTCTCACAATCGGATTCTTCGAATATGTCACTATCCCAGTTGGATCCTCGTATCGGAATATCATCTGCTCCTGAACCATCTGCTCCAAGTACTTGTGAACAGTTTCCCATCTCAGCTGCGGCCTGCCGAGGAATTGTCTGAGCCTCACGGTGATTGTCCAGGCTCTGAGATCGCAGCCAGTCTCTTCCAAGACCTGCAAGACCCTAGGAATGAGCAGTCTGCCGATGGGCTTCGGTCCTGTCTTCATATTTAGTACTTGGCTTCACGCGCATAAATAGACGAAAACAACCGAACCCCGTAACAAATTCCCGAAAACTCACGAAATGGATAACAGAGATATGAACGATACAGTGGTCATCCGCACAACGGGATATTGAGAATATGGCAAACATGATGAGTCGTGTTTCTTTCTCTTTCTTCTTTCTGATAGGTAGTAACGTAACAGTAGTAACAGCAACTTGTTTGACAAGTATAGGTAGTAGTAGCCTCTTCCAGAGAATTACTCATTGAATAGATATCATTCCTGTTACCGATTTCTACCATTCCATGAGTTCTTCTGTGTGTCTGAAGTAGACTATCTTCCTGACAATGCTTTCCTGGCCCTTGACGATCTCGTAGAAAGCCGGGTTTGTTCTGGGCACTCTGCTCAACAGGCCGAAAACTGTGAATCGTTTCAATCGTCTGCTGACCGTCATCTTGGAAATCTCGATCCCTCTTCTACTGAACAGTTGCCATATCGAGTGTAACGATTGGGTAGTTGTACCAAATGGATAGTCTAGCTTCGTCAAGAAAGAGCTGAGTATCTTGAAGTCGTACCAATCGAACTGGCTACAGAACTGTTCGAATGATGACTGGCGCTCCAGAATCTCTTGTGTGAGTTTCACCATTCATTATTGGTTCTCTGAGCGTAAATAACTGAGCGATGCCGAGAACGCAATGAAGGCGCGGGAAATGTCTGGAAAGTGTGGATGCATTCACTGGATCGTCAAGAACCGCCTTGGAGATCCAAAGATTGGGGCACCTGTAATATCGCGAACTTAGCGAGCAAGTGTCGCAGAGGAAACCTTTCCCGAGATGACGGCCCTTAAAGCTATTTGAGGTTAGAAAACCAACAACATAGTAGAGAATCAACTCCCGCCTGACTTTCCCTCACACATTCAGTTGAGCGGGCGACGTGACTATCCCATAGGTGTCATAGTGGATGAAGGCATAGAGAATGTCGAGATCGCAAGAATAAGGACCAAGCGTCAGCAGAGAACCAGCGCGAACCTAGACGAATTAGCGGAATCGATCCGCCAGCATGGAATCCTAGAGCCGCTGCTCGTGAGAAAGAAAGGTTCGGCCTATGAGCTTTTGGCCGGCTCAAGACGGTTAGAGGCAGCAGGGAGGGCAGGGCTCAAGACGGTTCCTGTTATCGAACTCGACGTTTCCGACGAGACAGCCTTCGAGATTTCTCTTGTGGAGAATCTGCAGCGTGAGAATCTTTCACCCCTTGAGATTGCCACAGCTCTTAACGAAGGGATCAGACGCTTCAGCATGAGTCAGAGGCAACTGGCGAGAAAGCTTGGCAAGGACGTCGCATGGGTCAATCGACACGTGAGACTTCTGGATTTGCCTAAATCAGTTAGGGAATCATTGACACGTGTCAACGGCCTGACGGAGGGACATGCAAGACACCTGCTGGGTTTGAGCCCAAAGGAACAGTCCCGAATTGCACGCCTCGTAGTAGAGAAGGGCTTGACGACCCGCGAGACTGAGATGGTAGTTAGACGCGCAAGAATCCCGAACTCTCCAGAGAGTCTGAAACGCGATTGGAATCGCGCTAGAGAAAACCACAAGTCTTCCGAAATCAACGATCTCAACCCTGAGCGTTGGAAGGATTACGCCGACAAATTCGCCTTGCAGTTCCATTCTGTCTGGCCAATGAGCAGACGCCATGACCCCTTCTTCGGTGTGAATGGAACCATCTATCCCGGCACGTTTTCCATGATGGTTCCCTTGAACTGTATTCTACGCTACTCAAAGGAGGGAGAGGTGGTACTCGATCCGCTGACAGGGAGCGGCACGACTCTCGTCTCTTGCGCCATGACTGGACGCTTGGGGATTGGTGTGGACATAAACCCCGAGGCAGAGAGGGCGAAGGAGAAGCGGTTCAAAGCAGTATTGGAAAAAGCGCCTTCACTGAAGAAGTCGCTAGAAAGGCAGAAGTTCATTCAGGGCGACTCCAGAAACCTGTCTTTCCTTCCAAATTCTTCTGTCGATCTGGTCATCGCACACCCGCCGTATCTAGATATGATGGACTATGGACGAAACGGGACGTACACTGAGGTGGATGATTTCAACCGGTCCATTGAGGCCCTTCTTGGAGAGATGCTTAGAGTCCTGAAGCCAAACCGATTCTGTTGCATACAGATAGGCCCCTACGCTGCGAAACATCAGCCACTTCACTATCTTGCGTACAAGTCTGCACTCGACACTGGTTTCGAGTTCGTTGACGAGGTTGTATTGGCTTTTCTCGAAGACTATGTGGGATATTCATCATCCGTTTCTGGACGGGACACCGCGATCGCGCATAAGGAGGCCTTCGCCAAATGGTTCAGCATAACTCATAACGTCTACCATCACAACCACGAGTACCTCATAATCCTCAGAAAACCCGCATAGCCCGATTATGCAGGTGACAGAAATCCATCGACTTTATGCTTCTTGAAATCCAAATATCATTATGTCTGATGCGCTGACGATTCTTCTGGAGTTCATCAGGAACATACTCGGCGAAATCCCTTCAGGCCAGGCAATTCCATACTTTGCTCCATTCTACAACTTGACGGTACTCGTCTGGATGGCTGCGATACCCGCCATACTAGTGGCTCCATTCTGGAAGAGATTCCGAGGGTTCGCCGTGTTTCTGGTATGGTTAGCAATCTTTCTGACACTGGCGCAAAGAGGGTCTTCTTCCACGCGCGCGGAGATTGACGCGCTATCAGCCCTGTTTAGCATTTCGATTTCTACGGCGATACTACTAGTCTTCGTAGTACTCACGCTATGGGTGTTCAGTAGATTGCTGGGCAAGAAAGTCATCCCGACACCAAAGGTGAGCCAGTGAGAATAGCGCGCAACCTCAAAGGTACCATCCTAATGTTCAGCTTAGAAGTCACCTGCCTCGCCTTTGGTTATCTCACGTATCTTCTCTGGAATGGCGCCTCTGTCACCGGATCAGCACTGTCTGACGTACTATTGCTTGGCTTCTTCACGATCCTATTCGCCCTCAACTATGCCATCATGAGTAGGCGTTCATCGGACGAAATTGAAATAGAAGCCCACGATCAAACGCCAGCCTCAGGAACGAAAAGGGAGCAGGCCCTCAAGTACCTAAAAGTCCTTGGCCACGTGACCTCTGGCCAGCTAGCTTCGCTTCTCGAGATTGATGTGAGGAATCTGTCAAAGTTCGTGAACCCGCTTATCCAAACCGGAATCATCGCCGCAAGGAAGGAGGGAAAGACCTTCATCTACAGCCTCAGAGACGCGCATA
>Ga0315279_10002283_pt1 | contig 29231 bp, 29 predicted proteins | sample YL17G06_20_MG_FD_203694 | JGI IMG/M metagenome (GOLD analysis project Ga0315279, IMG submission 203694) | Sediment microbial communities from Yellowstone Lake, YNP, Wyoming, USA - YL17G06_20 | ecosystem: Environmental > Aquatic > Freshwater > Lake > Sediment | place: USA: Wyoming | collected... | reverse complement strand
ACAAGAAATATCTGGCAATCTATGTTGTGATGTTTGAATGGAAACACAATCTCAAGTGTGTCAATGCCGGTTTCTTGAGAGCCATAATGATACCCAATTTCACCTTAAAACCGATATGAGCCAAAAACTTTTATAAAGGGGGGGTAATGTGAGTATTCCTGAGAAGGATTTAAAGATTGTTAGAGATCTGGCGAAGAAAATTGCTGAAATCTCCGCACTACCAGAGCAAAAAGAAAAGGCTGAACTTTGGTATAAACTCAATAGCCTTGAGCGAGTGCGACCCATGATCATCCTGCAAAATGGTACATGGCATGAGACAGGTGATGAGATCAAGCTCGAAGCAGAGGATGGTTTCGCAAGACAGCACGAATGGTCTCTAAGGGCAACGCTTTATCATTGGAAAAACATGCCTGATGATACTGTCTACGAGGCAAAAATATATAGTCCCATATTCATTAGCGGAACAGACATGGGGATAGGAACCAATGCTACACGCCCAGATCATGTTTTCGGCGCCGCCAAATATAATTCAGTTATCTCTGATGATGCGGACCCAAACATAATCCCGATGCCTACTGTAACTGTGGATTGGGATGCAACTGAAAAACATTACCAGCAACTTTGCGAGATATATGATGGTATCCTGACCGTAGAAAAACGAGGAGTAGCAGGTCACTGGTTTTCTATGGTGGATACGTTCATTCAGTGGCGTGGTCTTGAGAATACTTTTACAGATATGATTGACCGTCCCAAATGGGTTCACGCATGGATGCAGAGAATGACGGATTGGGCTCTCAGTAATCTTGACCAGTATGAGAAACTCGGTGTATTGTCGCTCAATAATGGTAACGTGGGTGTCGGTCCGGGAGGACTTGCCTTTACAAACGAGTTGCCACAAAAGGATTTTGATGGTACTCATGTCCGACCAATTGATCAATGGGGACATGCAACGACTCAAATCTTCTCCGAAGTATCGCCAGCCATGCACGAAGAATTCGCTTTGAGGTATGAAAAGCAATTCCTGTCAAGATTCGGTTTAACGAGCTATGGGTGTTGTGAACCTTTGGATAAGAAAGTCAATATCTTGCGTTCTATCCCAAGATTACGCCGAATCAGTATGAGTCCATGGGTTGATCCCGAAAGAGGCGCAAACGAAATAAAGAAGGATTACATCTTCTCTTACAAACCGAATCCTGCCATCATAGGCATGGAAAAATGGGATGGCGATCTTGCCCGAAAGATACTCAAGGATGCGCTTGATAAGTCGAAAGATTGCGTGGTTGAAGTCATCATGAAGGATTTACATTCCTGCCGAAAAGAGCCATGGCGCATGTGGGAATGGGTAAAGATGGCGAAACAGCTTGCAGAAGAATACGCGTGAATTACCAACGACTAAAGATCGTGGGCTTCTTGCTTCTCACGTTCCGCCGTGCAACGGAAGAACAGAAACGAGGGGCTAATCTCAGACGACATCTGAAATGAACTCCCCTCTCCACAAGCTTCAATTCGGGCTATCCCAGCCCTACTACGTGACGTTTTAGTTTCTTTAGGTCGGCGTCAAAACGTTAGCCAAATACACCGACTATTTTTGGAATTAGTTTTACTCAGCGACCGATGACTTCGCTGAAACCTTATACCAATTGTCAAAGAGCAAAATGCAGCTTGGTTATCGCTGCATAGAAAATTGTATCACAAAGATTGTGAATCGTCAATAGAAAATATATGCGATTTCCTCAGTCTCGGCGAAGCTGAGAAATCTTATATCCAACGACTTAAGTTCGTTGGTTTTACGATTCAAGGATCATAAAAAATATATGTGTGAAGTGTTACTTTAATGATAATATTGAAAAATATGATTATGTGTGATAGCATTTTTAGTGCTAGTATTTTTGACAACTTATCTGATGAGAATAATAGCCATGAAAACGAGAACTGTTATTTACGTTAGTCTGATCTTGACATTTATTCTAATTAGTAGTAACTTTGCATTTTCGGTATCTGTCTTTACCATAGCTGGAACAGTGGTAGATGCTGATGAAAATCTAGCTAATAATGGATTAGAAATACTTGTGAATAATGAAACCAGAAACCTTACGTCCAGTGATACTTTAGGCAAGCAAGAAGCTGGTAAATATGGTGTAGTTTTCATTGATACGGATAATAAACCAATTGCTGATGTAGGAGATGTTCTAAAGATTACGGTAAAGGATAATAATCAAGTTTTCATAATCGTGACATATAAACTAACTGCTGATGATATTGCAAACGCCAGAGCAATTGTTGATATAAAATTACCTTCTGCAAAACCATCAGTTTTTACCGTAGCTGGAACTGTAAAGAATGTTGATGGTACTTTGGCAACTTCTGGATTAGAAGTAAATGTAGTGAATGAAACAAGAAACCTTAGTGCTAAAGATATTTTGGGGAAACAAGAAGCAGGGAAGTATGGTGTAGTTTTTATTGATACAAATAATAAAATAGTTGCCGATGAAGGCGATGTATTGAAAATTACAGTGAAAAATGCAAATCAAATACTAGCTAATTTAAGTTATAAATTGACTTCTGATGATATAGCTAATTCTGTTGCAACTGTGGATGTAAAGCTTGGACAAGTCACTCCTGAAAATCAAAAACCTGTTGCTTCTTTTACTTTCTCTCCGAAAAATCCCTCTGTAAATACAGAAATTACCTTTGATGCTTCTTCATCCTATGATCCAGATGGTCAGATCGTTTCTTATGAATGGGATTTTGGTGATGGTTCATCAGGAAAAGGTAAAATAGTCAAACATTCATATTCATCTGAAAAGCAATACGCAGTGAGTTTGAAAATAACTGATAATGGAGGAAAATCCAATACAACAAGCGTTCAGATAACGGTTGGAAAGACAACGGAGACTCCTGACTCTACTGATCTCTTAATAAAAACCATTAAACAGCAGGAAAAGAAAAGCATAGCAGTAAATGTTGATGGAAAGCAATATCTTATTGTCACCTTGAAAAATTATATCAATCCAAAGACATTGGAACTATCATCATCTTCTAATGAGGCCAAAGTATACACAGATACTAATAGAAACCCGATCTCTGATTTTGAGATAGTTCGTAAGATAAACGTGATAGACTTTGCACGACAGGAATCTAATAAAATCGATCTTAAAAATGATATAGAGACTTTGAGTAAACTAAAGATAGCATATCCAACTTTGGACTATGTGGATATGAGTATTGCTGCTTATAAGATTCTAACTGCTACTGCAAGTGATGCCAAAGCTCTAATTAAATTGTTTGAGGCGATAAATACGAGCACCGAAGCATTAACAGCTACACAACAATTAAAGGAACTTAATAATACTAAACCAAATCCTACTTCTCTAGTAACACTTTTAATCACTGAAATAATGAAAAAGCTGATCTGGGATCCTTCAAGTTATGCAAAGAATGAAATTCTAACCAAACTTAATCTGTCAATCAGTAACTATGAATCCGCTCAAAAGATAAAGGATAAAGGTGATATTGGAAACTTTGAAGATGCAAATAACTTCTTAAGTTACTATCAATATGGTAAAGTTTACAAGGATGAAGCCTTATTGCTTTTGAAAAAAATATTTGTAAACTACACCAGTATTCTGATAAAGCTTGAACCAATAACAGGAAGCTTAACCAAGGGATTATCCAGTTTCCCAAAACTTATATGGGAAGCAAAGAATGTCGTGAGTTGGGAATATGTAATTGATATTGAATGGATCGGCAAAATCGGTTACGAATTTTACACTCGATATTACTGGTTTCAACCAACTGAATTTGAACCTCCTACATATACCCTTAAATTATCACAAAAGTCAGATACGCTTTCAGGACATGCTGAATATCAAAAGAAATATAAGGAATACATGAGTTTTATGGACGAGGTGAATAAGCGTCAGGAAAGTCTAATGAGTTTCTTTAATAGCCCTGGTAAAGAATTCTTAAATTCATTGGGAAATGAGTTTTCAATATGGAAGAACAAATTATCTTCATGGACTGGTAGCCTTAAAGAAATGTTATCCAAAGTGACGAATAAAATATCAAATATCATAGGTTCATTGCTCAACAGCCCTGTTGAGTTAAGGATTTATGATTCTAAAGGACGGGTTACAGGGGTCGTGAATGGAGAGATAAGGGAAGAAATACCAGATTCTATGTATGATAAAGAAAATGAGGTTGCTTTAATTTTTGATGCCATAGATACATATCGTTACGAAGTCATAGGCACGAGTGATGGATTTTACGGACTGGAAATTACTTCAGCTAAAGATGGAAATGCAAGTACTTTTGAGGCTAACGATGTTCCAATAAAATCTAACTCTATAAACCAATTTAGCGTTGATTGGAACGCTCTTTCCATTAATGAAGGTGTCACTATCAATATAGATTCTAATGGTGATGGGAATTTCGAGAAAACTGTCAATTCAGGTGCAATTTATACATTATATCCCTGGGATGTGAATTCTGATGGTGTGGTTGATAATCTAGACTTGTCTATTGTCATTAAGCATTTCGGAGAATCTCCGTCTAGCGATCCGAAAGCGGATGTAAATAAAGATGGTCGTGTTAATATTCTTGATCTTGTTTTAATCAGTCAACACTTTGGTGAAAAATATAAATGAAAAATTGAAAGGGTTGAAATATGGGAAATAAAGAGATTTTAATATCTGATAACAAAATCGCTGATTTTTGTCGTCGCAACCATATACAAAAACTTTCGCTATTTGGCTCTGTTTTGAGAGATGATTTTAAGCTTGATAGCGATATTGATATTCTTGTGGAGTTTGAATCCGGGCATACGCCTAGCTTTTTCCGATTGTTTGATATGGAAGAAGAACTTTCATTCTTGTTTAATGGAAGAAAGGTTGATCTCCGTACTCCAGAGGACTTGAGCCAATATTTTCGTGATGATGTGATTGCAACAGCAGAGGTTCATTATGCTCAATCATAACTTATCCATCCTTGTGGTTTTCCCAACATACTCCTATTGTTTTGTCATTCCAGCGAAGGCTGGAATCCAGAGAAAAATATAAAAAGGAACTGGATTCCCACTTGCGTGGGAATGACATAATGTACGCTAAATTAAATGGCTTATGGGTAATGACTACTCAATTCTTTAAAGGAGAGGCAAAATGAGAAGGAAATTTGGTTTTAGAATTTTGATTGTTATTGGTGTATTAGTAGCTATCGTAGCAGGTTCTGTGTTGTTGAATGTTCTGACGGATAGAACGAAATCAGGCAATGATAAGGGGATAATATCGCTTAAAGCACCATCCTTTATATCGTCTGCGGAAGCCGCCGCATCTACACTGGCTTTCCCTGTGAATGAGGCAGGTATAGCAGCTTATACAAAGGTCTCTAAAGTAGATATTGAAAAGATAAAGACAATTTTCACTACAGTAGAAAAAGTTGGTGATAACTTTATCTATGGAATAACACCAATTCCGAACTTGGGTGTAAGTACTGATATTCACGTATATGCAGATACTGACGGCTGGCTTGTTGCTTATGTAGGTGCAAATGAACCTGCAGCAAATATAATGAATTGGGGAGATATGGATCTGAATGATCCAAAAATCCAGACGATACAATCTATTACTCTTGATATTGCATTATTTAAGGCTGGAGACACTATTGCTGTAACGATTCCACAAAAAGATATAAAATACTACGACTTTGAGTCTCCAGAAGCAAATGGTTTGGCATTATTTGTTAAAACTGTCAAAGGAAAAGATACTAAAATCACTCAAGTGGAACTCCCAGCAACCTATACACTTTATGAAGCATCTTATTTTCATTTCGCTTATGGTACAAATTACAGTACGGGTACACCAAGCAATTCAGAGCTAAAAGTGGACGGAACAACAGTTAGTAGTAAGCTTTCTGCAGGAACCTATCAAAAAGCAGTAGTTGGATTCACCTCGGCTTCTTATAAAGGGGCAATCACAACTGGTGTATTGCATAAAATAGAGATAACGCAAAATATAGATGGAACTATTTATACTGCAGGTGTAGCAACAGTGCTTATATACAAGGCTCAATAAAGCTATTTATGGTGAGTAAGACAAATAACGCGCCAAAAGGAAGTGAGGTATGAAACCAATAAAAGTCTCTCTTGCTTTACTTGCTATGTTTTTGTTATCTACGCTTACATCAATGGCGGCGATCAAGATAATTGATGCTGATGCGGTCATTGAAAAATCTCTACAAAGCGTTAATATAACCACACAAGCAAAATCCCTTGCAATGCTTTTTATAATCAATCAGGATGCAGCCTTAACACAGGAACTTACAAGTGTAAATATCGCTACACAAGAGAAATCCCTTGCAAAGTTTTTTGTAATCAATGAAGATGCTGGATCAGTAAAAGACCTTACGAGCGTTAATATTTCTACACAGGAAACACCACTTGCGAAGCTTTTCATAATCAATGATGATACTACTTTAAGAAAAGATTTAACGGTTGTGAGCATGCCAAAGCAAGCTATACCAATCAAGAAAATTTTCCTTGCTAATGCTGATGCTATGATCACAAGAGGATTGCTTCCTCTTGACGGTAAAACAATTATTACACCAACGCTGATCTCATCATTCACACTATCGCTAGATAAAGGGACAAACATGATCTCTTTGCCGCTTAAATCGCAAGACTCATATACAGCACGCTCTTTTGCTCGTGATATTGGCTCAACAGTGGTCATAAAGTATGACTCTAAAGAAAGCAAGTTTTTGCCATTTGTGCCTGAAGTATCTCAAGGCGATGGATTCCAGATAGAAGGCGGAAAGGGGTATATTGTCAACGTCCTTGATTCCAAAGAATTTATCTTTACAGGAACAGCATGGTCAAATGCACCTGCAAAGTTAGCGCCTCAAAAAGAATCTACTCATTGGGCATTTGTGGTCTGTGGAACAATATTAGATGGCGATAGAATAGGACAGAATGATAACCTTGCAGTTGCAGTCAAAAACCTTAGAACTGGCAAGTTCATCGAATCGGAAGCGGAACAAGTTGAGAATGGAAGATACTCAGTAGCTTTTGTTGATATGAGTAAAAAGAGTGTGATTAATTCTGGAGACTCTCTTGCTATTTATCTCAAAAACAATACAAAAGGAGTCTTATCAAAACCTGTCGTGCAAAAAGTGATAATATCCGATTTAGATAAAAGTTTTGTCAATGTCCCATTGAATACAAAATACTTTATTCCAGAAAAGAGCTTTTTACTTCAAAATTATCCCAATCCGTTTAATCCTGAGACGTGGATACCATATCAGTTGAAAGAAGATAACAATGTCGTTATCAGGATATATTCTTCTTCAGGCTCACTTGTTCGTACAATGAATTTAGGTTATAAGCCTGCTGGATTCTATGAGGGCAAAGAAAGAGCGGGATACTGGGATGGAAAGAACGAATTCGGAGAGAAAGTATCAAGTGGTATATACTTCTATACTATTCAAGCCGGGAAGTTCAATGCTACGAAGAAAATGATCGTGACGAAATAGTCTTCAATGATACGAGTTTTTCAGTTAGCGTTGTAGAACATGCTTTAGCTTGTTAAATTGTCAATTAAATTCACAAAACAAGCTGAAGCATGTTCTACTTCTGACATTTCAGCCCATAACTGAAAAACTCGTATTAATAATATCATTTTTATTTTTTAGTGGAAAGGTTAAGAGATGAATGGGACGCTTTCTGCGATGGTAACATTCGCACTACCTAGAGTGGTAAGTGTGACGGTTACTGACGACACATTATCTGTAGATTTAGAGGATGGACGCACAATTTCCATACCCATCGTCTGGTATCCACGCCTATCGCACGGAACCCCTGAAGAGCGTGCCAATTTTCAGATAAGCGGTGCGGGCTATGGTATCCATTGGCGCGACCTTGACGAGGATATTGGAGTCGAAGGCTTATTACTCGGTAAAAAGTCTACTGAAAGCCCTGTCTCGTTTGAGCGATGGCTGAAAAGACGGAAGGAATAGGTGAAATAATGTATAAGCTACCTAAATTTAAACGTCATACGATATACGTTGGGTCGCCAAGCGAAAGAACAAGCTGTATTGTAGGCGACTTTAACCGTGATGGTGTTCCAGAAGTCGTCATCGCCGCTCGTGAGCCACAACGAGAGATTTATTGGATAGGAAGAACAGCAAACGGTGAATGGGAACATCATCTTCTGGACGATACCTTTGACAGAGTTGAAGCTGGCGGGGCATTGGCTGATCTTGATGGCGATGGCGACCTTGACCTTGTTGCCGGTGGTGATTGGAAGGGAAATATTATCTACTGGTGGGAATGTCCTGACGACCCGACTCAACCCTGGATACATAGAGAGATATTCCGAATGCCAAAAACTCAAAGTCACGATCAGATGATCGCTGATATTGACGGTGATGGACGTCCGGAAGTTTACTTCTGGAATCAAGGGTCTCAAACTCTATTCTATGCCCTTGTTCCTGATGACCCTCGTGTCTCACCATGGCCTCACGTTTATCCGATAGCCACTGATGTTCATGAAGAAGGGCTGTGTTTTTCTGACGTTGACCTTGATGGACGATTGGAGTTAATTGCTGGATTATCGTGGTATCGTGTGCCAAAAAGCCCTGATGGAAAATGGGAACGGCATGAATTCGCCAGAGGTTACGTATCCCCGAAGTCTGTCACTGCTGACTTTGATAATAATGGCAGACCTGAGATTGTGATCTCCGAAGGCGATGCAAGCCTTAACGGTAGGGAATACGGTCGGTGTGTTCTATTCAAATGTGGTAACGATCCAGAGGCAATGTGGGAACCACACGTCTTGCACGATAGGTTGTTGGAGCCACACTCATTACAAGTAGCTGATTTTGATGGTGATGGACATCCTGATCTATTCGTAGGTGAGATGGGTCTGCCGAATGGTAATCATCCACATCCGCCGGCACAGCGTATATTCTTGAGTCGTGGAAGCAAGATGGAAGAACATATTATTGATAAAGGTGTAGGTACGCATGAGGCGAAAGTCATAATCATTGATGGTAAAGTCGGTATCGTTGGCAAGCCGTATCGTAATCTCCATAGCGTAGCACCTCGTGGTCCCGAAGTTGATGGAGTGCATTTATGGCTACCTGAATAGAGAGATACAGTTTCTAGTTTTCAATTTTTTAGTATTCAGACACATAATATTTTGTGTATTCTTGAAACGGAGAACCATACGAAATGTCATTCCAGCGTAAGCTGGAATCCATAAAAATTCAATGGGTCAAAATACTGGTTTCTATTTATAGTTTTTTACTCAAAACTAATATTTCAATTATTGGAGGAAAATAATGAAAATTTGGAAAATAGCTCTATTAGTTGAGGATATGAAAGAAGCAGAGGAATTATACGTTAATAAATTGGGAATGAATGTTCTTGAAAGGCTTGATCTTGGTGATGCTGGTGAGGCACTTTTCCTTGATGCAGGGAACGTAAATCTTGAGTTGATCCCTGTGAAAGCTTTTGAGGGTGGAGGGCGTTTAGCTGTTCCGGGAGTACATCATCTTTCGTTTAAGGTTGATGATATTGAAAAAGGTACTGAGGAACTTAAAGCTAAAGGTATCAAGTTTATAAAAGAACCTTTTGAAGCATTGCCGGGTTTGATGCTGTCATTCTTCGATGGAACTAACGGTGTGAATCTCCAGCTATTTAATAAGAAAAACTAATTATATTTTATGTCAGAAATAACCTTACAAGATATTAGAGATCGTAAAGAAAAAAGAAGGCAACTGCTTCAATCTGAACTCGAAAGAATATCCGAACAGTTGGAGGTTATGGGTGCATTAAAAATCATTGTCTTTGGTTCTTATGCAGAGGGTCATGTCAGAAGCACCAGCGACCTTGATATAATCGCTATTATGCCATCTACAATGAGCGGAAAAAAGTGGATGCTCAAGATATACGACGAAATAGACAGGAACGTTGACTGTGACATATTAGCCTATACACAAGAGGAACTAGAAAAACTTATGCCAATAAGTAGATTTGTAAGACATGCACTAGATACAGGGAGAATTGTATATGAGACCAGATCCTAAAGAAGAAGCCTTTAGATGGTTGACTCAAGCAGATGAAGAAATTAAGGATGCTGAATTCTTAATGAATGCCGAACGATATTACATTTCACTTTTCCTTTGTCAACAAAGTGCAGAGAAAGCTCTAAAAGCTTTTATATATTTTAATGAAGAAGAGCATTTACATACCCATTCAGTATCTGATTTGATAAAGCTTGCAGGTAAAATTGATAATGACTTTAACTCTATAAAGAGTGCCAAAAGACTTGATGATTATTATATTCCCACAAGATACCCCAATGGGTTACCGGGAGATATACCTGCAAAGCATTATGACGATCCTGATGAAGCAAAATGGGCATTAGAATTGTCTCAAAGCATTATAAAATTGGTTAGAAGTAAGATTCAGTGAAATTATGAGGAGGAAGCGCAGAATAATTCATGTTCTATAAAAAATACAGATTAGATAAGTTTCAAGAAGAAGCTATTAATTCCATAGAGCTAAACCATTCTGTGATCGTTGCAGCACCGACAGGCGCCGGTAAAACTCTTATTGCCGAATACGCACTCGAAAAACACCTTCAATCAGGCAAACAGATCGTATATACTGCCCCGATCAAAGCTTTGAGTAATCAGAAATACAGAGATTTCTGCAAGGATTATGGCGACAAAGTTGGAATCATAACTGGTGACGTTGTTATAAACGATAATGCCCCTGTGCTGATCATGACTACGGAGATACTCAGGAACATTATCTTTGATGATAATGATCGGTTAAAAGATGTTCATTACGTCATTTTCGACGAGATACACTACATAGATGACATAGAGCGAGGTACAGTGTGGGAAGAATGTATCATATTTGCTCCGCAACACATAGATTTTCTGTGCCTGAGCGCAACGATCCCTAACCTGCGCGAATTTGCAAGCTGGATGCAAAGTGTCCGTCACAGCAAGATTGACATGGTTATTGAGACCCATCGCCCTGTGCCGTTGGAACACAAGCTTTACTTTCGTGGGTATGGTGGTATTGGAGGGCTGAATGAGCTAAAAGAATTACAGAAAGGTTTTGCAACATTAGGATTAAAGAAAAATAAAATACATACCGATATAAAAGAACATCAGCTAGAAGTTGCAACACAGGTTATGGAATTGAATGAGTATAGCGTCGTCCCAATTGATGGCATTGACCTCATAGAGCATATTCAAATAAATAATCAACTCCCATGTCTTTATTTTTCTTTTAGCAGAAAAATTTGCGAGGAGAATGCTCTAAAAAACATTGATCGGAATTTTTTGGACCCGGATGAAAGAGAAATAATACTATACGAATACGATCAGCTTTGCGAAAAATATAGTATAAAAGACGACTCACACGCATTGGAATTACGAAAACTGGTGGAAAACGGCGTTGCATACCATCATGCTGGAATGTTGCCAACTCTGAAAGAAGTTGTTGAAAGACTGTTTACGTTTGGATACGTAAAATTGCTTTTTACTACGGAGACTTTCGCACTTGGAATAAATATGCCAGCTTGTTCTGTTGTGTTCGGTAATCTTGCAAAATATGACGGTGTTCAATTCCGATTTCTGAAATCACGAGAGTATCATCAGATGGCTGGTCGTGCTGGACGGCGAGGTAAAGACGAAAAAGGCTTCGTATATGCCCACATTGACGTTGAATATGATGAATACAGTGAAGTTAGGCGTGTAGTTTCTGGCGATATAGAAAAAATAGAGAGTCAATTCAATCTTTCATACAGCAGTATATTGAATCTTTATGAAAAATATGGAGATCGCATATATGATGTTTGTGATAAAAGTCTTGGCAATTATCAAAGCGTGAAGGTACTGAGAAATATCAATCAGTCTTTGGAAAAGTATAAAAGCCAAAAAGACGGACTTGAAAATTTATCATGTATCCATGACGGTGATTTGAAAAAACTCTGGGAATACAGAGATTTAGAAAAAAAATTAAAGGAAGAACAGGAGGCTATTAATCAGGAAAAAAGAACCGGACATAATAATAAAAGGAAGAGAAAGAAAATTCTTAAGATCAGCAAAAAAACTACAAAGTTGCTGGCGATGATGAAATCAAATAAATGTAATAAATGTGAGAATCTAAAAAAATGCCTTCAAACGACAAATAAAATGGTTGATTATGATGAGCAAGTACTTGAGCTTTCACAAAGAAAAGAATTTGTAGAAAATTTTCAGAGGAATCAGATAAAAAACAGGCTTGACTTATTACAAGAAATAGGTTATATAGATCATAAGGGTTTGCTCCCAAGAGGAAGAATAGCATCTCAAATATACGGTTACGAATTGCAGGTAACCGAATTGTTTTTTGATGGTTACTTTCATCGTCTTGAGCCTGATTGGATAAACATTATTGTAACAGCTATAGTGTTTGAGTCAAAGAGAGATTGCTGGTATAAGATGATGGAGAAGAGCGTTATAAGCTCTGTGATCTCAGACCCAATTCTTAAAATAAAAAGAGTAATTGAGATAGAGAACTCTCTGGGTATTGAGCCAAAAATGAAGGAGTTAGATACTAAGCTTAGTCTTGCCGCTTACGAGTGGAGCAACGGATGCGAATTCAATGAACTCGAAAAATTTACGGATGCTCCACCCGGCGATCTGGTAAGATATTTCAGGCTTGCCAGCGACCTACTTCGGCAGATAAAAAGAGTAGTATCAACAGATGATTCTTTGTTCCATAAGATCAACGATTGTATTTCCAGAATAAACCGTGACGTAGTTGACGCCGAAAGACAACTTCGTGCGGGATAAGGCATTGTAAAAATAAAATGAGAATACCAGCAGAGGCACAGAAAGTATTACAAGTGATTAATGACGTATATTTAGAAAAATAATTAAGCATTTTGCGTCAAGATTATCTTGTTATCTATCTTTTGCTTCGATGGCAAGAGATTTTACAGTGACTGGGGGGTAAGCAAGATGGGAACCAACTTTGGATACATAGTGCTGGCTATTTTCATTATAATACGATTACTCATAGCTGCTGGAGTTCTTTATCTTATCATTATTGAGGTGCGCAGGTTTGGGCAGCGTATGAAAAACGAAAGTGAAGGAGATAAAGATGCCGATAGAAAAGGACCTGGAAGACACACTGATTAATCTTCTGGCAGTAGAAACTGAAGCACGAGCGATCCTCGAAAAAGCTGAAAAAGAAGCAAAAGACCTTCGTGAGCAAACGAGGAAAGAAATGCAGGATACCATAGAGGAAGCAAAGAAACAAGAGGAACTTGAGCTAAAGCGATCTCTTGAAGAAGCCCAAAAACAGGGAGAAGCAATAAGACTCGAAATAATCGATCGAGCTAAGAAAGAGATCATTCACTGGCAAGAGGAATTATATAAAACAAATCGAGAAAAGGCTATGAGTTTCATAATTGATACGGTAAGTTCCGTTTAATTTTCTCGATCTAATATAATCAAGGGTTAAAAATAATGATCGAATATTCAGCAGCAAATGCACGAATGCACGGACTGAAAGGAAAGCTCCTTGGAGCAGATGAATATGATGCCCTATTGCAGGCTTCTGATATACAGTCGTGTTTGTCAATTTTAAGCCGTTCTGCATACAATGAAAGCATACAGGATTTTACTGAATTAAACCAGATAGAGCATAGTTTAAAGCAGGATTTTGTGTCGTCCTGTATAAAAATTATTACATTCCTTACAGGAAAATATTCTTACAATTTTTTCGAAACTTTAATTAGCAAGTTTGACCTTATCAATCTCAAATCCATCATTAGAGCTATTGCAAAAAAAACTAATCCAGAAACCGTTTCAGAACCATTCATTATCTCTCTTGGAAGATACCACGTAATTCCAATAGAGCAAGCCTTAAAGGCTAATACATTAGATAATCTTGTAGCAGTAACCCGCAAGACTCCGTTCGCGCGTGCAATGGAAATAGGATACCAACAATATGAAACTGAACAAAAGTCTTTATCATTAGAACTCGCTTTGGACTTTGACTATTATATGAATATGTGGCAGATTCTGGATAATCTTGATTCAACGGATAAACGCAACACTGGAGACCTTCTGGGAACGCAATGTGATATTTTTAATCTCGTATGGATCATGAGATTTAGAGAGTATTATAGTTTTCCACCAGAGCAAATATCACAATACATTATACCTCATGCACGAAAGATCAACACAAAAGTTTTTTGGAAAATAACGAGTGATAGCGATATAACAGGAGCAATTGTAAATCTCGGATTACATCCTTACGATAAAATCATAAGATCGGTAACGCAGGTGGACGGGAACCCAATACTATCAATTGAAATAGAGCTTTTAAGGTATCTGCGCCGCATGAGTTTGAGAGCAATTATAAGGTTTCCACTTCAAGCCGTATCGCTAGTCGCTTTCTTTATATTGAAAGAATTGGAGATCAGAGATATAATCACTATATTAACTGGTAAGCATCTTGGATTATCTCAGGAACGGATCAAGTCTCATTTGATCACTTTATGAGGGCATAATTATGTCAATAACCCCACGCATAAATGCGGGGGCTTGTGGTGAAATTTAGACGCAAGCCCTTGTTGACTAGAGGGTATTTTATGCAGCAGTTGGTTAAGATAAATAAACACCTACGAATGTTCCGCAAGTTTGTGGCTCTGTGGTCTGTCATTAAAAATCCCGAGGGGTAAGGATGGTGTGTTAAAAACCTTTTCCAACAACCTCGATGCGGCTCTAACGGGTTTGGTAGTTCCTGGCAGGATTATTAACTTGCGTAAAAACTACCACTTTTGCCACTAGAAAGGAGAAAGGCAAATCCTCCCTACGCATAAATGCGAGGGTATCCTTGCCGAAATTAGAGATGATTTGGCCAGAGAAAATGAGTTTTGTAAATATATCTGTGTTAGATAATTGTCTGACACCGACGCTGTCGGTCTTGGCGAAACTTGGTGTAATGCACGTCGTAGACAAGAAGGAAATACCATCCATTGCCAAGCATTTAGTTGATCTCGACGTTGAACCAATTAGGGATAAATTTACTTCATTAAACAGTAGAGTTGAGCATCTGCTGTTGGCATTAGGAATCGAACCAAAATACTTGTCAGCGACAGAAGGAGTAAATCCAGACGAAATCGAAATTGATCCATTTCAGTCCGCAGATAGAGTGGAAATGGAAGTTCAGGAACTGGAATCATCTCTATTGCCAATCATTCATCAAAGAGAACAATTTAATACAGAGATAAATGAGCTTGAAAGAATATCAAGATGGTTTTCTGCCATAGAAATTAAAGATATGACTGTTGAAAATATGCAGCATACAAGGCTTCTTTATTTTGCTTTTGGTGACATACCATCAGAATACTACGACAGGCTTGTAAATAGTCTGGCAAATATAACTTGTGTGTTGGTAAGAGGAGAGTTTTCCGCAGGCAGACAACAGATATTTGCTTTCTCTCTTATGTCGGATAAAGAAGTATTATCTAATGCTTTGGAAACCGCCTTTTTCTCCGAAGCAAGTATTCCAGATAAATATCATGGCTCTATTCCGCAAGCTCTTGATGACATCGAGGTTGATATATGGACAAAGCGTGAAGAATCTGCTGAGTTTCAAGGTCAAATAAAAATTTTTAGAAAAGATCTGCAAAAAAAGCTTATGGAATTGCGTGCAACTATAATAGCAAATCAAATCGTAGTGGAATCTGCATCAAGATTTGGTAAGACTGAAAGATTCTACTCCCTGTCTGGTTGGATACCTTATAAGGAAGTTAAAAAGCTACAAAAAGAGCTTGATAAGATAGCTGAACAAGGAATATTCATGACTGTAAGCGAGCCATTTACGTCAGGTGAATCAGAGCGTCAAAAATTACGAGTTCCCACAAGCCTTTGGCATCCATTCTTTATGCGTCCATTTTCAGGTTTGATAAAAAATTATGGTATACCAAAGTATTCTGAGATTGATCCCACGCTATTTACTTCTATTACGTTCTTGTTTATGTTTGGTATAATGTTTGCAGATGTGGGGCATGGTGCGGTATTACTATTGATAGGATTATTGGGCGCTTTGTATCCATTACCGCAACTAAAATCAATGAGGCAGTTATTCGCAATGCTCGCATGTTGTGGTGGTGCTGCCATAATTGCGGGACTTGCGTTTGGAAGCGTTTTCGGTAAAGAGGATATCATAAAACCATTTTGGTTTTCTCTTGAAAACATGAAAGCCGAACCTATAAATCGCATACTGAAATTTGGTGTCTTCTTTGGAATTGCTATGCTCAGCCTCGGTGTCTTCTTAAATGTGATTCAGCTGCTTAGAAGGCGAAATTTCAATGAAGCCTTTTGTGGACAATGGGGACTGTCTAGCTTGCTCTTTTACTGGACAGTGATCTTTATGATCCTCACGAGCAAGACATTCTCGTGGGATAAAGTATTAATAGTTTTTGTTTTCTTGCTTCCCATAATATTAAAAGAACCAATAGCACATATTTTTAGTCGCAAACATACTAAAGTTGAGGCTTCGGAAGATGAAGAAAGTGAAGAAGGTGGGGAAGGATTTGTAGGATCACTATTTCACGTTTACGAAATAGTGATGTCGTATTTGGCTAATACACTATCCTTTATACGTATGGCGGCTTTTAATTTGGCACATGCCAGCTTGATGATGGCGGCTTATGCAATAACAAAGCAAACAGCAGGTGATAATATCTTTATGTCACTTCCAAGCGATATTGTTACAAACGTGTTTGTCATGATGTTGGAAGGATTAATAGTGACGATACAGTGTATAAGGTTACAATATTATGAGTTCTTCTCAAAGTATTTTACAGGCGATGGAGTAGAATACAAACCACTAAAAATAAGTTAAGGAGGAAAATCAGGGATGAAAAATTTTACGTCTTTTATTAAATTGATGAAATCAGGTAATGTTGCTCTTATCACAGTCGCAATTACAATAGCAATTGCCGGTGGAGCTATGATGTTCCTGCTTAGTGAATTTTCGTCAGTGCTTGCCCAAGGTAGTAGCGTACAGGCAACGGGAACAACTGAAGGAGGAAAATCTGGTTTGGCTGTTGGATTTGGACTTATCGCCGCCGCTCTGTCTACCGGTCTTGCTGCAATCGCGGCAGGTATTGCAGTTGCCGCAGTTGGCTCCGCTGCTATGGGTGCAATAGCTGAAAAACCAGAGATAATGGGACGATCCTTGATATTTGTCGGTCTAGCTGAAGGAATTGCAATCTACGGTCTTATCGTGAGTATAATGATCCTCGGTAAGATATAATATACTAAATGATTTTTGCACAGGCAGGCTGAGAAATGAAATTTTTTCTTATTGGCGATGAATATACTGTTCTTGGATATAGTCTAGTAGGGATAAATGGCGTTATAGTGAATAATGCACAGGAAGCTACTGATGCGCTGAATACTGTAACTAAAGACCCCGATGTAGGGATCATACTTATCACTCAACGAATAGCATCAGAGATCAAACATTTGGTTGAGACGGCAAGATTGGAAATGTCTACACCAATAGTTCTAGAAATCCCGGATAGACAGGGTACAATGGAAGACCGAGAATCCGCATTGAGCGTTGTTCAAAGGCTGATCGGAATAAAAGTCTAATTATGGAAAGTAAGAAAAATGCTAACGCTTGAGATCTCAATAGAGAAAATTGCTGAGGCAATACGTCAAGTTAATAACCCCACGCATAAAAGCGGGGGCTTGTGGTGAAACTTAGACACAAGCCTTTATTGACTAGCCTAAGTAGTGATCGGGTTACCCGATCTTCTACTACGTTAGGAGCAAATAGCGAAAGCTTTATAGGCACTTCGGGATATTCAGTCTAGTTCCGAACTCTGCGACGAATAGTTAAAAGTTCTGAGGGGAAGGAACGGTGCTGTTCGTAAACAAACTGTCCTATAACATTGGCGAAGACTGCTAACCTGTTTGGTAGTTCCAGGGCAAGTTTTATTTTAACTTGTGTCAAAACTACCATCTTACTTTTAACACTATATGTATCGTGAGTTAGAACGAATAGCACACGGATTTACACGGATAAGACGGATTCTTACGGATAACAGGGAATTTTTTTGATTTATCAGGATGTAACTGACAAAATTATTAAGGCATTCTATAATGTCTATAATACTTTGGGATATGGATTTCTCGAAAAGGTATATGAGAATGCTCTCGTATATGAGTTAGATAAACTAGGTTTGAATACTATTCAACAAAAGCCTATTAAAGTGTATTATGATAAAATTTTAGTAGGGGAATATTTTGCCGATATTATAGTGGAAAATAAAGTTGTAATCGAGTTAAAGGCTGTTGAGGCTTTTCAGGAAAGTCATGCTAATCAACTAATGAATTATTTGAAAGCAACAGATATGGAAGTAGGATTACTTTTAAACTTTGGTTGAGAACCACGTTTTATTAGAAAAATATTTACCAATGATAAAAAGAAAATCCGTAGCATCCGTGTAAATCCGTGTGCTATTAAAAAAGTATTAGAACTAAAATAGAGGATAGAAGAGATGGATAGGGTTGGAAGTTTAGAAACTCTCAGGAATCAAGTTCTTAAACAGGCGAAAGATCAAGCGATAGCTGTCGTTGACAGAGAACAGCGAATATCAGAACGAGATATGGAGTTCGCAAGAGAAGACGCTGAAAAGATTAAAGAACAGCAAAGAGCCAAAATACAATCTCTCGTGGATACGGAAAAAAGAAAGATTATGGCTGCCTCAGAGATGGAAGCCCGTAGAATGTTACTTGATAAAAAAGAGGAACTCGTCTCTCATATTTTCGATGAAGCCGAAGCTAAATTAGAAGAAATGCGAGGCTCCAAACTTTATATTGACGTAATAGACAAATCAATAGAAAACGCAGTGACTGTTATCGGAGATGATTTGATAGTAGAATTCGGAGACAAAGATAAGGATGTTTTTGTGAAGGATATTACGTCTTCAATTGAATCAAATGTATCAAAGGCTACGGGGAAAAAGGTTAAGCTTCAGTTCAGATCTGCTGGTGATAGTATATCAGCAGGTGTAATTATTAAGTCGAAAGATGAAAGAATGATAATTGACAGTTCTTTCACCAACCTGATTAAAAGATTAGAAGAAGATATTAGAGGTAAAGTGTCTGAGATTTTGTTACAAGAATAGATATTGTCAATAGGTTTTGTAGTCTATAGACCTATGGACTCATAACCCCGTAAATTCTATTCTTATTGGAGTAATCATCAGTCAATAACCCCACGCATAAATGCGTGGGCTTGTGGTGAAACTTAGACGCAAGTCCTTATTGACTAGAGGGCATTTTATGCAGAAGTTGGTTAAGAGAAATACATACACACCTACGAATGTTCCGCAAGTTTGTGGCTCTGTGGTCTGTCATTAAAAGTCCCGAGGGGTAAGGACGGTGTGGCAGACTTAAAAACCTTTTCCAACAATCTCGATGCGGCTCTAACGGGTTTGGTAGTTCCTGACAGGATATTCTCCTGTATAAAAACTACCCCCTATTTTTAACGTTAGAAAGGAGAAGGCAATTCCTCCCCACGCATAAATGCGGGGGTACCCTTGCCGAAATCAGAGATGGCAGAGCGTGAAGGTATTGTATACAGAATAAATGGTCCAGTTATAGAGGCAAAAGAAGTAACAGGGCTTTTCATGGGTGACATAGTTGAAGTCGGTGAAGAACGACTGATTGGTGAGACTATTGGTCTGGATGGTGACACTGCGGTAATACAAGTATACGAGGATACAGGCGGATTACGTCCAGGGATAAATGTTTATGGTACCGGTCTGCCATTGGCGGCGGAATTAGGTCCTGGATTGATAACAAATACGTTTGATGGTATCCAGCGTCCACTTCAACTTATTCAGGAACAAGTTGGAAACTTTATCACACGTGGCGTAAAAGTTCCAGCATTGAGCAGAGAGAAAAAGTGGCATTTTCAGCCAAAAGCTAAGAAGGGTGATAAGGTTAAATCCTGCTCTATACTTGGAACAGTTCAGGAAACGGTCTTGATTGAGCATCGTATAATGGTCCCCCCTGACGTCGAAGGTGAAATAACCTACGTTATCGAGGAAGGCGATTATACAATTGATCAAATAGTTGCAAGAGTAAAGACAGCCAAAGGCGAAAGTGAACTGAGTATGTTCCACCGTTGGCCTGTACGACAAAAACGTGGCCAATTCCCAAGACTGAATCCATCTACTCCACTTGTCACTGGACAGCGTATACTTGACTTCTTGTTCCCGATTGCTAAGGGTGGTGTTGCCGCTATACCCGGAGGGTTTGGAACTGGTAAGACGGTTTTGCAACATTCTCTCGCAAAATGGTGCGATGCAGATATAATTGTCTACATAGGCTGTGGTGAACGTGGAAACGAAATGACGCAAGTTTTGGAAGAATTCCCGGCATTAATAGACCCGAAATCAGGAAGACCGCTTATGGAACGAACCGTTCTGATTGCAAATACGTCAAACATGCCCGTTACTGCTCGTGAGTCTAGCATATACACAGGAATAACGATAGGGGAATACTTCAGAGATATGGGCTATCACGTTGCTATCATGGCTGACTCAACTTCAAGATGGGCAGAGGCACTAAGAGAACTATCAGGACGACTCGAAGAAATGCCTGCTGAAGAAGGATTTCCTGCGTATCTTGCATCCCGTCTGGCAGAATTCTACGAAAGAGCAGGACTATTTGATATTGGTGATGGGAAACAGACGTCTATTAGCATCATTGGTGCGGTATCTCCTCCCGGTGGAGACTTCTCTGAACCTGTAACACAGCACACTCGAAGATTTATCCGATGCTTCTGGGGACTCGATCCTGAACTCGCCGGTGCAAGGCACTTCCCCGCCATCAACTGGATTGACAGTTATAGTGAATACGTCGGGGATTTATCAGCATGGTGGGTTAAGAATTTCACTATCCCATGGGTTGAGATGCGCACCAGATTCACGGAACTCCTACAATCCGAACAGAAACTACAGCAGATCGTCAAGCTTGTTGGTCCTGATGCTCTTCCTGATTCCGAACGACTTATACTCGAAATTGTAAGGATTATCAAGATTGCTTTTCTCCAACAGAATGCACTTTCAGAGGACGATGCTTACTGCGTTTCTGGAAAACAATTGAAAATGGCTTATGTCATAATTCACTTCTATGATCAAGCAAAAGCTATAATCGAAAAAGGTGCACCGATCTTTACAATAACAGGATTAAGTGTTGTTCAGGATATTCTAAGAATGAAGTCAAGAATACCCAACGATAAGCTCGATGCGTTTGATGACTTAATGGCGACAATAAACGAACAGATGGATGAGTTGGAAGCGAGGTATAGGTAAAATGCAAGGGAAGGAATACTTAGGCTTATCAGAAGTTTCGGGACCTATCATAATCGTCAGAGGCGTTAGTAACGTGGGTTTTGACGAAATGGTTGAAGTCGTTGACCCGCAGGGAAATATAAGAGTCGGTAGAGTTCTGGAAGTCAAAGAGGATCTCGTCGCTGTTCAGGTTTTCAGTGGAACGAGAGGATTGTCTATTGCATCTACAAGAGTCAGATTTGTGGGACGACCTCTGGAGCTAGAAGTCTCAAAGGACATGATAGGTCGTATATTCAATGGACTTGGTGAACCAATAGACGGAGGACCAAAACCATTCTCGACTCAGAGGATGAACATCAACGGTTCACCTATAAATCCAATGGCCAGAGAGTATCCGCATGATTTCATACAGACAGGCATGTCAGTAATAGATGGTCTTAACACACTGGTGAGAGGACAAAAACTCCCTATATTTTCTGGTAGTGGTATGCCTCACAATATGCTTGCTAGTCAGATTGTCAGGCAGGCAAGACCCGGTGGTGAAGGCGCAGAAAAAGAAGATTTTGTCGTTGTTTTTGCCGCAATGGGTATTAAGCACGATGACGCTGAATTCTTCAGACGTAGTTTTGAAGAGACCGGTACACTGAACAACGTCGTTATGTTCCTAAATCTTGCAGATGATCCATCCATTGAAAGGCTTATAACTCCACGCTGCGCTTTAACAACAGCAGAATATCTGGCTTTCTACGAGAACATTCACGTTTTAGTCATTCTGACTGATATAACAAACTATGCGGAAGCGCTTCGTGAGATAGCGTCAGCTAGAGAGGAAGTTCCCAGCAGAAAAGGCTACCCCGGATACATGTATAGCGACCTTGCTTCTATATACGAGCGTACCGGACGTATACGTGGAGTAAAGGGAACGATCACGCAGTTACCTATCCTTACAATGCCTAATGATGACATAAACCATCCAATACCCGACCTTACAGGATATATAACTGAAGGTCAGTTGGTTTTAAGCCGTGAATTGCACATGAAGGGCATTTATCCGCCTTTCAACGTGCCGAGATCGCTGTCAAGATTGATGAAAGACGGTATAGGAAAAGGTAAAACCCGTGCAGACCACCCCAATATACAAAGTCAGCTTTACGCCGCTTACTCCAATGTCCAATCTGTCAGATCGTTGGCGTCAGTTATAGGTGAAGAAGAACTCTCAGAGATTGACAGGCAATATCTGGAATATGGAAATGAGTTCGAGAGAAGGTTCATAGGGCAAGGTCATGATGAGAACAGGTCTATTGAAGAGACACTGAATATATCGTGGGAAATTGTTTCCATCCTGCCCAAGACGGAACTACAACGAGTAAACGAAGAACAGATAGAACAATATTACGTGGAAGGCGTCACTGCAAGAACGAAGTAGTGCTTGAGTGGAATTGAAAGAATCAGTATATCTTGAAACAAGCGTAGTCAGTTACTATGTTTCTAGACCTAGCGATAATGTCATAACTCTTGCTCATCAGAAAATAACATGGGAATGGTGGCCTAAGGCTGTTGAACGGTTTGATGTTTTTATTTCTGATGTTGTAGTGGATGAGGTTTCGTTAGGTGATCCAGAAGCTGTTAAGAGAAGATTGGATGAACTAAGGAATTTTCCATATCTGGAATTGAATAATAGGGTTGAAGATATGGCTAGGGTATATTTGGATAGATTAGGAATTCCAGAGAAATCCTATCGTGATGCAACGCATCTTGCTGTAGCATCTGTGCATAATATTGATTACCTTGTAACGTGGAATTGTACTCATATAGCAAATGGTGAAATTATAAAAAGGTTAATGAAGATAAACGGGTCATTTGGAATTCATACTCCGATTATATGTACTCCTGAGGAGTTAATGTGAGGTGTAGCTATGTGGCAAGACCCGATTGTGGAAGAAGTTCGGAAAGCCGGTGAAGAGCTTGCAAGACGCGCGAATTATGATCTGCATACTTTTTTTGAGAACTTGCGAAAAAGCCAAAGTAAGCGAAACGCTAGGGTAGTTTCGAGAGTAAAAGATGAGACAGTAAATAGGTTGGATCGAGAAGCAAGACCAAATATAATATCTAGTTGAGGCATGGGCATAAATTAAATGTTGAATTCACTGCGCTTTTAAGATTCTTCGCTTTGCTCAGAATGATAAAAGTATGACAAAACTGACAAAAAATGTCATTCTGAAGGAGCGAAGTGACTGAAGAATCTAATACCTTTTGAATTATGACCAACCATCAACTAATTTGATTGACCAGATGAAGTTTTGTAAAATATAAGTGTTACGAGTTAGACAATGATAATTGCCAGGTTAAATTTTCGCCGTTAGTGAACAAAAAAGTCATCGCTACAATTGGAGGTAGTACCAATGCTTATTGTTATTATCATCATTCTTATTGCCGTTGGTGTTTTTCTTATATTTCACGGAAGAAAAAAGTCTGAGTTCTACTCAAGCCATCGTAACTATTTGGACCACAGAAATCCCTATGAACTGGCACCCGATGATCGAAAAAGAATGCAAGATGATAAAGAAATGCTTGGTACGATGAGCGAGGGACATGCTTCCGAGATTTTCTTCGGAAGTGTATGTATAATAGCCGCCATTATCTTAATAATATGGGTATTGCTTCGTTAGTTAGTTGGCGTTGTAGGTTGGGTTGAGGAACGAAACCCAACATAATTTCTAATTCGGCTGACCAATAGTAAAAAAGAGGTTAATAAATGCCTAAACTCAAGGTAGCTCCTACTCGGAGCAATCTTCTGAAAACTAAAGAAACTCTCAGATTAGCGAAAGATGGACATGATCTTCTGGAGCAGAAAAGAGAAGTCCTGTTCATTGAGCTTATGCAGATAATCCATAGATTGCGAGAATTTGAAGAAGAGATGATTCAAAAATCCACCATTGCATTCACTGCACTGGAATCCGCACTCCTGACGATGGGTCGAGAATCATTAGAATGGGCGGCTTTGTCTGCGCTTGGTGAAAGAACCATAAATATTATGCATCGAAGCGTTATGGGCGTTCCCGTAGTGAGTTTACAGGAGACAAAAGAAACGTTCTTAGGGCTTCAGGCTAGTATGGATGGGACCAGTTCCGCTTTGGACGAAGCAAGTAAACGTTTTGAGGAACTTATTGAGATTATCTTTAAGTGGAGTGAGATAGAAATATCTGTGTGGAGACTTGCTAACGAGATCAAAAAGACGCAACGTCGTGTTAATGCTCTAGAAAATATATTCATACCCGATTATCAACAGACAGTGAAGGCTATTGAAGAAGTCCTTGAAGAAAATGATCGTGAAGAGTTCATCAGAAAGAAGAAAGTAAAATCGGTACTTACCAGAAAAAGGTCACAGGAACAGTCAGTATAATTGGTGCGACAGATCAATTCACGTTCCGCCGTCTCGGTTCCCCGAGTGGATTTACGGAAGAACAGAATCTTTTCTGTCACATAATTTGATTGGAAGAATTATATGTTTGAAAAAATATTATTGCCAGTATCGGGATCTCCAGAATCAATAGCCGCTTCGGAATTCGCTATAAAACTAGCTATGGTACACAATTCACAGATCCTTGCGCTGAATGTTGTTGACACTTCAGTTGTCAGGCAATTAGCGCAGCATTCTGGCAAGAGCCCGGGCGAAGTTGAAGTCGAAATAGAAGAAAACGGCTGGCACTATCTGTATTACGTAGAAGAAATGGCGAAAGATAATAAAGTGAAGACGGTCGTACTGCTAGAGCGTGGGTACCCACAGGAGAGAATTGTAAGCAAAGCAAGAGAATTCAAGGCTGATTTAATAATCATTGGACAATCTGCCAGACGTGGAACTCCGGGAATATCTTTCGATAGATTTTTACAGTATGTTATGGAGCAAACTCCCTGTCCGGTTCTGATAGTAAAATGAACTACTCCTCCTAAACAGTAAGTTCAGAAGTGGATTCTTGCTTCAACGAGAGTCACTGCAAAACAGTGATCAGTATTACTAAGCTGATTATTGCTTACTTTTAAAGTGATTTATAAAATTATTATTCATTGAAGCAGTATGTGATTGAGAACTTCCATTAGTTACAGTGTCATGAAATTTCTTATTGATAATGCACTATCGCTATTATTTGCGCTAAAACTCTCGATAAAACTACCAATTTTCTATACTGTCAGACTAACAAAGACAACCCTCCCAAAATGTTCAAAAAAGTTATAACAGCAAGCCTTATCGCCAACCTTATATGTGTCAATATGATTGCTCTGGCACAAGAAAAAATCTCAACGAGAATCGTATCCGAAAGACTTATAGCCGGAGCTATTTATTCCTCGTGGCTGGCAGAACCATTGAAAACAAGCACTGACGGAAAACGTGTCGCTCAAGTTGGTTACAAGCAATTCTTGATACTTGACGGAAAAATTTCTGGTAAAGAATACGATAATATCGGCACCCCGGTGTTCAGTCCTAATGGCAAACGCATAGCTTATCCTGCTGAATCGTCAGGGAAGCAGTTTGTCGTAATAGATGGCAAAGAAAGCAAACGCTATGACATTGTGAAAGAAGAAGGACTCACATTTAGTCCTGACAGCTTAAGAGTAGCTTATGGTGCAGGAGTAGGCAATAGACGTTTTGTTGTGATAGACGGGGGAGCGGATTTATGGTATGATGCTATCGGAACGCCTATCTTCAGTCCTAACAGTATACAGGTTGCTTATGCGGCTGAACAAGATGGCAGACAATTCGTCGTTGTAAATGGAATCGAAGAAAAACATTATGACGAGGCAGGCACCCCGATTTTCAGCCCCAACAGTGAACGGATAGCTTATGCCGCAAGGATGGAAAATAAATGGTTCATGGTGGTAAACGACAAGGAGCAGAAACAATATGATGGTATAGGAACTCCCGTATTCAGTCCCGACAGCAAGAAACTCGCTTATATAGCCCAGTTGAGAGAAAGACAATTCATGGTTGTAGGAGGAAAAGCAGGGGATGAGTATGATGCAATAATAAGCAATGCTATATTCAGTCCTGATAACAGTCGAGTTGCTTATATCGCCCAGAATTTTGATCAGCAATTCGTGGTTGTGGATGGAAAAGCTGAATACCCTTACGATGCTATTGACGAATCCAGTCTGAAGTTCAGTCCTGATGGCAGAAGATTAGCTTACGTAACTCAGTTACGAGGAAGATGGAAAGTTGTAGTGGATGGCGTTGGCGGAAAATTCTATGACGTCATTGGAGAAGGAGACCCAATCTTTAGTTCTAATGGCAGTAGAATAGCGTATATGTGTCAGGTGAACGACAAATGGCTTGTCGTAGTGAATGGGAAAGAAGGTAAACTCTACGATAACATCGGAGAGGATAGCATTGTTTTTAGTCCTGACGGTAAATACTTAGCTTATTCTGCATATTTAGACGATAAATGGTTCGTAGTCGTTGACAAAAAAGAGGGCAGAAAGTATAATGAGATTGTCGGAGATGGAAATATTGTATTTGAGTCAAATGATATGTTTCATTATGTTGTCGAAAAAGGCGGATTCTTGTATATTGTCGAGGAAAGACTAAAGTGAATTACCCCGCATAAATGCGGAGGCTTCTTGCTTCAATGAAGGGCTAAACTTGACGGCATCAAGTTGAACTCCCTTCTCTGCAAGCGTCAATTCGGGCTATTCCAGCCCTACTACTCAACGTTTTGGTTCTTTAGGTCGTCGGTAAAGCGTTGACAAAGATGACGACTATTTTTGGAATTGATTTTGCACAGCACCCAATGACGCGCTGAAACCTCATACCAATTGTCAAAGAGCGAATGTAAACTTGGTTATCGTTTACAGTAACGATTATATTATGAAATATTGTAAATTGTCAATGGTAAATAAAGAAGGCAATTCACTACCCGCATAAATGCAGGCGTCCTCTTGCCGAAAGTTTATAGGTAATGGTAGAAAGAATTAAAACTACTAAAGGAGATACACATGAGCGGTTTTCCAAGTATTGAGATTGAAGGCATTAGTGTTCCAAAGGCTTTGATAGGTATAAACAGCCTGCTTGGTTGGTCACATACCAGTGGAGGACGAGATGAATGGATCAAAAAATACTTCACTGCGCAACGTATAGCTGAAGTCTTTGCTCACTGTATAAAACTGGGTTTATACGGTGTTCTTGGTCCTGTTTTTCCAAGATTACACGAAGCAATTAAGATTGCAGAGGATATGACTGGTCAGAAAATGCTGTTTGTAAGCACCACTTTTGGTGGTAAAGAGACGACTGATCAGCAAGCGAAACAGGCAAAGGAGGTTGGTTCTCCAATATGCTGTATTCACGGCGGATGGACGGATGGCTGGCAGTTGAAGGACGGCAAACTCGAAGATTTTGAGAAATATCTAGCAATGATAAGGGATGCTGGCGTCATTCCCGGGGTAGCTTGTCATAACGGAGATAGATTGAGAATTGTAGATCAATGTGGTTATGATTGTGCGGTATTTGTCACCCCTGTCAATAAATTTGGTTTCTACATGAATCCGTCTAAAGAGTCGGCTCTTGACGCTGTTAAAAACTGCTCTAAACCAGTCATAGCCATCAAACCCCTTGCTTCTGGAAGATTTGATGAAGGAAGACCCAAAGAGTGGCTAAAATGGGTGTCAGATACGCCCGGTGTGTCATCTATGGTCATTGGATTCATGAGTGAGGAAGAAGCCACAGAGGACATAACCGCACTTAAAGAGATTTTTGGAATAAGCTAATGAGAAAATAAGTAATGAGTTATGAATGTGATATTGTAATTATTTCTACACATTACTCATTACACGTTACTCATCACTTCTTAATGAAAGGAGCATTTCTATGTTTAAGAGTGCGTTTCTAGGATGCGGCGGAAGGGCAATGGGTCATGCACAGGCATATAAAAATATTACCCGCAGCAAGATGGTTGCTATATGCGATTTGAGCGAACAGAGATTAAAGCACTTTGGCGATACCTTCGGTATAGAGCATCGCTATACGGACATTCACGAGATGCTCGATAAGGAAAAACCAGACGTTTTGCACATTGTTACGCAACCGGATTTGAGATTGCAATTGATGACCATTGCTTCTGAACACAACGTTCCCGCTGCCATAGTCGAAAAGCCGATTGCTATTGACGGCGCAGACTACAAGGCAATCTCAGAGCTTGGTAAAAAATCCAAGACAAAATTTATGGTCAACCATCAATTGCGTCACCATCCGAAGGTTCTGGAGCTTCTGTCTGACGTGAAGGAAGGTCGTATCGGAGAGATAAAGTTCATCGAAGTGAGTGCAAGACTTAATATGTCCGGTCAGGGAACACACATAACCGACCTTATGTTCGCATTCAACGATTACTCGGAGCCTGAGACAGTATTTGGTCAGGCATCCGGCGCAGAAGGTTTTAAGACATCACACCCGACAGCCGATATGTCAGAAGCTTATACGACTTTCAAAAATGGTATGCACACCCTTCTTGTCTGCGGTACTAACGCCACAAAAGTAGGGGATTATCCAGATCATTACCATAAACGTATTGCTGTATATGGTACTCAAGGTTTCGTCCATTGGTGGATGGAGGGTTGGGAGAAAAAGACGAAGAATGGAAGTTATGAAAAAGGTTCAAAAATCTATGGTGAAGAGGACGTACTTGGTCAAAAAGGCTTGACAGAAGCTGTCTTTGATTGGCTGGAAGATGAAAGTGAATTACCCCGCCTAAAGGCGAGGCTTCTAAGAGCTTGCCTAAAAAAGCTCTAATTGTTGTGGGAGATTCGTTTCTTTGGTACGATGGTACTCGATATACTTGCGAACTGTTTCAGAAGTTA
>Ga0315279_10002282_pt1 | contig 29265 bp, 45 predicted proteins | sample YL17G06_20_MG_FD_203694 | JGI IMG/M metagenome (GOLD analysis project Ga0315279, IMG submission 203694) | Sediment microbial communities from Yellowstone Lake, YNP, Wyoming, USA - YL17G06_20 | ecosystem: Environmental > Aquatic > Freshwater > Lake > Sediment | place: USA: Wyoming | collected... | reverse complement strand
GAATCGAGTGGTGATTAAAGACTGTGTTGGTTATCACCCTTTTGGTTCATTTCACACGCATTTGGGCGGCGAGTCCGGAGAGTATTTTAGCACAGTGGACTTGAGAACGCTAGAGAAGATCATGTGCTTGGGAAACTATAGGAACGGTGTTTATATGCTGAAGTGTGTAGCAAGACCAGTAGACATCGAGACACGGGAAAAAATCAGTCTGGTCCTGAGCCAACTGGAATATCTGGAGTTTCTTAGCCGTATCTCGGTAGCAACTTTTGGCGCCTATGACACGAGCAGGATGAACAAGATTTATGAGCTTCACAGGCAAGCCGAGCAGTTTATGGGCGTGCAGCAGACGACCTTGTAGATTTTCCGAAAAGCTCTTATGTAGAAACTGGCATATATGCGTTTTAGACCCCAAAAGCGAAAAGTGTGGAAAAATGACCTTGGAGCAACTCACATGGCAAAAATGCCCGCTTGACAAACCCCTTAGTGTAGCCTGCACCTTAGGCGAGCCCCACACCGAGGAAATTACTGAAGTCGTTCGAATCGGAATAGGCAAGGAAGTTGTTTCTTACGCATTTTGTAAAAGGCACAATGCCTACTTTAGTGTGTCAGCTGACGCCACGGACAGAGTGATCATGGTGAAAGAGGACATTTCCGCGTTAATGGACACTGGTGAACAGCAGCATGAGTAAACCGAAGCCGAAAGGCGCCGTAGAACGCTGGTTTGACCTCGTGTTTCAAAGCGGGATACGGTCGACGTCTACTCAACAAACGTACACTCACTTTCTGAACCGCTACTGCGAATTCGCTGGAAAAACACCGGATCAGCTGATCGCAGAAAGAAGAGAACATTTACTGTCCAAAGACGAGATGACAAAGCGTCAGCACGAAGAGCTGCTTGGCAAGTGGCAGGACAGCATGGAAAAGGGGGAAAAAGACGGGAAAAAAGTAAAGCCTCTGGCCAGAGGAAGTGTTGTAACGGCCCACAACATTATCTGCTCGTTTTATTACGCCAATTATGCAGCGTTGGTAGTCAAGAGTCCGAAGTCGTGGAAGACCCGGCCGAGTTCAGAGGTTGTTCCTTCACCTGAAGAGCTCGCTAGGATGCTGAAAAGGTCAAGAAGTTTGAGAGACAGGACAATCATCATCTGCCTGGCACAGTCAGGCGTCAGCTTGGAAGACTTTCGAGAGCTCATTCTATTCGAAAAGATCAAGGATGAACTAGACCGTGGAATAGAGCCGTTGCACTTGCCTATGATGCGCGAGAAGATAAAGAAGAAATACGATACTTTTTGGGGTGTCGACGCGCTTGAGCAACTTAGACTTTTTGTTAAAGACGTCAAGCATAAGGGGCCCGTTTTCACACTGTCACAGAGGGCCATAGAATACATAGTGCACAAGACGAGCGTTCGAGCAGGCCTTAAACCGCCAATAACCCCGCACCGGCTAAGAGCATTCTTCAGCACCTACATGGGCTTAAGCTTCCACACTGAACAGGCAAACCACATTCCACTCGTCGAATACTGGATGGGTCACAAACTACCCTACAAGGGAACGTACATGGTTCCGCCACTCGAGATCCAAAGAACACTGTACAAGCAACACGAGTGGGCCATAAACGTCATGAACGTCTCCGCATCGTCCTTTAAAGACCACATATCACCGCAAACCTAACGCTTGTGACACTTCAGAAAGTCAATACTGAGCATCCATTCTAGCAAGTCGTCCTCCGCATTGGGCTGAGTAACCCTGATCCGCCGTTTTTCTTCCACTGCTACTCACTTGAGATGGCAAGGCTGGTTCTAGGTGGCCCGAAGTCAAGTACCCTACTGGCGCCCATCCTCTTTGCAGATTGTAAGCTACTTGACTATGGAATCTGTCAACAGGCACCTTTAACTGAAAAACGACTGGTGTCCCACCTTCAACTTTGGCGTGACCATACGCAAATGACAAAGCTCTGCCGAAAGTCGTAGCCGTGTAGACCCAATCCTGACCAGGCGTAGGATACAGTCCTTCCCCTTTAACCCTTTCAACGTTGATGTCAGATAGACCTCTATAAACAACGAGATTCTCCGTTTCTATTTCTGAACTTCGAAGACTGCCTCTCAGAAATTTGCCAGGATACCAACTTCTTCTTTGATACGTTTCAGTTCACCCTGCTAGGGATATGAGAGAGTTGATTTTCCACGGTATTGTTTTGCTCTGCCGCCGTGGGGCTTAAGGCCTTGCGCTTCAAGTTTGGCATAGCCTTGCTTGCCGAGAGCTGTACCTGGATAAAGCTCCATCTGCGGATGCCACCAAGCTGGATCATCCTCCTTGCCCGGCGCGATCTCATACATGTGTTTCTTGAAGCCTTGCTTACTGGGCTCAGTTCCGACGGGGTGAATTAACCCAATTTCCCTGAGGATGTAGAAGTATTTCCTGATTGCTGCATAACTTGTCGTTTCTTTAAACTGCCGGAAACTTTTGTAGAAGCCATAGGGGTTTCCCCTCTTCACAGTCTGAAGGTACTCTTTTATCGCCTCACCCGTTGCCATGCCGCCTAGAAAAAGACTTTCTGCAGTCAACTTGAAGGCCTCCGAATGACATAATGCTGTAACCGTGGAGAAGTTAATAAATTTTGGTTTGGTCGTCTTAGATAGGCGAGATTTTATATAGAAGTTGCTTGTAGAATGATTTTATCATTGTGGTGTGTGACATGGGTGAAATCAGGTTTGTGATTCCAGACAAACTTCACCAGGCCTTAAAACTTAAGGCAGTGACAGACAAGAAAACCCTGAAAGAACTTATAATCGAACTGTTGGAAGAGGGGGTGAAGTAATGCCTCAAAGGCAAGTGACGCCCGGTAGCAAGTGGCATGTTGAGGTAGAGCTTGAGGTCGAGAGGCTTGCTCTTTCAGTTCAGTATGTCCAGAAGGGCCAGGGGTCTAAGGTGAAAAGAATCTTGGTCCCTACAGAATGGTTAGATGTAGATGAGAAAACCATCATATGGGACGCTGGCAAACGATTGAAGGGTTGGCTGAAGGAACAAGTCGTCACTATGAAGCCTTCATGGAGGGACCGAATTCAGAATGGTGTCGTATGTCTATCGTTACCCACCCATGGTTTCAATCCGATAGCAAAACTAGAGGATATAGCTCCATCTAGAAACTGGCGCACGTTCTCGCATAGAGAAGAGTATGATTTGAATGGTCTTCCGGAACCCAATGTGGAAGTAATCCGAAATACCGAAGGCAAAACCATCTTTGCTTTTCATTATGTCTTATCAAAGCCAGTAACCGTGAAGGTTGCGATTTACTCGATTGCCGGCGGCGTTAGACCTGAAAGCGTTGAAGGGTGGCTCAGAGAGATAGGACCCATGAAAGGACTCGGAGATATGCACACCAGCTCAACCGGATATGGACTTTTCACTCTAAAAAGCTTCAAAGTGGCTGAGGAGAAAGAGCTAAACTTCTGAGCTGATCAACTTGGATGAAGGAGAGTTGAGATTGCCGCGGTGGGTTTTAGAGCTTGAAAAAATCATAGAAGAAGCCAAGATCGAGGGTCAGCACAAGGCCGCAAAAACCGAGGAGAAGCCAACTTGGATGAGGACGAAGTAAAACGACGAACAAGAGCGTGGATGGAAAGTCAGGGATACAAAGTCAGAGAGGAGATCGGAGTAAACGGAACAGAACGACAGGTTATCCTAGACTTCTACGGATACAGAGAGGAAAAAGGCGAGCCTCAAATCGTCTGGGTCGAATGCAAGGGCGACCAAAACCTATCAGAACTGCTGGAAGGCTGGATCCGCCTTGAATTCGGCCTCTTCTACGGAGGCGGAAAAGGAATCTTTGCAGTTCCCAAACATTCTGCAGAACGCCTAGTCAAACACGAGGAACTCTTAAAAGGATGCCCCATCAAAATACTAAACGTCGAATCATACCAGCTCAACCTTTAGGTGACGGTCCTCCTCAATCCGCTTTGCTTCGGCTTGCATCATTTCCGATCACGTTAATTCACGTTGACTCGGATCAATTCCCATCAAATCACTTCAAATCAAACCTTTAGTGACGGTTCACCCCAGCTCCGGTCACTTCAATTCAAGCCACCTTAATCCTTCCCGTTTCCAGTCGGTTCCCATTAAATCATATCGCCAAATCTCATCAAGTCTTAAGTGACAGACCAGTACGCTTCGTACCAACACGGACCAATACGGTTCGGACCGCTCCGCGCTAGACTAGCTCACTTCAAATCAAGTCTTAAGTGACGCGTCAGTTCATAACAAATCATTTCTATTTAGCTCAACTCAGCTCAGATTTCCTCAAATCAGAACCACAGCTAAAAGACGGCTCGCCGAGAGTCAGGGAACAAGCTCTCAGTCAAGTGTTCACCGTAGTCTTTTTATCCGTAATTGACTAATAGAGTTTTGTGGTCGAAATGGCAAAGGAAATGTTGCGTAAAATAAACACTTATGTCGGAGACCGACTGCAGCTCGGATGCGACACTATCATCGACATCACCAAGGCAGTAACGGAATCCTTTGAGCCTCTGGAAAAACACATGCCCAATCTTGTTGTGCGATTTGTCCAAGGCCAGAAAGAACTGTTCGGAAAGAGAAGAGACATCCGCAACAGGCTCATAGGGTGAAAACAATGGCAATGCTCGAGCGCCAGCCAGTTCGCACGTTTCTGAGGGGACGAGAGACACTCGTTCCAAGAAAGAAGCTTGTGAACCTAGTTGGACACGCTTACGGGGGAGGCTACAAAGAACCGGTTCCCCTCCCGGAAGGCATCACCGCTCAACAAGCCGTAGAAGTTGTTGCAAGGTCCTCATGGGCAACAGAACTAGCAAAAGGAGTCTGCGGCCAAGGGTACGCATCACTAAAAGAGGGATCCGCAGAATGGTACGCTTGCATTCAGAACGTGAGTCACAGGGTAGCCTCCAGAAGCCTCGGCTTAGATTGGCCTCTTAAACCTACGCCAGCTCCACGCCGAAGAGGACGATAAGAACGGCAGGTATTCTAAAGGATGGGCCTTTGAGGAAGATCCTCAGAGAACACAGACAACCTGATGTCCCCGCAGAGTCGGGTAAGCCTGATGATAAGGGAGTTGCTCTCATGAGTATATCGCAGGAACTTCTAGCACTTATGCGAAGTGAGGTTGATGCGATGGCTGCGTATCAAAAGGCAATCGATAAGTACGGCTCTTTCGGATGGGGGACTATTTTCGGTGAAATTCAAGCTGATGAAAAGGAGCACTTGGAAAAGCTTAAACTTGCGTTTGGAGCTGTTCAAGAACATTGGTATAAAACTGGAGAAATAAAGTCGTGAGCATCCTGGAAGAAGGGCCCGTTCGTCGCTTCTTTAAGAATCTTCGAAATGCTGCTCCAGGCAGTACTATCACTCCTAGCGTAGATGGCCAGATAGCATCACTTCGAGAAGCCAAGTACGTGGAGTGGAAAGCTAAAGGATATCCTGAAGCTCTGATTGACAAGGCCTTCTTAATGGCAGACAACTGGATCAGCAGTCAAGCCGCAGCGTGGGCTCCTCCAGACCGTCCTGACGTAAAAGTAGCGATTATTCAGTCTGCATACCCGAAAAGCTTGGAAGTTGCAGAAGCCTGGATCCAGGCCATGATGAAGTAGGGGAGAACGTGGGATTTCTGAAAGAGGGACCTTTACGGAAAATCTTTAGAGAGGTTAGTGCTTCTCCACATCTTTCTGATGATGTTTTTCAGGACATAATTTGGGCACTGCAAGACATAGCCATAATACGTGCCTTGGAGAATTTCAAAGAGGATCCAAGAGCAGTGGCACTAATTAACCAGTATTTCAACCTACTCCTCCATGACTTACTAACCAATGACCTTCCCAGAGACGGGCTGAGAATAGAAGACGTGAATGATGCAAAAGCATTCATAGAGAAGGCTCGGGCATCTCCAATTGGCTCCAATGATTTTGACTCCAACCTAGCTGGTGCTGACGGAACTTTTTGCCGGTTCTTGACGGAATACAGTGAAAGATATTACAAGTCCTAAGTAGTTATCTCTGTTTTTTCATAATGCTTAGAATCAGGTCGACGTCTTCTTTTGTTTTCTGTTTCAGAAGCCGACTGAGTTTTATCGGGTCTCGCGCATCTCGACTGTTGAGTTCTGTTAAAACCTTCTGTGCGATGTAGATGCCTAATGATTCTGGTATGTCCTCCTGTTCTTTTAGTATGGACACGACAACTTCGCGGAATTCATCATCAGTGTAGTCCCTGAATTTTAAGGGGAAGAATCTGCTCAGTAATTCTCTTGGAAGGTGTGAAATGTCGTTTGCAGATGCGAACACCCACGTTTTTAGTCGGTGTGTTCTGTGCCGGCGGTATTTGGTTTCGGTAATGTAGCCTTTATGCATCAGGCTTAGAAGAGCTGCAAATACTTCACTATCATCAATCTTGTCTATTTCGTCGATAATCAAGTATTTTGGCCGTTCATTGAACAGAATGTCGAACATGCCTGCCTTAGTGAGATTGCTTCCCAGGATGAAGCTGTTGTGAGGCAAGCGGCCGAGATCTTCCAGGAAGAGCGTTTTTGCAGAAGCAACTGTGCCCCAGAGTAGCAGGCTGACAGGCCGAGGAGCCTCTAAACTCCTCATGATTATATCCTTTTTTTCCGAATGCCCAATCACAAGGTGAAACAGGTCTGTTGGAATTTGCTCTGGTGTTGCCTCTTCTAACTGGACGAAAGAGCCCTGGTAGTCTGCTAGGGCCTTTTCAACCGAAACTGAATCAATAGTGTGGTATGAGCAGTACTTGTTGCTCTTGAACACGACGTTCAGAATCCTCTTTGTCACTAGGCTGTTTAGTGTTATGGGGTTTCCGTGAACATCACTCCATGCCCAGCCATCCGTGTCAGCTTTGGCAGGATGCAGTTTCTCCCATTCCACAATCGATTCCAACAGTATCTTCATGTTGCCCTCTTGATCGTGTGACAACAAAGTTAAAACGGCATTGTAGATGTCGCTCTGTGCTTGTTCCATAGCTAGTCAAACAATAATGCAGTTTTGACCTTTAAATGGTTTTTCTTACTTTAGAAAATAAAAAAGGGAAGAGATTCTTTGGGCAACTGGACAGATGTGGAGGTTTACTCGGACATCTTGGCTTGCCAGTTTTTAGCCCATTTGTTGGGATCTGGGGCGTGGTATGTTGCGGCGCTGACTCCGGCGTTGTAATTGGATTTTCGGGTTGGACCGAATGGCATTGCGCCATAGTTGGACTGCATTCTGCTCTTCGCAGCGTTCCAGCTGGATGACATTGAAGCTGATTTGGCGGCGAGTTTCGCTTGCCCCTTTGCTACCATTTCTGGCAGAGAGCGTACCATTTTGATTCCTTCTTTTCGTCTTGATAGACCTTTTCGCTGAAACTACCTTATAAAGTAAACTCAGCTGTTGCACAGACAGTTCAGGGGAGAGGAGGGGTCATTTTCCCTCGGCCCATCTACAGTTTGAGCAGCTTCGCCTCTGCTGCAGGTCTAACGGGTCATAAGACTCCTTACATTCTTTGCCTGTTATCTTGCAGAATTTGCGCCAACATCTAAATCGGCGGCTGGCCTTCATCTTTAACCCCTTGGAAATAGTTATAAGGACTGTGAGCATAAATGTTTTGAACGAGGGCGATGAGGTCCTTTGTTTTCTCCCTTCTCTCCTTTCTCCCCAAGAAGCAAGAGGTTGGACTGAGCCCGTAGGCCGCTTCTTTTGGAAAGGATGAAGGTTGGACGAGGAGCTTAAAGAGCTATGCCGAATAATCTGCAACCAGTGTGACGAAAGACAATATGAGAAATGCAGAGAATGCCGGGTCTATAAGCTGGTAAACAAGATAGCTAGTTCAGGTTGAGGAATGCCTTTAAGTTAAATAATGGCTGCCCCCATAGAGTTATTAGTGGTCAGGGTGGCGCCAGGCCAAGACAAACAATTGGAAGAACTCATCAAATGCAGACCTGACGTTGCACAAGCCATTCTTTTGAAAAAGCTCTGCCAACAAATGGAAGAAACAAATAGGCTGCTTAGAGCCAACATCAATTTCTACGGTCCAATGAACTACATGTTCCCGCGTGACCAAGTGTATCAGTACAAAACTGTTGCGGCCCACGAAGTCGACACTGTTTTTCTATTGAAGAACCCCGAGCCTGAACGCTTGGTCGGTCTTATCCTGAAAGTGGCAAACAACTGGTTTTCAGACACGTACCTGGTATGGACCTACAATCATGGTACAACCATGAAAATAGAGCATGCGATGGCGCCCGTCGACTCTCCAAAGACACTCGAAAGAGGAATCCCCTGCGGAGAGGAAATCAAGTGGGTCGCGCATAACAACAGTGGCAGTGACCACACATTTTGGGTTCTCTGCGATGGCTTTTTTGTATCTAAAGAAGTGTTTGAAGTGTTGAAAGGTGTCTGACGAAAAGAGCATCGGCGACTCAATTGAGGCCAAAAGAGAGAAGGTCAGCGAAGTGAGCAAGCCACCGCCAGGCAAAAAGAGGATCAAAAACATCTATTGGGATCCCCTGACTAATGAAATGGTGTTTGATATAGAAGATTAAGGAGGTTGAAAGAAAGATGGTCGAAGTCAAATTCAAGCCTGCTGATGTGGGAACCGTCGCGGACGGGTCCGTCACAAACGTGAAATTGGCTCCTGGAGCAGTCACAAACGACAAGGTGGCCAGTGCTGCTGCCATTGACTCATCAAAGCTCGCAGATGTTCCACAACGGTTAACTTGGTTTCAAATACCGCTTGAATGCCCATTTTGACACGTCCATGTGCAACAGTTGGGTACCCAGACCTCCCCTATAAGTGTTTACAGAGGAGCACATTACAGAGGAGCACACATGCAAACCCAAATTGAAAGGAAAGAGGCAAACCAGAGGACGACTGTTCCCATTTCAACCCGTGTCACAAAACCGATGTACGAGGCAATATTGCGGTTCCTGAAATGCAGCGCCCACATCAACACGTCAGATTATCTGCGCGATTTGATCCGAGAGGACCTTGAAAGAAAAGGTGTCTTCAAGGAGGGGGCTGACCCAGCCAAAGTGAGTAATCTGGCAACTGATTTGGCAAACAAAGTTGACGGAGTAGGCACAAGCGGCGACAAGAAAATTACCAAGATCGGATGGATCAGCTCAACAGGCGAAGTCGTTATTGACCATGAAGCATAGTTGAGGTAAACAATCAATGGTCGAGGATCTCTTACCGAGAGGTTTTGTAGACCTCTACAGGCGTGTAGGTAGCACTCCGAATCGTTGGTATTGTGCGGGACAGGTTAATGGGCTCGCCTTGACGACTAATGCCCCATCCGCAAATAACTTGCGGGCTCTACCTCTTTTCGTCCCGAGAAAAATCACATTGGACCGTATTGCCATCATCGTTACAACTTTACTTGCGGGAAAAGTCCATTTCGGCATTTTTGCCGATAGCGGAGTCGTCTATCCTTCCTCTTTGCTCTTGGACAGTGGAGAATTCGACACAGGAACGACAGGAGTGAAAACTGCAACGATAAATCTGACATTGAATCCAGGACTCTATTGGGCTGTTATTGTCGGCAATGCAGCACCAACACTGCGAGCCTTAGCGACAGGCGGTGCGGCAGCCATCTTAGGCTTGGACTCTGGACTCGGCACTGCTTCAGGGCTCGGCTACACTGTAGCATTCACATACGCGGCTCTACCCGCGACGTTCCCAGCAGGAGCAACAGTTCTAACTGGAACAGTCCCAGCGATATTTGTACGTTTGAGTGCATAATCTGAGGTCGATAAATCCAAAGTGAACCGCAACTTTTCTGTATAGAAAATTATTAAAGAAGATTATTCTATAAGCGACATTGCTTCTGAACGGGAGAATTGAGCATGAGCTTCCATCGAGCAGATGCCAACGCCTCCAACGCTTCTACAAACGCTTGCTATAGGATACTAAGCTTCTTAGAAGCTCAAGCGGAAGAGTGGACGCCGACACAACTGGCAAAGGAGCTGAAACCCATGCCCATAGGCACTGTACGCTGGGCCCTCATGCGGCTCAAGGTAGACGGAAAGGTCTTTTATCGTCCAGAAGGCAGTGTGCACCTCTACGCGGCAACCAGAAGATTCACTGACGACTTCAACCGAATGTTCAAAGCACACGGAACCAAAAACCGCTACGAAATCCACGGCCTAAGCCTCAAACTCACAGGAAACTTCGCCAACGCCATACCACAGGGTGGTGTGGTTCGGGACAGGTTTGATTATTATGGGGGGTTTTCGAGTTTTCAACTGAGCCAAGAGACTTTTATGGTGTGGGGCTCGTTTACGGAGCGGCCTTTGGATTTTGACAGGTTTGTTTTGTGGTTGGCTGCTGTTGACGGTTTTTGTAGGGCTCGGGGTTGGCCGGTGATCGAGGGGAATATTGGTCGTTGGCTCGTGGTGCAGTATGGGTTTAACAGGGATTGGAAGCGGTTTAGGAATGATAGTCCTACTCGGTGCTGTAGCTTGCAGGGTTTTAAGCAGTGGTTTGCTCGAGTGTATGAGAAGGAAGGTTTAGGGGTTCTCCGGGAAGAGATCCACAGCAGGGACGAGCGAAGTATTGAGGAGTTCATCGGCATGTGTGACGGTAGCATGACGAGCGTTCAGGTTATGCAGCATTTGGAGCTGGTGACTAGGAGCTTGAATTCGCTGCAGGCTGCAAACGTGGACATTATTAAGGCCGTGGGCAAACTGGCAGACCGTGTTGATGTTTTGACTCGGGTAAAACTTAAATCTAGTGAGCTCTAAATATTCATCTTGATCTGGCATGAAAGTAACATTAGAGGTTATCACGAGGACTGATGCGCCTAAGACCGAGCAAGATGTTCTGCGAGATGCCCTTTCAATTCGAATCCTCTCAATGGAAAAGCCATCTGTGCCTACTGACACTTTTATGATGGAAGCGTATGATGCAACCAAGAGCGGTCCTGTCTACACTCGCAAGCAGATTATGGACAGCGGTGCCACCTTCATCCAATTTCCTGATGGGATGAAATTCAAGGTGGCTGTTGCCATTGCCCCAATGCCTGTCAATATGAAAGTCATGATTGTGCAACTGCAGGAGCCGCCTGGCCAGTGGTTGATGGTGGCGGGCATTTTCAGCGTCAGACCGTGCTGACCCCATCAAGACATGTCAAAGCCAATAGTCTCAGCCCGCTTGATCAGCAGGGCCCTATTGGGACAGCGAGAACCCGATGCCTACGCCGATCGACACGCATCCTGGTACACACGAGTAGTCAAACATCCACAACCCCTTTTTTCGATTAGGCGATGAAAATTCATATACTAGCTATTAGTTTATGCCGAGCATGGACTATTTGCCTTGTCCAAGTAGCCTTTTCCAGCGGTCGCCGGGATTTGAACCCGGGATCGCAAGCTTGGAGGGCTTGTGTCCTAACCAGCCTAGACGACGACTGTTTTCGCTGTTTGTTTATGGAGAACTTGAAGGCGAGATGTTGTCATCCGGAGAAGTGCCCGCAGCTTGATTTGTGGCTTGACGCTATCATGTAAGTCGGGCGAGTTGAATGCCTGTTAGTTTGCCGAGATATCCCATTTTGTTGGCTTTCATGTTTAGTCGGTTTTCGTTTCCGATCATCAATGAAATGCCCATTTTCCTATTTTTGCCGAAGCCGACGGCGATAGCAAAGATTTTGTCTCCGGTTATCCATTCTGCTTCCACCTTTACAACCCCGCTGGTATTGGGCACGATGCCTAGTCTATCGCTGGCCATTGTGCCCTCTATTATCGTGTATGAACTTCCATCACTGGGCATGATTACAGTCAAGACTCCCCAATTTGTCTCGTAGAGGTACACAACATCTATTCCTGATTCGCAGTTTACCTGCAAGAAACCTGCCATGTTTGTCGCCATGATTCTTAGTGTGTAAGTTCCTTAATAGTTTTCGGTAGGGAGAAAAACTCAATAGCAACTTCACTCTACATATATTGAAGGAGTTTGAAAAAGTGGCGACTTTCTACACGACAGTTCGGGATTCAGCAACCCACCAACCTATCACTTCGGCAGTGGTAACGGTGGCTTGGAGTGAGCTGGATGAAAACGGAAACCCCCACACGTACCGCTTGGACCAGCAGGTCGACAGCAACGGCCAAACCACTTTTGTTGTTCCAGTTAGCCAATTAGGATACTGGATGGTCGTAGATCGAGGCGCTTTTCCAGACTGGAAGGGGCATGAACCAGTTGGACAGGATGGAAACCTTCCACCCCTCGTGTACATGACTTCTACTAGCCCGCCACCCCCACCGACGCCCACGCCCATACCAACGCCCATACCGATGCCCACGATGATGACAGTCTGCAAGGACCCATCCGGCAAAATTGTTGTTAAGGGTCCTATGAGCCTGTGGCCTTTCACAGTCACGAAGATGCTTCTCCAGCTGCGAAGCGCGAATATTCCATCTTGCACGGTTGCTCCTCTTCAGCAAACAAGGATCCGCACGTACTAGGCACTTCCCCCTTTAGTTTCAAATCCCAACCAAGGCTCACATAAGTACCTTATGTGCTATATGTGCGATATCACACATTTGTGCGATAATTTCAAATCCCAACCAAGGCTCACATAAGTACCTTATGTGCTATATGTGCGATATCACACATTTGTGCGATAAACACATAAACGCATAAAGCAGTTTTCTTTTTAGATACGTAAAACGCAAAGCCTTTTTATAGCATCACAACAGAATATGAGGCGAGGCTGGTGTCCTCTAGCCGACTAGGCCAAGGCAGCAATGCTCAGCTGCTGAAGTTCAAATTGGAGAACTTCGAACCCACGTCGAGGGTTCAGTACCTAATATCAAAGGTACTTGAAGACCGTTCCTAGGTGGTCTTTGAGGCGCTCGGCACCCGAAGACGCAATGGTCTCATAAGCCAGGGGCGTCAGGGAGTCCTACGGAGCCAGCCGTGCAAAGTATGCTGAGCATAGTCGTGCACAACGTTGTTCACGTCTATGGTGAACATAGTTTGCCCGGTGTGCGTAGAGAAGGCATGAAGCTCGAGGGCTACAGCCTCCCTTAATTAGAGGGTGGGTAAAGGTGAAAAAGACGAGTTTGCTCTTATGCGAAAAGAGAAACGTCAAATGTCCCAAATCCTTTCTAATTTTGAACAAGGGCTCGGACATTTAGCCACGAGTCGACCCCAAGCTCAAGCATGCCCATCGCATTTTCAAGGAAAAGTTTTTAAACCGACTCATCTTAATAGTGGGCATGTGGGAAAATGGGAAAGTGGTGTTTTGGCAATGACGAAAATTGAGCAAGCCATACAGAATATCCGTGACCAAGCTGATTCTGCAAGAATTGATGAGTTTAGGGCTCGAAAACGGTTTCGGCTTTGGAAGATCGGAAAGCGTCCGAAGGAACCGGAACACGCATGCGCATGGTGGAACCATAATATGGCTCATGTAGCCCAGCTGATTTTTGAGAATGCAAAACCGGTGCCTGTAGGCCTCAGCACAGACTGGATAGGTGATGAGGTATACTACACTGAGGGATGGATACTGGGTCTTACCTGGAAAAATACTGCCTATCAGGAATATCATGACCTGCTTCTAAAGATCAGGAACGAAAGTGATGTCGCAGTCATTTCTGAAGCTTGGAAGAAATTGCAGTCGATCTCAGACGTTATAGAGGACTATGCATTACCGTTAGACGAGAAACAACGGGAATTTTACATTCGATCGGCAACACTCTACATGCATGAATACCACAAGTCACGACTGATCGCTGACAACATCAGAGGAATTCTGGAATTTATACGACAATTCGAAAGACTTCCTAAACCTGAAGAAGCTTCTCTGGAGGAGGAGTAAAGAAGTGGCTGAGCTAAGGCCTAGAGTGTTTGTGGGGGCCAAGGGAAGAATCACATTACCTGACTCTGCAAGGTTGACGATGGAGATCAAGAAGGGTAGTTGCCTAGAAGTCCTAGTTCTCAGCAAGGACAAATGTGTAATCACCGTGCTTGTGAGGTAGGTGTTGGTATGAGCAAGAAGGCTCCTGAAGTCAAGCCGCCGAGATGTTCTGAGTGTAGGAACGGAAGCACTTGCCAGATGCGAGTTGACTTTGAGAAGTACCCTGAAAAACTGAAGCATTGCCGTTTTGAAAAGTAGGAGGCAACATTCTTGACAGAGCAGCCTGCTGGCGAGGAAAAGGTTGGAATTGCTCAGCTTAATCAGGAGCGAGCAAAGTTTCTGTTGGAACAGCTGTTAGGCATAATTCCTTACGTCAAGGAGCTCACGGGCATGACTGAGGAAGCCCGGAAAGCTGTTGAACAGCAAGTAGCAGAATTCGCCCTAAGCATCAAAACGTCTAAGCTTGACAAGGACCAGCTCGAGGCATTCTTCAAGAAACCTTACTACCTGGAGCCCGTTCACGGCAGGCCTGACTCTTGGTATCTGATAATTCCGAAGTTCGTGGACGTTCAAATCGGGTGGCTGGAAAAATCAACGGATGCGTACAACTGTTTCTTAATCAACCGTTATATGGATTGGCTCGGCGAAATTCCAGAGGCCATTAAGAAGCAACTTGATTGGAAGCCTCCGCCTGAACTAATTCTTGATGGAGAAGAACTTCACGGACCCAAAGGAGCTCTTGAGTATGCTTGGCAGAAATATCGTCCATTTCTGCATGATAGAGACGAGGAGAAAATCCGCATAAATCCAAAACGTGCTTTTGACCTTATTGCCTCCTTGATTAAGGATGGCGTTTTGCCCTTTAACATCAAACCAGTTAATACGACTGACCTTGTGGAGCGGAAATGCGACTTCCAACTACGTGAGTACCAACTGCAGGCATGGAACGAGCTTAAACGGTTCAGCGCCATCGGAGTCTACTACCCTCCGGGTTGTTACGACACAGAGACAGAGTTACTGACAAACGAGGGCTGGAAAACCTATGGTCTAATCAAAGATGGGGAAATAGTCGCAACACTCAATGCCCAAGGTGAACTTGAGTATCAGAGGATAACGGAGAAAATAGTGGCTCCGTACAAAGGTAAGATGTATCACGTAGAGAGCACTCAGATCAGTCTACTTGTAACACCAAACCATCACCTCTATGTCTGGCGACCCCCAAATCACATGAGTGCTCACACACCTAAATTTGGATTCAAGTACCCACATCAAGTCTTCGGGGACAGGGATGTCCATTACAAGAAAGACGCTCTTTGGAAAGGAAAAGCAACGGACTGGGTTATTTTCGACCAACGTAGAGAGGGATCTGGCCCTCGACATCCCGAGTTCCGTGTAAAAATGAATGAATGGGTCGAATTCTTAGGATATTGGCTCGCTGAGGGAAGCACCACACACGACAAGAACGGCAACTATCGCGTTCAGATATGCAATAAGGACCCGGTAATAATCAATAGGGTATTTGAACTCTTCAAGGGTTGGGGCCTGCATCCACGGGTGTCATCAGAAGGGGAAGGACATACCCACGTGTGGGTGTTGAACAAACAATTATTTGATTACCTCAGCCCTCTCGGAACCAGCCACACGAAATATATACCATTTGACATCAAAAGTCTCCCTGCAGAACAGTTAATGAAACTCCTGGATGCCTTCGTGAAGGGAGATGGAAAAGAGCACGTTATGCCCTCTGGCAACGTAATGACTCAGTGCCAGACATCCTCACCACGATTGAGAGACGATATTATGGAGATTGCCCTCAAGGCTGGTCTGTCGACAACCAGCCAAGTTCACAGTAAAACTGGTTCGCAAGCCGCGATTATAGACCCCGATGGACGAAAACGAATCATAACAAGAAAGGCTGACAACTTTAGAATTTCACTGCTGAAGCATAGGGGTGTAACGAGAATAGCTCAACCCTCTATCGAGGCATGGGAAGATTACGATGGTATAGTTTGGTGTGTCAACGTACCTAACCATGTTCTCTATGTACGGCGAAACGGCAAACCATTCTGGTGCGGCAACACAGGAAAAACGGTTATTGCATTATGGGCTATGACTCATCTACAACCACCACACTTAGTTGTTGTTCCTACTAAGTTGTTGCGGGAGCAATGGTTAGAGCGAATCCAAGCGCATACAGACTTGCAGCCTAATGAATATGAGGTTATGACCTATCAGAGTGCCATATCGAAAGGCTCGCTCAAAGCCTGGACCAGTCTTATAATTGATGAAACTCATCATCAGCCCGCCAACAGTTTCGTTAAACTTTCATTAATAAAACGCAAATATACGCTTGGCTTATCAGCTACGCCAATGCGTGAAGACGGACGCGAGGAATATGTCTTTGCGCTTTCTGGTCGTCCAGTCGGTCTTAGCTGGGATTATTTCAAGAAGCTGAACTTGATAAAGAGCCCCGTATGTCATGTGTGGATTGTCAAGAACTTTGAAGCTAAGCTTCGGCGTCTTGGCGGTCTTTTGCAGGATGATTTGCGGACCCTCATTTTTTCAGACTCGCTTGAAACTGGGAAGGCTGTTGCTGGCCGGTTTAAGATTCCGTTTGTTTATGGTGCCACAAAAGATAACATGGCCACTATTCTTGAAAATCGAGTTCTCGTCATATCTAGGGTGGGGGATGAGGGTATGTCACTTCCAGATATTGAACGTGTGATAGAGGTTTCTTGGCTTTTTGGGTCACGTAGACAAGAGTTGCAAAGAACCACTAGGTTGCTACATAGTGAGCAGAAAGCTCAGGAAAGCCACATTCTCATGACTCTTGAAGAGTACCTACACGATCGAAAGAGGCTATTCTCGATTATGGATAAGGGCTTCAAGATAGTGCTTCACCGCGAAGGCGTCAGCGAGAAGATTATCGAAGGCCACGCAGACGAATTACGTGCACCGAGGATCCGCGGAGAAAGAACGATTTCAGAGAAACTCCTAACTCTGCGGAACTCCAAGTCTACGTCGACGGAGCACGTCGAACCTACTCTTCCCATTCAATCAGGCCAAAGTGCAACATTTCTGAAACTGCCCGGTGTTCAGCGGATGATGGCATTAATGAACAAAAAACAGAGGCAGTTCTACACGTTGCTTCTTGACCACGATGGAGAATGGTTCAGTAGGCAGCGCCTCCCTCTACTTCTTGGTTATGCCGGTGAAAGTGGCGGCTTCCAGGCAACAATGGATTTCCCTAAAATGGTTCAAAGAGGCTGGATAGAGCAAACACGAGAAGGAGGCCATCTCAGCTACCGGACAAACATCAAGGGGAAGATGGGTTAAAATGAGCAAGAAACGAAATCTGGTTATCTCCATAGCTTATTTAGCATCAGCGATCATGTTCCTGCTCACCTGGGCCTCGTTGATTAAACGCATTATCTTCATGGCCTCTTACGGAATGTTCTGGGCTGGACTGTGGCAGCTGGACCTTCTGGTATGTCCGGCCGTTTGGGAGCATAGGCTGCCGCTAGACACGTTTCTCTTGCCCTTCGACATTCCTATCAGTTCGACCAAGGCCTACTGCCTATTTTATGCTTGGATCATAATAGGCGCATCAGTTTCGATAATTATCGCATGGATGTGGTGAGAGTGGCTAAAGTGAGAGGGTTTGGAATAATTGAGGATAGAACAGTCGGAAAATGGACAACATTATGGTACAAATTCCTTGCTTTTCTACGGAGAGGACAAAAAGAATACTGTGTTCAATGTCTCCCTTCAACGAGCTACTATCCTTATTGGCTTATAAATACAAGGCGGGCGAAGTTAAAACCTGTGGGGCATGGGCCAGATGATTGTCACCATTGGGTAGGTCATGCGGATGACCGATTTGGTTGAGTTTCGCCTTAGGAGGGTAAAACGCAATGAAGAACCAAAGTGAAAATACAGAAGATGACGGACTCGCAAGAATCGGAAACGCCTTCATAGAGTGCGAAATAAACCCTTCAAGTAACCTTCTCAGAGATGGCCCCCGCCTCACGGCATACAAACTGATCAAACAGCAGAACAATAACCTAAAGCTCATTCTTGCAGTGTTTGAAGGCACGAAAGTGGACCGCTAGAAGGAGCTGAAAGCCTATGATACCCCAAAAACGCTGGTTCCCTGTTACATTGAAAACGTGGCCAGGAGGAAATATTCGGTTTCTGGCCTTCGCCTCCAGTAAAGAGGAAGCCCAAGAACACGCTCATGAATTCATGTGGAGGATGAGATATGCGGGAAAGGTTGGAAAGGTTGAGGAGGTTGCATAAGGATGGAGTGTGTCTTCTGCCACGTTGAAATGGTGAAAATAGAAGGGGCCCTTCCGGACTGGATCCGTCCCGACAAGATCATAGACCTCATAAAAGAGGCTCGTCCTGGACTATGGGGCATGACCAAGAGATTTTACACTGGAGAAGCAGCTGAAAAAGCCCTGAAGCAACTGGCTGAGAAAGTCTCAACATTCAAATGTCCCAAGTGCGGCTGGATAGCCATCTTTGAACACGTGGCCGGTGCAACAAAATAATGCCCATAAAGAATCTTGACATACTCGAAAAAACAGATCTAGGTGTACGTGTCGAGGGCTTGTCAGTGGATGAAATAAGAGAGCTCCTGCTATTGGTTAGGGAGATAGAACAAAGAGATGGACCTGACCGCCTGATCCTCTGTGCGGTCACTAGCTTAGAAAAGAAGCCTGTAGCCGAGGTCAAGAAAATTCTTGAAGAAGTTTTCCCACGAATAATCACGGGAGGCTAAAGAATGGATGAACTTATGTTCTTCAAGGCCTGCGGCCACAAGGTTTTAACCCATGCCACAAAAGACGGTAAAGCCACTTTGTGTGGTAACGTTGAGGGATAAACAATGAGTGAAAAAGATTTAGTTGCTACAGTGGCATCGAAGATGAGAACACAAAGAAAAGGAAAAGCGATTTGCGGAAGATGCGGCAATGAGATAGATCCAACTGCCCGTAACCAAGAATACGCGATAATAACCATAGTTAAAGACACAGACGCGGCAGGTACAAAACACCAGCTCTCGTATATCTGCGCGACGATCTTCCGAGAGTCGTAAGTTTCTTAGAACAGAAAGCGATGGAAGTAACAGGAGTTTAAGAAGATGAGAACACAAAGAAAAGGAAAAGCGATTTGCGGAAGATGCATAGTTTGCGGGCAGCCCACAGTTCTGAAAAGCCCTTGGGGTACTTACAAATGCGAAAAACATGGTGGCCAGTAAGATGCCAAGAAAAATGCTTCCAGAAGAAAGGCGCATAATGTCGTGTTAATGTCCCTAAGAGTGGGCAGCAGGTCACAATGAAGAAAGACTGTCTCCCCCTGCAAAAGCTACAAGCACTTCGGCATAAGAGGAAACAGAGTCGTTATTACCTGTGATCCTGAATTGAAGGCTACAGGTGAAATCGGGCCTTAGCCGGGTTTATCAGCAGGTCCCATGATGTCGGATGGTCCCTGAATCCATCGAATGTTTCTCCTCTCCTGCTTGTGCCGGTGAAGGGCGTGAAGAATATGGCGCCATAAGCCTGGACGTCCAAGGTGTCGGAAATCAGTCGTCTAAGCTCCATCCTGGTTGGGAACCTCCAGTTTTGGGCTGCCTTCCCGAAGCATTGGACAGCTGGAACAAACTTGACGTTGTATTGTTTGCACCAGCCCGAAACGGTGATGAGCATTTGCTTCAGCTGGTCGTAGAGTGACTTTCCAGGATAATAGGGGTAGTAGCATATGCACGAGTAGTCCACAAGGCCGTTTTCGAGCATGGATATGACGCCCGGATCGTCCCAATGTACCAGAAGGGTCTTCAAGCCCATGTTCTTGAGCTGCTGCAGGTTGTTCATACTCTCAACATTACTGTCGTCAATGCACATGACGTAGTTTCTATCCTTCATCCGGTCAACAAAAGACCAATCAACAAACGGTCCTGCACCAACGATGAGGAACTTGGCGATGTTATGCTGTTCACAGTATTTGTCAACCGCGTCTAAAAGGTCCATTGCATCCTGGGATATCGGAAAAGGTTCGATGCCCACGCCATTAGGGCTGAACTGTGTTAAACAATTGAGATACTGCTGTATCGAATACTTGTACACTAACCCGCTTTCAAGCCACATTATCCGCAGCGGAAGACTCAGATTATTCCTGACGCCGACAAGTGCGCTACGTGCAGCAGCCAACATACGATACTACCCCACTTATAGAAAAAGAGGGACTTGAGTATTAAGTTTTAGAAAGAAGGAAGGTCAGAAGGGTTTTGAACGCCATGAACTGGAGGGCCGGGGCCGGGATTTGAACCCGGGCGCTAGGCTCCACAGGCCTATAGGCTACCAAGCTACCTCACCCCGGCCACTTTGATGGACTTTTTCCGGACCCCGACCACTTTTAGGCAAGTGCCATTATTTACGTTTGCGGAATATTTTGCCGCCGTCGTCGTATTCGCCTGTTATGCACTCGAAGCCGACTTTTACTAGAGCGGCTCCCCAACGCGCGGTTCATGAAGAGTTTTTCATATCATCCTGGCCATAACGAGCAACTGGGATTTTGTGGGTTCGTCAAATAATGCGGGGTTCGGCATAGAACTCCTTTTCGAAATAGGCTATATTATACTTATGATTTCTATGTGAACGGTCTTTCCCACTGTTGATAGTACATATTTCGTCGTGTATTTTGACTTCTGTCATAACCAAACCCTAATCTTTGTCAATGGCAATTTAAGGCTTATTATTACTCCACCTGTCTGCAATCATCAATATTTTCTCTTTGGTTTCACTATCAAATAGTGCAGGATTAGGACAATATGTTCCGGCCCTGATACACAAGCATGGCGGCTCTTTGGGCCATGCCCTCTCATCTGCTGTTTCGTTCGTTCTGCGGTCAACGGTCTTCCTGCCGGGTACGTGCCAGGTCTTAGGATCCCACTTGTGCTCGTTTATCATCTCCTGGATCCTCCTAGTAACATAATAGTATATGTAGAGAAGTGAGGCTGGTTTCCTTTCAGAGTTCCACTTGCTGTAGATAGCTTGTACACATAGGTTTCTGACTGTTTGAACGTACTGTTTATCCTGCAAGAATTCAGGTGCAAAGCTGGGCGACTTAGCATGACCTTTCTTGACAGCGGTCAAAATCTGGTCGGCCATTCCGAAGGTAGTCTGATAAAAAGCAGTGGTTTTCTGCACTTCTTGAAGTGTCTTCTTGATTTCCCTGTGTTCCCTTCGAAGTTGGCTGAGTTGCTCGTTAACTTCTAACGTTCCTTTTTCCTCATCTTCACCCAAAGATGTCACCCCCAGGAAAGAAAAAGGGGCGACCAACCGAAGGAAAAGAACAGGGCTATTCTTCCTCAAACTCTTCTTCTTCGGCTTGGTCTTCAGGGCATTCCTCTTCTTCTTGGACCACGTTATCACCCCATATAGAAAAAGGAAGGATTTTAGTTGGCTTATTAGTTTATGCCCGTCTCGCTGGAGCGGCTGCCCTGATCACTTTGGCACCCTTACATTCTATCACTGTGCAGACGTCGGATTTGCAGATGATTTTTCCGTATTTCGCGTCGTATGCGAGGGGTTTTCCGCAGCCTGGGCATGGATCTCCTGCACGATAGACCTTGGCTATGGCCGCAAATGTTCCAGGCGGTGGTTCCTCTTCTTTTACTTCGGGCTGCACTGGCTTTTGTAGTCCAACTATCTTTTCGAAATCAACATCCTTGGCTCGAATTGTCTGTATGTCTCTGACGTCGACCATTATTGGATGTTCCATGAGCTGGCCAGTGATTAGGCTTTGTCCTCGAGTGCAGTTCTTTACTCTGTTCAGCTCCAGACTGCTTATGTATGGTAGTGCTCTAAGGACTTTCCGGCTGCCGTCGTCGTAGATGTGAAATATGAAAGCGCTGTTGCACTGGCTTCTTACCTCCAACTCGAGTTGAGAGACGCGCTGTGTTGCCAGAATCAGGCCAAGTCCGTACTCCCTTCCTCGTTTAGCGATGTCGATAAGTGTCTCCTTGCATTCTGTGCTAGGAGCTGACTTGTCAAATTCCGGAGCGTAGATCTCAGTTTCATCGATGCCCACTATAATTGGCAGAATTTCAAGCAGTCTCGTGTCATTTTCAGCATTCTTGTAGTCCCGCTCTTTTGCCCTCATAAGCTCGCTTAAGATCTCAAATGCTCGGTTAGCCTTGACTGAGTAGTTGAGTCCCTGAAGATTGTAAACCACGAGTTTCTTGCGTTTCATATATCCTAAGAAGTCGTCAAACTTCAGCTCCTCAGTCACTACTGCATCGGGGCTGAACCAGCTTAAGTTGACAAGATTGCCCTTAGTGTCAATGAACAGGGACGGAATGTGATGCTTCAGGAATTCTTCAGCTAAAACGATCAGTAGATGCGTCTTCCCCGCGCCTGTCGTTCCCGCAATCAACGTGTGCAGGAAGAATGGGTTAAGCAACAACTTCACCATCTTGTCCTTGCACTTGCCAATCTCGAAGTATCCCGCGTCTAAGGCCTGGTGCAGCTGATAGAGATACGTGAAGGTTTTGGGCAGTTCGTCACTGTCCAAGATTTTGAAGTCGCCGTGGAACCCCATTGTAGGAGTGCTCTTGAGGCTGATGATCTGGCACACGGCATTCCTGCCGTTTGACAAGTGATAGTAGATGTAGTCGCCGTTTCGGGCTTTTTCAGTGAACTCCGCTCTGCCTATGGATCCTTTGGTTTCTAGTACTCTTCCAACTAACAATTTTCTTTAACACCCCGGTCAGAAAAAAGGGTTATTCGTCGATACTCTTTAGTATTTGGATTAGGTCTGAGGACGTGAACTTTTCTCGTGCTTCGTTCTCGTAGTCAGCTTCGCTTTTCCAGTTTTCCGCTAAAACTAGAATCTTTTGAAGACCTTCCAATTCCTCCGGTTGTACTTCAATATTCTCTACTTCCATGTTTCCGTCAGAGCGTAGTATTAGTTTTCCCAGCTTCATTTGTTCACCCCATGCGTTTTATATAACAGAAACGCAATATTTAAAACCTCTTCAGACCACTAAAGAGGAGAATGGAGGCCCATTTTGGATGTCCTGATACGCTTCTTGTTGGGAGAAGTGGCTGTAGCCCTAGCCCTTTTCATACTCCTCCTGATCATTATGATCTGGAGGATGTTGAGGAAGACAGTCGTAACCGTCCCATCAATTACCTTGGCCTTGGAAAAGACCCAGTATGACCACGGCGAAACCGTGAACGTGACTGGCGCGGTTTTTTCCGACGTAGACAAGCCAGCCGTCGGAGAAACCGTGGCGCTGACACTGACCGACTCCGCAGAAGCGGAGTTCGACGTCGGAACGGCTCTGACGGAAGAAGCAGGCAAGTACACCGCATCATTCACCGTTCCAAACGATGTGGCACCCGGCGGCGTAACCGTCAAGGCAAAAGACGTGGCGCTTGGAATTGAGGCGACGGCGACCTTCACACTCTAGAAAAGGGCTAGGGTTGTAGAAAATCTTAGACGGAGGATGCTGCATGTGAACGAAATATAAAAAGGGGAAGGCTTTAGATCAGGCCTAGAGTTTTCAAGAGTCCTATGAAGCCGACTGTTACCATCGCTAATCCGATTACGCGTCCGTGGAATGGCGGGGCTAATTTGTTCTTAAGATGGTTGTTTGCCCACGCGGATATTGGGTCAGCGATGAATGAGCCTATGGCGAGGGGTGCAGCGATGGCCAGGACTATCCCGGTCATCTGTAAGTACATTGCGACTCCCAAAGAGCAGGCTATTCCTTCGGCGATCGTGGTTGTGCCGATGGCCACGGCAGCTGACATTCCCATCACCATGTACCCTGTAACGCTGAAGGGTCCGTAGTTGCCGCCTGAAGTTCCCTTTTGGTAGCCAATGAGGAAGCCCATGATTGTGATTAACCATTGATGCTTTGAGAGGTTCAGCCGTTCTATTCTTTTGATCATGTAGGACCTGGCAACCACAAATATTCCCATTACGACCGCGAAAGTGGATATAACATACTTGAGCATTGCCGGGGAAAGGTACTCGCCCATGATGAAAGTTGCTAATCCCATCGCAACCAAACTGCCTATCAGAGTCAATCCGACCGCTCTCCAGTTGACGTTCCTCCACCATGCATGCCAGAAGCCGCCCCAAAGGCCGCTGATCGTCTCACTTACCAGTATTGCCGGCACAATGACTTTTGCTGGGAATCCGAGGATAACCAGAAGCGGCGACAGTATTGTTCCGAAGCCTCCGCCGAGTCCATTGTCGATCATTTCCATAATGAAGGCCAGCAGTAAAAGAGATACGAAGTCGAGCATTCTTATACTTCCAATATTCTACCAATAACACACCAATAGTTTTTTAAGCCTTGCGTCAATAATGCGAGACCATGACTCTTGAAGATGTGGATTTTACCGAAATAACAAGTATGACGGTCAGAGGATCCCGGCGCAGAACCACAGTACCTAAGAAGGTATTCGCCAAACTAGCTTTGCAGGACAAGGGCCAATTGCGTTGGATCATGTTGAAGAATGGTAAGCTGTTTGTGGAGAAAGTCACCCCATAACAGAAAAAAGGGTTATTGTGGCTCTGGCTTTGAGAATTTTATAGCTTTGTTTTCCAAGGCCACGTTGTATATCTGGTTTACGTTGAAGTCTATTTGTAGGCCCTCGTATTCTGCTTCTGTGAGGAAGAGAATGATCTTCGGCACTATTAGACAACTCATCTTGCAGCCGGGCATGAATTGCTGTTGCATAGTCTGCACGACGTCGGCCACGACTCTTCCCTCTTCAGTCGTCGCCGAAACTGCGTGCAAGCTCGGTATTTCTACGTCCTGAACAAGTTCTATTCTCTTTCCCAAGTTTCCGTCAGCATCCCTGAAGGACTGAATTTGCGATACTCTGGCCTTCATCATCTCATTCATTTCAATCACCCCCGAAATAGAAAAAGTGGGAATTAACGCTTTTCCAAGAACTTGCCTAAAGGTTCAGATGACCAATCCTGATACCATTTGATCCCTCTATCCTCCCTTCTAAAAATGTGGAGCGCGTCTTTGATGTTTGAGTTTCCTTGGCGCATACAAGATTGTTTTGCCATTGTCTAGTCTGGTTTGAGCGGGAGCTCCTATCAGTTGTGATTCTGGGACGTAAAGTGATACAACGTTCCAGTCTTCTCGAGATATGCAGTACCGCCACATTTCCAGTTTAGGATCCCAGCTTGTGCATTGAACCTGTCCTAGTCTGCCCGTCTTGGTGTCTATCACGTCTTCGCCATGCTCAAACCCTTGCGGTGTTACTTCCCACATGTGACAGCTTTCGCCTTTTGACAAGGCATAAGCCTTCAGGCTGAACTTCTCTTCTTCGAATCCTCTGCCGAATCTCAAATCATATTCACCCCAAACAGAAAAAAAGGGAATTTAGAAGTCCAACCAATCGTAGGTATGAGCGAACACGGCTAGTAGTGCGATGATTGCGCTTCCCAAGAAGGTGAGTCCCAGCATTTCCCCGAAGTCTTTTCCCGTCACCATGGACAAAAACAATCCGGTGACGAATGCAATTATCACCGTCATTACGACAGCAAATATGGCCTGTTTCTTATTCATGCCTATTCCTCTTCGAAGACGTCCAGATCTTCGCCGTGCTTGTCAAGCCATTCATCGATGGCCATTCTGCCTATCCGTGTCTTCATGTTTGACGGCATTTTCCCCTTTTTGTTTGCTACGGCCAGAATGTAAGCATTGAATTTCTTACTCTGCTCAGGCGTCAGTGTCATGTTTATTCGCTCGCCTTGCCCCTCTTGCCCAGCATCTTTTTCCTTCTTCAAATTGTCACCCCACATTTGCATTTTGCACGTAGAGAAAAGGGGGAATGCTATTTATGCATTATCACGAAATCTCTCAAAGAAAACTGAGGAGCTGATGTGTCAGATCCGCCGACTATCGTGGACTTGGTTGAGCCATCCCTTATGCAGAGTACGTAGTACATGAGAAAATGGTTGGCAAAGTAGTCCTCTTCAGCAGAGTCCCACTCCTTAATATCATCCTCGGACCACCTCTCCTCCAGGCGAGCACTAAAATCTGTAATTTGCGATCGGAGGTACGCTTTGTTTTCGGCATATGTTAGTTTGCTATCGATCAGGTACGTATCTAAACCATGCTTCCTACAGAACATTTTCAACTGTCTAACTTGAAGATTGTGCAGATTTTCACCCCGAACAGAAAAAAGGAGGGAATTTTGTTCTACTCAAGTTTCAGGGATTGAGATTGCTCGAGCGTGCGCTTCTTCAGTTGTGTGCTTTGACCGTACTTTTCTTTCTGCTCTCGTGCTGGCAAATTGTCTAAGCGAGAATCTAGGTACGGGTTTGATCTGGTTTTCAATCATCAGTTTCTGTATGAACTCCAGAATCTCTGCGGCCCTTTTGTGTTCCTTCTCCGCACGGCCCACTTCGATATATTCGCGTGCATCCTTGTCATATTTGCCTTCAACGTAGACGCCAAAGGAGATTTTTGTGCGGTGATTGCTGGATGCATACTCCTTGTCCTCGACGTCAAATCCCCAATAGTCACAACTCCTGCTACTCTGCCTTGTAAAGCTTGCGTGGTCGGCGTAGAAGCTGATCATGTACTGGTCTGTTTCAACCCTCTGGAACGTGTTGCTGGAAGAGATCTGTATTTGGACACGGCCGTGTTGCAGTGTTGTTACGGCTTCAACGGCTATGTTATGTGCGAATTTCTGTAGAACTGTCTCGAATTGGTCAAAGCCATATTCGCTTCTTATTGTTGGCGTGTTTTCACCCCGTAGAAAAAGAGGAGGTTATTATTCTGTCAGCAAAAGGTATTTGGAATGGGATTTTGGGAAGTGTTATGAATTTCAGGCCTTGGTGCCATTCGACGTTTTCTTGAATGTCGCCGAGTTCTTCCTTGTTGAATGCCCGGCTTGTTTCTCGTATTTGATACTGGTGTATAAGCGAAGGTTCATACATTTTAGCCAGCATCCAGCTCCACTGGTCATCAACTTCTCGGCTGCTGTACTTGCAGATGCCATAGTCTTTGACCCTGTTGCTCACGTGCACAAAGAACTCGCATTTCTTCATGTCAACACACGCGGGCAGAATTGGACTTACTTTATGAAGAATCTTGAACAGGCTGGGAAGCGTGTCTAGAGGGGTGAAGTTTGCCATTATGTTGATTCCTAAAGTGAATCCGTACTTCACCACCAATCTTAATGTTTCAATTTGATTGTACCAGTACTTTGAGTCTGCCGTGGTCAACTTGCGGAATATCTTCGCGTTTGAACCCTTCAACCCGAAGTAAATGTAGATCTTATCTCTGAACGGCGCTATTGACGTTAAGAACGTCTCATCTAACAAGAGCCCATTAGTGTCCAAGACATAATCGTAACCGTCAGATACGGCCATGCGAATCACTGAAAGCAGGTGAGCCGGGTTCAGAAGAGGTTCGCAGCCACTAACCCTCATCCTCTTAACATTGTTTGATGCTGCTAGGCCTTTGAGAATGGCGTAGGTTTCTTCAGGAGTTTGGAAAGGGTACAATTCAGGCAGGCAGCACACGCCCACCTTCTTGTCGTCAACAACCCAGCAGTAAGCGCAGCGGAGGTTGCATCCTAACATTTACGGGAAACCGCCGATAGGCGATTATCTTTCCGCTATAGCAGTGCCGCCATAGCAGCGTAGTCTATCCGCTGTTGCGACGCCTCCGTACCCCCTCCTTCTGCTGGGCCTCCCCAAACTCTTGATTTGCAGTAGCGCCGCATCGACCCCTGATTCACTATGTCACTGACTTCTTTGGCAAATTTGATGGGATCCATACTTCACCCCAGAGAAAAAGAAGGAAGTTTGCTCGCACGAATTCTGTTGAATCTTGTGGCAAATTGTTGATTAGTGAGCTTCTTGAGTTTTATGATTTCTTCTCTCGTTTTTGGCTGGTATTTTCCCTTACAATCAACAAATCTGCATGGGCGTCCAACATGGTTTTCTGCTACGATGTCCCCACACTTGTCACATTGACTGAAGAATCTTATACTCACCCAACGTATTTTTCTGCGGCGTCCCTCTTCTTGTGCATGAATCTCTGCTAGTATCTTGTTTTTGAACCCGTCCTGCAGGGCCCACTTTGTGCCTTGTGGTTTGATAGCTTTGAAATGTTGATGCAAACGCGTGAGAGTTTTCAACACTTCATCCTTAGAACATCTGAAATCTCTGGTCAATTCTTCTGCTGACTGCGGCGCCTCCATAATGGCTCCCAAAAGTAGAGTTTCAAAACACTCGAGTCTTCTGCATAATTCGTACATTAGCGGATTGAGATAATAATGCAGGATCAATCTCGCTCTCGTGTCAGATCGCATTATTCTGAACTGCTCGAACAGTTTCCGCAGGCCTGTATTGCTGATGATGAGATAACCCAACTCAACATTAGTTTGGTCGATGTGTTTGAATGGAAGGTGATGCTCGTAGCCTGGTATGCCTTCTTCTTCTGTCATGAACTTTGCGAACCAATCATAGAATGGTCGGACGATCTCCCTTCTTCCCATGAATCGGGGCTCTACAAAGCGGGTCAAAGGATTTAAGGGTCTGTGGGGGTATTGGGGATGAAATTGAGATGATGTGGATTGACCGTTAAGATAGCCTTCTATGAAGTCATGCGAATAGTCAGTAGTGCTCTGGACCCACTCAGGCACTTCTCTGAAGTATTGCCTGAAACTTGATTTTCCCCCTTTTGCCTTGCGTTTCGCTTTACATTGTTGGAAATCAGGTAGTCCGAATTTCTCCATGATCTCTCTGATAGGCCTGTGCAGAATGAAATAGCCTCGTGGTTCACTACCGTATTGGCGCCATATCTGTGCATCGAGTTTATGATGTTTTCCTGCTTTGACATAATAAACTGCTTTGAGCTCGTGAGAGGAATAACCCAGCTTCAACAATAGAGGCCTTACAAGTTCTCTGTATGGCCGCGCATCTACCGCAAATCTCAATGTTCTCTCTTGAGCTTTGCCTTTTCTGACTCTTGTAACATAGCCTCCAGCTCCAAACCACAGGCCCATCAGAAACGCCCAATCACCATTTGCAACTATCGGAAGCTTGGTTTTCACAGTTATGCCGGATAGTTGGACGCGAACATGTGTGACGGCATTTTCTATTTCTTCCATGGACAGTTGTGTTTTCTCGTGGATCTCTTTGAGTTGAGAAATGGTGACAAATGGCAGGTGAGGTTTCTTTCCGTTCCGGTGATAGTCCCATACTGTAAACAGTCGTTTCCCAATACCTGTAGCTTCGGGGAAAATCCAGTAATGGCGTGTCATGACGATTTTCTGTTTGGAACGATAGTGGACAAGTTCGATTGTCTTGGACCTTTTGAACGTCTTCAATCTCTCTATGAAATC